>OGCL01001308.1_pt1 | contig 21897 bp, 19 predicted proteins | sample 1570041 | NCBI WGS metagenome assembly OGCL01 (sample SAMN06266162, study PRJEB24511) | hot springs metagenome | isolation source: Hot spring water | place: South Africa: Limpopo | collected 2015-06-22
CTCAGCCCGAAGGGGCGGGCCTCTCCAGCTTCGCTGGAGAGCCTGCGCTGAGCCTGTCGAAGCGGGGAGACCAGAGCCGCGCGCGGGGGTGTTCCAGGGCGGTATACGCCACGTTGGCTCAGATGGTCTGTCCGCCCTTAAACGCGGGGAGGCGTGGGTGGGCGAAGCCCGGCCACACCCGCGGCGGGATCACGGTAGCAGTGAGAAACGCGCCCGCACAGCGGCAAGAAAGAAGCCCAGGGCCTCGACGCGCAGCGCGGCGCTCACCGCCAGGTAGAGCAACATCCCGGCGCCTCCGGCGAGGGCCACGACGACGACCACCGGCGCATCAGCGAGGGCCGCGGCAAGCCCGGCGACCGCTGCGGCCATCAGGGCGCTGGCCAGCAACCCTTTGAGCGCCGCTTCGCCCAGGCGCTGCCCGCGCAGCGGCGTTGCGCGGTTGAGCAGCGCAAAGGTGATCAGAGCATGGCCGATCCACTGCGCCGAATTACCAATCACCAGAGCCAGAAAGCCCAGTTGGGTGAACCAGAGCAGGGGCAGGGCCGCCAGCAGGTAGCAGAGAATGGCCGCGCCCTGGATCAGGTTCGGCGTGAGGGTGTTCTTGCGGGCGTAGAAGGCGAAAATCAGCACCTGATCCAGCGCGGCGGCGGGCAGCCCGGGCAGGTAGAGCAACAGGGCCACGGCGGTGATGGTCGTGTCGGCGGGGCCAAAGGCGCCCCGTTCAAAGACCAGACCGGTGATCGGCACTGCCAGGGCCGCCAGGCCCGCCGTTGCCGGCAGGATCAACAGCAACACGACCTTCAACCCCATGGCCAGCGTGCTCTGAAACTCGGCCTCGGCAGCCGCGGCGCTCTGGCGCGACAGGGTCGGCAGCACGGCCAGCGCCACCGCCGAGGCCACCAGGCCCAGGGGGAACTGGATCAGCGTCGTGGCGTAGCGCATGGTGCTGAGGGCGCCCTCGAAGCCCGAAGCCAGCCAGCGGTCGAGCAAAGTGCCGACAATCGAAAAGCCGATCCCCAGGGCCACCGGAGCGTACAGGCGCATAATCCGCCGCACCGCGGGGTGCCCGATGCCCAGGCCAGGTTGCAGGCGCGCTCCGCGCAGCCCGGGGAGTTGTAGCGCCACCTGGGCCAGCGCGCCGATCAGGGCGCCCACAGCCAGACTGCTGACGCCCAACTGCTCGTGGAGCGTCACCACTCCCAGCACGATTCCCAGGTTAAATGCGACCATGACGAAGGCCGGCAGCAGGAAGCGTCGCTGGGCATGGAGCACCGCAGTGGCCAGCCCCGAGACGCCCATCAGCAGCACCGCCGGCATCAGCAGGCACAGCAACGGCACGGCCAGATCGCGCAGAGCGCCCTCTTGCGGGCGCGTGAGCACAGCCACAATCAGGGGCGCCTGCCACAACGCCAGGGCAACAACGGCCGTCAGCGCGGCGAGGGCCAGCGTCAGAATGCCCGAGACAACTCGCCAGAACTCGTCGCGGTCACCCTCAGCGTACTCCGAGAACACCGGCACCAGCGCGGCGCTTACGGCCCCGGCGATCAGCATATCGTAGATCGTGCTGGGCGCTGTCCAGGCGATCTGAAAGGCATCTACAGCCAAGCCGCGACCGAAGTAGTAAGCGATAATCGGTTCGCGAACGAAGCCGACCAGTCGGCTGAGAATATTCCCCGCCGCGATCAGCAGCGCCGCTGACAGGATGCCTCGCGCAGCCGCGCCGCTCTGGACGGTGTCGTTCATGTTGTTATGCTTGACCTATCTGCGATGCAGCAACAACCATACGCTGACACGATAAAAATGAGTTTTTTCCTGGGAGGGTGTAGCCCTTCCAAGCCATCCGTCACGAAGCGAGGCGGGGAAACCCGGTTTCCCGTAAGTTTACCTCATGAGAGCAAGAGCAGCACGCCGATCAACGTAGCCAGACCGCCAATACCGATGGTTAAAGACGGAAAGAGCCATGTGCCCGTAAACGTGGCTTCGCGGATATCTTCAGGTCGCCGGGGGTCATACAGAATTGACACCGTATCACCGATCCGAGGCGGCCGACCGTATCCGATCTGACTTTTTGCCCGCACCGTCGCTCCGTCAGCAGTTGTAAATTCGATGATCGCGTGATAATACTCTTGAACTCGACCTACTGTGTCGGGATCCTCAGACACGCGCTCCTCCACATCCACTACGTTACCAGTGGTCTGTTTGGCAACGCCGAGAAACGCCAGTGTTCGGAAAAACAACCAGAAGCCCGCCAGGAGAAACGTCAGCCCCACCAGAAAGGTCACCAGTTCGCCTATGTTAGTGGACGATGGGCCACCGAACATTCCATCCTCCTCTAGTGGCAGCAAGCTAAGGCAAGGTTCGCAGGAGATTCACCGTTCGCAGCGTTCTGCCTCCCTCCGTTGGGGGAGGAGCCTGGTTGCCTCCCCCGGCGAGGAAGGTCCGGGGGCGGACAGCACAGGTGTTTGCAACACCAGGCTGTGAGGATAACAACAGGGATGGAACCTTCTATGTTGAACGTATCACACACGCTCGTAGCAGGAGCCATCCCGATCCCTAGCATAACGCGCCTTACGGACGCTGTCGAGACCCTGCTCACGGACAGTGTGGCGGACCTGCCGTGGGCGGCCCGCCAGCGCCTGATCCTCCTGACGCCGGACGTACTGCTGGCTGGCGGCGTCACGCTGCGGCGCATCGCGACTACGCACGCGCACATTGCTGGAGGTGCTGGCCAGGCGGCCAGCCACGAACGTTGGCTGCGCCTCATCCTGATAGGGAGGGTTAGGGAGGGTTTGCAAGTAGGGGTACAGCGCCGCTGCGCTCCTACATGTTTTATGCGGACAGGGCGCGGTAAAACAGCGTGGATGACTGAGGTAAACATATGGAGAAACCGGGTTTCCCCATACCCCCGTCCATAGGGCGGCAAGCCCTCCCCAGCGGGAGGGTTTGGGAGGGCTATGCCCTCCCAGGAGAAGCTCTATGTGGCTCCCGCAGCGGTATCAACAGGCGCCGCCGGGATTATACCAATTACCGTTGATGATGCCGCATTGCCTGAAGCGATTTCAGGCGTTGTGCTGCCCAGCGTGGCAATCCACAATCCAAAATCTAAAATCCAAAATGGTATTACTGGCCGCCAGCGGTGGAGACCGCCTGCCCCGTAAACTGGCCGACAAGCCGCTTGAGGGCCGCTGGGTCAGCGGCGAATGTGGCCGGCTCGCGCAGGTCAACAATCGTGCGCGAATCGATCGCATAGCGTAGCACACTGTCGCCGTCCACATTGCGGGCGAAGCTGGCGATGGCCAGCATCTGCGAACGGCTCAGATCGGTCTTGACATAACCGCGCAGGGCGCGGGTGTAGTCATCAAGGCTGGTAAGCTGTTGCAGCAGGCCGCGCTCGCGAATGCGCTCAAAGATGGCCATCAACACCAGTTGCTGGCGCTGGTTGCGGCCGAAGTCGCTGTCGGCGTGGCGGGTTCGGGCGTAGATCAGGGCGCGTTTGCCGTCGAACACCTGCTGGCCGGGGCGGAAGCGCACCTCGATGGTCCCGTAGTCTTCGGTAGGGTAGGCCGGATCGTAGATCGCCTCGGGCACGTCCACCCTGATGCCACCGAGCTGATCGATCAGCGTCTCGAAGCCCTGAAAGTTGATCAACACGAAGTTGTCAACTCTGACGCCGAGTAAGCGGCTGACAGTGGCCTTGGCCAGACTGGCGCCGCCACCCGGCCCGAAACGGGCCTCGCCGCGGGCATAGGCGGCGTTGATCCGGCCCTCGCCACCGCCGGGGTAGCTCACCCACAGGTCACGGGGGATGGAGAGCATACTGACGCGCCCGCTATCGCGTTCGATGCGTACCAGCACCAGCGCATCGGTTCGCGGTGGGCCGGTGTCGCTGGCTCGTGCATCGGTGCCAAGCAGCAGAATATTCAACGTCGCCTGATTAAGTTGCAGGGCGTTCTCGGATTCTGGTGCAGGGGCGCCAGGCCCTGGAACGGTTGCCTGGAATGACCCAGGGGCGGCCTGTTCGGGGCTGCCAGCGTCGCTGTCCGACGGGAGGGGATCGTCCAGACGATCGGCCAGGGTGTCGGGCAGTGTAATGGCAGCAGGAGTGACGATCATGGAGTCAATGTCCGCGAGAGCCTGTCGCCATTCCAGGGCGAGACGCAGCATCGTGGCTGCCACTATCAGGCTGATGAGCAGAAAGGCGCTGATAACGAGGCGCCGGGGTAAAGGGGGCATACCTCCTGGTCTCCACACCAATAGTCCAGATGTTGGTTCCTACTATACCACAGGATAGTTACGCAAAAACGCGATAGCGGCTGAAATTGGACTGAGAACGGCCTCATATCAGGACCCCGCGACTGCGCCGCGCAACACCAGAACGAACATATTTGTTCCTGGGAGAGCTGCGCCCTCCCAAACCCTCCCGCGGGCGGGCTATGGTCACCTCAGGCACACCTTGCGCATTCGTTTATTCGTTTCCCATTCGTTGGCCCATTTCCCCTCGGCGTCCCAGGAAGCCCATTCCAGAGCAGGTGAAACCCGCTGAAGGGCTGCGCCCTCCTAAGCCCTCCCGTACACGCCCTATTTTCACGTCAGTCATCCATGCGGCTACGCCGCACAACGCCGGAATGAAAATAATTATTCTTGGGAGGGCGAAGCCCTCCCAAACCCTCCCCGCTGGCGGGTTGGTTCCTGGGAGGGCTTCGCTCTCCCAAACCCTCCCCGCCGGCAGGCTATTTTCACGTCAGCCCCACATCGCCGGTGGCGATCACGTGGAGGTTTCCCGCATCATCACGCACGATCAGGGCGCCGGTCTCGTCCACGTCCTCGGCGTGGCCGGTCACCAGGCCGTCGGGCGTTTCGACGCGCACCTCCTGACCAAGGGTGAGCAGGCGCGTTCGCCAGGCGACGAAGAGCGCAGCCTCGTCGCCGGTGCTGAGACGGCTGTACCAGTAGTCGAGGCGCCGCAGGAAGGCCCGCAGCAACTCCAGACGCGCCACGGGCGCGCCAGCGGCTGCGGTGATGCTTGTGGCAGGGTAGCGCGAGACTTCCGGCGGCGGCGCAGCGCTGACGTTCACCCCGCAACCGATGATGGCCCAGTTGAGGCCCTGCTTACCCAGGCCGACTTCGAGGAGAATGCCGGCAGTCTTGGCCCAGCCTGGTGGTTGCACCCGGGGTTCCCCCCCGTCGTCGTCGGGCGCCGGCGGCGCCGATGCTCCAACGGGGAGGAGCACGTCGTTGGGCCACTTGAGGGCGGCCTGGAGGGTGGTGATCGCCTCAATGGCCTCGCAGAGGGCCACGGCAACCATCCACACCAGGGTAACGCCGCGCTCGGGGGCCAGCCAGGAAGGGCGCAGGGCCAGCGAGGTCAGCAGGGCGGTGCCAATGGGCGCCTCCCAGCGACGGCCCAGGCGCCCGCGGCCGCTTGTCTGCACCTCGGCTGTAATCAGCAACGGCCCCCGCTCCTCTGTGTGGGTGCTCAGCCACTCGCGCGCCAGATCCATGGTCGAACCGACGGTGTCGTAGCATTGCACGTTGCCAGGCAGGATCGTGGTTCCCAGGTCACGGAGAATCGCTTCTGGTGTGAGACGGTCCATCTCAAGCTCCATGAACATATGGGGCAGCCGGGTTTCCCCTCTTCTCCAACCGCTGTTAAACAATGCTCCTCGGAGGGCTGCGCCCTCCCAAACCCTCCCCGGTGTGAAGGGCTTGCCATCCCTCGCAGGCAGGAGGGTGGGTAAACCCGGTCTCCTCTATCTTCAGAAGACCTCAACGGCGAGGGCCACGGCTTCGCCACCGCCCAGGCAGAGCGAGGCGATACCCCGCCGGCCGCCGCGCTGGCGCAGGGCGTAAATCAGCGTCACCAGCACGCGGGCGCCGCTGGCCCCGATGGGGTGCCCGAGGGCAATGGCCCCACCATTGACATTGACCCGATCGACATCGAGGTGACCGGCGCGAATATTGGCCACCACCTGCGCCGCGAAGGCCTCGTTCAACTCGAACAGGTCGTAATCATCCACCGTGGTGCCGGCGCGATCCATGAGGCGCTCTATAGCCAGCGGCGGCGCCGTGAAGACCTCACGCGGCGGCACGGCGGCCTGGGCGGCGTGTTCCACGCGCGCCAGGGGTGTCAGGCCCAGACGGGCGGCGCGGGCGCCGCTCATCAGCACCAGCGCCGCGGCACCGTCGGTGATGCCGGGGGCATTGCCCGCGGTAACGGTACCGTTCTCCTCGAAGGCGGGGCGCAGCCGGGCCAGGGCCTGCAACGAACTGTCGCGGCGGGGGCACTCGTCGGTGTCCACCGTCACGGTCTGGCCTTTCGGGCCAGGCACGCTAACCGGCGCGATCTCGTCGGCAAAGCGTCCGCCGTCAATGGCGGCAATGGCGCGCTGGTGTGACTGGAGCGCGTAGGCGTCCTGCTGCTCACGGGTGACCGCGAAGCTGCGGGCGATCCACTCGGCGGCGTTGCCCATGTGCTGGTGTTCAAAAGCGCACCACAAACCGTCGTGAACCATCGCGTCGATCAGTTCGCCGTTGCCGAGGCGGTAACCGTGACGCGCGCCGGGGAGCAGGTAGGGGGAGTTGCTCATGTGTTCCATGCCCCCGGTCACGATCACCTCGGCTTCGCCAGAGCGGATCAGCGCCGCACCGAGCATCACCGCTTTGAGACCGCTGCCGCAGACCTTGTTCACCGCAAAGGCGCTGACGCTGGCGGGCAGCCCGCCTTTGATCGCCGCCTGGCGCGCCGGCGCCTGACCCAGCCCCGCGCTCACGACGTTGCCCATGATGCACTCGTCCACGCTGGCCGGATCGATCCCCGCCCGGCTGACGGCCGCGCGCACCGCCACGGCCCCCAGATCAGTTGCGCTGAGACCGGCGTAGGCGCCGTTGAACTTGCCGATCGGCGTGCGGGCCGCGCCGACGATCACCACTTCATTCATGCCGTCCTCCTCGATGGCGCAGCCGTCCATTCGGCTGCGCCGCACGCTACAGGAATGAAAAGAGATTCTTCTGGGAGGGCTTCGCCCTCCCACACCCTCCCCTCAGGGAGGGGCGTGGGCGCCGCGGGTTTCCCTTCACGGGCGCGCCGGATGCGCTACCTCATAGCTGGCTGCGGGTATTATACTTCGCTCTGCGCGGAACGGTGCGTTCCGTTGCTGGAGTGGCGTCATCCGCGGGTTGCGGGGTTCACACTGCCAACCGCAGGGGAATATGCTATAGTAACCAGAGGGCCGCCGGCGGCCCATCCATTGTGTGTCGAGAGTGCCGGATGGTCTACGAGGAGGTAGCCATGCTTGTCGGCGAGCGGATGTCGCGCCCGATCATCACTGTTACACCCGAGACGACGATCAACGATGCGCTGCACCTGATGCGTACCGAGCGCATCCGGCGAACGCCGGTGGTTTCCCACGGCAAACTGGTCGGGATCGTCTCGATGAAGGATCTCCTCAACGCCTCGCCCTCGCAGGCGACGACCCTGAGCGTCTGGGAGTTGAATTATCTGCTCAGCAAACTTACCATCGAGCACATTATGACCCGCGACGTGGTTACAGTTACCGAAGATACGCCGATTGAGGAAGCGGCGCGGGTTATGGTTGATCGGCGCGTCGGCGGGCTGCCGGTGGTGCGCGGTGGCGAAGTGGTGGGGATCATTACCGAGACCGACCTCTTCAAGATTTTTCTCGAACTGATGGGCGCGCGCGACGCCGGGGTGCGCTGTGAGGTGCGCGTGCTCGATGAGCCGGGCCAGCTTGCCCGGCTGACCCAGACGCTCGCCAGCGCCGGGGGCAATATCATCGCCCTCGGCACCTTTGCCGGCGAAAGTCCCGGTCATAGCACGGTAACGTTCAAGGTCGCCGGCCTGACACCCGATGAGGTGCGCGCGCAGATCACGCCGGTTGTCGAGCGGGTCGTGGATATTCGCGTGACGCACCCGTAGCCGAAGATAAACGGTCGAAGGCCGCACGGCACAGGCTCGAAAGGGCCTTCACCTCCGTCCGCGCATCGCCCGCCACACCTTCTCGGGACGCAGCGGCAGGTCGAGGTGGCGCACACCCAGGTGAGCCAGAGCGTCAATGACGGCGTTGGCAACGGCCGGAGTCGAGCCGATCGTCGCCGCCTCGCCTACGCCCTTCACCCCCAGCGGGTTGAGCGGTGTAGGCGTTTCGGTCTGGTCAAGCGTAAAGGGGGGGAAGAAGTCGGCGCGCGGAACGGCGTAATCCATCAGCGAGCCGCTCAGTAACTGCCCGTTCGCGTCGTAGACGACCTCTTCCAGCAGGGCCTGGGCGATGCCCTGGGCCAGCCCGCCGTGGATCTGTCCAGCGACGATCAGCGGGCTGATGCGCGGGCCGCAGTCGTCCACCGCGATGTAGTCGCGGAGGCGCACCTCGCCGGTCTCCGGATCAACTTCCACCACGGCGACGTGGGCGCCGAAGGGGTAGATCAAGTCCGGCGGGCGGAAGTACTCGGTGGCTTCCAGACCACAGTCAATGTCGGCGGGCAGCTTGCGGCTGTAGGCGCGCGCGGCGATCTGAGCCAGGGACAGGGCGCGGTGAGGCGCGCTGCGCACCCGGTAGCAGCGCTCGCAGAGTTCGATCTCCTCGGGGCCAACGTCGAGCATCACCGCGGCGATACGGATGGCCTTGTCGCGCACCCGGGCGAGCGCGCCCATCAACGCCCCGCCGCCAACGGCGAGGGAGCGTGACCCCATCGTGCCGATGCCCATCGGCGTGGTGGCCGTGTCACCGTGGCGCACGACGATCTGGTCGAAATCTACGCCGAGCTGATCGGCGACGATCTGGGCGAAGGTGGTGCCCGTGCCCTGCCCGTGGGGTGAAATGCCCGTGCTGACGGTTACTGCGCCGCCAGGCTCGACCTTGACCCGGGCGCTTTCGTAGGGGCCAAAGCCGCACATCTCGACGTAGCAGGCAATGCCGATGCCGAGCAGTGGCGTCGCCGGGTCGGCATGGGCGCGCCGGTGGGCCTGTTCGCGGCGTAGTTCCGCGTACCCGGCGCGCTCGAGGGCCTTGCTCAGCGCCCGGTCGTACTCGCCGCTGTCGTAGGTCAGACCGGTGGGGGTTTTGTACGGAAAGGCGTCGGGGGGGATGAAGTTGCGACGCCGTACGGCCGCCGGGTCAAGCCCCAGTTCGGCGGCCACCAGGTCCATCGCGCGCTCGATGTAGTAGGCCGCCTCGGGTCGCCCGGCGCCGCGGTAGGCCGCCACCGGGGTGGTGTTAGTGTACACGCTGACGGCCTCCAGGTCCACATTGGGGATGGCGTAGACCCCAACGCCCATCGCCGTGGTCAGATCGGGGAGGACTGGAGCCAGGGGGTAGGCGCCGAGGTCGGCCACGATGCGCATGCGCAGGGCGGTGATGGTTCCGTCGGCAGCGGCAGCGGCCTCGATGTCGCAGATCTGGGCGCGGCCGTGGGTGGTGGCCAGCATGTGCTCCAGCCGGTTCTCGACCCAGCGCACGGGGGCGTTGAGTTGCAGGGCCAGGGCCGCGCAGAGATGCTCCTCAGGATAACTGCCGATCTTCACTCCAAAGCCACCGCCGACGTCGGGAGCGATCACCCGCACCTGGTTTTCGTTGAGCCGCAACACGGTCGCCACCTCGCTCCGCACCTGGTGGGGGGTCTGGGTGCTGGAGTAGAGGGTGACGCCGCCCGTGGTCGGGTCAGGGGCGGCCAGCACGGCCCGCCCCTCCAGCGGGAAACCGGCCAGGCGCTGGTTGAGCATCCGCTGCCGCACGACGACGTGGGCGGCGGCGAAGGCTGCCTCCACATCGCCCTTCTGGCGCCGGCGGCGGTGATCGAGGTTGTCGTTCAGCCCCTCGAAGATCAGCGGCGCGCCGGGGGCAAGGGCCTGCAACGGATCGCTGACCACCGGCAAGGGCTCATAGTCCACCTCGATGGCCTGGGCAGCGTCCACCGCCGCGGGATAGCTGGCGGCAACCACTGCGGCGACGGCCTCACCGGCGTGGCGCGCGCGCTCGACGGCCAGCACGTGACGCACCCGCCCGGTGTAGATCTCACCTCCCTCGCTGCCCTCGCCCGAACTGGCCAGCGGCAGCGGGTCGCACAGGGGCAGCATGTCACGCCCGGTGACCACGGTGACGACCCCGGGCAGCGCCTGCGCGGCGCTGGCATCAATGCCGCGAATGCGGGCGTGGGCGTAGGGACTGCGCACCAGCGCCAGGTGGAGCATGCCGGGAAGTTTGAGGTCGGCGACGTAGGCGCCTGCGCCGCGGATCAGGCGCGGATCTTCCTTGCGCTTCACCGTGGCGCCCATCAGAGCTGAAGGGGCCATGACTGTGTTGCACCTTTCGTGTTGAGGGAAGCGTTCGTTGTGAAGGTATCGTACTCCGAAGCGCGCCAGAGGGCAAGTTTCTCCAAAGGATGTTGCATTAACCGCACCTCGTCCCCCATGCAGGCGCCTCCAATAACTGCGGTACAATGCGCCAGTGATACTGCGTGAAAGCGCCGTGTGGTCGGGCCCCTGGACGGGCCAGTTCTGGAGGGCGCGACTCTCCGGGAAACCCGTTGCATCGACCAGACAGGCAGGCCACGGTAACGGGTAGCCGCCCGTGCCGTGGGCGCAGGTGTACTCGCCGGGTGTGGCGCAGGTGATCCTGCTTCCATTGTCATACGCGCGCCACGAGGGTGCGCGGTTTCTCGCAGTTTCGCCCATCGGGCCCCGTGCAAGAGAGGTTGACTATGAGCGACCAACACGAACTCCTGGCGAAGATTGCGGCGCGCAGCGCCGTCGTGGGAATTATCGGGATGGGGTACGTCGGGATGCCGCTGGCGGTGCGGGCCGCGGTCCAGGGCTTCAGCGTGCTGGGTTTCGATGTGGATCCCGGACGGGTCGCCCGGATTAACGCTGGCCAGAGCTACGTGGGCGATGTGTCCAGCGCGGCGCTGGCCGACCTGCGGGCCAGCGGTCGCCTTGAGGCCACCACCGCGGTCGAGCGGATGGCCGCCTGCGATGTGCTGATCATCTGTGTGCCTACACCGCTCAACTCGACGCGCGATCCCGATCTGCGCCACGTCGAAGACGCCGCCGCAACCATTGCCCGTAGTCTGCGCCCGGGTCAATTGATTGTCCTCGAAAGCACCACCTATCCCGGCACTACCCGCGAGGTTGTCCAGCCGCGCCTTGACGCGCGCGGTCTCCAGGTGGGGCAGGACTACTTTCTGGCTTTCTCGCCTGAACGTATCGATCCCGGGCAGACCAGCAGCAAGGGGTACAGCGTCGAGAATACCCCCAGGGTGGTTGGCGGCGTCACCCGGGCCTGCACCGAAGTGGCCGGAGCCTTCTATCGCCACATCACCAGCCAGGTGGTGCCGGTCTCATCGCCTGATGCAGCCGAAATGACCAAACTCTTCGAGAACATCTTTCGGGCCGTGAACATCGCGCTGGTCAACGAACTGGCCTTGCTGTGCGACCGGATGGGCCTCGATGTCTGGGAGGTGGTTGAGGCTGCTGCCACCAAGCCCTACGGGTTCATGAAGTTTACGCCAGGGCCGGGCCTGGGCGGTCACTGCATCCCGATTGACCCGTACTACCTCACCTGGAAGGCCCGCGCCTACGATATGAACACGCGTTTCGTCGAACTGGCCGGCGAGATTAATACCCAGATGCCACGTCACGTGCGCGATCTGATCGCCCGCGTGCTCAACCGCCAGCGCAAGCCGCTCAACGGCTCGGTTGTGGTGCTCCTCGGGGTGGCCTACAAACCCGATGTGGACGACTATCGCGAGTCCCCGGCCCTGAAGGTGATGGACCTGCTGACCGCTGAGGGGGCCGTGGTCATCACCTGCGATCCCCACGTGCGCCATTTCGAGACCCACGACGGGCGCAGCTACGAGACTACGCCCCTCACCGATGAACTGCTGCAAGGCTGCGACTGTGCGGTAATCATCACCGCCCACAGCGCCTTTCCGTATCAGCGGATCGTCGAACTGGCTCCGGCAGTGGTGGACACGCGCAATGCCACCGGGCGCCTGCCGGCTGAGTTGCGCGCCCGTGTGGAACGGCTGTAATCTGGCCCGGTAGTCGGTAAGCCGTGGGACTGGCAGCAGTCCGCTCATAATCCGGCGGCCGCGCCGGTCAACACAGGTCGGAGATGGCCCCGGCTCTGTTTGGCGCACAAACGGGGGAAGGCCCGGAGGCGTCAATGGTTCATTACAATGACAGCTACCTGCCCTGTCCACCAGGGTGTGAGTGCGTGTTCACCCTTTTCCTGGATGCGCGGGCATCTTGCCCGGCACCCGGGGTGACGCTTTACCCCCCACATGTGAACACGTACCAGGTTGTGATGCAAGCGGCGGAAACAGCCGTCTGAGTCGGGTCAATGAAAGGGGACAAAAGTTATGGAGAGTGTGATCTGGCCCGAGCGGCGGGCTTTCTGGGGCGGGCGCCGGGTCGTGGTGACCGGTGGCGCAGGCTTCCTCGGCAGCTTCGTGGTCGAGCGCCTGCGCGATCTGGAGCCGGCTGAGATTATTGTGCCGCGCTCCCGCGATTACGATCTCCGGGAGATCGGGGCGATTCGCCGGTTGCTGGCCGACGCCCGTCCCGACATCGTGCTTCACCTCGCCGCGCGCGTCGGTGGCATCGGCGCTAACCGTGAGCATCCGGCCGATTTCTTCTACGATAACCTGATGATGGGCGTCCAGTTGCTGCACGAGAGCTGGCAGGCCGGCGTCGAGAAGTTCGTTGCCCTGGGGACGGTGTGCGCCTACCCCAAGTACACGCCGGTGCCCTTCAAGGAAGAGGATCTCTGGAACGGCTATCCGGAGGAGACCAATGCGCCCTACGGTATGGCCAAGAAGATGATGCTGGTGCAGAGCCAGGGATACCGTGAGCAGTACGGGTTTAACTCGATCTTTTTGCTGCCGGTAAACCTCTACGGTCCGCGAGACAATTTTGATCTGCACAGCTCACACGTCATTCCGGCGCTTATTCGCAAGTGCCTGGAGGCCCGCGACAGCGGCGCTAGCGAGATCGTGGCCTGGGGCGATGGCTCGCCCACCCGTGAGTTTCTCTACGTCGAAGATGCCGCCGATGGCATTCTCCTCGCCGCCGAGCGCTACAACAGCAGTGAACCGGTCAACCTGGGCAGCGCCTTTGAGATCAGCATCAAGGACCTTACCGAGCTGATTGCCCGCCTCACCGGCTTCAGCGGGCGGATCGTCTGGGATACCAGCAAGCCTAACGGCCAGCCGCGGCGCAAACTCGACATCTCCCGGGCCAGGGAACGGTTCGGCTTCATGGCGCGCACCTCGTTTGAAGAAGGTCTGCGCCGGACCATTGCCTGGTACGAGGAGCACCGTCGCGCAGCGGATGGGTGACGCGCTACGCCTCCACCCAACTGGCCTGGAGCGCCGCGGAGCTGAACGCCAGAATGTCGAGCCGGTTTGAACCACGCATGTCATGGCCCCGGCGCCGGTGCCCGGCGTTTAGTATGATGGGAGCGTGTCCCGCTAACGGGCCGCTACATAACCCTCTACCAATGAGGAGCCGCTATGCGTGTCTTCCGCCTGGTCCTGGTTGGATTAATTGCTCTCCTCACCGCCTGCACCGGCCCGGGTCTGATGACGGGCGACAGTGGGCCGCCAGCGAACGCCATTCGTATTTCCATCGCTTACAGCCCGGAAAAGGAAAAATGGCTCAGCGAGCAGATCACGCGCTTCAACCAGCGACGCATCGAAGTTGACAACCGCCCGGTCTTCGTCGAGGGGATCAACAAATCCTCCGGTGTCGCCCGTACCGAGATCAAGAACGGCGCGCTGAACGTCACGGTGTGGAGTCCCTCGGCTTCGACCTGGCTCGAGGTGCTCAAACTGGAGAGCGGCAACCCCAACGTGGCCGTTTCCAGCAATCCGCTGGCGCTCACGCCGGTGGTGATCGCTATGTGGCGGCCCATGGCCGAGGCGATGGGTTGGCCCAACATTCGAGCCATCGTCTTGCTTTCCGATGGCGCCGATAATGCCAGCACGATCTCTCTGCAAGAGTTGCGCCAGCGCTTCGATGAGACGGGTATCAGCATCTTCCCGGTGGCCTATGGCGCAGATGCCGATGCGACCATCCTGGAAAATATTGCCGAGTTCTCGCGCACCATCGTTGTGAAAGGGGACACCGGCGATATCGCCCAGATCTTCGAGAACCTCAGCCGCTATTTTTAACCCGGCAGGGCCAGCCGGTAAGGTACAGTTGCGGTCAGCGAGGGGGCGGGCCGCGGATGAGAGCCACGGAGGGGAGGGTTGGATCGCCCTGCCCCTCCAGAGAACAAAGATAAAGATTTTGTTAGATGATTCGGAACCGCGGGTCTTGACAGGTAGCGGGCTGACTTTGTATGCTCCATGCAGTGATTAGTTCATGCATCAGGCATAGTCTCGCTGCGTGGTCTTCAGGGTAACTGTTTCTGTGCAGACGCACCGATGGATATGGGGTAAGCTGCGCTGCCGCACCTGAGGTGAAAATATGGGGAAACCGGGTTTCCCCATTCCCCCTCCCTGAGGGGAGGGTTTGGGAGGGCGAAGCCCTCCCAGGAACACATATTTTCATTCTGGTGTTGTGCGGCGCAGCCGCGTGGACGGCTGATGCACCACCAGTAGCTGCGCCGGTCACACGGTAGCGGTCCCGGGTAGATGCTGACGAGCGGAGAGAGCCGATGCGGGTCATTCGTTCGCCCCTCCACGAAAACCTGACGCGCCAGGCGGCGCTGCTGATGTTGCTGGCGGTTAGCGGGCTGGCGCTGGTAGCCCTGGGGATCTTGATGCTGCTTCCCGCGCCCTGGATGGCAGGGGCGTACCTGCTCCTGGCCGCGCTGCTGGTAAGTGTGGGGATCACTGCGCTGCTGTACTACCGCGCCCGCATCGGCGCGGCGGCCACCCTGATCATCTACGTCGCCACGGTCTTTCCGTTGCTCAGCAGCCTGGTGTTTGGTTTTGAGGGCAATCCGCTGATCTACCTCGCGGCCCTCGGAGTGGCCCTCGCCAGTCTGTTGAGCGGGCCGCAAACGCTGCGGGCCGTGACGCGCGACAGTCTGCTGCTGGTGCTGGTGCTGATGGTTGCTCCCCTGCTCATCGGGCCGACCGGCGTGCCGTTGGGGCCGCGTATCGCCACCGGGCTTACCCTGGCCGCGCTGCTGCTGGGGGTTGCCGGAGCAGGCTGGGTGAGCCTTCATCAACGGCGGGGCATGATCGCCTGGCGGATCAAGACGGATTCCCGCTACCGGCGTCGCGAAACCGCCCTGCAGCGCGCGCGAGCCGATCTGGAGTCCGCGCTCCGTGAGCGCGATCGTTTGCACGACCGGCTCTACCAGCAGCGCCTGGAACTGGAGACGGCCCGGGCCGCCGCCGAGGTCGCTGCGCGCGCCAAGGCGAGCTTTATTGCGACGATGAGCCACGAGCTGCGGACCCCGCTTAACATCATTATCGGCTTCAGCACGGCGATGATCGAGCATCCAGAGATCTACGAGGTAGAGGCCCTGGCGCCGCCCATCGTTGCCGATCTGGCCGAGATCCGGCGGAGTGGCCAGCACCTGCTGCGCCTGATCAACGAGGCGCTCGATCTGGCCCAGGTTGAGGCGGGCCATCTGGAGTTGAACCTTGCTCCACTGCCGCTGGTGCCGGTGCTCGACGCGATGCTGCAAGCTGCCAGGGGGCTGTCAGGCAACCGGCCCGTGCAACTGCGCCGGGAGTACGGCGGCGCCTTGCCCCTGGTCATGGCTGATGAAATGCGCGTGCGTCAGGTGCTGCTCAACCTCCTTTCCAACGCCTGCAAGTTTACCCATACGGGTGAAGTGGCGCTGGGGGCACGCGCCGATAGTGTTGAGGTGACGATCTGGGTGCGCGATACGGGTATTGGTATTGCTCCGGCTGATCAAGAACGCATTTTTAACTATTTCGAGCGGGTTGACTGTCATGATGCCCGGCTGTATACCGGTACGGGCATGGGATTGGCGATCTCGCGCTGGCTGGTTGATTTGCACGGGGGGCGGATGTGGGTGGAGAGCGAACTGGGCAAGGGAAGCACGTTCTACTTCACCTTGCCACGTGTGCCGGCACCCGGTGTGAGTAACGTCGCCTGAAGCCGTATCGTGCTGGCGCATCCGGCGGGTTCTTCACAGGGAAAGGGTTTGCGCTTTCCCAGAAACGCTCCTTACCCGCTAAATGCAGGCCGACCTGGCCGACGCGCTACGCAGAGGTGGTTCGCGCGGAAGAGAGACGGGCAGCAGTACAAACAAACGGCGCCAGGCGGGCAGCCCACGCTCGCAGGGTCAGGGAGTCGCGCGATGGCTACGATCCTGCTGGTTGATGATGTGTACACGGCACGATCACTACTGGAGCGGGTGCTGCGACTCGTTGGTCGCTACGAGGTGGTGGCAGTTGGCAGCGGTGAGGAAGCGGTGCGCGTCGCGCTGGAGACTGCCCCGGATCTGGTTGTGCTCGATGTGATGATGACCGGACTGGACGGCTTTGCGACCCTGCAGGCGTTGCGCGCGTATGGGATCACCTGCCCGGTGCTGGCTTACACCGCCCGCTCAGAACAGGTTCCCGGCGAGTTTGTGAAGGGCGGCTTCAGCGCCTATCTGCAGAAGGATGGCGATCTCAGCAGCCTGCTCACCACGGTGCGCGAGTTGCTCGGTAAGTCGATCGCTGCACCTCCCCTCGGCACAGTAGATCACCATACGGGAGCAGCCTCTTCCCCGGCTTCCGAACCGCCGATTGATGAAGAGTTGCAGGAGAGGGAACTCGGCAGCGAGGCGTAGCCTGGAGCTGAACCTGGCCTGTGCGCGGGAGGGTTTGGGCGTAGAGGCGCAGCGCCGCTGCGCCTCTACAGGTTTTTTTGGGCAGGGTGCGGCGCAGCCGCGTGGACGCTGAAGTGAGCATCGGGGGAAACCTGGTTTCCCCGTAACCCTCCCCATCGGGGCGTCAGGCGCCCCCAACACCGGTTAGAGTTTGGGGAAACCTGATTTCCCCATCCCTCTCCCAGAGGGGAGGGTCCGGGAGGGCTGTGCCCTCCCGGGGCAGCCGCCGGAGGGCAGGGCAACTGAATGTTTCCCCCGGCCAGGAACTACTCTGCACCTCCCTTCCGCACCACAAAGACGATTTCACTGGCGAACTCAAGCTGCTGCAACGGCCACCCCGCGCTGGCGGCGATGGTGCGCATCTGTGCGCTGTAGGTTGCCGCCATGCCGACGTTGCGCCCGCCGAGGCTGCGTGTGGGAAAGGAGACGACCAGGTAGGGCGCATCGATCCGGCGCAACAGGTCGGGCCCGGCGCCGCGGCGCAGGTGCTCCAGCAGGGGCAGCGTTTTGAGCAACAGGGCCACATCGGCGCGCCAGGGGGGTGCTGCGTCGCTCAGGTCGCAGACGCTGCTCGCGCCGTTCAGGCCCAGCAGAGGCAGGGCCGTCGCGAGAAAGGCACTCAGGTCGGTGTAGACATCGCAGGCCAGGTAGCGCGTGCCGGGCGCCAGCGGCATCCAGGGCGCGGCCAGGGGGTTCAGCCCGCAGGCCAGGTCCATCACACTGCTGACCGGTGGCAGGGCGGCGAAGATGGCCGGGTAGAACCGTTCCAGGTCGGGCAACCGCTCGCGGGTGGAGGCGTGCTGCCGCAACGCCTCCAGACAGATGGCGCGCAGGCGCTCCTCATCGCCTGTCGCCTCACGCAGCGCCGTGAGCCAGGCCGCGTATGGCGGCGTTCGCTCGAGGAACGCGCTGGCGATCTGGTGCAGGCGCCCCCTGGTGGCCTTGATTGCCGCCTTCAGCGAGCCTCGCGCTGCCAGCTCCTGCGCGCCGATGGCACGCACCACCGCTGGAGTGAGGGCGCGATACTTGCCGCTGGCCAGTACCCGGGCGACCAGGCGATCAAGGTCATCGGGTTCGCGCGTCACCTCGACCTGGCTTTCCTTCCTGCCGCTGGCTCGGTCGCCACCGGCAGGGTGAAGAAGAAGCTCGAACCCTGCCCCAGCTCGCTCTCGGCCCAGATGCGCCCGCCGTGCAGCTCCACCAGGGCGCGGGTGATGCTCAGGCCCAGGCCGGTGCCGCCGATCCGGCGCGTGTTGGTATTGTCAACCCGGTAGAAACGCTCCCAGATTCGCGAGAGATCCTCCGGCGCGATGCCGATGCCCTGATCATGCACGGCCACGAGCACAAAGCGCCCCGGTGGATGGTCGCCGGGGAATTCGTCTTCCTGCGCCTCACGGATCTCGAGGCTAATCTCGCTCCCTCCGGGGCTGTACTTAATAGCGTTGGTGAGCAGGTTGAAGATGATTTGCTTTACCTTGTCGCGGTCAATGAACACTGGCGGCAGATCCGGCGCCACATTGAACAGCAACCGGTGGCGTTCGAGCTGGGTGTGGAGCTGGGTCGTCAGTTCGGCAACGATCCCGTAGAGCGAAGTGACCCACTGGTTCAGCTTGACCTTGCCCGCCTCCAGCCGCGAGAAGTTGAGCAGATCCTCCACCAGTTGTGATAGCCGGCTGGCCTCAACATACACCGTGCTGATGAACTGGCGGCGTTCATCGGCGGTGAATTCGCGATTGAGCAACAACTCGGTGTAGCCGAGAATCGAAGTCAACGGGGTGCGTAGTTCATGCGAGACGATTGACACGAACTCGTTCTTCAGCCGTTCGGCCTCGCCCTCGCGGGTCACGTCACTAATGGCCCAGAGGCGCCCGGTCACACGGTGCCGGCTATCATAGGTGGGTACCGAGAGGATCTGTAAGTCCTGTGCCGGGTTTATCAGGTGTAACCGCATGACGCGGTGCTCGGTCGGGGCGTTCAGGCTGGCGGCGCAGAACTCGGTGAGCCGCAATGGGTCCTGCAGGCGCGGCAAGAGGGTTTCGACCAGGTCAATAGGGACGTGGAAGGCAGCGTGGCCCCGCTCGCGGTCAATGCCGAGCAGGCCAAACCAGGAGGGGTTGGCGCGCAGGACCTTGCCGTTGGTATCGAGGAGGGCCAGGCCGGTGGGGAGACTGGTGAACACCTGGCCAAGATGGTTAGCGCTTTCCAGGGCGTTCTGGTAGTGAATGGCGCGGTGCAGGGGCAGGGCGGCCCGTTCGCAGAGGGCGCGCACGAAGGCCAGCTCTTCCTCGCTAAAGGCGTTGGAGCGCGGGCTGTCGAGGATGATCACCGCGGCGGCCCGTCCTTCCACCAGAATCGGCGCGGCCAGTTCGGCGCGCGCCCCCGGGCCCGCAGGAGGCAGGTCAGGTTGCAGAGTGACATCGCGCACCAGCAAGGCGCGCCCCAGACGCGCGGCGCGCCCTGCCAGCCCGCGCTCCCAACTCAGGCGCTGGCGCTGCTGGTTTGGCAACTGGCGCCACTGCTCCTGTGGATAGCCCTCGTAGACGTAGATCACCAGCTCGCCGGCGTCGTGGTCAACCAGGGCAATTGCCCCCGCCTCGGCGCCGGTGTGCTCGAGGGCGCGGCGCAGGAGCAGGCTGAGGAGCTCGTGAACCCCGAGCATGGCCTCCAGGTGCCGGTCAACGGCGGCGAGCTGTTGCTGTCGCTGCGGCGTGAGGGTGAGACCCGCAGGCGTTTCGCCATCACTGGCGCCCGCGGGCGACTCAGCGAGTTGCCGGCCTTCGCGAGCCACAGCGATGGCCAGTTGGGGGGCCAGGGCGGCGAGAATGTCGCAGTGGACCGGATCGAAACGCTGGCTATGCTCCGCCCGAAACTCCAGCACGCCCCACAACCGTGAACCCCAGCGAATGGGGAGGCCCAGGTACCCGGCCTGAATCGTCGGGAGATGCTCACCCAGCGCCGCGGCGTTGCTCACCACGATCGTGCGACCCTCGATCGTCGTTCCGAGGGCCACCCGGCGCATCAACTCGTCATCCCAGGGGTACGGCCAGCCATCCACCGAATAAAACTGCTGCCGCACCGTGCCCGGCATGGCCGACTGGAGCCAGCAGGTCAGTCGGGCATCGCGGAAGCGCAATGCGGGGCGTAGCACTTCAAACAGCCGGTGCACCCGTTGCTGAAGGGGTTGATCGGCGTGGATACTGTGGGTTGCCTCGGCCAGAACGGCCAGGGCCTCGGTTGCGCGATCGGTAGGCAGGGCCATAGCAGCCGTCATCGCTGCTGCCCGGAGGCAGACATTCCCGCCCCAGAACGGCGGTGCTTCCATTGTAGCGCCTGCCGCGTTCCTGTCAAAAAGATGGTGCCAGATTGCAAAGACGCGGTATAATGGGACATCCAGCGGTGGCGCGTTCTCAAGGAAGGAGCAAGCATGTTCACCCATGTTGACCACATCGGATTCGCCGTCAACGACGTCGAAGAGGGGATTGCCTTCTACAGCCAGGCTTTCGGGCTAACGGAGTGGGAGCGGATCAGTCTGCCGGATCGCCACATGGCCGTCGGGGTCGCCCGTCTGGGTGATACCTTGCTGGAGTTGATCGCTCCGACCTCGGAGGAGGCCGCCTTTGCCAGGTTCCTGCGCGAGCGGGGGCCGGGGGTCCACCATATTGCCTATCGGGTAGACGATATCCGCGCGGCCCTGGCCGAGCTGGCTGCCCGTGGCGTGCCGCTGATCGACAAGGAGCCTCGCCCCGGCATTCACGACACGTTGATCGCCTTCGTGCATCCCAAGGCCGGCGGGCAGGGCGTGCTCGTTGAGCTGGTTCAACATCAGCATTAGGTTGCCATGACTCACGATGAGCTTGAGGATCGCCGGCTGCTCTGCAGCATGAGTCTGGGGTACACCGCCTACTATGTGTGGTCGGTGCAGGCCAGGCGCGAGCGGAAGTACAACATTGCCCGGCTGCTCAATGCCTTCAGCGCCGTTAAGCGGGTGCGCGCCGAGCGCGCCCTCCGCGCGCTCGGTGAGGTGAGCAATACGGCCAGGAACATCGAGCGCGCCCTCGCTGGCCTCGAACCTGAAGCTGTGGCGACCGGTCCCGTTACCGGAACGCAACCCTTTTCGCGCGAGTTGCTCAGCCGCGCGGCTCGCGCCCTGGCCGAAGGACGCGATCTGGTGGCAGACGAACTGGGTGACCTCTACGTGTGCAGTACCTGCGGTGGACTGATGGAGGGCGCTCCGCCCGCCATCTGCCCGGTGTGCGGCACGGTGCGCGAAGGCTTCCTCAGCTTTCGCGCCGCCGAAGCGATGGGCACCCTTGGCCCCACCACGCTCGTGCGCCGACTGGAACAGACACCAGAGACGTTGCAGGCGCTGGTGGCCGATCTCGATGATGAGCTGCTCTCCTGGCCGGTGGGGGGGTATTCGCTCAAGGAACTGGTGGGTCACCTTACCGATATTGATATCGTCTTTCGCGAACGCGCCTGGCTGATCCTGGAGACGGATAACCCGCGGCTGCCCAGCGGCCATCCGCCCACGCTGGAAAAGGCCGCCGTCTACCGCACCTATCCAATCGCCGATCTCCTGGAAGCCTTCACCAATAGCCGCCGGCAGACCCTCAGCCTGCTGCGGGGGCTGACGCCGGCGGCCTGGCACCGCACCGGCTACCATCCGATCTTCGGCACCATTCCGCTGACTCATCAGGGGAACTGGGTGGTTGATCACGAACGCAGCTATCTGATCGAGATGGCGCAGATCCGCCACGAGTTGTTGCAGCGACGCGTTGAACAACGCCCGATAACCATCCCCGACAACCTGGTTCCCGAGGTGCTGGAGGGTGAGTAGGCGCCCCTCCGGATGGCGTCCTGATGCGCTGCTGGTCCTCACCTCGCCTTTCTGACGGCGAGAATCGTGATCTGCGCCTCCGGATGGCGTCCTGATACGCTGCTGGTCCTCACCCCCCCTGCCCCCCTCCTTTCAGGTGTAGCGTTTCTGGCGGATGGCGTCCTGATGCGCTGCTGGTCCTCACCCCCCTGCCCCCCCTTCGGCTCCGCTCAGGGCAGGCCTCTCCCTGAGCGGGAGAGGGGGGTA
>OGCL01001310.1_pt1 | contig 21863 bp, 14 predicted proteins | sample 1570041 | NCBI WGS metagenome assembly OGCL01 (sample SAMN06266162, study PRJEB24511) | hot springs metagenome | isolation source: Hot spring water | place: South Africa: Limpopo | collected 2015-06-22
GAGGGCTTGCCGCCCCCACAGGCAGGGGTGCGGTTCGACAGGCTCACCGCAGGTGGGGAAACCCGGTTTCCCCGTATTTTCACATCAGGCCCGGGTTCAAAACCGCCGGCCATGCCCCCGAAAGGGGCCTGTGCTATAATCCAACAACGCTACTCGCCAGGGGGTGACAGGCTCAGGTTCAGCCGTCCAGGCGGCTGCTCCGCGCGACAACGAGATGAAAAGAGGTGTTCCTGGGAGGGCTGCCCTCTCCCAGGCCCTCTCCACAGGGAGGGGCGTGAGGAATCCCGGTTTCCCCATACCCTGACCGCTGTTGGAGTAACCTGGCGCCCCGACGAGCAGGGGCGCGGTTCGACAAGCTCACCACAGGTGGGGAAGCCCGGTTTCCCCTATGTTCACCTCAGGAGGACCGGCGTGAACCTGATGGATATCCTGTTGATCCTGCTATTCTTCGGCACGCTGGCAACGGGCTTTTTTCAGGGAGCCATTCGCCTGCTGGTGCTGATGCTGGGATTTTATCTCGCCCTGGTGCTGGCCAGTCTTTACTATCCGGCCCTGGGGGAGTTTTTCGTGCGGAACTTCGATGCTGACCGTTTTGTCGCCCAGTACCTGGCCTTTTTCCTGGTGTTGTTTTTGAGTTTTGCCCTGCTCGCCGTCGCCGGGCTGTATACCTTCCGCTATGTGCGTCTGACGGGAAGTCTTGACTACATCGATCGCATCGCCGGCACGGTGCTTGGCCTGTTCTTCGGCGCGCTGGTGGTGGGGATCGTTGCCGCGCTCCTCTGGAACCTGATGATCCTCCGCGGGGGGCGCAATATTGACCTGCCGCTGTTTCGCCTCCTGGGTAACAGCGTGGCCAATTCCTTCGTCTTGCAGTATTTTTCTACCGTCGTGCTTCCCCTGGTGTACAACTTTCTCGATCCTATCCTTCCCGAGGGCGCGGATATCATCTTTGCGGTGCAGTGAAGGCTACGCCCTCCCAGAAAGAACCCGCCAGTGGGGGAGGGTTCGGGAGGGCGTGGCCCTCCCAGGAAACAACCCGCCAGCGGGGAGGGTTTGGGAGGGCGAAGCCCTCCCAAGAACACATATGTTCATTCCGGCGTTGTGCGGCGCAGCCGCATGGACGACTGGTATGAAAAGACCAGACCCTCTGCGAACATTCTTACACGCTCTATGACCACTGTTGAACAGACCATACACACGCTAGAATTTCCCAAGATCCTGACCCGACTGGCACGCTACACGGCCTTCTCGGCCTCGCGTGAACTGGCCCTGGCCCTGCGCCCGTCAACCGAAGTCGCCGAAGTGGAGCGTGCCCTGGCGTTGACCAGTGAGGCGCGCGCCTTGCTCGAGGAGCTGCCCGATCTGTCCATCGGCGCGATGCGCGACATCCGCCGCGCGGCGCAGCACACTGCCCGCGGCGGGGTGATCGACGGCCCCAGTTTGCTGGAAGTGGCCGGGTCGGTGGCCGCAGCGCGCGCGCTGCGCGGGCGTCTGCTCAAGCTTGACCCGGAACGCTTCCCGCTGTTGAACGAGCATGCGGCGGCCATGCCTGTGCTGCCCCCGCTCGAAACGGCGATTGAGCGGGCGATTGGCGATGATGGACAGGTGCTCGACAGCGCCAGCACGCGCCTTGCCGACCTGCGGCGCGAGGTGCGCGTCGCCTTCGCCCGTTTGCAGGAGAAATTGCACCACCTCATCACCTCCAGCGCCTATGCTGGCGCCCTGCAGGAGCCGATCATCACCGTGCGCAACGGGCGCTACGTTGTGCCGGTCAAGGCCAGCCACCGCAAGGACGTTCGGGGCCTGGTGCACGATCAATCGAGCAGCGGGGCCACGCTCTACATCGAACCGATGGCGGTGGTGGAGCTGAACAACCGCTGGCGCGAGTTGCAGGCTGCCGAGGAGGAAGAAGTGCAGCGCATCCTCGCCGCGCTCTCCGACCAGGTGGGCGCGGCTGCGCCGCAGCTCACCGCCGCAGTCGAAGCGGTGGCCGCGATTGATCTGGCCTTTGCCAGGGCGCGTTATGCTGCCGATCTGCGCGCCGTGGCGCCGGAGGTCAGCCCATCGTTGCAGCCTCGCGCCCCCGGCGGCGGCCCGGAGGCCGCCCCGCTGCTGCTCACCGAGGCTCGCCATCCCCTCCTCGACCCGGCGACGGTGGTGCCGATCACCCTCTGGCTGGGGGGTGAGTTCCGCATTCTGCTTATTACCGGCCCCAATACCGGCGGGAAGACCGTCGCCCTCAAGACCACCGGTCTGCTGGCGCTGATGGCCCAGGCGGGGATGCACATCCCCGCTGCGGCGCCCTCGCGCCTGCCGGTCTTCGCCCAGATTTTCGCCGATATTGGCGACGAGCAGAGCATCGAGCAGAGCCTCTCGACCTTCTCCTCGCACATGCGCAACATCGTGCATCTGCTGCGCGCCCTGGAAGCGGGGGAAGCGGAGGACACCGGGCTGGCCGAGGAGCGCCGCCCGGCTCTGGTGCTGCTCGACGAACTCGGCGCAGGCACCGACCCGGTTGAGGGTTCGGCCCTGGCGCGCGCGATCATCGAACGCCTGCTCCAGTTGGGTGTGCTTGCCGTGGCGACCACCCACTACGCCGAACTGAAGGCCTTTGCCTACGCCACCCCCGGCGTCCAGAACGCCTCGGTCGAGTTCGATGTGGAGACCCTGGCGCCAACCTACCGCCTCAGTATTGGCCTGCCGGGGCGCTCCAACGCCCTGGCGATCGCCAGTCGCCTGGGGCTCGATCCCGATCTGGTGGAGCGGGCGCGGGCTACGATCGATCGCAAGGACGCCCAGGTGGAGGATCTGCTCGCCGGTATTCATCGGGAACGCGAGGCCGCCGACGCTGCGCTGCGCCGCGCCGAAGCGTTGCGCGAGGATGCTGAGAAGTACCGCAACCGGCTGGAAGAGGAGTGGCGCACCTTCGACGAACGCCGCGAGGCCGAAGCCGAGGCTGCGCGTCAGGAACTGGAGGCGGAACTGCGCGAGACGCGCCTGTTGCTCAAGCGCCTGCGCGACGATTTTCGCAGCGTTTCGCTCTCGCGTGAGTGGCTGGAGCAGGCCGAACAGCGCCTCGCCGCCGCCTCGGAGCAGGTCAAACAGGCCGCGGCACGCTCTCGCGCCGCTCCGGCGCGGCCCGCCGCCCCTCCCACCCAGGCCCCGCGCCCGCTGCAAGTCGGCGACGTCGTGCTGGTGCGCTCGGTGGGGCTTAAAGGCGAGATCGTCAGCATTGACCCTGATGATGGCACGGCGCAGGTGCAGGTGGGGGGCTTCCGGATGAGCGTGGATCTGAAGGATCTCAAGCGCGAGAAAGGCGGGCCTGAATCCGGCCCGCGCCGCGAGTACCGCGCCGAACGCAGCATCTCGTTGCCCCCCGCGCCCGATGTCTCGATGACCTTTGACATGCGCGGCTACCGCGCCCACGAGGTCGGCGACCGCCTCGACCGCTACCTGAACGACGCCTACCTGGCCGGACTGCACCAGGTGCGCCTGGTGCACGGCAAGGGCACGGGCGCCCTGCGACAGATGGTGCGCGACGTGTTGCAGCGCCATCCCCTGGTGGCTTCGTTCAGCAGTGGCGGCAACGACGGCGGCGATGGGGTGACCGTGGCGACCCTGGTGGAGCGGTGATGAGGAGCAGGCGTGGTACAATGACTCCGCTATGCCCGAACCGCTCGTCTATTTGTTCCTCATCGTCGCTCTTGTGCTGCCGGTGCCGGGCGTCATGTTGCTGCGCCTGTTGTGGCCGCGCATTGGCCAGCGAGGCATGCTCATCGGCGCGTCGGCGGTGTTTGCCTGTGCCATTCTCAGCGCGCTGATCGTCGCTCGCAGCGAGGTGCGTGTGTTGCGTATCGGCAGCTACAGCCTGTTGCTCCCGGGCACGCAGCCGCTCGATGTGGCCGTGCTGCCCCCCCTGGAGGAGCCGGCGCTCCCGCCCCCGGTCGTGCCGACGCGCACGCCGCGCCCCACGGCCACGCCCGCGCCCACGGCCACGCCCGATGCAACCGCAACGCCCCTGCCCACGGCCACAGCCGAGCCGACCGCCACCCTTGAACCGACGGCTACCCCGGCGCCGCCTCCGGCGCCCGCGGCTGGCCGGCGCTACGTGGTGCAGGCGGGTGATACTTTTCGCGCTATCGCCGAACGCTTCGGCGTCTCCGTACCCGATCTGCTGCGGGCCAACAATCTTACCCCCGAGCAGGCCGACAACCTCCGCGTGGGCCAGGAGCTGGTGATCCCGTAGGTGGAGATCAACCACTGGAGGAACGCCACACGCGCAGCGTGCGGGCGTGGAGGAGAAAACCTCGTTCGTGATGCCGTTTTCACCGCACAGGAGCGATCGTGTCCACAGCCATCAAGACCATCGAACGCAAGCCGCGGGTTGTCAGCGATGCGCCGCCGCCGCTCCTCCTGCTGTTGCACGGCTACGGCGCCAATGAGTACGACCTGTTCGATCTGGCCGACTTTGTTGATCCGCGCTTCCACGTGGTCAGCGCCCGGGCGCCCCTGGCCCTGCCCTGGGGTGGGTTTGCCTGGTACCACCTCAGCGGCGTTCCGGGCCGCCTGGTGCCCGACCCCCAGACCCGCGCCCAGGCGGTTGACCTGGTCGAGCGCTTCGTCGAGGCCCTGCCCGGCCGGATCGGCGCCGATCCGCGGCGCACCTATCTGCTCGGCTTCAGCCAGGGCGCGATTATGAGCTTCGCTGTGGCGGTGCGTCGCCCCGAACTGGTGGCCGGCCTGGTGCCTATCAGCGGCTACCTCGACCCGGCCCTGCTCCCGCCGACCGGGGTACAGGCGCTCGAACGGCTGCCCATCCTGCACATGCACGGCACCTACGACGAGATTATTCCCGTCGAGGCCGCCCATATGACCCGCGATATGCTCCGCCTCAGCGGGGCGCGCTACGCCTATCACGAGTACCCCATCGGGCACGGCATCCACCCCGACGGCCTCCAGCTTGTCCAGACGTGGCTGGCTGAGCGCCTGGCCGAGCCGGTGGAACCCTTTCTGAGAGGAGACTGACCCCCTATGAGCACCACGCTGCGGGTACCTTTTGGCGATCTAGCGCGGCAAGCCGCGGAACTTGACCCCGAGGTGACCGAAGCGCTGACACGGGTGGCGCGGAGTGGCTGGTACATTCTGGGCAACGAGGTTGCCGCTTTCGAGGCCGAGTTTGCCGCCTTTTGCGGCGCCGAGGCCTGCGTTGGGGTAGCTAGCGGCGCCGATGCGCTCTACCTGGCCCTTACCGCTCTCGATGTCGGTCCTGGCGATGAGGTGATCACCGTCGCCAACGCCTGTATCTACCAGGTGGCTGCGATACTACAGACCGGCGCGCGCCCGGTTTTTGTGGACATTGATCCGGCAACGCACACCCTCGACCCGGCGCTCCTGGAAGCCGCGATCACCCCGCGCACCCGCGTGCTGCTGCCGGTGCATCTCTACGGACGCACGGCCAACATGGCGGCGATCTGGTCCATCGCGCGCCTCTACGACCTCAAGGTGGTTGAAGACGCGGCACAGGCCCACGGCGCCCGCTATTGCTCCGAACCCGGCACGCTGGTCGGCGGCGGCGCGAGCGCGATCTGCTGCTTTAGCTTCTATCCCTCCAAGAACCTCGGCGCGCTCGGCGACGGTGGCGCTCTTACCACCGGCGACCCGGAGCTGGCGGCCCGCCTGCGGCGCCTGCGTATGTACGGCTGGGGCGAGAAGTACATCGCCATTGAAGCCGGTGGGCGCAACTCGCGCCTCGACGAACTCCAGGCCGCGGTGCTGCGCGTGAAGTTGCGCCGACTGGCGGCCTGGAACCAGGCTCGCCGCGAACGGGCGGCATGGTACCGCGAGTTGCTCGCCGGTCTGCCCCTGGAACTGCCCGCCGATGACCCCGGTCACGTCTATCACCTCTTCGTGGTGCAGTGTGACAACCGCGACGCCCTGCGTCGCCATCTGCTCGAAGCCGGGGTGGGCTGCGACGTGCACTACCCCGTCCCGGCCCACGTACAACCGGCCTACGCTGCGCTTGGCCATCGCCGGGGGGCCCTGCCACATACCGAGCGCGCCGCGACCCGCGTGCTCTCCTTGCCCCTCTTCCCCGAGTTGACCCGCGTCGAGGTCGAAGCCGTGGCCCGGTCGGTACGCTCCTTCTTTGGGTAACTGAGGTGAACATCGCCCGCCCTCGGGAGGGTTTGGGCGTAGGGGCGCGGCGCCGCCGCGCCCCTACCCCCGCCCAGGAAACAACCCGCCAGCGGGGAGGGTTTGGGAGGGCGCAGCCCTCCCAGGAAAAACCCATGTTCATTGTGTCGTTGTGCGGCGCAGCCGCATGGATGACTGAGGTGAACATACGAGGAAACCGGGTTTCCCCACCTGCGGTGAGCCTGTCGAACCGCACCCCTGCCTGTGGGGGCGCCAGCCGCTCTCAACAGCGGTTGGGACATGGGGAAACTCGGTTTCCCCATCCCCCCTCCCTGCGGGGAGGGTATGGGAGGGCGCAGCCCGGTTCCCTCCCCCAATGGTATAATACCAATTACCGTTGATGATGCCGCATTGCTTGAAGCGGTTTCAGGCGTTGTGCTGCCCAGCGTGGCAATCCAAAATCTAAAATCTAAAATGGTATAATTTCTCCTCCAGCTATGGCCGACGCCTCGCCTCGTCCCGCTCCAACCGATCGCTGTGCCACCTGCGGCGAGATGCTCAGCGGCAAGTACTACACGCTGATCGATCGCCCCGAGCGCTACTGCGCGCGCTGTATCGCCACTCGACCCCGTTGCGCCTCCTGCGGGGCGCCTCTCGGTGACCAGTACTGGCACCTGCACGATGGGCGCCTCCAGTGCCCCGCCTGTCACCAGGTGGCGATCTACGACCCGGAACTGGCCCGCGCGGTGTTCGATGAGACGGTGGCGGCAGTGGCATCGCACCTCGGCATGACTCTGAACGTCGGGGTTGCCTTCCGCCTGGTGGATGCGCCGACCCTGGCGGCGCTTCGTGCCGAGGGGTGCTCCGATGTGCCTGAAGGCGAACGTACCCTCGGTCTGTATCAGCGCCGTGGACACATTCGGGTGATCTATATGCTCTACGGTCTGCCGCGCCTGACCTTTCGCACCACCGTGGCCCACGAGTATGCCCACGCCTGGCAGGCCGAACGGTGCCCGCTCCTGCGCGACCCGGAGCTGCGCGAGGGGCATGCTGAATGGGTGGCCTACCACCACCTGCTTTCGCTTGGCTGCACCCGTGCCGCCGAGCGCATGCTCGCCACACAGCATCCCTACCGCCCCGCCCTGGAGCGGATGCTTGCCCTGGAGCGGCAACTGGGTGTGGCTGGAGTGATCGAGTATATGACCCGCGCCGAATGAGGCGCGCTCCGCGAGGGCAGCGAGGAAACCGGGTTTGTGTCCCGCCTTTCCGGAGAGGCCCCTGCGCCCTTCCGGGTCTTCGTGATCTTCGTGGCGTATTCTCAGACTTGAGCATGGATCTTACCCCCGAACAACGCGCGGCCATCGAACACGATGGGCACCTCGTGGTCACTGCCGGGGCGGGGAGCGGCAAGACCCGCGTGCTGGTCGAGCGGTACCTCCGTCTCCTCGAAGGCGCTGGCGACACCGACCCCTTCGCCGCTATCCTGGCAGTCACCTTCACCGAAAAGGCTGCTCGCGAAATGCGCGAACGGGTGCGCCTCACCCTCGAGCGACGCGCTCGCGCAGGCGCGCCCATCGAGCGCGCCCGCCAGGCAGCGCGCCTCGCCGCTGTGGAGAGCGCCCGCATCGGTACCATCCACAGCTTCTGCGCCACCCTGTTGCGCGCCCATCCCGTTGAAACGGGTCTCGACCCGCGCTTCGCCGTGCTCGATGAGGTCGAGGCCGGTCTCCTGCTCGCCGAGAGTGTGGACGAGGCTCTGCGCGATGTGGTGGGCGGTCGTGGCGTTGAGGGTGAAGAGACGCTGACCACCCTGCCCACCGGGCTGAAGGTGCTGCTGGAGGAGTTTGGCCCCGCCGAAGTCCGTGCCGCGCTGGTAGAACTGCTGCGCGGCGGCGGCGAGACCCGCGCCGCCCTGCGCGCCCTGCCGTCCGACCCTGCGGCCTTGCTGGGCCACTGGCACGAACGCCTGGCTCTGGCCCGCGCTGAAACCCTGATCGAGCTGTTCACCGGCACGTCCTGGCGCGAGGCCGCCGCCACCCTGCTGGCGCTGGCCCCCACAGCGCCCGCCGACGACCGCATCGGCGTCCAGGCGCGAGCCGTGGCGGCCTGGTTGCAGCGACTTGACCCCGACGCTCCCGACTTTGCCATCCTCGAACAACTCAACCTTCAGGGTGGCAGCAAACGACTGTGGAGCAGCGCCGAGGAGCTTGCGGCGGCTAAAGCGGCCCTTCGCACCCTGCGCGAAGCCTACCGCGCCGTAGCCGACCTCCTGGCCTGCGCGCCCGACCCCCGCATCGAAGAGCGCGCCGCCCTGGCCGTGCTGGCCCTCCGCGACCTGTTCGATGTCGCCGATGCGCGCTACACCCGGCGCAAGGCCGCCCTCGACCGCCTCGATTTCGACGACCTGGAGCGCCGCGCCCGGGATCTCCTGGAGCGCCATCCGCACGTCCGGGCGCGCTGGCGCGCCGAACTCCAGGCCGTGCTGGTGGACGAGTTCCAGGATACCAACGCTGACCAGCGGGCGATCATCTACGCCCTTGCCGGGCCGTCTGACGCCGCCGCCAGCCCGCAGCTCTTCGTCGTGGGGGACGGGAAACAATCCATCTACCGCTTCCGCGGCGCCGATGTAAGCGTCTTCCGCGACGTGGAGGCGGACATCCAGCGATGGGGCGGGAGGCGCCTGTCGCTACGGACCTCCTTTCGCGCCCACGCCACGCTGGTTGGCTTGATCAACAGCCTCGGCGAGCGGCTCTTCTGGCGACCACGAGCGCCGCGCCCCTTTGAAGTGCCTTATGAAGCCCTGGAGGCCCACCGGTCGGCGCCTGCGCATCCCATCACTGCCGAATGGCACGTGGTGAGCAACGACGGCGATGCAGCCGGACGCCGCGCGAGCGAGGCCGCGCTCCTGGCCGGTCGCCTGGCCGAGCTGGTGGCCGGCGCCGCCGGGCCGATCGTTTACGACCAGCAAAGCGACTGGCGCCTGCCGGCCTACGGGGACGTGGCGCTACTCTTTCAGGCCTCCACCGCTTTTGAACCCTTTGAAATCGCCCTGCGCGAACGGGGCATTCCCTACCTCACTACCGCGGGACGGGGCTACTACGGGCGTCAGGAAGTACTCGATCTCATCCATCTGCTCCAGGCCCTCGATGACCCGGGTAACGAGCTGGCCCTGGTGGGCGCGTTGCGCTCGCCGCTCTTCGCCCTTGACGACGGGGCGATCATGGCGCTGAAGCTGAGCGGCGCGCCGGGCCTCTGGGAGGCATTGCAGGCCGCAGCCGGGGAAGGCTCTGGCGACGCCGCGGTGGATTTCGCGGCGCGAACCCTGGGCGAGTTGCACGCCCTGCGCGGGCGCCTCACGGTGGTTGAACTGCTGCGGGCCGCCCTCGACCGCACCGGCTACCTGGCCGTCATCAGCGCTCTCGAGGACGGCGAACGGCGCCGGGCGAATGTTGAGAAGCTCCTGGCCGCGGCGCGCCTCGCCGGTGCGCGGGGCCTGCGGGCCTTTAGCGAATACCTGGAACTCTTGCTGCGTGTCGAGGCCCGTGAAGGCGACGCGCCCCTGGAGGCCCACGGCGCCGTCCGGCTCATGACCGTGCATCGCAGCAAAGGCCTGGAGTTCCCCATCGTCGCCCTGCCCGACCTGGGGCGCGCGCCGCCGCCGCCCCGCGAACGCTGGCTGGCCCGGCGCGCCTACGGCCTGGCGTTGCAGGTGCGCGACCCTGCTGACGAGAGGCGGCTCCCCGTCGCCTTCCTGCTGGCCCGGCGCGCTGAGGGCCAGCTCGAGCGCGCCGAGCGCGAGCGGCTGCTCTATGTGGCCCTGACTCGCGCCCGCGACTACCTGATCCTTAGCGGCTCGGTTCAGTCAAAGAGCGACGACGGCTGGCATGCCGCTCTTGCCGCCGCGCTCGGCTACCCGTGGGAGGAGGGCGGGCCGCCCGCAGGCGCCCTGGGGCCGCTGGTGGTTGTGCGCCATGACCTGAAGTGAACGGCGGAGAACCCCGCCTTCCCCGCGTCCCGTCCGGGGGAGGGTTCCGGGAGGGCGTAGCCCTCCCGGGCTGACCCGGCGTCACCGATCGCGCCACTGAGGCGGGCGCTTCTCCAGAAAGGCGGAGATACCCTCCTGGGCATCGGGGAAGGTGGCGTTGAACGACATGACTTCCCTGGCGTAGGCGTAGGCCTGGTGCTGGGGCATATTGATCTGGCGGTAGAAGGCCTGCTTGCCCAGCCCCACCACGGTGCCGCTGGCGGCAGCGATCTTCGCGGCGAGGGCGCGGGTCGCGCGCTCCAGTTCGGCGGGCGGAACCACCTGATTCACCAGCCCGAAATCACGGGCCTCGGTCGCCGAAATCGGGTCGCCGGTCAACAGCATCTCCATCGCCTTCTTGGCCGGCACGGCGCGACTCAGCGCCACCATCGGCGTCGAGCAGAACAGCCCGATCTTCACCCCGGGCGTGGCAAAACGCGCATCCTCGGCGGCCACCACCAGGTCGCAGGTGGCTGCGAGCTGGCATCCCGCAGCCGTGGCGATACCCTGAACCTGCGCGATCACCGGCTGGGGAATGGCCTGGATGGTTTCCATCAGCACCGTGCAGACATCGAAGAGCTGACGGTAAAACTCAGGGCTGCGCCCGGTCATCTCGCTCAGGTCGTGACCCGCGCAGAACGCCGGTCCTGCGCCTCGCAGCACCACCACACCGATGTCGCCGCGTCGGCCCACGGTGCGGAAGGCGTCAATCAGTTCCTCCATATGCTCCAGTGAGAGGGCGTTCCGCTTCGTGGGCCGGTTCATCGTAATGAACGCCAGCCGGTCGTCAATCTCGAGCAGCAGGTGCTGGTAGGACGGGGACACGGTCGTCATTGACGGTTCTCCTTATACTTGCGATAGCCGCTGATGTGAAAATGTGGGGAAACCGGGTTTCCCCAACCCCCTGCTTGTGGGGGCGCCAGCCGCACCCAACCGCGGTTGGGCCGTGGGAAAACCGGGTTTCCCCAACCCCCTGCCGGCTGGGGCGCCAGCCGCACCCAACCGCGTTGGGGAAGTGGGGAAACCGGGTTTCCCCAATCCCCTGCCGGTGGGGGCGCCAGCCGCACCCAACCGCGGTTGGGCCGTGGGGAAACCGGGTTTCCCCAACCCCCTGCCTGTGGGGCGCCAGCCGCACCCAACCGCGGTTGGGCCGTGGGGAAACCGGGTTTCCCCACGCCCCTCGGTCACTCTGGATGGTACAATCAGCAGTCGGGAATAGCAAGTGGCAGGCGGGGCCATGCGCATCCTGTGGATTGACCCGTTTCACGGCGGTTCGCACGCCGCGGTCGCGGCAGGCTACGCGGCGCGCGCAGCCCACCAGGTCAGGCTGCTGACGCTCTCGCAGGCGGGCGGCTGGCGCTGGCGCATGCGCGGGGGCGCAGTTACCCTGGCGCGTATGGCGCGCGCGCTGGGTGAGCGCCCTGATCTGATCGTCGTTACCGATATGCTCGACCTGGCCACCTTTCGCGCCCTGACCGCTGATTGCCTGGGCAGTGTGCCAGTGGCAGTGTACTTCCACGAGAACCAGCTTACCTATCCTCTGCCACCCACGCGCCAGCGCGATCTGGGCCTGGCCTGGATCAACTACACGTCAGCACTTGTCGCCGAGGCGGTGATCTTCAACTCCGATTTCCACCGGCGCGACTTTCTCGGCGCTCTGGGGGACCTGCTGAGCCGCTACCACGACCACCGCGAACTGGAGACCATCGAAGCCATTGCCGCGAAGAGCCACGTGCTGCCGCCGGGCATCGACCTGAGCGCGCTCGACGCCGCGCCGGCAGATCCGGCGCCGCCCGGAGAAGGGCCGCTACACATCCTCTGGAACTCGCGCTGGGAGTACGACAAGCAGCCGGGGGCCTTCTTTGCCGCCCTCGAGGCGCTGGAGGAGCGTGGCGCCGACTTTCGTCTGATCGTTGCTGGCGAGCATATTGATCCGCGCGCGCCCGCCTTTGCCGCGGCCCGCGAGCGCTGGCGCCAGCGCATCGCTCACTGGGGGTACGCGCCCTCGCGCAGCGCCTATGCCGCCCTGCTGCGGCGCGCCGATGTGGTGGTCAGCACCGCCCTCCAGGAGTATTTCGGGATTGCGGTTGTCGAGGCCCTCTACTGCGGCTGCGCCCCCGTCTTGCCCCGGCGCCTGAACTACCCTGATCTCCTCCCCGCATCGTTGCACCCCACCTGTCTCTACACAGACCACAATGCCCTGGTTGACCTCTTGCTGACCCATTGCCGGCCAGGGCCACGCCCCGAGCGCGCGACATGGCGGGCCATCGCCGCGCCCTATGACTGGCGCTACCAGGCGCCCCGGTATGATCAGTTGTTCGCCTCCCTGATATGAACATAGCCCGCGCGCGGGAGGGTTTGGGAGGGCGCAGCCCTCCCAGGAGAATCTCTTTTCATTCTTGTAGTGTGCGGCGCAGCCACATGGGCGCCCGATAACGAAATTGTCACCTGCACGCCCAGAAACGACTGGCGACCGAGTGCCTGAGAAAGCCACAGCCGCCTACGATGCCCAACAATACTGTTATTGACAGACTCCCCGACAAATTGTAGTCTGTAGCCACCAGATGATATCAGGATACGCTCTGTAGCACGCCCGACTCGCACTGCCCGGTCGAGGATCCACATCAGCCCCCCATGCGGTTGTGCTGCACGATGACGGTACGAACACAGGGTTTTTTTACTGGAAGGGTGCAGCCCTCCCAAACCCTCCCCTCAGGGAGGGGGTTGGGGAAACCCGGTTTCCCCATGTCCCAACCGCTATTGGGAGCGGCTGGCGCCCCCACAGGCAGGGGTGCGGTTCGACAGGCTCACCGCAGGTGGGGAAACCCGGTTTCCCTGTATGTTCACCTCAGTCATCCACGCGGCTGCGCCGCACAACGACACGATGAAAATAGGTTTTTCTTGGGAGGGCTATGCCCTCCCAAACCTTCCCGCCAAGGAGGGGGGTGGGGAAACCCGGTTTCCCCATGTCCCAACCGCTGTTGGGAGCGGCTGGCGCCCCCACAGGCAGGGGTGCGGTTCGACAGGCTCACCACAGGTGGGGAAACCCGGTTTCCCCGTATGTTCACCTCAGCAAGCTATTCACAAAAAGACGAACGAAAGGCGAGTTCAGACCTCGTCTTCATGAGAACCCCGTACGCGATCAAGAGACATAGCTGCCGTGTAGCAGCAAGGGAGTGGCCGTGACCGCGCGCACTTTCAGAGAGTTTATCACCCTCGGTTTGATCGCCATACTATTCGGCCTGGTGTTGAGCCGTAGTGAGGCCACACCCGCAGTGGCACAGAACACTGGTTCGTTACCGGCGCTTCGTGCTCTGGTACAGGCGACAGATCAGGCAAGCTGGGCAGCGCTCGAGGCGTTGCCCCCCGGCGCAGAGGTGGGCGCCCTGGTGCAACTTGAGACGCCGCCGCTGGCCCTGGTGGGGCACACCTGGAGCCACCAGGAGCGTCAGCGCCACCTGGCGCGTGTGAGGGCCGAACAGGAACGGGTTGCTGCGCGAGTACAGGCGCTGGGCGGCAGCGTCCTCGCCCGCTTCACCCACGCCGCCACGGGACTGGCCGTCACCATTGACGCTGGCGCAGTCGAGTCGCTCCGTGACCTGCCGGGGGTCGAGGGGGTGGTGCAGGTCAGGGATTACCCGGTTGATCAGGGCGCCAGTGATACTCCCCCGCTAACCCTCGCCGAGCTGTCGGCCCTGATCGGCGCCGATGCGGTGCGCGCCCGACGCAACAATGGCGCTGGTGTTGATATTGCCCTGATCGACTCGGGGATTGACTACACCCACGTGAAACTGGGCGGCAGCGGCAATCCGGCTGATTATCGCCACGCGGCCTGCGGCAACGCCGATCTTTCTCCTGGCCAGCCCGGCTGCGATCCGAGCCTCGATCCCCCGGCCGATCTTTTCCCCAATGCCAGGGTGCGTGGCGGCTACGACTATGTCGGCGACATCTGGCCAGAGCCCGATCCACGCTGCGGCGCCGACCAGGTCTGCATCTTCTTCGACGCCAATCCGATTGACCTGGCCGGTCACGGCACCATGGTCGCCGATATCGCCGCCGGGTCGCCCACCAGCCCCGGTGGCGCCGACAGCGGCATTGCGCCCGGCGCCAATCTGTGGGCCTTCAAGGCCTGCAATGGCGACGCCGGGTTGTGCAACGGCGTTGCGCTGCTCCGCGCCCTCGACGCGGCCCTTGACCTCGACGGCTCCGACCGGGGCCTCTGTACGCCGGGCGTAACGCCGGGGTGCCTGGCCTACGACCCTGCCGATATTATCAACCTCTCGGTCAGCTTCAGCTATGGTCAGCCCGAAGATGCCCTCGGTCTGTTCGTTGATCTTGCCGGCTACTACGGGTCGCTGGTAGTGGCCTCGGCAGGCAACGATGGTAACCGGCCCTTCATCATCGGGTCGCCTGCCACCGCCGACGCGGCCCTGGCCGTCGCCGAGAGCCTTCGACCGGCCAGCGGCAGCGAGCGCATCGCTGCGAGCGCCAGCCGCGGGCCGCGCATTGCCGACAATCGCGCCAAGCCCGATCTGGCTGCCCCGGGAGCGGTGCTCGCGGCTCAGGCCGGCAGCGGCTGCGACCTGGCGCCCTTTGGCGGATCGTCGGGCGCAGCGCCGGTAGCTGCCGGAACCGCCGCGCTGATGATCCAGCAACTCGAACGCCTCGGCATACTCAACCCCGATCCCGGGTTGGCCGATGCGCTCGACTTCCCGCTCTCACTGGCGCCCTACGTCAAAATCCTGCTGATGAACCACGGCCAGAGCCTGCTGGCCGCCGAAGGCCCCGAACTGGCGCCGATTACGCTCCAGGGCAGCGGACGCCTCGACGCCCGGGCCGCGTTCTTCTCGCGTACCCTGGCCTGGGACGCAACGGAGATAGCCGCGCGCCTGGCGGAAGATCCCGCCCTCCGGGGATGCACTTTCAGCCCGCTGCTCGACCTGCTCAACTACCTGCTCTTCCGCGTCTTGCCCCCCTGCGCGAGTGGCTATCCCTTCGGCGATCCCCTCTTCCGGGCCTGGAACGCCCAGACTGGAAGCGTTTCCTTCGGCTACCAGCCGGTAACGACACCACAGACGCTGCAACGCCAGGTGGTAGTGATGAACTACTCGGTCGCTCCCCGCAGCTATACGCTCAGTACAAGCGTGCGCCCGGGCGGGCGCGGCGTGCGCTTGAGCGTCAGTCCGGAGCATCTAGAGCTGGCTGCGCGAAGTTTCGCCGTGGTTACGGTGACGGCAACGATCGATCCGGCGCGACTGCGCGCCTGGAACCCTGATGTGACATCAGGGGAACCCAGTGCTCCTCACCCCCCCTGTCAGTCTGAAGAGTGTGAGAGGCTTTCGACCTCTTACGAGCAATCCGTTTTCATTCCCCTGTTGCGCGGCGAAGTCTCAGGAACGACCGGTGAAAGCGAAGAGAGGGGCACGACCTGTGCCGCAGCGACTTCTGCCGGGGAGTGTGCAGGTTCGGCGCCGCTGGAAGTGGAAGGTCTCCTGGTGGTTGACGGCGGCATGAACAACCGGGTCAAGCTGCCCATCCATCTGGTGCCGCGTCGCGTGGCTCAGGTGAGTGTGGCTCGCCAGGACAGCGATCGGCTCGTACTGACCAATCCGGCACCCTTCGCCGCCGGTACGGTCGAGAGCTTTGCCCTGGTGGAGGACAGCCCGAATCAGTGTGACTCGCTCGACCCGACGACCAACCCCTGCGTCACACCTGACTACATCATCGGCTCGCGCCCCGGCAGCGGCGCCAGCCCGGTGGATCTCGCCGGGGTAGGGCTGCGGAGCTACAGTGTACCCGGGCTGAACGCCACTCTGGAGTTACCGCCCGCACCCGCCGGGGCCACGCCCGACGAAGTGATCGAATTCGCGCTCACGGTCCATGACCGGCCCTTCCGCGCTTCGCCCGACGTGCCGGCGCGCTTCGAGGTGCACATTGACGCCGACCGCAACGGCGCCACCGACTACGTGGTCTACAATGCTGCTGTCAACGGGCGCAACGGGCGCAATGCCGTCTTTGTGCGCGCCGCCGGCAGTTCGACCCCGCCGCGGAGCTATTTCTTCCTGGTGGCCGATTTTAACACCCGGAACTACGTTTTGCCCGTGCCGGCAGCGGCGGTCGGCTTGCGGAGCGACCGCCCCTTCAACTACTTTGTCCTGGCCTACGACGCCTACTTCCTGAATCGGGGCGCGCCACAACTCTGGGACTGCTCGCCCGCCCCTGCTCCGACCTGCGGCGCCACTGCTCACACGGTGCAAACCGGACGATTGCGCTTCCGTCCGGCTGTTCAGGAGCTGACGGTGCCCCCCGGGGGCATCGCAACCCTGCGCTTCAGCGCCGACCCTGACGGCGCTACGGCCTCACCGTCGCAACGCGGGCTTCTGCTGCTCTTCCGCGATGCGCTGCCTGGGCAGGAATCGGCAGCGGTGACGCTACGGTAGCTTTCCACATGCCGGGTACGCAACGGGTCTGGGAGGGCGCAAGCCCTCCCTCTCCGCACTGGAACGCCCCTGCGCGCGGTTCTGGTCTCCCCGCTTCGACAGGCTCAGCGCAGGCTCTCCAGCTTGGCTGGAGAGGCCCGCCCCTTCGGGCTGAGCCTCAGGGCGAAGCCTGAGCCTGTCGAAGGGGGCCGGGGGTGAGGACCACCCGGCGCATCGCCACGCCATAACGCCCGTCGGCGTCCATACGTTCTGTCCGCCCCTGAACTGCTCAGGAAGAGGCCTGCCCTGAGCGGAGCCGAAGGGGGGTAGGGGGTGAGGACAAGCAGCGCAGTCGCATACCCGGGCCGGGTAGTCTACGATGAGAAATTTTACCAGATCGCGAAAAATCGCCGATCATATTGACAATTCTCGCAAAATATCATAAAATCGCTATCACAATGGCAATATACTCCAAATGGAATGGCAATATTATTCCCATCCAGAGAAGGAGGCGCCAGTGCTAAACGTTCCCCTGCCTTTTATACACGGTGTGCGCGCCGTGCAGCGCCGCTCGCGGGCCCCGGGCGACGAGGGGCCCCGGCGCTCCCGGCAGCCGGTCCCGGGAGCACCCCGGCGCTGGGGCGGTTGGCGGAAGGGGAAGCCGGGTTTCCCCATTCCCTCGCCCACGGGGTGGCGCGCCCCCTGCACCGGAAGGGTTTGGGAGGGCGCAGCCCTCGCAGGAGGATGCGGTCTATCGCCTGGCGGCGCGTCACGGCGCTGGATTCCCCGGCCTGAAACAGGAGCAACCTATGCATCGTCTGATCACGCGTGACCCGGTGAGTGGCGGCGAGCTGATCGTCACGCGCCTGGAGTGCCCGCAGAGCGGGATCGTCATCGAGGGGCAGTTCAGCCTGGGCTGGATCGGTCGCCTCGGCCCGGAACAACTCGATTTTGTCGAGCGCATGGTCAAGAACCGCGGCAACATCCAGAAGCTCGCCGCGGAACTGGACATCGCCTACAACACCGCCCGCGCCCGCCTCGATGAGATCGTCGCCGCCCTGGGGGGCGCCCCCGAAACTGATGGGCACGCCGACCGCCGCCAGATCCTCGACCGACTCGCTGCCCGCGAGATCAGCGTCGAGGAAGCGATGAAGCTGTTGAAGGGCGCTTAGTGCACTTCCAGGCGACCTGTTCGGGCATCAGCGCAACCTCGACCGCGTCCAGATACACCATGCCCGATCTCCAATCGCAAATCTGCAATCTGCAATCGCATAAGCGCCGGTATCCTTGCAATCTGTCATCTCGAGAGGCGTCAGCCTATGTTGACCAGCGATGAGCGCGCACGCATCCTGAAATTGCTGGAGGTGGGCCAGATCTCGGCCGAGGAGGCTGCCCAGTTGCTCGATGCCCTGGCCGAGGACCGCCGCGCCGCCGGACACGCCCGCTCACGCATGCTGCGCATCCGTGTCAGCGATCTGCACACGGGCCGCCTCAAAGCCAATGTAACTGTCCCCGTGGGGCTGGTAAACGTCGGCCTGCGCCTCGGCGCCCGGCTCGCGCCCCAGCTCAGCGGCTCGGCGCTGGAGGATCTGCTGCGCGCCGTGCAACGCGGCGTCCCCGGGCGGCTGCTGGAGTGGCAGGATCTCGAAGAAGGCGAGCGCGTCGAACTGCTGGTGGAGTAGGTTCACGCGCCAGAGGAGTACATCAATGACTGAGCAGCGGTTTTCCGCCGGCCCTGAACCGCAGGTGCGGATCGGCGTGGTGCAGGGTGATCTGCGGGTGGAAGCCTGGGATGAAGACACCCTGCTTGTGCGCGCCGACGAGCTGGGCGAGGTGTACCAGGAGAACGATGAGGTAGTGATTGACCGCGCCCGCGATCTGCTGATCCGCGCCCCGGCTCGCACTGCCATCACCCTCGATGCGTGCCACGGTGACGCAAGCTTTACCGGGCTGCGCCGGGCCGCGCTGACCCGCGTGGACGGCAACCTGCGGGCCACGGCGCTCACGACGGCGCAGGTTGAACAGGTCGGCGGCGATGTGCGCGTCGCTAATCCGGGCGAACGCTTCAGCGCCGCCAGTATCGGCGGCGATCTGAAGGTCGTTGCCGCCTCGGACGCGACCGTTGCTGTGGGTAGCGTCAGCGGCGATGTGGCGATTGACGGCGCCCTGGGTATGCTCCAGGTGGGCCAGGTGGGCGGCGATGGCGACCTCGACGGCGCCTGCGCGCGGGTTGAACTGGGCCACGTCGCCGGCGACCTGCGCCTGGCCCGGGTCAATCGGCTATGGGTCGGTTCCGTGGGCGGCGATCTGGAGGTCGGACAGGCCCTCGGCCAGGTTGAGGTCGGCAACGTTGGCGGCGATGTCGAGCTGGTCTCCTTCGAAGGCACCCTGGCCCTGGCCAATGTCGCCGGCGATCTCGTCCTGCGCGGCAGCTTTGGCCCGAATAACCGCACCCGGACGCTGGTGGGCGGTGATGCCCGCGTGACCCTGATCGGCCAGCCGGATCTGACCCTGACCGCAGTGGTGGGGGGCGAGGTGCGCGGGGTGGTCGGCGGCGATGGGAGTGGGCGCAAGCGCCTCAACCTGCGCTACGGCGCTGGCAGCGCCAGCCTGGATCTGACCGTGAGCGGCGATCTGCGTATTGACGCTCCCCGCCCCGACAGCCGCAGTGCGCGCGTCGAGGCCGGCTTCGGCGACGAGGTTGAACGTGACTGGGCCGAGTTGCGGCGCGACCTGGGCGAACTGGGCCGCGAACTCGGCCGCCTTGGCAGCGAGATCGGCGCCGAGATTGCCGCAGCGCTCTCCAGAGAAGGGACGATCGGCGGTGCGGCCTGGGCTGAAGATCTCGCGCGCGAGGTGCAGGAAAAAGCCCGTGAGTTGCAGGCGCGGGCCGAGCGCCACGCGCGCAAGATGGAAGAGCGCGCCCGGCGCGCTGGCGAACAGGCCCGCATGCGGGTCAAAATCAACGAGCGCGAGTGGCAGTTCGACCCGGAACGTCTCGAGCGGATCAAGGAGCAGGCCCGCCGCGCCGCTGCCGAAGGGCTGGTCGGCGCACTCGAGGCGGTGGAGCGCGCCCTCAGCCGCCTGCGCGTTCCGCCCGACGTTCCTCCGCCGCCCGGTGCGCCGCCCCGGCCACCCGGCGCGCCGCCCCCGCCGCCCGGCGCGCCGCCCCCGCCCCAACCGCCCGTTACCGGGCAGACGATCCGTATCGAGACGCCGCCGGAACGGGCCTCGCCCGCCGACATCGAACGCGAACGGGAAACCATCCTGCGCATGGTCGCCGAGGGACGGATCTCTCCCGAAGAGGGCGACCTGTTGCTAGAAGCCCTGGGATGAGCACGGAGAACCCCGGGTTCCCCACCTCCGGGCCACGGCTTCTCCTCCTCACCCCCCTGCCCCCACTTCGGCTCCGCTCAGGGCAGGCCTCTCCCTGATCGGGCTATACATGACCCACAATTTGGAGGGTGGGCGGGGGGTGAGGACAAAGCCGCCCAGCGCATCCCAACGCCATAACGCCCGTCGGCGCCCGCAGGTTCTGTCCGCCTCTAAAGGGAGGAGGTGCGGGGAAACCTGGTTTCCCCACACCCCAACCGCTGCCGGGGGACCCTGCCACCCCTGTGGACAGGGGGGTGAGGACCAGCAGCGCATCCGGACGCCATCCGCCAGAGACGCTTCACCTGAGCGTCTTCCAGAAAACCCCGGCCATCACGGCGCGACCGAGACTGGTGAGGGCGAAGATGCAGGCCATTCCGGTCAGCGTCAGAGGGCCGAGGGTGACCTGGGCCGCGGCGAGCAGCGTGGCAATCGCGCCGCCGAGCAATCCCGCCGCCAGCGTACCCAGACCGGTCAGGGCGCTGTAGGCAGCCATCGCCGCCCCACGGCAGTCGCGCGGCGCGCGGTCCATCAGCACATTCGCCAGCCCCTGCGTTAACCCCGGCCAGAACACCCCGGAGAAGATGGCCGTCAGCCACAGCGGCGTGATGTTCGTCGGTGTCGAGAGAATCCAACCCCAGGGCAGAGGAACGGTGCCGAGCACACAGGCGACCAGCACGACCCGGTAGCCGTAGCGGTCCTGTAGACGTCCAATCAGCGGCCCGAAGACGAGCGACACGGCGCTGGTAACGATGGCGGTGAGGCCCAGGGTGGCGAAGCTCAGCCCGAGAACGCTCAGCCCGTAGGCGCTGAAGAACGGCGTGGCGATGCCGGTCACCAGGGCCCAGCCGGTCCCGGCGAGCATAAAGCTGCGAAAGCCCTGGTCGCGCAGGGGCGCGCCGAACAGCGCAGCCAGGCTAACGCGGGCCCCGGGTTGCAGGGGCGGCTCGGGCTGGCGGGCGATCAGAGCCGCGGCCACCAGGGCCGCCAGAACCGCCACGCCGAAGATTACCGCGTAACCAGGCGCCTCGTGGCCCCGGGCGCGGAAAGCGTCAAGGGTCTGGCCGGCGAGGAAAGTGGCCGCCATCGCGGCGAGCGCGGCAACAGTGTTCCGCAGACCAAAGTAGGTCCCGCGCTGCTGCGGTGGCACCAGGTCGCTCATCCAGCTCATCCAGGCATTGCCGGCGATGCCGTTCAGGGCGTAGGAGCAGGCCAGGCCGACAAAAAAGATCGCCAACTGCGCGCCGTTCAGCACGCTGAGCAAGGGGAGCGTCAGCAACAGCGCCCAGATCAGGCGCCCCGCCAGCGCGCCGTACAACACCAGCGCCCGGCGGTTGCCGATCCGCTCCTCCAGATAGGCCCCGACGAATTGAAACATCTGGCCGATGAAGGGCAGGGCGCCCATCAGCCCGAGCTGGAAACTGTTGGCCCCCAGCAGCAACGCAAAGCCGGTGAGGAAGACACTGCCGCCAATCGCGCCGCTAATGGTAATGTGAACATTGGCGATCGCCCCTTCCAGGATCGAAATGCGCATACCCCGGCGCACCTCCGCGGGCGACAGGGGCGCGAGCACGCGGATGGAGCCGGTGGCCGGTCGGGTTGCGGCAGTGGTGTGCGCAGCGTGGCGCACAGAGGTTGGAGTGCCCATGGCTGGTTCCTGACTCTCCTGGCAACGAAACGCGGCGCCCGGATGCGCCGCCGAGTCTGATCCTACTCCTGATAGTTGATTGGTCAACTGTCGCAAGACTGATAGCTGGCTGAGACGTTAGACTCCCATGCGGCTGCGCCACGCCCGACACGCATGAAACGAGATTCTCCTGGGAGGGCGCAGCCCTCCCAAACCCTCCCGGTGGGGAGGGCTTGCCGCCCCCACAGGCAGGGGTGCGGTTCGACAGGCTCACCGCAGGTGGGGAAAC
>OGCL01001313.1_pt1 | contig 21822 bp, 19 predicted proteins | sample 1570041 | NCBI WGS metagenome assembly OGCL01 (sample SAMN06266162, study PRJEB24511) | hot springs metagenome | isolation source: Hot spring water | place: South Africa: Limpopo | collected 2015-06-22
GAATTGGAAGGTCTCGGATTTAAACTCTTTGCCCAGGAAGGGTATCGGTTGCCCATGTTGACCTCCGTGCTTCTCCCTGATGGAATGGATGATGTCAAGATGCGGTCGAAGCTTCTAAGTGAATATAATATTGAAGTGGGAGGAGGGTTGGGTTACCTCAAAGGCAAAGTATGGAGGGTTGGTCTCATGGGAGAGACCTGTAAACTCCGATACATTCATTGTTTGATTGGAGCCTTGAGGGAAATGATCTCTTAAAAGGGTCACTTGCTCTTGATCCAGGCGTGCCAGTCTAAGCCGGTCTTTTTCTCCCAATCCGGTCCGAATTTACCATTGAAATATTCTTTCAATTTTTCATAGAGAAGATTCCAGCCCGGAAGATATTCGTAGGTCAATACATCCTCGAGGAAAGGAACAATCTCACCCAGTTTCTCCTTGGGGAAAAAGGACCGGGCTTTCAGTTGGAAAGAACATCTGAGGGCCTCTGAAGAGAGGGCGTGGGAGGTGAGCATGGCGACGCGTAAATTCCTACTGACTGCTAACTCCAGAAGCTCAAAACCCTTGATTCCCATGATGTCAAGGATAACGATATCATAATGTTTTGATTTTAAAAGTTTCTCCGCCTCTTGGAACGTAGTGGCCTTGTCAATCTTACATCCCGGGCAGGACTCCAGAATCTCCTCCTTTAACACGTCCAAGACGTCAGGCTCATCATCTACGGCTAAGATTTGCTTCCCCTCCAGAATGGACTTTTTATCCTTTTGCTTGTCGTTTACCTGCAGAATGGGAGGAATCCTGATGGTGAAACAGGTCCCCGTATCTTTGAGGCTGACAAACCTGATCTCTCCGCCCATAGCCTCGACCAGGACCTTGACCCCGATCAACCCGAGCCCCAGCCCCGGCACTTCCGGCTTCTTCTTTTCGTTAAACTGGAAGAAGCGTTCGAAGATGGCTTCCTCTTTCCCCATGGGAATACCTGGCCCATCATCTTCTACTGAGATGAAGATGTCTTCCTCTCCGCTGATGGATATACTCATGGACCTTCGCCGGTATTTCAGAGCGTTGCTGATCAGATTGATCAGAATCTGTTTGAACTTGTTGGGGTCGTGGCAAAAGGGAGCAGTGCAATATTTCCCTGAAAAATCGACCATGATCCCATGAGCTTTTAACATCCTTCCGAACTGTTCTTCATTATCAAGATCTGAAAATTTTTCAACTTCATCTGGCAGGATGGATTCCATCGCCTCCGTCAGAGAATCCTTTAACGCTTCCCGGACCGAGAACATTTTTTTAGCGAACAGCTTTTCCTCTGAGAGCAAGAGCTCAACCATCTCCTGCAAAAGAGTTTGAGCCTTGCGGATGTTTCTCAATGATCTTTCGAGAGTGCGTTTCTGTTGAACCGTTAACGGGCCATATCTTTCGGATTTATGAAGAAGGTTGCTCACGCTCGTTGAAGCGATAGAGAGGGGGCTGCGAAGATCGTGGACGAAGAGATCAAACAGATGATCTTTTGTTTTCATTTGTCATCACCTTGAAGTTTGGAGTGATCAAAATTTTTTAATACCAATCCTTTATCCAACTGAAAAAGATATGCAGAATGTGCTTCCTCCGGAAGCATAACAGTCCTCTGGGTTCCTACAATGAGGACAGTTTGAAATCCTTCCTGGGCAGAGGGCCTGGTCTGTTGAAAGATGACGACACTGTTCACTCCCCACAGAAATATCAAACCCATACCGCTGAGCATAAGTTTTGAACCGGAGGAGATCAAGTCCCTTACCTCCTGCGGAAAAATCATAAGGCTTTCCGGAAGTGTAGAGTTCGGTGTCCAGAGTATGGAACAGTCCGTCCCAGAGATGTCTCTGATTCTCCTTGGTAACACCAATCCCCAAATCCGTGAGCTTGATCTGCCTCCATCGGTTTTTCCGTTCCAGAATAACTTTAATCATCCCTTCATTGGGTGTATTCTCGATCCCGTTTTTAAACAGCCCCCTTAAAATATCTTCGAGGATTTTAGGATCCATGGACAGGGCGAGATCTGTTGCACCCTCCAGATCAATCTGGAGGTCCCGATGGGCGGACTGTTTCTTAATCTCACCTAAGATCCAGCCAATAAAAGGATAGAGTTCGATGGTCTCGAGCGAAGCAAAATCAGGCAGATCCATGTTTCCAAGACGCTGCTTCTTTTCCGTCTCTTTATGCGAGCGAATGATCTGGTCGGTCTCCTGCTGGATTTCGGAAAAACGATTCAGGATCTTCTCGAGGGAGTGATAAATCTCTTCCCTCATCAGAGGTGGGGGTTGAGACGGAGTTTTCTTCTTAGTCAGGCGAATATTTCCCTGAACCATCGAAAAGGGAGTCCTCAGTTCATAGGAGAGATGATCAAGGGTTCTGCTTTTGGGTTTATTGAGGTTTTCAAGTTCCTTATTGGATTGGTCAAGCGCTTCGATTCGGGCATGATTGAGTCTGGCATTCTCAATCGCCACAGCGCCATGGCGTGCCATGGTGATCAAGAGATTTCGGTCTTCCGGCAGGTAAGGATTGCCGGAGAGCTTCTCACCGAAGTCGATGATTCCTCCCATGGTTACATCGACATTTAAGGGGACCTGAACATGCAGGTTCAAAGAGGAGAAGAGAGGGGGAAGGGGGATTGAAGTTATTTCGTCGAAATTCAAAAAACCCTCTGACCCTGTCTCTTGAACGAATCGGTTTAAAGAATTCGAAGTTAATCCACGCTGGGTTAACGCCTCTACTTTCCTCCGATTTTTGTCAAAGAGTAAAATAACTCCCCGGGAAGTGCTGAGTGTCCCAATCATCATCAACAAAAGATTCTTGATGATCTCAATCGTTTCCCTTTGATACCCTGTCTCCTGGCTCGGGTCGTAAGGGGTCTTGAGAAAAAAGATCGGCCTCTCAAGCTCCAACTCGCACTGTTTTGCCTCTTGATCGACCATCTCTAACTATTCTCATCCTGAACGATTTTCAGGGCTGAAAAAGAGGGTGAAAGTTTAAGGTCTATTATTGAGAATATTTCATAAAACACAATGGGAAAGACAAAAAGCTGTCATTGCGAGCCCGGAGGGCGTGGCCATCTCTTTCAAAAACTTTGAGGGTTGACTCCTCGGTCGGAAAGATTTCTGTATATTTCATCTGAACTCCATTTCCTCGATTTCATAATCTTCTCACCTCCAGTGTTATGCTTTCCTCTGCTCTCTGCACAGAGTTTACCTCTACACCTTTGGTGTGTCCACCCCCGATGGGTCGCAGAATAAGCCCATCACACTTGGTATATGAAGCTCAGTCTTAATTATCTGAAGTCATTTCGCCCCTATTATATTAAACCGACCATCTTTTTCAAGAGGCATATGGGGTCAGGCTTGTTTATTGACATTAGCGAATCAATTTGATATGGTTGGGGTATGGCACGGAAACCAAGAATCGAGTTCGAGGGAGCCTTATACCATGTGATTACTCGCGGTAACCAAAGACAGCAGATCTTCAATTCAACAGAAGACTATGAGCGATACCTGAAAATCCTTGAAGATTATAAGTTGAAATATGACTTTCTACTCTATGCGTATGCTCTGATGGAGAATCACGTTCACCTTCTGGTGGAGACAAATACGATTCCCCTCTCAAAGATTCTTCAGGGAATTACCCAGCGATACACGATCTATTTCAACCACAGATACGCAATGGTCGGGCATCTCTTTCAGGGAAGATATAAGGCGATCCTCTGTGAAAAGGATCCTTACCTGCTTGCACTCGTTAAATATATTCATATGAATCCGGTCAGGGCAGGCATAGTCAAGAGTCCTGGAACATATCCTTGGAGTAGCCACAGATATTATTACGGACAAGCAAAGGGTAGAGGGATCGTGGATAGCGAACCTGTTATGAAAATATTTGGAGAGGACAGGAAGAAGGCTATAAGGGCGTATCGGGAGTATATGGAAGAGAAGGAGATACTTCGGCGAGAGGATGTTTATGCTACAGTAGACCAGAGGATTGTTGGTGATGAGGAATTTGTGGAGGAAGTTAAGGCGCGAACGGTCAAATCAGATATTCAGGGGAAGAGAAGAAAATATCTGTACACATTACCTGAGATAACAAAGGCTGTGGAAGAGTTGCACTCGGTCAGTTTAGAGCAATTAAGAAATAAGGGAAGGGGAGGGGCATTAGGACGAGGAAGAAGGGTGATCAGTCTGGTGGCGAAAGAGTATGGGTATAAAGGACGGGAAATAGCGGTGTATCTGAAGAGAGATCCTTCGGTTATCACACGGTATTTGGAAGAAGGAAGGAAATTAGGTGGTGAAGTCGAAAATATTCATGCAAAATTATCAGAGAATCGCAATAAACAAGCCTGACCCCAGTTTATGTGTCATCGGTTCTCCCATCGGTGTAATCAGAGATCTCTGTATCTTATCAGAACTCTCTAATTTTTTTTGCTTGACAGGATTGGTTATTTTCCTATAGGAATAGGAAAAGACGGGATAAAAATCTTTTCCAACAGGGAGAGGACCATGACGAAATCTATTCTTGAAGGTAAGAAGATCCTGATGGTGGATGATGAACCGGATGTGCTCACGGTTCTGGAAGAAGAGATCAAAGAGGCCTGCTCCAATTGCGTCATTGATAAGGCTACTTCTTATGAGACAGCGGCAGAAAAGCTGAAGTCCCAGGCTTATGATGTGGTGGTCCTCGACATCATGGGAGTTCGCGGGTTTGACCTGCTGGAGCTCGCTGTGAGCCGGAAGTTGCGTGTGGCCATGCTCACTGCCCACGCCCTCTCTCCTGAAGCGCTTAAGAAATCGGTTGAATTGGGAGCGCGCGCTTACCTCCCCAAAGAGAAGCTCGGAGAGATTGTTCCGTTTCTTGAAGATGTTTTAACTCTGGATTACATCCCTGGGTGGAAAAGTGTCTATACGAAATTGAAAGGTTTCTTCGACGGTAAGTTTGAATCGGACTGGGAAAAGAAGACGGGCTTGAACTGGCAGGAATGGGCCAACTGGAAGATGCCCTTGAAGTGAAGCTTCCTTAGGTTCCTGAGGGAGAAGGGTACCCATCATCAGGGGAAGGAATGACAAGGGGTTTTAATATTCAATACCCAACAGGAGGAGTTTCTCATGAAAGAGAGTATGTTAAACAATAAATTGATTCTCGCGGTTGATGATGAACCGGATGTGCTCACGGTACTGGAAGAAGAGATCAAAGAGGCTGCTCCTCAATGCCGTTTTGATAAAGCCACCACCTACCAGGAAGCCGTGGAGCGGATGATGACGCTTACCTATGACCTTGTCATTCTCGATATTATGGGGGTCCGTGGCTTTGACCTACTCAATCTGGCTGTGAGCCGCCATTTCCCGGTCGTGATGCTCACCGCCCATGCCTTAAATACCGAGTCGTTGAAAAAATCAATCGAATTGGGAGCCAGAGCCTACCTCCCAAAGGAAAAGTTAGGTGAAGTCGTTCCTTTCTTGGAAGATGTTTTGAGGTACGAGTATCTACCCGGATGGGGCCGTCTCTTAGATACCCTTGGAGGATTTTTTAACGCCCGTTGGGGAGAGAACTGGAAAAAAACCGACGAGAAGTTCTGGAAGGAATTTGACGAGAAAGTTGCCTTTATCAGGAAGTGAAGCAAAGCCATCGAGTTGTTATCCTACAAATAACTCCTCTTCCCCCCTCTCGGTTTCGAGTCGCAATGACTTAACCTAAAGCGGGGGTTCTTCCTCTTAAAATAAGGGGAGGTTAGGTGTCATAAGGTTATTAGAAGTTTTGAGTGCAGGGTACGCCTTCATTTATCAGGCGGCCGCTTTTTCGGCTTTCTCCTGATAGAGTTTGGCGATGAATTCGGTGAGGTTGTAAATTTCGATCTTCTGCTTCTGTCGTTTGGCGTTTCTGAAATTGTGTAAACAAGAAGGACATTCGGTCAACAGGATCTCGGCTCCTGTTTCATCAATAATCTGACTTAAACGATTTCTTGCAATCTTCACGGATTCTTTTGCAAAAGCCCCCCTGAACCCGCCGCCAGCACCACAGCACATCGCATTTTCACGGGTTCGCCTTGGTTCCACAAAATTGGGTGCAATCTTTCGTATGATCTCCCTCGGTTCATCATAGATTCCAGCATGGCGGCCTAAATCGCAGGGGTCGTGATAGGTCACTTTTTTGTCTGTCGTTACCTGGAAATCGAAATCCTTAAGAAACTGCGTGATATGCTTGATCTCCAAGCCGAGTCCCTTGTAGGAGCGATGATCTCTAAAAACACGGTAACAGTAAGGGCAGGTGGTGATCAGGGTTTTTGCCCCGGTTTTTCGGATCTCCTCAATATTGCGTCTGGCTAAGTCTCCCTTGATCTGATAACCGACATCATCAAGCACGCCGCTGCAGCAGACCTCGTCAATCATCGTATAGTCCACTTTCAGGATGTCGAGGAGATGGATCGTTTCGTTAACGCTTTCTTCTTCACGATAGGCACCGACACAGCCTAAAAATAGAACGATCGGGGCTTTTCCTTTTTTATGTCCCCAGTCGTGACGCTCTGTTTCGCCGTAGATGTTTCCATATTTCTCAACCGTTTCTCCCATGGCCTTGAAGAGGTTGTCAAAACCGACGCCCACCATTTCCTTCCGCATGATTTTAACCGCCTCCTGAGGATCAACTCCGGAAGGGCAATTGGTTGTGCAGTTCATGCAGGTTGTGCAACGAAGAAAGGCTTGAGCTACCGCTTCAGTTACGGGTAGTTTTCCCTCCATGATTTCTTTGAGGAGGATCATTTTCCCCCGCGCATTGGTGATGGGTCTTTTGGTCAGATCGAAAATGGGACAGACCGCCCGGCAGAACCCGCACCGGGAACACTGGACGATCGCCTTTCGCATTTTTTCATCGAATTGAAGTTGAGAGGACATTGGTCACCAATAGAAATGGAATAATGGAATGCTGGAATGATGGAATAATGGGTAAATCCAAAAAAATCAAACCCTTGTCTTTAGTTTTTCTTATGTTTTTCCGATTCTTTATCCAATATTCCAGTTTTCCATTATTCCAACATTCCGGCTTTTAGCCTTCGAGTGCTCTTTTTCCTGGATTCATAATGTTATTTGGGTCAAAAGTCTTCTTGATCCGTCTCATCAAAGCCATCTCGACCGGATCGTGTTCCAGGGTCATGTAGGCGGCTTTGGAGAGGCCGATGCCATGTTCTCCGCTCAGTGTGCCATTGAGCCTGATGGCAAGGCGGAAAATCTCTTCTTCAACTTTTTTGGTTCTTGCAACCTGGTCGGCATCATATTCGTCAAAAAGAATCTGGGGGTGAAGGTTTCCGTCCCCTGCATGGCCAAAGGTAGCGACGACGATGTCATATTTCTTAGAAATCTCCTGAATCCCCACCAACAGTTCTGGTATCCTGGCGATGGGCACGGTCACATCATCTAAAGTAAAGCTGGTGCTTACCCGGGAGAGGGTTGCATAGGCGGACTTTCGGGCTTTCCAGAGATGGAGCCGATCTGTTTCCTCCTTTGCGGTTTTAATCTCGACAGGATGGTTCTTCTTCAGAATTCCCAAAACCAGCTCCATCTGGGCTTCGACTTCTTCCCAGGTAAAACCATCGGTTTCTGTCAGGATCATGGCTTCTGCATCCGGAAGGGCGATTTCCGTATTCTCCTTGATGGATTGAATCGTGACCTTGTCCATAATTTCCATCACGCTGGGAATAACTCCGCAGGTCATTGTCTGAAAGATCGCATTCCCGGCATCCTCCAGTTTGGCAAAGGTGGCGACGGCCGTCATCGCATGACGAGGAATCGGATTAATCTTTAAAGTAACCTCGGTAATGACTCCAAGGGTTCCTTCTGCTCCGATAAAGAGTTTAGCCAGGTCGTATCCTGAGACGCTTTTCATTGTGTAGGCGCCTGTACGCATCAATTCGCCGGTAGGAAGCACAACCCGAAGACCCAGGACATAGTCGCGGGTGGTTCCATATTTGGCGCCCTTGATTCCGCCTGCATTGGTGGCCACATTTCCGCCGATCGTAGCAACAGAGCTGCTTGCTGGATCCGGTGGAAAGATAAAACCGTGTTTCGCAAGCTCTCGATTCAGATCATCACAGACGACCCCAGCCTCCACGCGAGCATATCGGTTTTCAATGCTCACCTCAAGGATTTTATTCATCTTCGAGAGGTCAATGATGATTCCACCCTTGATAGGAACCACCCCTCCGCTGAGGCTGGTCCCCGCTCCTCGGGGAATGACAGGTATTTTATATTCGTTTGCAAACTTGACGATGGAGACGACCTGATCAGTTGTTTCAGGCCAAACCGCAGCATCAGGGCGGTGGACATTGATGGAGGCGTCGTAACTATAGGGCACCAATTCTTCCAATTGATCAGTAAAATTGTCCTGACCTACAATCTCGATCAGTTTTTTTATCATTTGGGAGGGTTCTCCTTCTGGGCAGTGGCTTTTTTGACTTCTTCTTCGACGTAGTTTAAATGGTCAAGCGTCTTCTCACGCGCCTTCTCGGGAGATCGGTTCTTGATAGCGAGATAGATCTGATAGTGGTGTTTCATCAGCTTTTTTACCTGTTTACGATCGACAAAGATTCTTGACATGGATTCTTTAAGTAGATCATAGATTCCTGACATGATGTGCATGTGTATGGTATTATGCGTGGCCTTGGCAATGGCCAGGTGGAAATCGGCATCCTGTTTTTCCCAGGAACGACCTTCTTCAAAAGCCTTTTGCATCTCGTGAGTGATGGCTTCAAGTTGCTGGATGTCTTCCTTTGAGGCTTTCTGTGCCGCCTGATAGGCCACCCAAGTCTCAATGGCCTTTCTCACTTCGATGAGATCGAAAATCTTCTGGGAGTCTGCCTTGATGAGGAGGGCGATGGGGTCTTCAATCAATTTTGAAACCACGGATCGGACAAAGGTTCGTTTAGCCTGTCTTACTTCGAGAAATCCCATGGCAACCAATGCGTTAAGCGCCTCCCGGAGGGAAGGACGGCTTACGCCAAATTGTTTGATGAGTTCTCGTTCAGGTGGGAGCTTATCACCGGGTTTGAGCTTCCCATCGATGATGAGTTGTTTGATCTGATTAGCAATTTCATCAGAGACTTTCGTGTGTTTGATGGATTTAAACATACCCCTGCTCCAATGGTCTTACCTTTTTAAAAGATCACGGATTGTTTGTCAAGGCGGTTAAGGTTACGGCTACGATGCCCGTATCGTTTTAAAAAGGTTACGTTTAATGATTTTTACACGTAACCGTTGCCCTAACCGAAATGGGCCTCGTTACCCTCACCGTCCCACTATTATTTCCAACGGGGGTTTCAAAAAGGATTTAAAAGATTGGGCGGTTTGCCAGTGGTGAGAGCTGCTACCAGATTCTCTGCAGCAAGCATGGCCATCTTATGCCGGGTGGCAAAAGACGAACTGGCAATATGGGGTGCCAAGACAACGTTTTTTAATTCAAGGAAGTGAGGGTTGAATTTTGGCTCGTTTTCAAAAACATCCAGTCCTGCACCAGCGATCTTTCCTGAACGGAGCGACTCGATCAAAGCCTGATCATCTACGACTCCACCACGAGAAGCATTGATCAGGATGGCTGTCTGTTTCATCTGTTCCAATTCATCTCTGCCAATGAGGTGATGGGTTGCAGAGGAATAGGGGACATGGATCGTCACAATGTCGGATTGCGAGAGCAACTCTTCCTTGGTTACAAAGGTTGCACGATAAGTCTGTTCAATTTCTGGGGTCGCTCGTCTTACATCATGGTAGATCACCTTCATCTCAAAGCCGATAGCCCGCTTTGCAACCACCTGACCGATACGGCCCAGACCCAAAATCCCAAGAGTCGCATGATGGATGTCGAGCCCAAGAAATTGCTTTAATTTCCATCCATTCCACTGACCGGAACGGAGATAAGCTTCTGCCTCGGATAAACGACGGGCTGTTGCAAGGATCAAGGTCCAAGTGAAATCAGCAGTGGTGTCATCCAAAACGCCGGGCGTATTAGTCGCCATGACCCCTGCCTTAGTGCAGGCTTCGAGATCGATGTTGTTATAGCCTACGGCGATATTACAGACCGCTTTCAGTCTCGGACAGCGGGATAAGAGTACGGCATCAATTCGGTCAGAAAGGGTGATGATGGCTCCTTCTTTATCGGAAAGCCTTAAGGTCAAGGTTTCCGAATTCATCGGAACATCCGATTGATTTGATGTCACCTCAAAATATTGAGAGAGGTATTCAAGGACATCCTCAAATACCTCTCTCGTCACAAGCACCTTCGGTTTTGCAGTCATATCACTTTAGGTTACCCGAATACTACCCTTGGAAGCCAGAGAGCGACTTGTGGAAATAGAAAGACGATGAGCAAGGCCATTATTTGAAGAACCATGAAGTATCCCATTCCCCAGTAAATGTCTATGAGAGTGACATTAGGAGGTGAAACCCCCTTGAGGTAAAAAGCGGCCATGGCTACAGGCGGTGAGAGAAAAGCGGTCTGAAGGTTGACCGCGACCATGATCCCGAACCAGAGGGGATCGATCTTAAAGTGAGGCAGAAGGGGAAGGAAGAGCGGCATGAAGATGATGATGATCTCTGTCCATTCAAGGGGCCAGCCGAGGAGGAAGATGACCAGCATGGTCAACCAGATGAAACCTGCTGGCGGAAGATTGAGTCCGAGGACGAAGTTCTCAATTACTTTAGCCCCCCCCAGCAAAGCAAAGACAGAGGCAAACAAGCTTGAGCCGCACATGAGGAAGAGGACCATGCTCGATGTCCGGATGGCCTGGTATATTGAGTCCTTCAGCATATTCCAGTTCAATTTTCTGTAAATGGCCGATAGAATCAAAGCCCCTGCTCCTCCACAGGCTGAAGCCTCTGTGGGTGCGGCCCAGCCAGTGACAATCGATCCAAGAACGAAGAGGATGAGCAAAGCAATTGGGAGGACAGAGGTGACCAGCATCTTTATAATTTCTTTCCTTGGGAAATCGCGTTCCTCTTTGGGAAGGGGAGGGCCGAGAGAGGGCTTAAGGTTCGTCCGCAGAATCACATAACCGAAGTATAATCCTGAGAGGATGAGGCCTGGGATGATTGCCCCGGCATACAACTGAACTGTAGAGACACCTGCCGTAGCTCCATAGAGGATGAGAAGGACACTTGGCGGAATTAAGATTCCAAGACATCCTCCTCCAGTGATCACACCCGCAGACATCCTCACATCATATTTAGCCTTCATCATAGCAGGCATGGCGAGGAGGCCCATGATGGTGACCGAAGCTCCGATTATCCCTGTTGCGGCCGCAAAGATAGTACAGGTAAGCAATACGGTGAGATAGAGTGAGCCTCGGATCGGTCCTGTAGCAATCTGGATGGACTTGAAGAGTCGGTCGAGGATTCCTGACCGCTCCACCACATACCCCATGAAGATAAAAATGGCTACAGGAATGAGCACATCATTCGACATGACAAAGAAATACCGTGAGACCATTAAGTTTGAGACCCTTTCCCAACCAAAGCCTGCCCAACCGAAAAAGAATCCGAGAGAAAGAAGGGTGATCGCCGTGGGAAAGCCCACAAAGATGGCAATACAGAGCAGTCCCAACATGATCATTCCAAGTAGTTCGAGACTCATTTTTCCCACCTCCCTTGCTTGAGGCACCGTATGCATTTCGCCACCTGTGAAATTCCTTGAAGGAGCATCAGGAAGGCGGTCGTTGGAATCACCATTTTTAAGGGCCAGATGATTGGCCCGAACGGGCTCTGAAGCGATTTTTCATTAACGGAAAAGGAATACCAAGCATAGGACGAGCCGGCAATTAGAAGAGCGATCATAGCTGGAAAGAAGACTGAAATATAGAGGATGAGATCGATGGTGGCTTGAGTCCGAGGTTTCCACAACCGATAAATGATGTCCCCCCTCACATGACCATTAATGGCCAGCGTATAAGCCGCCCCCATCATAAAGATGGTACCATAGAGCATATAGCTGGCATCGAAGGCCCAATCGGTTGGCTTTGCAAAAACTTTTGTGGCGACGATCTCGTGGACCAACACATAGACCAGAGGCAGAAAGAGCCATGCGAAGATTCTTCCTACCCGGAGGTTGATGCTGTCGATGATTTTGATAACCTTGTTCATTTGCTTATCTCCGTCTCTTCAAGATAGTACCCAATAAAATGGGACGTCTGGTACATATAACCGAGACGTCCCAAAGGATCAATTAATTCCCCTTATTTCTTTGCGGGTGGTTTTTCTGCTGGTTTGGGAGCCGGCTTCTTGAACCAGAAATCGTAAGCAATATCCATAGGCACCATAATCTTTCTACGCCATTCTGCCGCTTTAATGGCAAATTCCTTCTGCGATTTAATCACTTTGGCGAAGAAAGGATTTTCCTTGCTTTCTTTCTCAACGATCTTTTCCCATGCCTTCATCTGTGCCCGGAGCACGGACTTAGGTGTCTCGATGAACTTTACACCCTTCTTCTGCTCCATCTCAATCATGTCCTCCGTATTCCTCTTATAGAACTTCCAGGTCATGTCAGCGGACTGCGCCATGCAGGCATATTTGATGATGCTCTGAATATCTTTTGGGAGCCCCTCGAACTTGGTTTTGTTGAACATGATTTCGAAGTGCTCTCCAGCCTGGTGGTAGCTCTGAACCATGCAGATTTTCCGGACATCGGGGAAGCCCAAGAGTTTGTCGGAAGAAGTGTTATTATATTCTGCAGCATCGAGAACTCCTCGTTCCATAGCCGGAATGATCTCACCTGCGGGCAGAATCTTTACGGCTGCTCCCATCTCCATGAAGAGGCTTGCGGAAAGGCCTACGGTTCGATACCTTAGGTCTTTCAAGTCTTCGGGCTTCTTGATCTCAGCCCTGAACCATCCGAGAGGTTGAGTCGGCATAGGTCCGTGGAAGAATGAAATGACATTCATCTTCAGGACCTCCTGAATGAGCTCATTGTAGAGTTCCTGTCCTCCACCATAGTGAATCCAGGCAAGCATTCCGTCTGCATCGAGGCCGAAGCAGGGGCCTGTACCGAAGAGGCTTACGGCGCGATTCCTACCGAACCAGTAAGCAGACACACCGTGGCCTCCATCCAGAGTCCCCCGGCTGACCGCCTCGATCAACTCAAAGGCTGGGACAACCGCTCCAGCCGGGAGGAGGTCTATTTTGAGTCTCCCACCGGCCATCTCTTCGACCTTCTTCGCCCAATCCATAAAGTCCTCATGGAAGATGTCCTTAGTGGGCCAGGTGCTCTGCATCTTGAGCACAATCGGTGTCTGTGACTTAACAACGGCCGGAAAACCCATTGTTGCTGCTGCACCAGTCGCCACGACGGCAGTTTTCAAAAAACTGCGTCGTGATACTTTCTCTTCTGTTCCATTCTGTGTTGATTTTTTCATGGGGTCCTCCTCATTCAAAGAGTTAGGTTTGGAATGAAACAATTTTGAAAAGCCTTATATCCCTTGTCTTCCAAAAAATCGAAAAGGAACTATGTATTAAAGAATTCACCTCCTTTCCCAATAGCATTCACCCTTATCATGAAACACACATACTTCCTTATGGATTATCCCACCTTAGTATGATATACAGGTCTTCGTTTCTCAAACGACACCTCTCTTTCTGAGGCTTCAATTTAAGCTGATGGTGCGGATTAGGAAAGGCGAAAATCCTTGTTGGACAGACCATTAAATCCCTTGCGTTAAAAATGAAAAATCTTGGAAATTCCATAACACTGTCCTTAAAATTTGTCAAGTTAAAACATAGGGATAAATCAGGGGATGCTTCTAATTGAATCTCCACGGTAAGATATAAATTTAAATGAGGGTCTAATTTTAGAAAAACTATCAAGAACTGAATTGAATTTCAATCTCCGTACATTCTAACAAAGAGTTAAACCCGAAGGATTAATTGCCACCCCCCTATTCATGGTGATGGTTGGGTCATTCAGCACCTCGTCCTTTGTAAAATTTGGTTTATTGGTCTGACCAAATGAATATTGTTGACAAGGTGGTTTCCATTTGTTATAAAAGAAAGCTTTTACACCATTGGAAAGGTACGGAGTTTATAACGGAGTGAACCCTAAGTAGGGAGGAAAATAGGGAGGATCATATGGCTCGATTGAATGAGTATCAGGGAAAGAATTTACTCAAAGAGGCAAAAGTTCCTATCCCCCTGGGAGAGGTCGTGACCACCGCCCAAGAGGCAGGGAAGATTGCAAGCAAAATTGGAAAACCCGTGGCCGTTAAGGCGCAAATCTGGGCAGGAGGCCGTGGAAAAGCCGGAGGTATCAAATTCGCCTCCAATCCTGAAGAGGCAGAGAGAGTGGCAGGGGAATTGTTGGGATCCACTCTAAAGAATTTGACCGTGGAAAAGGTCCTGGTCGAGGAGAAGCTCGATATAGAGAAGGAATATTATGTCGGTGTGATCATTGATGCCTCACGAGAAGTCCGGGCACCTGTGGTGATGTTCAGCACGGAAGGGGGCGTTGATATTGAGTCCGTTCCTTCGGAAAAGATCGCTCAAACCAATGTGAATGTTCTTCGCGGATTCCGGTTCTACGATGCACTCAACCTTGCTGTGAAGTTGAATGTCCCCAACACCATCCTTCCCAGCATCGCCCAAGCCATCATGGGCCTTTTTCAAACCTTTAAGACTTATAATTGTCGCACTGCGGAGATCAATCCTCTTGTGTTGACAAAAGAAGGGAAAATCCTAGCAGGGGATTGCCGGATAGCGATTGACGATTCCTCGGTCTTCCGACATCCAGAATTGGGGATCGAGGTGGCCAGAGAATCCGCGACTCCTCCGACAGAATTGGACAAGATTGCCTGGCAGATCGAAGAGGGAGATCTGCGGGGAACCTGCTATATTGCGCAGATGGCTCAGGAGATCAAGGAACTGAACTATGTTGGATATCATGGCATTGGAGGAGGTGGGTCGATTCTTGGAGTTGACGCATTGAACCGTCAAGGTTTAAAGATTGCTAACTATGCGGATACAAGTGGTAATCCAACTGCGGCAAAGGTTTACAGAGCGGCCAAATTGATCATTAACCAGCCCGGCATCGAAGGGTATATGCTGGGCGGTTTCATCGTGGCCAATCAGGAACAGTGGCATCATGCCCATGGTGTGGTTAAGGCCCTTCGTGAAGAGATCCCGAAGCGCCCAGGTTTTCCATGTGTGATTCTTCTGTGCGGAAATAAAGAGAAGGAGTCTATGGAAATCTTGAAAGAGGGAACGGCAGATCTGCCAGGCCGATTTGAGTTCTATGGAAGCGACAAAGTTTATGAGACCGAATTTTTGGCCAAACGAATGAAAGCCCTAATTTTAGAGTACCGAAAGGATAGGGGGATTTAAAAGGGGTAGGGAACGCATATATGCATTCCCTACCTCGTTAGGACGAGGGTAAAGGAGGTAGCGATGATTGAATTTAAAGAGAGGACGATAAAGATCATCATTGACGATAGCAAATGCACGGACTGCAAGACGTATGCCTGTGCAGAAGGCTGTAAGCGCTTCGCCCGTGGGATCTTGGTGATCAAAGACGGAAAACCAGCTCTCGCCGGAGATGCCGCCTATGCAGAGATGGTCGGGACAGAATGTCTGGCCTGCGAGTATGAATGCTGGTTCAGAGGAAATAAGGCGATCAAGATTGAAGCTCCGATTCCTGGTCTAAAAGAGTATCTGGAAAGACGGGGGCTATCACTTTCATGAGAAGGAGTGAGAGATGGCCATCTTGTTAGAGAGAAATACAACCGTATTGGTTCAAGGGATAACCGGAAGGGAAGGATCGGCACGGGCCGCCTTTATGAAAGGGTATGGCACAAAGGTTGTGGCAGGTGTGACTCCAGGGCGAGGTGGAGAGGAAGTTTCAGGCATACCTGTTTATCATACCGTTGAAGAAGCGGTCAGGGCTCAGGGCCGGATCGATGCGAGCGTGACCTTTGTGCCTGGTCCAGGGTTGAAAGAGGCTGTGTTCGAAGCCATTGATGGAGGGATCAAATTTATCGTAATGCCTGTCGAGCGAGTTCCTCTTTACGACATCCTTGAGATGATGGCCTATGCAAAAGTTCACGGCGTCAAACTTCTTGGGCCCGGATCAATCGGCATCATGAGTCCAGGAATTGCCGTTATGGGTTGGTTAGGAGGGTCTCCGGAGTTTGCCCAGAGGGTTTTCGTACCAGGACCTGTGGGCGTGATCTCGAGAAGTGGGGGGCAGTCTGGTACGGTTCCATGGGCTATTAAGGAAGCAGGCATGGGTGTAAGCACGGTGATCCATATCGGGACAGAGCCGGTCTTAGGGATGTCCTGTGGTGATATCTTGCCTCTGTTTGAGAAAGACCCGGACACCAAGGCGGTTGCGATGTTCGGAGAGATTGGAGGACCTTACGAGGAGGAGGCGGCTGAAGCTGTCCGAACGAAGGCTTTTACAAAGCCTCTTGTGGTCTATGTGGCTGGCGCTTGGGCACCAGAGGGAATGCGTTTCTCCCATGCGAGCAGTATCATCGAAAGAGGCAAGGGATCGGCCAAAGATAAGATTAAGTCTCTGAAAGAGGCCGGAGTCCATGTGGTGGACCGACCCGATGAAATTGCTCCAACCCTTAAAGGACTGCTTGGAGTTTAAAAGGTAAAGGTGACGATGCCCGTTTTGTTAAAACGGTTACGTTATTCGTCTTAATGCTTTATAAGACGTAACCTTTTTCTGATTAACGATACGGGCTTCTTAACCCTTACCCGAAATGTTTTAGACGAAAAAAAATGGGAGGTGTACCATGACAGTGATGCGATCTGTGTTTTACATTCCAGGCAATAATGATAAGATGATCTCTAAGGCTCCTGATACACCGGCCGACATCATTACCTTGGACTTAGAGGATTCTGTTCCCCCAGATGAGAAAGCGAGGGCTCGCGAGATGGTTCGAGAGAACCTAAAATTTGCAGGCTCTGGAGGATCAACGGTTTATGTTCGAGTCAACAACTGGGAAACTCTAATGACCAATGACGACCTTGAAGCCATTGTCTATGAAGGGCTTTCCGGAGTCTGTTTGGCTAAGTGCGGAGGGCCAGATCATGTTCAACGTCTGGACTGGAAGCTGGAGGAGCTTGAGAGGAGAAGGGGCCTTCCAGTAGGCCAGATTGCCATCCAGCTTCTCATTGAAACAGCCAAGGGTGTGATCAATGCCTATCCATCAGCCATTGCCAGCAAGCGGGTCAATTCACTCATCTTTGGGGCTGTGGATTATACGAAAGATATGAGGGTGAAACTCACCACCGAAGGGGATGAGCAATTCTATGCAAGAGCCCATACGGCTGTAGCGGCCAGAGCTGCTGGCTGTATTGCCATTGACTGTCCCTTCGTAGCCTTCAAGGATAAAGAAGCTTTTGAGAAGAATACCCGTTTTGGAAGGCAGTTGGGTTATGAGGGAAGGATGCTTATTCATCCGAGTCAGATCGAACCTGCCCATCGCATTTACACACCTGCGCTTGAGGATGTAGAATGGGCTAAAGGCGTCGTCAAGGTCTTTGAGGAAGAGGGCATTGCCAAAGGAGCAGCAGCGGTCTCTTACCAGGGAAAGATGGTAGATACTCCTGTCTATGAGAATGCGAGGACGATCCTTGCGATCATGGAGGAGATTGCGGCTTTTGATGCGAAGAGAAAGAGATAAAAGTATAGAGATATTGGAGGGGCAAAACTCATCTCCCACCTATTATACCCCCACCCATGACCGATGAGTTTTGCCCTTTTTGATTTTAATGGAGATTGAGCGATGAGAATTATTGTTGTCGGTCAGGGGCCCTTTGGAGAGAAAGTTCTTGAGATTCTGGTTCAGAGAGGTGAGGCGGTGGTCGGCGTCTTTTCGCCTCCGGATAAGAGGGGGGAGCCCTTGAAGGCATTGGCTGAGAAGTTGGGTATTGCTGCCTATCAACCCAAACTGATGAAAGAACCTCAGGTCTACGAGGATTTTGTTAAGTTACAACCCGATTTGGGGATTCTTGCTTTTGTCACGGATATCATCCCTGAAAAAGTCTTAAATGTCCCTTCTTTTGGTACAATCTGCTACCATCCTTCCCTTTTGCCCAGACATCGAGGAGCCAGTGCCATAAACTGGGCGATCATTCAAGGAGATACCCGAACCGGCTTAACTATTTTTTGGACGGATAAAGGGATTGATACGGGCCCCATCTTGCTTCAGAAAGAGGTGGAGATTGGTCCAGATGAGACGACCGGCGCACTCTATTTTAATACCCTCTTTCCTATGGGGGTAGAGGCCATAGTGGAGGCAGTTGATTTGATCAAACATGGAAAGGCGCCCAAAATTCCCCAAGATGATTCAAAAGCGACCTATGAACCACCCTGCGATGATCGTGTGGCGTCCATCGATTTTACAAAGCCGGTCGATGAGGTTTACAACTTAATCAGAGGCTGTGATCCGCAGCCAGGTGCTCATACCACCTATCAGGGTAAGAGGATTCGCTTCTACGATGCGAGAAAGAAACTCGTGTCTACAGGAAAAGGGGCTGGAGAGGTTGTTGCGATTGAAGAGGGTGGTCTTCAAGTGGTTGTTCAAGGCGGGGTCATCGTCGTTGGCAAGTTAAGGGTGGATAAAGGCGATAAATTGGGACCGGTTGAGTTTGCTCAATCGGTTGATTTGAAGATCGGAGATAGGCTGGGAGGATGACACGCAATAACCAAACACCAAGCACCAATCACCGAATAATAACCAAACTCTCAATAACCAAAAGAGAAATTGATTTTTGTTGGGTTATTGGGTTATTAGGAATTTATTTGGAGCCTGGTATTTGGCTATTGGAATTTTAAGGAGGTTCTATGCAGCGCCAGCAGATGATAGAAGAACTTTCGAAGATCGTCGGTAAGGAGAATCTCCTTTTCTCGGAGACAGACCTGTTACTCTATGGATACGATGCCTCTCTCTTCAAAGGGAGACCCGATTGTATTGTTTTTCCAGCCTCAACCGATGAGGTTTCTAAGGTCGTCAAGTTCTGTTACGGTGAACGAATTCCCATCATTGCGAGGGGATCTGGAACCAATCTCAGTGGAGGGACGATTCCTACACGTGGTGGCGTCATCCTTCATTTTTCCAGGATGACCAAGATTGTTGAGATTGATATTGAGAACCAGAGAGCTGTGGTTGAACCAGGGCTTTTTACCCTTGCCTTAAAAAATCAGTTGGCGCGTTATGGTTATGTCTATCAGCCCGACCCAGCCAGCGAAAAGGTTTCAACCTTCGGAGGAAATTTTGCAGAAAACTCAGGGGGACCACACTGCCTTAAATACGGCGTGACAACGAATCATGTTCTGGGAGCTGAAATTGTGCTTTCTGATGGAGAGGTGATTTGGGTTGGAGGCAAGGCGTTGGACAATCCCGGATATGACTTAACTGGTTTGCTGGTGGGTTCAGAGGGAACGCTTGGAATTGCAACCAAACTAATTCTCCGGATCATGCCAAAACCCGAAGCGGTCAAAACCATGTTGGCCATTTACAATTCGCTTGAGGATGCCGGAAGGACGGTATCCTCCCTTATTGCCGATGGCATTGTTCCAGCCACCCTCGAGATTCTCGATAAATTAACGATCAAGGCCGTTGAAGATTCGGTTCATGCAGGTTTTCCGGTCGATGCAGAAGCCGTCCTTCTTATTGAAATAGATGGGCTGAAAGATGGGATGGAGCGATTAGCGGAACGGATCATGGAGATCTGCCGAAAGAATCAGGCGCGCACGGTGAAATCCGCAAAGAACGAGGCGGAACGGACCCAGCTCTGGGCAGGCCGAAAAGGGGCATTTGGAGCCATTTCAAGGCTTCGGCCCAACTATCTCGTCTGCGATGGGACAGTTCCAAGGACCAAACTTCCAGAGGTTTTAACCCGGGTCATGGAAGTGAGTAAAAAGTATGACCTTCCCATAGCCAATGTCTTCCATGCCGGTGATGGAAACCTCCATCCCCTCATCCTCTTTGATGAGCGGAATGAAGAGGAGTTGCGAAAGGTCCACCTTGCAGGCTCTGAAATTATGAAACTGTGTGCGGAGGCAGGTGGAACCATCAGCGGCGAGCATGGAATTGGCACAGAGAAGATGAAGGAGATGTTCTACATCTTTTCTTCTCAGGATATTGCCGCGATGAAGAAGATCAAGAAGGCTTTTGATCCGGAAAATATCTTTAACCCCGGGAAGATCTTGCCAGAAGTTCAGGTGTAAGGTCACGAGAACCAAACACCAAATTCTGAACATTAACTCCCCCTCTTATGTTAAGAGGGGGTTGGAGGGCGTTATCGTGTTGGTGATCGAGTTTCTGAATTGTAATATTCGAGGAGAATCATATGTCGAAAATTGAAAAGCTAATTCCCAGGTTACAAGAGATTGTCGGAGAAGATCATATCCTCAAAGACCCTGACAAGCTCAAGGCCTATGCCATAGATGGAAAGAAGCCGAAATTCATCGTGTCACCAGGCACGATTGCTGAGGTGTCAAAGATCGTTGCCTATGCGAACGAACAGAATCTCACCATCATCCCAATGGGAAATGGTTCGAAGATGGGAATCGGTAATGTTCCTCAAAAAGCAGATATCCTTCTTCAGACTATCCGTTTAAACCGAATCACTGATTGTGATTGTGACAATTTGACCCTTTCGGCCGAATGTGGAATCACTCTCGCAGAAGTCCAGAAAAGGCTGTCCCGAGAGGGGAGGGGATATTTTCTGCCTCTGGATCCCCCGCACACTGGGAAGGCAACGCTCGGTGGAATTGTTGCCACTCATTCGAGTGGACCCAGAAGACTTCTCTTCGGCACAGCAAGAGATTTAATCATTGGGACCAAGGTGGTATTTCCGAATGGTGACATTGTTACCTCGGGCGGAAAGACGGTGAAGAATGTCTCGGGTTATGATATGTGCAAACTTCTGATCGGCTCCCATGGGACGTTAGGGATCCTTTGCGAGATCACATCCAAACTCCTTCCCCTTCCTGAGAAAGTAGCCACTTTGATTCTTTCATATGATTCACTGGAGGAAGCAGTTCGGTTTGGGCACGAAATCCTTCAATCGCAATACCTACCCTCTGCGATCGTGATACTGAATCGCACTGCATGGCAGAAGTTAAAATATCCGGTCACTCCATCAGGAAATTATCTGGTGGCGATTGGGTTGGAGGGGGTTACAGAGGCCGTTGAGCGACAAGTCACAGAGATGATTGAGAGGGCAAAGAAGGGAGGGGTCCTTGAAGCATCGGTTCTCCCTATAGAAGCACACTCCAATTTCTGGGCAAATCTGAGAGATTATTCAGAAGGACTGATAGAAGAAGGGTTGGGTTTCGTCTCGATGAAGTCCAATTTTTTAATTTCAAGATGTGGGGAGATGATAGGCCGTTATGAAAAGATTGCAAGGGAGTCGGGTATCGAATGTGCACTCATCTGTTATGCAGGAAATGGGATCATTTATTCCTATGCGTTGGCAGGGAGAGGCAGACGATTCAAAAAGGATCCCCTCTTCGAGCTGATCAATCAATTCACTTCAGCGGCTGTCAAGAATGGAGGTCACCTCATTGTGGAATCGTCTCCAATTCACCTGAAAAAGGAGATCGATGTCTGGGGAGGCCCCAGAAACGATTATCAGATCATGCGGCAGTTAAAAAAGGAGATTGATCCAAAAGGGATCTTCAACCCAGGAAGGTTTGTGGGAGGAATCTAATAACCAAAAATTCGAAATCCGAATATCGAAATCCGAAACAAATTCGAAATATAAATTTTCGGTTCATCTGGCTTTCGTGTGGGTATTTTTTCCCTAAACTGTACTTCCATACCATTTCCCC
>OGCL01001314.1_pt1 | contig 21814 bp, 20 predicted proteins | sample 1570041 | NCBI WGS metagenome assembly OGCL01 (sample SAMN06266162, study PRJEB24511) | hot springs metagenome | isolation source: Hot spring water | place: South Africa: Limpopo | collected 2015-06-22
GAACAGTGCCAACTGAGTGGCGGGGCTGTTACGGCCATGTTCGGCAATCGCAGCCAAGACAGCGGCATGTTTTTCGGCCAGATCACCAAAACGCTGACGGGCAATCTCTGGATCAGGACCTGACTCGACTTCGTCCGCGTCATCGCTGGCCTCGGTTTCTTCTTCGTCATCATCACTGATGACTTTAGGCGTTGCACCTTCGAGTACAGGCACAATTGCTTCTTCATCGTCGATCACTTCGGGCACATCGACCACGTCACTTTCTGGGTCGAGATAGCCGGACAAAATATCGGCCAGACGACGTTCGCCGCGCTGTGCTTCATCGTATTCTTGTAGCACGGTTTCGACCGCACCCGGCCAGTGCGCCATCGCGTTGAGCACATCACGAATGCCTTCTTCAATCCGCTTGGCAATACTGATTTCGCCTTCACGGGTCAGCAGTTCGACTGTACCCATCTCACGCATATACATACGGACAGGGTCGGTAGTACGGCCGGGCTCACTTTCGACGGAGGCCAGTACCGCAGCAGCTTCTTCAGCCGCCACATCATCGTCTGAGGCATCCGGCGTATTGCCGTCCAGCATCAATTCGTCAGTTTCAGGTGCGCGTTCGTGTACCGGAATGCCGACGTCATTGAGCATTTGAATAATGTCTTCGATCTGCTCACTTTCGGTAATCGAGTCGGGCAGGTGATCGTTGACTTCGGCGTAGGTCAGGTAGCCTTGTTCTTTTCCACGGCTGATTAGAGCCGCGACTTGCGAGGTGGGCGTGATTTGATCGCTCATCTGTGGTCACTCATCGGTCAATCGGTTGCACAACGGCAATCGAGTAGGATACCACGCGCAAGCAGGTGTCGTCTAAGCTTCATCAGTATTGCCTGATGATTTAGCGCGATACAGGCGATGGGCGGATACGCTGGGTTTGGCGCACGATGCGCGTTTATAGCACACAGTTGGGGTGCTTCATCCTTTTTTCAAGGATAGGCTGTCGATTTGACGCGAGTTACTGATTGACCGCTTGCATCGGTTCACGAAAATGCAACTGATAGCGGATGTCGAGAAGTTTGGCGTTAATTTCGCGTGCTTCGGTCAGCGATTGACAGCCACGTAAGCGACGGGTCAGCAGTTGCTCGCTCAGTTGTAGGCTCAGTTCCTGACATAAGCGGTCGAGTTGCTCAGGCCGCTGAATATAACTGCTCAGGTCAACTGCATCAAGCAAGCGACACAGGTCACGCCGTTGTTCGGCATCCGGCCACGCCCCCAAGATAAAGTATAGCGTGTGATCGGGTTCATCCAGTTGCTGTTCGAATGTGTCAGTATCCAGCAGCAACAGCAACTGGCGCAGCATCGCATCCGGTGGCAATAAATCTGTTAATGGCAAAAAATTCGCCCGTAATGCGGGGTATTGCAACAGCAGCAGTAGGGCTTTTTCATCCAGACTACAGGCTTGCTCAAATGAAATCAGCTCTGCGGCAGGTTTGGCTTTGCCACGCCAACCCAAGCCCAGTCGTTCGCGAATTGACTGGCGCAGCAGGTGTTTATAGCTGCCCTGTGCGGGGAGTTGTTGAATCAGGCGATGCGCGGCATTTAACAGACCACCTTTGCCTTCGGGGTGGTTCAGATCGTACTGCCGTGCCAAGGTGTCATACATAAAGTCCGACAGCGGCGGTGCATTGGCAATCCGTTCACGAAAACCACTGACCCCTTCGCGCCGAATCAGGCTGTCGGGATCTTGTTTATCCGGTAATACCAAGAAGCGCAGTTGTAGACCGTCATTTAAGATCGGTAGGGCGATTTCTAGGGTGCGCCATGCGGCGTTTTGACCCGCTTGATCGCCATCAAACGCCAAAGTCAGGCTGGGTTCTAGTTTAAACAAAGTCGCTAAATGCTCAACATTGGCCGCTGTGCCGAGTGCTGCGACCGCACCATGAATACCCGCCTGTGCTAGGGCAATCACGTCCATATAGCCTTCGACCATTAGCCATTGCTTGGCGCGTTGCTTGCGGCCTTCGTATAAGCCGTACAGCAAATTCGACTTGTTGAATACCACCGATTCTGGTGAGTTGATATATTTGGGCTTCACATCATCTTGCATCGCCCGACCACCAAAGCCGACCACACGCCCCTTGCGATCTCGAATCGGAAACATCACCCGATCGCGCAACAGGTCAAACTGCCGACCATTCTCACTGACTCGCACCAAGCCGAGTTGCTTTAAGCCGTCGATGTCGTGTGGAAAGGCTTTTTCGAGGTGCTGCCAATCGTTCGGCGCATAGCCGAGCCGCCAAAAGGTACAGGCTTCGCCGTCCAAACCACGTCCTTGTAAGTACTGACGGGCGGGTAGGTGCTGTTGTAGTTGTGACTGATAAAACAGGGTAATCGCTTCAAGCAAGCTATATAAGCTGCCATCAAGTAATTCAGCCGCAAAGCTCTGATCTGTCGATTGGTCGGTTGGTTGATCGCTGGATGAGGGTTCGGCTGGCCAATCGGTTGGATCGACTGGATCTGATAAAGACGGCGGCCGATCATCACCGTGATCGGACTCACCACCCTGAAAAAACGACTGCCAACTGGCATCTTCATCGTGCTGTGGTTGCAGTGAGTCAGTTTCTGGAATCCTCTCCTTTCTTAAAGGAGGTTTAGGGAGGATTTGCGTTGGGTGCTTCGGCGCGGCTTTTCCAGCCGGAGTCGGACGGTTGCTGCGTTGGTATTTGAGCTGTGGTGCGTCGTCTTGTGAGGACTTGGGCAGTTCAATCCCAGCTTGCTGCGCTAGATCGCTCAGCGCCTCCATAAAGGAGCGATGATCATGCTCCATCAAAAAGCTAATCGCGTTGCCACTGGCCTGACAGCCGAAGCAGTGGTAATAGCCTTTGTCGCGATGCACATGAAACGACGGGCTTTTTTCTTGGTGAAATGGACAGCACGCGGTATAGCTTTTACCAGCTTTTTTGAGTTTGACACGGCTGTTGATCAGATCGACGATATCGGTGCGATCTAGGATTTGATCAATAATCACTTGAGAGACGCGCATCGGATTCCCTGCTCAATGCCTGTTTGGTGACGAGGTGAGCGTGTGTACTGGTAACTTGATGGGCGAGTATACCACGCGGGATTGCGCACAGATATTTTGCTGTGGGTTCGGTTATACTGCGCGGCATTATTGAGATTGTGAAGGATTGTCCATGCGTCCGCTGTCGCTGTATGGGTCGGCTGTATTGGCTGTGCTGACCGCTGTTTTTTTATCGGCCTGTGGTCAAAAAGGCGCACTGTATTTGCCTGAGCCAACGGTCACTCAACCCAATCCGACCACACAAAACACCACTGCTTTAACACCAACAGCACCGAATCAAACAGGAGTTGCCCCATGAGTTTTCAGCGGATTGATGGCGTATTACACGCCGAACAACTGAGTTTGCAAGCTCTGGCGCAGCAATATGGCACACCACTGTATGTGTATTCGAGGGCGCAACTTGAGCAAAATTATTTGGCGTTTGATCGAGCGTTTGATTTTATCGAGCATCAGGTCTGTTTTGCGGTCAAGTCCAATTCTAATCTAGCGGTGCTAAATGTCTTGGCGCGGTTGGGTGCGGGCTTTGATATTGTGACCGGCGGCGAGTTGGCGCGAGTCGTGGCGGCGGGTGGTGATCCGAGCAAGATTGTGTTTTCTGGCTTGGGCAAAAGCGAAGCGGATATCGAGCAAGCATTAAACTTAGGCATTGCCTGTTTTAACGTCGAATCGGCGGCGGAGTTGGTGCGTTTGGACGCGGTTGCACAACGCTTGGGCAAACGTGCGCCAGTGTCGCTACGCGTCAATCCTGACGTGGATGCACAGACCCATCCGTATATTTCGACCGGCCTCAAAGAAAACAAATTCGGTGTGCCGAGCGATACCGTGTACGAGGTGTATCAGTACGCCGCCAGTCTAGCGGGACTTGAGGTGATCGGGATTGATTGCCATATTGGTTCACAGCTGACCAGCACCACGCCATTTGTCGATGCGCTTGCCAAAATCGTCGAGATGATTGAGCGGCTGGCCGAGCTGGGTATTCCGCTCAAGCATATTGATATTGGTGGTGGCTTGGGCGTGCGCTATCGTGACGAAACCCCACCGACACCTGCCGAATATGCAGCAGCGTTACGGCCGACGATTGAGCGTTTAGGGCTTAAGGTCTACATGGAACCAGGGCGGGCGATCAGTGCCAATGCGGGTGCGTTGCTGACCACAGTGGACTTACTCAAGCCGACTGCGCATCGTAACTTTGCGTTGGTCGATGCAGCGATGAATGATCTGATTCGGCCATCGCTGTATCAGGCGTGGATGGATATTCAGCCGGTCGGTGCGCCGCGTGACGCGGAGGTATTGACATGGGATGTGGTCGGCGCAATTTGTGAAACCGGCGATTTCTTGGGCAAGCAGCGCGAGTTGTCGTTGCAAGCGGGCGATGTGCTGGCCGTGCTGGGTGCGGGGGCGTATGGCTTTGTGATGAGTAGTAATTACAACACACGCGGGCGGGCGGCTGAGGTGATGGTAGACGGGGCGGTGTCGCATGTGGTGCGGCAGCGTGAAACCGTTGAATCTCTGTGGGCGCTAGAGGCACTGTTGCCAGAGGCGTAAGTGTTAAACGAACGATAAGCCGTCGATATTGCGGCTTATCGTTTATCGGTATACAATAAGTTAGGCCTGTTAGAGTGTGCGCATGTGATCAAGAGTTTTAAATGTGCGGATACTCAAGCGTTGTTTACAACCGGTAAAACCCGCAAATGGTCTGCCATACAGCGTGTTGCTGAGCGAAAACTAGCGCAGATTGATGCAGCAACCACGCTGGAGTTTTTGCGCTCACCGTCGGGTAACCATTTGGAAAAACTCAGTGGCAACCGTGAAGGGCAGCATAGTATTCGGATTAATGACCAGTGGCGCATTTGTTTTGTTTGGCAAGATGACGGCGCACATGCGTTAGAAATCGTGGATTATCACTGAGGAGATCAGCATGTTCAAAAATGGTATGCGGCCGATTCATCCGGGTGAAGTGCTGCGAGAGGATTATCTTGTGCCACTGGGTATGAGTGCGAACGCTTTGGCAAAAGCACTCAACGTGACCCCTGCGCGGATTAACGATATTGTGCGCGAGCGTCGTGGTGTGACCGCCGATACAGCATTGCGTCTGGCTCAGTATTTTGGTGGTGATGCGCAAAGCTGGCTTAATTTACAGAGTCAATATGACTTAAAACTCGCTGAGCAAGCGGCTGGACTGGAGATTCAAACGCATATTCAGCCGCTGCTGGCCTAGCATGTGCTGGCTGGTTGGTATTGTATAGGAAAGATGCACAAAGCGTGGCTTCTCTTTTATCTATTGATCTTTTCAACATGTAGATAATTATCTTCATGTTCAAAGTCTGGATCATAGGTTCTGCCGTTAGCCACAAAAAACTCCCACACATCCTCAAAACTCATTATCTCTGTAATCTCTTCTCCTAATTTTGGCAGCATGGGAAGTACGTGTTTATGGCCTTCTATGCCGATATTTTCAGATAAATATATACGATACGGAGCTTCAGGAGATAGTTCTTGGCGCACAGAAAGTACAGATGCTCCATCAACGAATTTCGCTATACGTACATCACCGCTGGTCGACTGAGCGTAGCCAAATAAGATTTCGGTTCGTAAGATTTTCGAGACTTCTGCAAGAAAAATATCGTATTCGTATATACCGTTAAGAAAGTCAAACTCTATATCAATCCAATCGTTATTGTGGTTTTTTGAAAAAATTATTGTTTCATTGCCGGCATCATAGTAATAAACCATAAGGCTTTCGTAATGATGTTCTTTTCTGTGGATACGGTAACGATCCTCTAATAGATTGATGATGTTATTAAGATTTTGATGTCTAACAGATACGATAGAAAAAGTGCCCATGAGTTTTTATTACCCAACCAACCTTATCTGCCACCATGACAAATAAGAAGCCAAAAATGTGACACACAAGAGCAATCTTCGTAGCGCGGAAATCTAGCAAAAAAGCCAACATCCACCGCTACTCGAGTTCTCATGCAACCTGCCCCGAGTAAACACCGAAACCACCCACCACACAAGATACAGCATAAAAAACTTTTGTTTTGCTAAAGAAAATTGGTCAAAATGACAAGGATTGAAACGAGGCGAAACACTGATGCGAATCGAATTTACCAAAATGCACGGGCTAGGCAATGACTTCATGGTGATTGATCTGGTCACCCAGCGCATGCACCTGACCCCTGAACTAATTCGACGGCTGTCGGATCGGCAGTTTGGTGTTGGGTTTGATCAGATGCTGGTGGTCGAGCCGCCTGATCAGCCGGATGTGGATTTTCGTTACCGGATTTTTAATGCCGATGGTTCAGAGGTCGAGCAGTGCGGCAACGGTGTGCGCTGCTTTGCCCGTTTTGTGCATGAACGCCGCCTGACCAAAAAAACCAAAATCCGCGTTTCGACCAGCAGTGGCATCGTTGAGCCGGAGATTAATAGCAGCGGCTGGGTACAGGTCAACATGGGTGAGCCACGCACCGAGCCGGATCAGATTCCATTTCATGCCGATCAAATTGCACCGACCTATTGGGTCGAAGTGCTGGATCAGTCGGTTGAGCTAGACGTGGTCAGCATGGGCAATCCGCATACTGTACTGGTGGTCGATGATGTCAAAACCGCACCCGTTGCCACATTAGGTGCGGCGTTAGAGTCACATACTCGGTTTCCACAGCGCGTCAACGTCGGCTTTATGCAAGTGTTAAACCGCCGTGAAATCAATCTTCGCGTGTTTGAGCGCGGCAGTGGCGAAACTTTAGCCTGCGGCACAGGTGCATGTGCGGCAGTGGTCAGCGGGATTCGGCGTGGTCTGTTGGATGCAGGGCAGGATATTCGGGTGCATCTGCGCGGCGGTGATTTGTCGATTCGCTGGCAGTCAGGAGACGTGGTGTGGATGACCGGACCGACCGCCAGTGTCTATGAAGGCTTTATTCATCCGAATGATGTGATTGGGCGCGGGTAGTCTGATCACAGTGTTGATGGGATGGCTTTTGTGATATACATCATCAGGTGATGTAGGCAATATGTTGGCGGTTCTATTGATACGCCAGTAAATGCCAAAGTCGCTGAGTCTCGTCACTTTAATTTTGAGTCTGTCCTTATGTTGGTTGCTCCCCTTGCTGAAGATGAAGCAGCGCGGCTTGCCGCATTACAATGCTATGGCGTGTACGGCACAGACCCTGAAGGGTGTTATGACGATATTGTGGCATTGGCCGCAGCGATTTGCGGCACACCAATTGCGCTCGTCAGTTTGATTGGTCAGGACGAGGTGTGGTTCAAAGCACGATATGGTTACCAAGCCGTTAGTAACCAGCGCGCCGTGTCGATGTGTGGCCATGCGGTACAAACGCCAAACCAGCTATTTGTGGTTGAAGATACGTTAAGTGATACACGATTTGCGGACAATCCTAGCGTGCAAGCGGGTGGCATTCGATTTTATGCCGCTGCCCCGCTCACGACCGATGACGGTCATGTGATTGGTACGCTCTGCGCGATTCATCAGCAGCCGATGCAACTGACAACGGCACAACAGCACGCCTTACAGGCACTGGCACGGCAGGTGATGAGCAATCTGGAACTGGCGCGCACCAATCGTCGGCTATCTGATCAGATGCAACTGGTACAACAACAAGCCGATGAGTTGCACCAACTCAACCAGAGCAAAGACCGGTTTTTTTCGATTATTGCGCATGATTTAAAAGCACCGTTTCAGGGGATTTTGGGGTTTTCTGAGCTGTTAGATACGGATCTGGATGAAATGAGTCCGGCTGAGATTCGTAATATTGCTAGCTATTTACATGATACCGCCTCGGGTGCTTACAAGTTGCTTGAAAATCTGCTGAATTGGGCGATGGTTGAAAGTGGCCGGCTGATCTATCAGCCCAAGCAGTTATATCTTGAAACGATTTTTGATTTAGTGGAGGGCAGTCTGTCTGGTGCAGCGCGGCATAAGGCATTACAGCTACAGTTTAGTTGCCCAAACGATGCCCAAGTGTTTGCCGATGAAAATATGCTGCGCTCAATCATTCGCAACTTAGTATCGAACGCAGTCAAGTTCACGCCAGAAGGCGGCAGCATTCAGGTCAGCGCCACGCTTGATGCGGACTGGGTTGACATTCAGGTGGTGGATAGTGGGGTTGGTATGTCTGTTGAGCAACGACAGGCGGTACTGGCTGCGATGAATGTTAGCCAACATCACAACCATAACAGTCACAACAGTAGTCATACACAGGTCACATCTGCCCATTCGACCAGTACCAATGGCACACGCGGTGAAACGGGTACTGGACTCGGTTTAGCGTTGTGTCAGCAGTTTGCCCAACGCCATAACAGTACAATCGAGGTGGAGTCTCGTCCGCAACAGGGCAGCCGCTTTTATTTTAGATTGCCGGTGATGGCGGTGCAATCGACGTTAAAAACCGCTGAAATGGCCTGATCTTACATCAAGCCCCCTTGCACTTCACCGACTTGTCACCATAATAGGGGCAAGGCCTACGGTCATCTGTTTTCCTAATTAAGAGTTGTCACCCATGCTAGCAAGTCTGGTCGGAAGTATTTTCGGCACCAAAAATGAACGCGAATTGAAACGGATGCGTAAGAGCGTCGATGCCATCAATGCGTTAGAACCGACCATTTCTGCCTTGTCTGATGAGGAGCTTAAAGGCAAGACTGCCGAGTTTCGTCAGCGTTATCAAGCGGGTGAGTCACTCGATAAGCTATTGCCAGAGGCGTTTGCGGTGTGCCGTGAAGCCGGTAAGCGCGTACTCAACATGCGCCATTATGACGTGCAATTAATCGGCGGGATGACCTTGCACGAAGGTCGGATTGCCGAGATGCGTACCGGTGAAGGTAAAACCTTGATGGGGACGCTGGCGTGTTATCTGAATGCCATCAGTTCGGCCGGTGTACATGTGATCACCGTCAATGACTATTTGGCGGCGCGTGATGCCGAGTTAAACCGACCTTTGTTTGAGTTTTTAGGTTTAACGGTCGGCGTGATTTATTCGATGCAACCGCCGCACGAAAAGCATTTGGCCTATCAAGCCGATATTACTTACGGCACCAATAACGAATTTGGCTTCGACTATCTGCGCGATAACATGGTATTTTCGCTGGATGAGAAGAAGCAACGCGGTCTAAACTTTGCGATTATTGACGAAGTCGATTCGATCCTAATCGACGAAGCGCGTACCCCGTTGATTATCTCTGGTCAGTCGGAAGACTCGTCACGCTTGTATGCGATGATCAATGAAATTGCACCGTTGATTAAACGCCAAAAAGAAGAAAACGTGCCGGATGGCGGGCATTTTTGGGTGGATGAAAAGCAGCGCTCGATTGAGATTAACGAAGACGGCTACGAGTTTATTGAGCAGCAATTGGTGCGGATTGAGCTACTCGGCGAAGGCGAAAGCTTGTACTCACCCAGTCGTCTAAACTTGTTGCACCACGTCACGGCGGCCATTCGGGCGCATCATTTATTCCAGCGCGATGTGCATTACATTGTCGATGGTGACGAAATCGTGATTGTCGATGAGCATACTGGCCGCACCATGCCAGGGCGTCGTTGGTCGGAAGGTCTGCATCAGTCGGTTGAGGCCAAAGAAGGTGTGCGGATTCAAAACGAAAACCAAACGTTGGCCACCACGACTTTTCAGAACTATTTCCGTCTGTACAACAAGCTTGCAGGGATGACCGGTACGGCGGATACCGAAGCCTCTGAGTTTAGTCAGATTTATAATCTCGATGTGGTGGTGATTCCAACCCACAAGCCGATGGTGCGGATCGACCAAAACGATCTGATCTTTTTGAGCAAAGAGCACAAATACAAGGCGATTATTCAAGAAATCATCGAAATCAACAAAAAAAATGCACCGGTTCTGGTCGGTACAGCCACGATTGAATCGAGTGAGTATCTGTCCAAGCTGCTGACTGAAGCCGGTGTTAAGCACGAAGTCTTGAACGCCAAGCAACATGCGCGTGAAGCCGATATTATTGCGCAGGCTGGTAGCTTGGGCGCGGTCACCATCGCCACCAACATGGCTGGACGTGGTACAGATATTTTGCTCGGCGGTAACTGGAAAGTGCGGCTTGAGCACATTGAAAACGCCACCGATGCCGATGCGCAACGCTTAGAAGCAGAGTGGAAAGACAGCCATGCGGCAGTATTGGCGGCCGGTGGTTTGCATATCGTCGGTACCGAGCGGCATGAGTCACGTCGGATCGACAATCAGTTGCGTGGTCGTGCCGGTCGGCAAGGTGATCCAGGGAATTCGCGCTTTTATTTGTCGCTTGAAGACGATTTGATGCGGATTTTTGCTGGTGATCGCGTCGTGAATATGATGCGGGCGATGGGTCTTAAAGAAGACGAAGCGATTGAGCATAAAATGGTCAGCCGCTCCATCGAAAATGCCCAGCGCAAAGTCGAGTCGCGTAACTTTGATATCCGTAAAAATCTGCTGAAATATGACGACGTGGCCAACGAGCAGCGTAAAATCATCTATGCCCAGCGCGATGATGTGTTGAAAGAGGCCAGTCTACAAGATGGCATCGAAGGCATGTACGACGACGTGCTCAACGTGATGATCGGCGAATATATTCCGGTCGGCAGTATCGACGATCAGTGGAATATCGAAGGGCTAGAGCATGCGCTTGAGCAAGACTTTATGCTCAGTTTGCCGATTGCGGTCTGGCTCAAAGAAGACCGCCGCCTCGATGAAGAGTTACTGCGTCAGAAGATAGTCGATGCCGCACTGACGCGCTATCGCGAACGACGCGAACAAATGGGCGAAGACAGTGCGCGTACCTTAGAGCGGCATTTTATGCTGCAATCGCTGGATCGCTACTGGAAAGAACATCTGGCCGCGATGGATCATTTGCGTCAGGGTATTCATCTGCGTGGTTATGCACAAAAAAATCCAGAGCAGGAATACAAGCGCGAGGCATTTATTCTGTTTCAAGGCTTGCTGGCCAGTGTCAAGTCTGAGGTGGTACAAGACCTGTCGCGTGTGCATGTGCCGACCGCAGAAGAATTGGCCGCAATGGAAGCGCAGCAGCAACGTGAAGCACAAAGCACCAGTCTGCACTTTCAGCATACTGAAGTCGATGGGATCACTGGCGAAACCCATAACGACCCAGAGCTTGGCAAGCTGAATCGTGCGGGCGTGACGTTATCCGGTGGGCGTAAAGCCGATGCCGCTGGTCAGAATGTTGCGGACAATCCGTATGCTGCGATGAATATTAGCCGCAACGCGCCATGTCCATGTGGATCTGGCAAGAAATACAAGCAATGTCACGGCAAAGCTGCCTAACAGTGCTTGCCGAAAGCAGGTAGACGAGACGCGATTTTTGCTGCTTGTATTTTGTGCGTATCACGCGAGGCGTTGCTCTGCTGGCAACGCCTTTTGATTTGGCAATCTGCCAAAACACCCTGACTGACAGGAATGACGATTTTGAAAAACTTACCTAGATTAAGCGGTCTTGTACTCGGAGTTGGTGCGCTAAGCTTGGTTGCCTGTAGCAAGCCTGCAGATTCAAATGCGCCAGAGAGTACGTCCAGCACAGCTCCGACCAGTGTGGCAACGCCGGTCGTTGTGCCTGATGCGGAGGCCGTAAGCATTCGCTCATTATTGCCCACCCAAGCCTATGATTGCCTACCAACCCAAAAAATCACTGCCACGTATGACCAGCAAAACCCGACTGAGCCACAAGCCATGCTGGAAATTAACGGCATGATTCATGTGTTGTACGCCACATCTGCCAGTGAGTCGCTGTATCGTAGTGAGAGTGGTATGGCTGATGGTGAAGGTATGACGTGGCAGGTACAGGCCGATGGTGCAACCTTGACGAGCATGCCACTAGACGCCAACAGCACACCAGCTACAAAAATTTTATATCGTTGCGTGGCATCTTTAAGCGCAGTATTTTAGGGGCTGTTGCCGTTTGAGCCATGGACGTCAACAGACCCTAGCCATATCAACAGACTCTAGTCATAGTCATGAGGTATTGATGATGAACATCCGCTTGATGAGTACAACACTGTTGCTGGGTTGGTTGCTGAGCGCCTGTAGTCAGCCCAATACCAACAACACCCAAGTTGATGCTGTAGATGCACAGTCTGGCGCAACGGATACTACGCCTGTCAGTACGGATATGGCAACTCAGACACAAACCAGTACCGTTTTGTATGCTTGTATACCTAGCAAACAGATTGCCGCTGTATATGACAATAGCGACGCAACCCAGCCTAAAGCTGTATTAACCATTGATGGTGTGGCGTATGAGATGTATTCGGTGGTCGCGGCATCAGGGGCGCGTTATGCCACTGAGCAAGGCATGCAGCCTGAGCAAGGCATGCAATGGCATAGCAAAGCGGACAAAGCTGTCCTGATGAGCATGACACTCGATCATACCGCTAAGCCTGAAGACGAGAAGATCTTGTTTGACTGTACTGAGCAGGTTGCATCATAGCCTGACCTGTTGACCTGATTAAAATAGGCTGTTTCAGTGTGCTGGCAGCCTATTTTTATGTGTGCTTTTTTGGCACACTAGCGCGCATTTACTGCACTGTTTACAAGGATATTGATCATGGCCGTTGGTGATCTGTCATTACCACAAATGCTCCCAATCAACGGAGTCAAAATCGGCATTGCCGAGAGCTATATTCGCTACAAAAATCGCCGTGATTTGGTGGTGTTCGAGCTGGCCGAAGGCTCAACAGTCGCTACTGTGCTGACTCAAAACGCGTTTTGTGCCGCGCCGGTACAAGTGGTCAAGCAGCACATCGCGGTTGCCCAACCCCGCTACCTGTTGATCAATACCGGTAATGCTAATGCGGGAACCGGTCAGCTTGGCTTGCAAAATGCCCAAAAAAGCTGCGCTGCACTGGCTGAGTTGACCGGCTTGACTACTGCGGAAATTCTGCCGTTTTCGACTGGTGTGATCGGTGAGCAGTTGCCGATTGATCGTTTGATCGCAGGTTTGCCAAATGCTCTAGCTGCGTTAGATGCCGACCGTTGGGTTGATGCCGCGCATGGCATCATGACCACAGACACGCTGCCTAAAGGCGCGAGCGAGCAATTTACCCTAGATGGTGTGACCTACAGCGTGACTGGCATCAGTAAAGGCGCGGGCATGATTCGGCCTAACATGGCGACCATGCTGGGTTATGTGGCGACCGATTTGGCGATTGAAGCTGGTTTGTTGCAACAGATGCTGACTGAAGTCACCGAACAGTCGTTTAACCGGATTACCATTGATGGTGATACCTCAACCAATGATGCCTGTGTGCTGATTGCGACGGGGCAGGCGGGTGGTGCGGTATTGCAGTCGCGCGACGATCCGCGTTTTGCTGCGGTGATGCAGGTGCTGAGTCGGGTGTTTATTCGTTTGGCGCAATTGATTGTGCGCGACGGTGAAGGCGCGACCAAATTTATCGCGGTACGGGTCGAAGGTGGTGCAACCATTCAAGAATGCTGTGATGTGGCCTATAGTGTGGCGCATTCTCCGCTGATTAAAACTGCATTTTTTGCGTCTGATCCAAACTGGGGACGCATCGTGATGGCGATTGGTAAAGCCGGTCTGATCGACTTAGATCAGTCGAAAGTACAGATCTGGCTAGACGATGTGCAGATTTGTCGTGACGGTGGTGCAGCGGCAGACTACACCGAAGCACAAGGCGCGGCAGTCATGCAACAAAGCGAAATCACCATTCGGATTGCGCTCGGTCGTGGCGACGCGGTAGATACGGTGTGGACCTGTGACTTTTCCTACGATTACGTGAAAATCAACGCTGACTATCGTTCCTGATGAGGCTTGCGATGCTGTCCAAGCGGAACTGTACTGGTCAGCATGAAGCGGCTGGGTGGATTGCCCAGCCGCAGCACTTACAATACGCGCACCCGTAACGCCCGACCTTTGACCTTGCCGGTGGTGAGTTGCTTTAAGGCTTGCTTGGCGACGGCACGATCTACCGCGACAAACGACTGAAAATCAAAAATCGCAATCTTGCCGATTTTACTGGCAGGCAAGCCCATATCACCGGTTAACGCGCCCAAAATATCACCCGCACGGATTTTTTCTTTACGGCCAGCACTCAAGGCCAACGTCACCATCGGCGGTTGCAGTGGCGAACCAGACTGTGCAGTCAACTCACTGAGCGGAAACCACTGGAATTTTTGCGCTTGTAACTCTTCAATCGCGTTGGCGCGGCGTGACTCACGCGGCGCGACCAGACTGACCGCAACCCCCGTTGCCCCAGCACGACCGGTTCGGCCAATCCGATGGATATGGGTTTCCGGTTCGCCGGTCAATTCGACATTGATCACCAGATCTAGCCCCGCAATATCCAGACCGCGTGCCGCAACATCAGTGGCGACAAGCACGGACAGGCTTTTATTGGAAAACATCGCCAGCACTTCATCACGGTCACGTTGATCGAGGTCGCCATTCAGCGCTTTGGCCGAAATGCCTTTGCTAACCAGATGATCCATCACGCTTTGGCATTGTTGTTTGGTAAAGCAAAACGCCACACAGGATTCTGGCCGATAGTGTGCCAACACTTTCACCACGGCATCTAATCGCTCGCTCGGGTCGATTTCATAAAAACGCTGCTCAATCTGCGTGTTACTGTGCTGTTCTTGGATAGTGACTTGGGCAGGGTCGTCCATAAACTCAGTGGCAAGTTTTTTAATGCCGGCTGGATAGGTCGCCGAGAAGAGTAGCGTTTGGCGTTTTTTCGGGGCTTGTTTGATGATCGCGATAATACTGTCCAAAAAGCCCATGTCCAGCATACGGTCGGCTTCATCCAGCACTAAGGTGTTGATTTGCTCTAGGCTGAGGGAGCCTTTGTCCAAGTGTTTTTGGACGCGTCCCGCTGTGCCGACCACCACATGTGCGCCGTGTTCCAGCGAATCAATTTGCGGGTTCATCGCCACACCGCCGCCCAAGGTCAAGATTTTAATATTGCCAATCGCCCGTGCCAGTCGCCGCAGTTCCTGTGCGACTTGATAAGCCAGTTCGCGGGTTGGGCATAAAATCAGGCTTTGCGTGGCCAGATTGCGTGGGTTTAAGCGGTTGAGTAGCGCGATGCCGAAGGCTGCGGTTTTACCACTGCCGGTCTTGGCTTGGGCGATCACGTCGATGCCTTTCAGCATCAGCGGCAGGCTTTGCGCCTGAATCGCGGTCATCTCGGTATAGCCGAGTGAGGTCAGGTTGCTCAGCATATCGGCGGAGATCGGCAGTTGAGCAAAGGTTGCCGGTTGCGCGGTGGTTTGGCTATTCGGTGTCTTGGGTGTCGAGTCGGTCACGGGGGCAGTCTAAATCGTGTATTGGTGCATAGTGTAGCAGGGATGTGGGCAGACTGCCGTTGGATTGCAGATGGTCAATGGGTCACGGTGCAGGCTTAAGTTGCAACACTTGACCGTCACGCTCATCAGTCAATAGCCATAGCGTGCCGTCGGGTGCTTGGCGAATGTCCCGAATTCGTTTGCCAAAATCTTGTAAAAAACGCTCTTGTTCCGTGACTTGCCAGTCTGATGCTGGTTCGCTTGGGTCTTGATCTGTGACACTGACCCGTGAAATTAACCGATCCTTGAGTGCACCAGACAGCAGTTGACCCTGCCATGCCGGAAAGTCGTTACCGCTATAAAATGTCAGCCCGCTCGGCGCGATGGACGGTGTCCAATGCAGCAATGGAGAGACCAAATCAGCACGCTCAGTTTGTGCGCTGATCGGTTGACCATCATAATTGACCCCGTGGGTGACCAACGGCCAGCCGTAGTTTTGGCCGCTTTGAATTCGGTTGATTTCATCGCCACCGCGTGCGCCATGCTCAGTGACCCAGATCTCGCCGGTGACCGGATGCACTGTCATACCCTGAATATTGCGATGTCCCCAACTGTAGATTTCAGGCTTTATATTTGGTTGGCCAACCCAAGGATTATCATCAGGAATACGGCCATCGTCGTGTAATCGAATCACGCTACCGGCGTGGTCGTTACGGTCTTGGGCACGCTGCATCTCGCCACGATCACCGATGCTCAGATACACATCGCCCAGCCAATCAAACACCACCCGACCCGAAAAATGCTGACCCTGATCTGAACGCGGTAATGCGCTAAACAATCGCTGCACCTGCGTCAGTGCGCCGTTTTCATAGCGTCCGCGCGCCAGATTAGTCGTCAGGCCGTCCGATGTGCGATCCGTATATGAAAAATACAGCCAGCGGTTATTCGCAAAGTCAGGATGCAACGCCAAATCGAGTAAGCCGCCTTGCCCAATAGCATGAATTTCGGGCAAACCCGTCACCGGCTGCGCCAGCAATTGTTGATCAACGATCCTGCGCAAGCGTCCAGCACGTTCAGTGACTAAGATTTCGCCATCTGGTAAAAAAGCAATCGACCACGGATGCTGCAATCCCTCGGCGATCTGATGCAATCCGATTGAATACTGCTGCGTTTGAATGATCTGTATCGGTGTGCTGAAGGGGCTTGCGGTGATGGCTTGGGGTTCGCTGTTTCCATTTTGCGCAGTCGAGTCGGGGTCGATTTTGGCACAAGCAGCCAAGCTGATCACACTACAACACGCCAGCGCTATGCCTAACCGTGCGTATCGCGTGGAGCGGTATGGATCGACGTTCATAGCCCTGACTCATGTTATTAGTAGCCACTGACGGTAGCAAGCAACTCCAATCACTTGAAGTTAGCCGCTGTAGGCTATCGGTAAAACCATGTAAACCATCAGCCTCATATCTTGCCCAACACTGCATTAAAACATGGCATAAAAAAGCCCGACATGATGGGTCGGGCAGTCTTTTGGAACCGTTCAGGCAAAGTCAGCTGATGATTAAAACTTCATTTTTTTCAGGCCCCGCTTGATGCCGTCTTGCAACGCCAGCTTAACGATCAAGCCCACCAAAGGCACACGACCTTTAAAGGTAATGGTGTATTCCAAACGGCTGCGTGCGCCGAGATCAAAAAATTTCATGCTGCCATAATGGTTCTTGATCGGACCACCTTTGCTGGTAATGGTGTATTCGATTAGTTCATTTTCTTGATAGGCGACGTTGGTTTCTTCGGTCGCTGGTGCGAGTGGTAGGCGGATTTCACGCACTGAACCGACCCCGTTACGCGAGGTATCACCGTCTTTAATGCGGACGACTTTGGCTGGTGCAAAGATTTGGTTGAGGTTTTCGTGTTCACTCAGCTTAGCAAACAGTACGGACACAGGTGCATTAAACTCTTGCACGATATGGATTTTTTGGGTTTTTAGCATCGGGGAAAGCCTCAGATTGGGAGAAATCGGGTGAATGTGCTGCGAACGTAACCAGAATATGACAATTCTAGTTGTCAGTAACGCATCCTAGCACCACGCCCCGAGCCTGACAACCGTCGCGCTGTCGATTCGGGGGTGAGTGTGGCAATATGGCCTGATCTGCCTACTGCTGTTCAAAGGTTTTATTGTGTCGAATGCCCAACATCCCAATCCACAACATCCATTTTGGTCGGTGATTCGCACTGTGCCGGATTTTCCCAAATCGGGGATTGCGTTTTTTGATCTAACCCCGCTGTTGCTTGAGCATGTGGCGGCGGTTACTGATGCGTTGACGCAGGCGATTCCGGCTGAGGTGTTGGCCGAGGTGGATGTGTTGATGGCGATTGAGGCACGCGGGTTTGTGTTTGCCAGTTTGCTCGCTGGTCATCTGGGTAAAGGGCTGATGCTGGGACGCAAAAAAGGCAAGCTGCCGCCGCCGGTGCATCAGTATGCCTATGATCTAGAGTATGGTTCGGACTGTTTGGAGCTATCGGCACAGACCACGCCGAAGCGGGTGCTGTTGGTGGATGACGTGTTGGCGACCGGTGGGACGTTACGCGCGGCGGGGCAGTTGTGTACGCAGGCGGGGCATACGGTGGTGGGCGCGTTGGTGTTGTTGGATCTGCCGAGTTTACATGATGCGTTGCCGTGGCTATATTATCGGGTGTTGGAGGCTTAATTGATGCAAAACACCCCAAATATCCTGATCGTGATAGCGTTGCCGATGGAAAATGTCGGCAATCAGTTAGACGCGTTTGGTGAGATTATTTACACCGGTATCGGTAAGGTCAACGCGGCGTTGCATCTGACCGAGCGTTTGAGCCAAGCGGTGGCAGGGCAGGCCAAGCGGCCAGATCTGGTGATTAATCTTGGGTCAGCAGGAGCGCAGCAGCGACCGACCGGCAGTATTTTGGCCTGTACGCGATTCGTGCAGCGCGATTTAAAATTTATTACCGATGGCGCGGACGGTCAGGCGGGCAATGATTGGCAGGAGGCGCTTGCATAAGCAACGCGGGCGCTCCGGCAGGTGATGGGGCAGGCGGTGCAGTTGGGCTTGTGCTGAGTGTTTGGCTCCTGTGCCAGCCGTAAGCCAGCACGGGTGATGTTTACAGGCGTGTTTAAACCAGCTGATATGCTTGCAAAATCCGATCTTCAACCGTTAGGTCAAACGCATGGAATTCAGGATCAGCCACCAAGGTAGGAAAACCTCGGTCTTGTAAGCTCGCCCAATATCGATCAAAACCCTCTGCCATTTTAACCCGCTGAGCGGCCTGCTCTTCTGGTGTTTTGGTCGGGTTTTTAATTGCATACATATCTAGACGTAATGTCTTGAGATCATCAACAAGACTAGGGGTAATCAGAAGAGTGGCATGTCTCAAAAAATAGCTCGTTGACGCAGCCAGTCTACACGCATCTTCTCGACCATGTGCATAAACATATGCATATAAGTCTTGGAAGTTGGTACATGCACGGATGTAACCATCCCAAACAGCTTGGGCGGCTGGAAAAAAATCTGTTAAGCCTTTCTTCCACAGGTCGTAGTCTAGCTTGCGAAAATCCGCAAACTCAACCGCTACGTTTTCAATCATGGGCTTTGTGCCTAGATTGTAATAGTCAGCAGAGCCAAGCTCCTGCTCTATACGAAATAGGTCACGACAAAATACTTTAAAAGTTCCACCGATTGTCAGCCTCCCCCAGTGCTCCTCCACAATAACCTGTATCAGCAATAGTCCAATAGGGGTCTTTTTCCACACATAGCCCCATAGCACATCATCCGCCTGAATCAAGCACTCTGAAAACCCATACGCTGCAAAGTGGCTGTTCATTTGGTGGCATAACCAATCGGGTGCTTCGTCCAACGTACTGGGTAAGTCTGTTGGCTTACGTTTTTGTTGCTCCGTGCGATAGAGCCTATCCCATTGATCCAAATAAAAATCTGCAGCTTCGGGGACACAAGTGCCATCAGGTAAAAACAAATTAGGTCCGGCGGTGTCATACACAATCAGACCATGCTGCCGCGCCAACTGCACAAAGTGCTTAAACACCGTGCCATGTTCACGTGGAAACTGCTCAAAATATAGCTCTAAATCACGGCATCGCGTCGCGTCATCGAGATCATCCCAGAGATGACCTAGTTTACCGATGTTTGAGATCTTTTGAGCTTTCATCCATTCGAGCATTTCATGCGCAAATGTTTGGTACAACGGGTTGGGCTGTTCACCCCGTTCATCAAACAATGTGTAAGCAATACTGTCGGCTTGGGCAATGGTGCTGGGTATTAGCGTATGGTCATGTGCGGCTGACCAGACTCGTACAGGTATTGGGTTCATGTAGTGATTCCTTGCGCGAGTTGTTTGTATGTATTCCCTGCGAATACTGCCGACGATTATGCCTGAGCTAGATTGGTTTTTGACAGTTGCCGCCCTTCGATCTTTTTCAGTCATCCACAACCCAGCAAACCGCACACGATGACTGCCCCGACCGGCTGAAATTTGCTATGCTTCGGCTCTTTTTTAATATTGCCGAGAGACTTGCAATGACCGAGCAGCGAGATACCCCCGCCATCAGCGAAAACCAGTTGATTGCCGAGCGGCATGCCAAGCTGAAGGTGCTGCAAGAACAGGCCAAAGCCAACGGCACCAGCGCGTTTCCGAATACCTTTCGCCGCGAGCATTATGCCGGTGATTTGCAGACCCAATATGCTGAGATGAGCAAAGAGCAACTGGCCGACGCTGCAATTGTGGTCAGTGTGGCCGGTCGTTTGATGCTGAATCGCGGTTCATTTATGGTACTGCAAGACATGACCGGCCGGATTCAACTGTATGTCAATCGCAAAACTCTAGCTGCCGACACCCTAGAATCGATCAAACAGTTTGACCTTGGCGACATCATCGCCACGCAAGGCACGTTGGCGCGTTCCGGCAAAGGCGATCTGTATGTCGAAATGCAAACCGTTGAACTGCTGACCAAATCACTACGGCCACTGCCGGACAAGTTTCACGGCCTCAGCGACACCGAAGCCAAGTATCGCAAGCGTCACCTCGACCTGATCACCAACGAAGACACCCGCCGTACCTTTATGATCCGCTCACAAGTGGTCAGCGGCATTCGGCAGTTTTTGCTGAATGAGCGCTTTATGGAAGTCGAAACCCCGATGATGCATGTCATCCCTGGTGGTGCGTCGGCGCGGCCATTTAAGACCCATCATAATGCCTTGGATATGGAGTTGTTTTTGCGGATTGCACCAGAGCTTTACTTAAAGCGTCTGGTGGTTGGCGGCTTTGAGCGGGTGTTTGAGATCAATCGTAACTTCCGTAATGAAGGCGTGTCGACCCGTCACAATCCCGAATTTACCATGATCGAGTTTTATCAAGCCTACGCCGATTATAAGGATCTGATGGATCTGACCGAGCGGATGCTGGAAAAACTGGCCTTGGATATTCTGGGTACAACCGACGTGCCGTATGCCGATGAGGTATTTAGCTTTAAAGGACCTTTTGCCAAAATCTCGATGCGTGACGCGATCTTGCAGCACAATCCGAGCCTGACTCCTGAGCAAGTCGATGATCGGGACTTTTTGGCGCAGTTTGTACAGACTGAGCTAAAAGAAAAAGTCAAAGACGGTTTTGGCTTGGGCAAACTGCAAACCATCGTGTTTGAAGAAACAGTCGAAACCAAGCTGCGTCAGCCGACCTTTATTACCGAATATCCAGCCGAAACCTCGCCGTTGGCACGTCGTAACGACCATAACGCGCATATCACGGATCGGTTTGAGTTCTTTATCGGTGGGCGTGAGCTGGCAAATGGCTTTTCTGAGTTAAATGATGCCATCGACCAAGCGGCGCGTTTTCAGCAGCAAGTGGCCGAAAAAGACGCGGGTGATGATGAGGCGATGCATTACGATGCGGAGTTTGTCGAGGCGTTGGAGTATGGGTTGCCACCGACTGCGGGCGAGGGGATTGGGATTGATCGCTTGGTGATGTTGTTTGCCAATGCGCCGAGTATTCGGGATGTGATTTTGTTCCCGCATATGCGTCGGAAAGATTGATTGAGTAGAGGAAAAGGGCAGCGTGGGTGCTGTCCTTTTTTTGATTGAGTTATCGAGTTGACTATTGTGAAAACCCTGTGATTTGTATACCAATCTCTTTAGCTTTAATGCTGAAATAAGACAAAAGTGTCTTTTACTAAATTGAGGTTGCACCATGAGTTATCATGCAATTACGTTTAATGTAATGATTGCTTCCCTCGGAGACGTAGCCTCGGAGCGTTCAATCATTCGTGATGTTATAAGTAAGACCTAAAAAGGGTAGTGTTCAGAACTCTGTGTCAGGAATTACACTCCACTGACTCAGAGGACATCACATCATGCCCACATTCAACTTTGACGACGCACTCAAGCAACTGCAATCAGGCAAGCCCCTGACAGGCTTAGACGGCATACTCACC
>OGCL01001315.1_pt1 | contig 21811 bp, 21 predicted proteins | sample 1570041 | NCBI WGS metagenome assembly OGCL01 (sample SAMN06266162, study PRJEB24511) | hot springs metagenome | isolation source: Hot spring water | place: South Africa: Limpopo | collected 2015-06-22
CGACTGCTCTGGCCGATCAAGCAGAAGTACGGCAACAAGATCTCCTGGGCCGACCTGATGATCCTGGCCGGCAACGTCGCCCTCGAATCGATGGGTTTCAAAACCCTCGGTTTTGCCGGCGGGCGTGAGGACATTTGGGAACCGGAAAAGGACATCTACTGGGGCTCTGAGACCGAGTGGCTTGGAGACAAGCGCTACACCGGTGACCGGGAACTCGAGAATCCCCTGGCCGCCGTTCAGATGGGCCTGATCTATGTAAACCCGGAAGGCCCGAATGGCAACCCGGACCCGATCGCTGCGGCGCGGGATATCCGCGAGAGCTTCGGCCGCATGGCGATGAACGACGAGGAGACGGTCGCCCTCATCGCAGGCGGCCACGCGTTTGGCAAGACCCACGGCGCCGGTGATAAATCACTGGTGGGCCCAGAGCCGGAAGCCGCCCCCATCGAGGAACAGGGCCTCGGCTGGAAGAGCAGCTTTGGCACGGGCAAAGGCAACGACACGATTACTGGAGGCCCGGAACTCATCTGGACCAACACGCCCACGAAGTGGAGCAACAACTTCTTCCGGATCTTATTCAGCTTCGAATGGGAACTTGAGAAGAGCCCGGCCGGTGCCTACCAATGGAAGCCAAAGGGTGACGCAGGTGCCAATACCGTGCCAGATCCCCACGACCCGTCAAAGCGTCGCACGCCAGGCATGCTGACCACAGATCTCGCTCTGCGGTTTGACCCTGCCTACGAAAAGATCTCAAGGCGTTTTTATGAAAATCCGGATCAGCTCGCGGATGCGTTTGCCCGGGCATGGTTCAAGCTGACCCATCGCGATATGGGACCGCGCACACGGTATCTCGGTCCGGAGGTTCCGACAGAAGAGCTCATCTGGCAAGACCCCATCCCTGCCGTCAATCACAAACTGATTGATGAACAGGACATCGCCTCCCTCAAGAGCAAGATTCTAACTTCTGGCCTCTCTGTGTCAGAGCTGGTTTCGACTGCCTGGGCCTCGGCGTCCACCTTCCGTGGCTCGGACAGGCGCGGGGGTGCCAACGGCGCTCGCATTCGTCTGGCTCCCCAGAAGGATTGGGAAGTTAACGAGCCGGCCAAGTTGGCAAAGGTGCTCAAGACCCTGGAGGGTATCCAGAGTGCGTTCAACAGTGCTCAGTCCGACGGCAAGAAGGTTTCACTGGCTGACCTGATTGTTCTGGCTGGTTGCACAGGCGTCGAGCAGGCGGCCAAGAATGGTGGCTACCAAGTGACGGTTCCTTTCACGCCGGGACGTATGGATGCCTTGCAGGAGCAAACCGATGTGAAATCATTCGCTGTACTCGAACCGGCTGCAGATGGGTTCCGTAACTATCAAAAAGCCAAATATGCAGTCAGGGCAGAGGAACTGCTACTTGATCGTGCGCAACTTCTAACCCTAACCGCCCCAGAGATGACAGTGCTCATAGGCGGTATGCGAGTCTTGAATGCCAATTTCGGCAAGTCCCAGCACGGTGTGTTCACCAAACGACCGGAGACGCTGACCAACGACTTTTTCGTCAATCTGCTCGATATGACCACGGTGTGGAAGCCAACCTCTGAAGACAATGATCTTTTCGAGGGGCGTGATCGCAAGACGGGTGAGCTGAAGTGGACTGCCACGCGTGTCGATCTGATCTTCGGTTCCAACTCCCAACTCCGGGCCTTGGCAGAAGTTTACGCATGTGCAGACTCACAGGAGAAGTTTTTGCAAGACTTTGTAGCGGTGTGGAATAAAGTGATGAACCTCGACCGTTTCGATCTGGCCTGATTGCCGGTGCGGGCAGAAGCGCATTATCCATGACACAAAAAATAGCACTTGTCACCTCGAAATCAAGGCTAAACTCACAGTGAGATCGGGGTAGATAGCCCACCATTAAGCGGAGAGAGGTGGAGAAACCATCATTTCACCTCTCTCCCACTGCTTTAATTGATAGCTCGTTATAGAAATGCAATCCCCTCGGGGGATATAAAGCGGACCAATCCATTCAACCAGCAAGCCTCCCCAATTGTAGAATAGAATCGCTAATGTTTTTAACTGGTTGTAGTTATTTCCCAAAACTATTTAATCCCATCTCAGAAACAAATTTGGGACAGACCTAAAGATTTCTCTTGACAAAGTTAGGATAATCTATTAAAGATAGGATATCCTAATTTAAGGAGGGAGACAATGGAAGCATTGACCCCAAGTTTGGAAGATTACCTGGAAGCCATATGGACAATCAACTTGCGAGATAAGGTCGTGAGGGTCAAAGATATAGCGGCATCCCTTGGAGTCACGACTCCCTCTGTTGTGGGTGCTATCAAATTGCTTGCCTCAAAGAATCTTGTCAGGCATGAGAATTATGGCTATGTCGAACTGACGGATCAGGGAGCTGTAAAAGCTCGGGAGGTAGAGGATCGGCATCGGTTGTTATTTTCGCTTTTTTACGATCTTTTCGGAATTAATAAGGAGACTGCCTATCAGGATGCGTGTAAAATTGAACATCATCTGTCAGAGGAAAGCGTCACGCAAATGAAACGGTTCATTCAATTCTTTGAAGAACACCCGGAGGAGAAGTCACGGCTCGCATCAAGCTTGAAGAAACCCACCGTAAAGGAGGAAGTGAGTGTCCTAAAGGAGAAAAATGAAATGATCACATTAGGAGATCTCAAACCCGGAGAGAAGGGGCACGTCGTTAAAATCAGGGGAACGGGAAGGCTTCGGAAGAGGCTATTGGATATGGGAATGATTCCCGGAACAGAGATCCAACTAAAAAAGGTCGCCCCTTTGGGAGACCCTGTGGACATTCTAATCAAAGGATATCACCTCTCTTTGCGAAAGGACGAAGCCGAGAGCATCCTGATTACGAGAGGTAAATCATCATGATTCCATTGGCGTTGATAAGAGAAGGTGAAAGAGTGAAGGTTTCAAGGGTTTCAGGGGGTAGAGGTCTTGTCAGAAGAATGACGGATTTGGGGCTTCGTCCCGGAGCGGAGATTGAGATGATCACAGCCTCCAGGACAGGCCCTTTGATCATTCGATTAGGGGAACAACGGCTGGGGATTGGATCTGGGATGGCCAAAAAGATTTTGGTCGATCTCATCCAATAATTTTTTTACTCCATAAGTTAGGATTCCCTAACATAGTTTAACAATACAATAATACAAAAGGATAATCTCCTTAGGGGTATTAAAATGAGCGCACGTTTAGAGACAGAGGAAAAAAGTTCAGGGACTTCTGAAATTCAAGAAAGAGAGACCCATACAAAGACCCCTCCTCTGAGAACGATCAGGGTGGCTGTTGCCGGAAATCCCAACTCCGGGAAATCTTCCCTGATCAATGCCATTGCGGGAACACGGCTATATGTGGGCAACTGGCCTGGAGTGACTGTGGAGAAGAAGGAGGCCACATTTGAGCACAAAGGAAGAGAGGTTAAATTAGTGGATCTACCAGGAACTTACAGCCTCAGCCCTTATACTCAAGAAGAGATCGTTGCGAGGGATTACCTGATTCACGAGAAACCGGATGTGATCATTGACGTGGTTGACGCCACCAACCTGGAGCGGAACCTCTACCTTACGGTTCAGTTGATGGAACTGGAGATACCGATGGTCATGGCATTGAATATCTACGATGAAGCAGAGGCAAAAGGCTTCACGATCAACACGAAGGCCATGGAAGAGATGCTCGGAGTCAAAGTGGTTCCAACGGTGGCAACAAAGGGAAGTGGCATCGAGCTTTTGCTGGAGAAGGTCATCGAGACTGCCGGAGGTCCCGAACCGAAACGAATAAGCTATGGAACCGATATTGAACAGGCATCTTTGCAATTATTGTCAAAAATTGAGAAAGTCATTCCTCGGATTTCCCAAAAATATCCGATGAGATGGCTTTCCTTGAAACTTCTTGAAGGTGATGAGCAGGTTCGTCAGGAACTGAATCTCCCTGAAGTCGAACCTTCCATTCAGGAGGTGATCAGGCATCTCAAAAAGGCGCATGGTTCAGATATCGAATTAATCATGGCTGATGCCAGATACGCCCAGGCAGCAGGTCTGGTTCAGGAAGTATTGAATAGACCTGAATTTACAAAGCTGGAAATAACGGAGAAGATAGACCGCATCCTCCTCAATCGGTTCCTGAGTATTCCCATCTTCCTCGCAGCCATGTGGTTTATGTTCAAACTCACGTTCGATATCTCGACCCCTTTTCAGGATTGGATAGATGGTTTGATTACAGGTCCCTTCACAAGGTGGGCAGAAGGCCTCATGGGTTTGATCCATGCTCCGGAATGGACCATTTCTCTTGTTACGGAGGGAGTCATCGGTGGGGTCGGTTTTGTGCTGACCTTTGTGCCCATCATATTTGGCATGATGTTCTTCATCACCTTTCTTGAGGGAAGCGGATACATGGCACGGGCGGCCTTTATCATGGACAGGGCTATGCATGCCATGGGGCTTCATGGGAAGTCCTTTATTCCAATGCTCCTCGGTTTTGGATGCAATGTGCCCGGCATCTATGCCACGAGAACTCTTGAAAACCAAAGGGACAGGGTCCTTACTGCCCTGCTGATCCCCCTCATGTCTTGCGGTGCAAGACTCCCCGTGTATGGACTCTTCGTTGGTGCCTTCTTTTCCAGCAATGCGGGGACAGTCATTTGGTCTCTTTATGTATTGGGAATTGTGCTTGCGGTGATCCTTGGACTCCTCTTCAAGAAGACCCTTTTCAGGGGGGAAGTGCCTCTGTTCATCATGGAGCTTCCCCCTTATCGGATGCCTACCTTAAAAAGCCTGCTGATTCACACATGGGAGAAAGGAAAACACTTTCTCATCAAAGCAGGGACCTACATCTTTGCTGTCTCTATCATCGTCTGGTTTCTTTTCAACCTTCCATGGGGAGTTGAAAACAAGAAGGATTCCTATCTCGGAAAGGCAGGCGAGGTCATCGCACCGGTGATGGAGCCTCTGGGATTTGGAAACTGGGAGGCAGCCTCCTCATTAATCACTGGCCTCATTGCTAAAGAAATTGTTGTTGGTACCATGGGGCAAATCTATGTGGGTAAGGAGGAAGAAAAAAAGGAGAAAGTATCTCCCGCGTTGACAGAGGACTTGATGGAGATAGGACGCTCCTTTGCAAGGGCAATCAAGGAGTCGGCCTCAAACGTATGTTCAACCTTCGGAATAGCAAGCCTCTCAGCGGAAGAGGATGAAGAGCAGAAACCCCTGCGATCGGCCATTCAAAAACTTTTCACCCCTCTTTCCGCTTATGCATTGATGGCATTTGTCCTTCTCTATATGCCATGCGTGGTCGTTCTCATCGCCATGAGGCATGAATTCATGACATGGAAGTGGTCGGGAATTGCTTTTGTCTACCAGATCGTCCTTGCATGGATGGTGGCGTTTGTGATCTACCAGGGAGGGAAGCTACTGGGTTTAGGATAGATGAGAGGTGAATCATGGGAATCTGGGAAATTGTGTTGGTTGTGCTGATTCTTGGGTGGGCATTTTTTCTGCTATACCGCTCCCTCTGGAAAAAAAGAGGGTATTGTCCTGGATGCGATCATAGAAAATGTGAGGTGAAGAAGATATGTGCGTCGGATTAATCGGAGGAATGGATAGACTTAAAAGGCATTATCTGAAGGAAGCGGAGAGGTTCGGCGTAGATCTCAAAGTCTTTAGCCGGTGGGAAACGAACCTCTCAAAGAAGATCAACTGCCTCCATGCATTGATTGTATTTACTGATAAGGTTTCTCATATGGCAAGAAAGGAGGCGATGGAAGTTGCGAGAAGCAGGCAAATCCCTGTCTTCATGTATCATTCGAGCGGAATATGCACGCTAAGGAACGGTTTGGATTCTATAATAAATAACATGGAAGGAGAATAAGCCAATGAAAAAGATCCTCGTATTGGTTGTTTCAATCACCACTTTGATTCAATTAATTTTTCTATCTCAAGTTTTTGCCGCCCATCCCCTGATCACCGATGACACAGGCACTCAGGGAAAGGGGAAATTTCAGGTTGAGGTCAATAGCGAATTCAATTTTGACAGAGAGAAAAAGGAAGGGGTAAAGACTAAAGAGAGAAGCGGGGAAGTCGCAACAATTCTATCATATGGAATCCTGGACAATGTGGATGTTGTGCTTGGCATACCTTTTCAGTGGTTCAGTGTAAGGGAAGAGCATGAAGAGACAACGAAATATAGAGAAAGTGGAATATCAGATCTATCTCTGGAGGTCAAATGGAGATTTTTCGAAAAAGAGGGTTTTAGCTTTGCCTTGAAGCCAGGTCTTACCCTCCCTACAGGAAACGAAAAGAAAGGTCTGGGCAATGGCAGGCCCTCCTATGGCCTTGCGTTTATCACAACAAAAGAGTTAGGGCCGTGGGCTTTTCATTTCAACCTTGGCTACACCCGAAATGAATACAAACTTCGGGAAGATAAAGAAGCGAACCGGAAAGATATCTGGCATGTATCGCTTGCATCAGAAGTGGAGGTAATAAAAAACCTTAGATTGGTCAGCAATATCGGTATGGAACGAAACCCTGAGAAAGGATCAAACAGACCCCCTGCCTTTGTCCTGGGCGGATTCATCTATTCGATCTCCGAAAAGATTGACATCGATTTGGGAGTCAAGGCTGGATTGAATAAACCAGAGACCGATTGGACCATCCTTTCAGGGATAGCCTTTCGGTGGTAAAAGCCGGAACCTTTTTGAACGAGCAACAACTCTTCTTCTTGACAAAAAATGTGAAATCAATTACATAAACACCGAAACCAAAGCCACGAAGGTTCGGGTCTGAAGACCTGTAATTCGTGGCTTTTTTATTTAGACGAAGCCAAAACCACGAAGGTTTTAAGTCTTGCCGAAGCAAGACCCTTCGTGGTTTTTTTATTGAATGAATAAAGGAGAGAGCGTTTTTGGGACAGCCTGCTTACAAATGGGTGGCATCGGTTGAGTTTTGGGATCATTATGCTCAATGGTATCAACTCTGGATTGAGCATACCCATTATCACGATGGAATTCTTGAAATCCTCTTATCAAGAGCAAAACCTGGCTGGAGGATCTTGGATATCGGCGCGGGAAACGGAGTCCTCTCTTTTCCTCTCTCAAGTTATGGTTGTAATGTGACAGCCCTTGAACCGTCCGCTGGAATGAGAAACCTTCTGTATGAAAGTGGGCTCAGGCATCGGTCAGGTAGAATAACAGTGGATGACCGGATGTGGGAAGAAGTCTCTAACGATGAGTTTTCCGATTACGATCTCATCCTCGCCTGCAATAGCCTCCATTTGACAACGATGGGGTTTGAGAAGGCCCTCGAAAAGATATTCCGGACCAGACCCCAGAATATTTTCTTGATATCAGAGATTGATCTCCCGGAGATTCAAAGGAGATGGCTTGATGGGGCTTACTCCAATGTCCTTTTGAAGTCGACTGATGTGCATAATCCCTATGCCTATCATCACCTCGATGAAATGGTAAGGCACTGGACCTTCATCAAGGGAAGATCTCCTCAACCCAATGAAATTGCCGATTTAAAAAAGAAGATTGTTTTAAAAGACGGCCATCTATGGATTGAGCACACTTCCAGAATGATGATGTTCTGGTGGAGGAGAAACGGCTGTAATGGAGAGGAGGTGGTGCCGCTTTTTTGAAATAGAATAGAAAGGTTTGGGCGGGACGTGACCATCGGCCTAAAACGAGGAACACGCCCCGCCCTCAGGAGCGCATCGCAAAAACAATGCCCCCTTAAACACTATCTTACCACAAGAAAGGGGGGGGAGAAAAGGTCGAGGAGGAGGTTTTTTATGAAACGAGGGACAAAGACGAGGATTCGAACAATTTACAATTTGACAAAAAATAGAAGAGTTGAAAAACCTTGGATGCATAAAAGGGCAATGGTTTTGATAAGCCTTTTAAGTGGTATCTTTTTATTATTCAGCGGATCTGTTGGGGTCGCTGGAGGGCAAGAAAAAAAAGAAGAAAAAACGGAATTTGAAGAAATAATTGTCATCGGCACCCCTTATAGTAACCCAGTGACTCCAACGTACACCCGTTATGGCACCCAGTACAATCTCGTGACAGAAGAGCAGATCAGAAATCAGAATGCCTATGATTTCCATTCCACATTAAAAAATGTGCCTGGAGTGATGTTTCAGAAGAAAAATCTTTTAGGAGATCAGACCAGTCACAGCCTCTATATCCGGGGCCGTGGGTCAAGCCATCCGAGCGCGGATTTTCAGATCGAATTCGATGGCGTCCCTCGTTATGGAGCCATTTTCGGCCAGGTATTGGGGGATAGCATCGCCCTCTCCACCATAGGCGGAATCGAGGTCTTTAAGAGCCCTCAACTCCATCAATTTGGAAGCGGCTATGCCTCGGTCAATGTTCTTCCCAAGTATCTGACTCAGGACGGGCATGAGATTTTACTTAATTTCAGTGGAGGTAGTTATTATACCTTTTCTGAAAATCTCTCTGGAGGTGTTAAAAAGGGACCTTTTGATATCTATGTATCTCAGAGCTTTGCCGATACCAAAGGGCATCGGAACTCCCAGCGTTGGGCAGAGATGGAAGGACGAACCGATCGTGATGGCGCACAGCAACAGAATTACTATGCCAATATCGGTTATCAATTCAACAAAGAATGGAATATCAGGTTTCTGGCTAACTATGTTCGCAGTAAAACCGAGGCTCCCATGCCGGACATCAAACCCACTCCGACCAACGGAGTGAGCTGGCCTATGGCTGAACGCTTCAATACCGAAACCTTTCTGACTACTTTGACACTTAACCACCAATACAAAAAATTTGGCGGTTATCTGAAGGCCTATTGGAATGAAACCGATTTTGACCTGATCCAAGAATTGAATAATGGCCTCCGCTACGCTGGAGGAACGGGTGGGCTATGGTCGAGGCAGGAGGTTTCGCTCTATGGAATCCGGGGGAAAGAGAAGCTTATCATCTGGCCAGGAGGAGAGTTTTTCGCTGGAGCGGACCTCGATTTTACAGAGCTCAGAAATACCCAACGCACATTCACCGGACGGAGCGTTCCTGGAATCAATGAAGGTCGGGCCAAAAGGGTTTGGGATTATCCTGATACCATGCTCTTCTCTCCCTATCTTGGCATCAGTCAGATGATCGGTCAATCAGATGGCCTTCACGTGATTCCTTCAACCAGTTTCCGGTATTTCGATCATAATGAATTTAGAGACAAGTGGGCTGCCCAGGTCGGATTGGTCACCGGTTATAAAAATACGGACCTCTTTTTCCAATACTCCCGGGGCGTTATTTACCCAACTCCTGTTGCCGTGATGAATATGGTCCGAACCCATGCGCCAGTTGTAAATCCAGATCAATACTGGGAAAAGATCAAGCCGGAAGTGGTGGATCACTATGAAATCGGCTTAACCCACACCTGGCCTAAAATCGTTACTCTTGGGACAAGCATCTTCTATGACAAGGGTAAGGACCGTTTCCAAGCCTATATGTCCGGGGCCATCCCGACCCTGTTCAATGACCCGATTGGCAAATATAAGATTCGTGGGCTGGAACTCACAGGCACGGTAACCCCCTTGAAGGACCTTGAGTGCTTTGCTGGCGCGACCTGGTTGAAAGCCGAAGCCACTGGCAATAACGGAATTGAACGAGATAAAATGCCTTATACACCAGGGTTTCAGTTTCAAGCCGGAGTCAAGTGGACATTTTTAGATAATTTCCGGCTCTACGTGGACATGCAACATCTGAGAGACCTCTATCAGGGTACAACTCGCCGGAGCGGTACGTTAAACTATGGCTTGCTCACCCCGGCAGACAAACTGGATGACATCACGCTGGTCAATGCCCGGTTGAGCTACCGCTTCAACTTTAAACCGCTACGACTGACCGATTCAGAGGTCTTCCTAACGGTCAACAACATTTTTAACCAGGAGTATGAATACGCCAAGGGGTACTCCATGCCTGGAACAACTGTTTTTGCTGGTTTCAGCATGAAATTCAAATAATGCCTGTTTAAAAAAGGGGGGGCATCAAATTCCAATGCCACCCCTTTTGGGGGGTTTAATAGATGGGAATAAAAATGAATTTCTTCCTTTTAATAATGGTAGGAATACTGGTATGCGTTTTCACGGGATCATGGATTCCATTAAAAGAGACTCTTGCCAATCCCGTCCGTGTGATTGTGGCATCGGATACGATCCTATCAGGAATGATCACCTCGCTTCTGCCACCGAATCGTTATTCCATCGAAGCAATCCTCCCACCCGGCCAATGTCCGGGCCATTACGATGTGAAACTCTCAGATATCGAAAAGATGAAGAAGGCATACCTCATCGTCTCATTTCGTGGAATGCCTTTTATGAACAAAACCCGGCTCGAAGGTCAAGAACAACTCTTTTTGGATACAGGAGGGCGTAACTGGATGGCTCCTAATTCATATGGCCATGGTCTTAACATCCTTGCTTATGAACTTTCAAAGCGTTTTCCCGAAGACCAGGATGAAATAACCGTCCGAAGGGAAAAGGCCATTCGTGAAGTGAGCACAGAGAGTCATGCTCTCCTTGAAAGGATCAAACAAGCAGGCATCCCCGGTATGGCAGTAATTGCCTCCTCGATGCAGAAAGACCCTCTCGCCTGGATGGGGGTCCGCGTGGTTGCGGATTATGGCCGACCCGAAGCCATTTCCGTGCGGGAAGTGGTGAGGCTCATCGAAATTGGTAAAGCTCAACAGATCACCATGGTTGTGGATAATCTGCAATCCGGCCCTGATGCTGGAAAGGGAATCGCTGAAACCCTGAACGTGCCGCATGTGGTTTTGACCAATTTCCCCTCGGAAAAAGGTTATCTCTTCACCCTCCGGGAGAATGTGAATCTGGTGCTGACCGCTGGGCAAAAGACAAAAAAGAGATAACACGTTATCATAACCAAGGCTTCATGGCTGCCTATGACAATCCTATGCGTGAACCCATCATTGAGTTTGAAGCAATAACCGTCCGGAAAGGAAAGGGAGTCCTGCTGGATGGAATTGAACTAACAGTAAACCAGAACGAATTTGTTGGGATCGTCGGGCCAAATGGCGCGGGTAAGACCACGCTTCTCAATGTCATCGCCGGACTTGAGAGATTCGAAGGAACACTCCGTCTCTTCGGACACCCTGTGGGGTGGAAGCGGTCCCGCAAAATGCGCTTACGCGTGGGTTACGTTCCCCAATTATTTCAAATTGATCCCGACTTTCCAATTCTTGCGGTGGAAACCGTCCTGACAGGCATCATCGGTCGTCTCGGATTGTTTCAATCACCAGGATTTCAAGACAGGGAAGAAGCCTTGCATCTGATGGAGATGATGCGGATGGCTCACCTTGCAGAGAGGCCCTTAGGCCAGCTCTCCGGCGGTGAGCGACAGAAGGTGTCATTGGCCCGGGCAATTCTTCAGAAACCGGACCTCCTTCTTTTGGATGAACCCACTTCAAATCTTGACTTCGCTGTTCAGAAGGAGCTCTTAAATCTGATTGACGAGATTCATCAAAAAAAGAAATTGACCTTTCTCTTTGTCACCCATGATTTCAATATGCTTCCTTCAGGAATGAAGCGGCTTATACTCCTTCATCGGGGGAAGATCGCCTTTGATGGAGATCTCGATGAGGGTTTAACTGGAGATACTTTGAGTAAGGTTTTCCAGTATCCAATGGAGACTTTTAAACGCAATGGAAGGAGATTTGTCTCATATGGTTGATCAGTTAACTCAAATCCTATCCTATCCTCCCATCCACCGTGCGATCATTGCCTGTGTGCTTTGTGGCGTAAGCTGCTCGCTCCTCTCTGTATTTGTCGTACTGATGAAGATGCCATTAATCGGAGTCTCCATGTCCCACGCCGCATTTGCGGGCGCTGTCCTGGGCATGCTCTTTGGCCTTAATCCATTCTTAAGCGGGTTTATCCTTTGCCTGTTTGTGGCGGGAGTGCTCGGCCCGCTCTCAGACCGCACGGACATGGCTCCAGAAAATGTGCTTGGTCTCATTTTTTCATTCCTTATCGGTCTTGCCTTTCTTGGAATGGGAATTCTCACCAGGACAAAGGCCAGCGCCCTCAACCTGATGTGGGGAAGCCTGTTATCCCTCTCTGGTTTGGACATTGTGGTACTGGTGTTGATCACATCTGTCCTGATCCTCTTTGTATCTCTCTTTTTTAAAGAGATTCGTTCCGTATTGTTTCACAGAAAACTTGCCGCTGTGAGCGGCGTACCGGAACGGTTGATTTATTATGCGTTACTTTTTCTAACGGGAGCCGTCGTCTCGTCCAACCTTGCCACGGTGGGAGGCCTGCTCATTTTTGCCCTGCTGGTGCAACCCGGGGCAACGGCCCTCCAGCTGACTTACAATTTGAAACACTTTTTTCTCATCTCTGCAGGTTCGGGGATTGGCGCATGTGTGTCTGGTCTCATCCTATCGTATATCTTTGATCTTCCATCAGGCGCTTCAGTGGTTCTTATGGCAACTTCAATCTTTGCTGCGGCATACATCTTTTCACCCAAACGACGCCGCCTCAGAATCAAGGAAAGGAATCTATGCCATGAAAATGATAGCGGATGAAATCAAACGGACCCGAAAACAATTTTTCAACGACCATGCCGAGAAATGGCTCGACATGTGGTATAAAGACCCCACAACAGGTCGTTATGACAAGCATGCAAAGGACTTTGATCGCCTCTTTTCACTCCTTTCGCTTAAGCCAGGAGACCATGTATTGGACGTTGGATGTGGTACCGGTGTGCTGGTCCCATTTATCCTGGAGCGGATCACGCCAAATGGAATTCTCTACGAACTCGATTTTGCAGAAAAGATGATCGAAACCAATCGTCGCTTACACCCGCAGGAGAACATTCATTTCATCATCTCGGATGCCGAGAATGCACCGCTGGAGGAAGCTTCTTGTGACTTGGTGATCTGTTTCTCATGCTTTCCGCATCTTCAGGATAAAGAAAAGGCTATGGGGGTGATTTCACGCATCCTGAAGCCAATCGGAACTTTCGTCATCTCACATTTTGCCTCATCTGAAGAGTTGAAGAAACATCATGAATCCTGCCATGCGGTCATGCACGACCATCTGCCGGATCAGATGGCGATAAGAGCCTTATTTCAAAAAGTAAACTTAAAGATCGAAATGTTTTTGGATGAACCAGGATTCTATTATCTGAGTGCGAGGAAATAGTCTCTTTGGAGAGGTTGTTTTTTACATTTGTCGGGGGGCTCAAACCAGTTCAATTTTACCGGGTTGCTCTTCCACCACTTCTCCCACAACGGAAGAATAGACATGTCCTTCTTTTCTTAAGACCTCCACCAGCTCTTCTGCCTTCTCCGAAGGTAACGATATCAAAAGCCCGCCGGAAGTTTGGGGGTCATAAAGAATATCTAACAACACATTATCAATATTTGAAGGAGTCTCTACCCTGCAGGAGAAAAACTGGCGATTCGAATGTGCACCCCCGGGGACCAGTCCCAATTTTGCATACTCCATGGCCTCGGGAAAGATGGGAATGGCTTTTGTTTCGATCACCATTCCAACCTGACTCCCTTGGGCCATCTCAAGGGCATGCCCAAGGAAGCTAAATCCAGTGATGTCTGTGCAGGCATGAGCCCCTAATTTTATCATCCATTCCGAGGCCACCTTGTTCAAGGTTATCATGCTATCGACACTCTTCCGAACAGCTTCCTCAGAAGCCATTTGTCCCTTTTGGGCTGTGGCGATGATCCCGGTACCCAAAGCCTTCGTTAAAACCAACTTGTCTCCCACTTTGGCTGTAGCATTCGTAAGAATCTTTTTAGGATGGATCAATCCAGTTACAGAGAGGCCATATTTAATCTCAGGATCTTCGATCGAGTGCCCTCCCACCAGAGCCACCCCCGCTTCCTTCATTTTGGAAAGGCCTCCGAGGAGAATCTCTTTCAAAATGGAAGGAGAAAGGGTCTTGATTGGAAAAGCCACCAAGTTCATCCCGGTAAGCGGTGTTCCGCCCATCGCATAAATATCGCTCAGGGCATTGACCACAGCGATCTGACCAAAGGTGAAAGGGTCATCCACGATCGGGGTAAAGAAGTCCACAGTCTGAACCAGGGCCATCTCGTCGTTAAGTTGATAGACCCCTGCATCATCCGAGGTATCGAATCCCACCAACACCTTCGGGTCTTTTGGAATGTCCAGCCCTTTTACAATCTGGTCCAGGTCCCCTGGACCAATCTTGGCCGCTCAACCCGCCTTCTTCACTTTTTCCGTCAGACGCACCTTTTCCATGGATACTCCCAACTTTTTTGATTATTGAACTCCCTTCTTTTTCTCGAACTTTCCTTTTGGATTTTTTATAAAACATTCCATGATGGATATCTTGTTTTCTTCAAGAATACATAAAGCTATAGTCTCCGAATCTTCGGACAATTCGATGGCAACGCCGCAATCCGAACTGATCTCTCGAGGCACTGGGATAAGATCAATCTTAATCCCCTTGCCTTTGAGAAGCTTTTCGGCCTTCATAACACGATGAATAGATTCAAATACAAAAACACACTTCATGGTCTGACCAGACAATCGGCTTCTCCCACCCTTACTCCCTTTGTCCACCTTTATTTTATCCGCTCTTCTTTTCATTTACAAATCTGAGCGACGGCTTGAATAGCGGTTTCGATGTCAGCTTCGGTATTAAAAACGCTCAGTCCGAAGCGGATCGTTCCGTTGGGAAAAGTTCCAAGGGTGTGATGGGCCGAGGGGGCGCAGTGAAGTCCCGGCCTGCAGAGGATGCCAAACTCCTTTTCTAAGCGATATGCCCCTTCAGAAGGAGAGAGGTGGGTAAAATTGAAAGAGATTGTTGCAATTCGGTCCTCCTGCCGGTGAGGACCATAAAGTTTTATTTGGTCAATCTCTCTAAGGCCACTGATCAGTTTTTCTACCAATTCCATCTCATGTTGCCGTATCCGCTCCACTCCTTTTCCTAAAACGAACTGAACTCCAGCAAGAAGTCCTGCCAACCCAACCGTATTGGGCGTACCACTCTCATAACGATCCGGCAGAAAATCCGGCTGTTCCTCAAACTCCGAACGGCTCCCTGTCCCCCCCTGCTTTAGGGGGGTCAGGTCTTGAATGTTGACATTTTCCCCGATAACCAGCCCCCCTGTGCCTTGAGGACCATAAAGGCTTTTATGCCCAGTGAAAGCCAACAGGTCTATCCCGTCCCTTTCCATATCCATGGGAAAGGCCCCTGCGGTCTGGGCAGCGTCCACCAGAAATAGAAGATGATGTTTCCTTGCTATGCTCCCCACCTCTCTCACTGGAAGGATTGTTCCTGTCACATTGGAGGCGTAATTCAATACAATCATTTTTGTATTGGATTGAATCTTTCTTGCCACATCCAGAGGATCCAATGCACCCTCTTTGGAACAGGGGATGACACTTAATTCAATTCCCACCGTTTCCAAGTACCTTAGAGGCCTCATCACCGAATTATGTTCCATACTGCCTGTGATGACATGGTCCCCGGGTTTTAATAAACCCTTCAAGGCTAAATTGATTGATTCCGTGGCATTGAGCGTAAAGACGATTCTGGAAGAGTCTTTAACATGGAACAAAACGGACAGGGCTTCTCTTGCCTCGTAGATGATCCGAGCCGCTTCGATTGAAAGGGAGTGTCCGGACCGGCCCGGATTAGCACCGATTTCGTCCATGAATCGGTTCATCGCCTCTTTCACCTGCGGAGGCTTTGGCCACGAGGTGGCAGGGTTGTCTAAGTAGATGATGCTTTTCATGTTTCAAATAACCCCATCAAATCCCTTTAGGCGCAGTCCTTTCTTCTTGATGGATGGCTTTAAGCCATTCATTCCAAAATCTTCTTTCAAAGCTAGGCATCTGCCAAGGCCCGATCAAGGCTTAATCGGCAGAACATGAATCGCTTTGACGACCAGTTGCACTTCATCTCCGACCTTGAGATCAAGGGCTTCGATCGACTCAGTCGTAATGACCGAGGCCATCTCCGTGGGGGTCGTCACGGCGAATTTGATAAGCGACATCACGTCCCCCCGTTTAACCGATGTAACCTTTCCCGAAATTTGGTTTCGTGCTCCGTGTTTCATGGAATATTTGCCTCCTTTTTCTTAATAAATCCTTTGGCTCATGTGTATGTCTCTAACTTATCCGTATTGTATTTTGCTGTCAAATAAGTTTTATGGCCTGATCAAGCGATCGGCCTCGAGTAGAGACTGAGCGATATCATACATATTGGAGATAATTCCAACTCTCAATTTTTCTTTAAGGCCGTAAAAGTCCAAACAGGTTCCGCAGGAAAGGATTGCCACCCCTTTTTCCGATAGGGCTTTCAAAGATTCGAGAACCTCTGAGCCTTCGGTCGTTAATCGAACTCCGGCATTCACAAAGATCAGTTTCGAAGGAAGAGGTTTTAAATCCAGAAGGGTTTTCAGGAAGGCTCTGATGAGAATCGCCCCCAATGCCTCCTCTCCAACACCCATCAAATTGGAGTTTATGTAAACGACTACTTTCTCTGCTTTCTGAGCTGATGCTGTTAGATCACAGGCCGTTCCTTTTTCAATGCGAAGATAAAAGTCATTCCCCCGCTGTTCCACCTTCACCTTCGCTCCCTGACTCAGGGCAAACCGCTCCACATTATCTCGGGCCGCTGGGTTATCCACGATAAGAATAAATTCTCTGTCTTCAGATTCTTCCATCGTTTTTTTCGTCGTAATGACAGGCTGAGGACACGCCATTCCACGACAATCAATCTCTTTCATGGGTCAACTCCTTTCTTTTCGTCCCTGTCTTTGAATGGAACTCGACTGTCTTTTACAATCTGCCCTGTCTGATTATCCATGAAGATCAAATGTGTTAGGGCGCAACGGTTTTAATTTATCATTATAGGTTCCACCCGACCGATCCTCCCTTGGCATGGTCTTGTATAGAACTCGGCAATCGCCGATGCGCATCGTAAATCGGATGGAATCAAGATGTTCAAAGATCGGTTGGGCTTGTGTCCGGCCGATACCGAGTATGTCTGTAGATTCCCCTAATGTAATTCGTCCTTTCTTTTCGATATGTGTCTTTAAAACATTTTTTATCTCTTCAATGACCTCTGAATGAATGAAACGTCCATTGTTCAATTGAACCAGCCTTCCCTCACCAATCATCAACTTGACTACCGTTTCTACTTTTTTCTCCCCGTATTGATCCTTAATCCCATTAAACACGTTCATCGGCATAGGTCTAAATCCATACCATTTACAAAGTCCATCTAATCTTTCATAGATCCTCTGTTGCTCTGGACTTAATATTTTTTTAAACCCTGTCAATTGAATCTTTCCTTTATGGATAAGGATCAACCCGTCCTTCTGAAGTTTCTCGAGGACATTTTCAAATAATTGAAGAGCGATCAAGGGGGATATCTTAGATCTAAGTTCGTCAAAGGAGGCGCCATCACGAAGCGGATTCTTTTCATGAAATATCCTGAGTTGTTTAAGGGTTTCTTCTTTCAAATTCTCAAAGGAATCCTTATGGAATACTGCTTTTTCTTCCCAGATGAAGATTCTATTTTCTTGCATTAAACATCGGCATACGGAGTCAATTTCAGACTCGGGCAAACCAAGCCTTTTAGACAATTCGAGAAGTGAAACAGGTCTGTATCTCTCTTTTCGGATGAACATTTCAATCGCTTCGTGATTTTTTCCTTGCTCCAATAATGCAAGTTTATGAATCATATCGTTAAGGTGAGGTTTGTATTTAGGAGAATTGACCTCTAAGATCATTCCCCCTCCAATGGTTGCCATGGGACTTAAAGAACGGATAACAAATCGATCATAAGGACAAAGAGATAATTTATTTGCCACCCTTAGCTGGACGAATGAATTTTCTCCAGGCAGAAGTTTAATCCTGTCTACTAAAATTATTTTGGCAATAACCTCTGATGTCCCTGAATAAAATTTTACCTTTGTCCCGTTTGGGAAGGGCTTTGAATTGGATTTCAAATAGTGGAATTTTCCATTGATGAGGTAAGTGGGGATCAACGAATGAGGCTCACTTAAGACCATCCCTCTCCCCACCGAATCTATTTTAACATTGGGGAGATTTATCCCAACTCTCTGTCCGGCATAGGCTTCATTTACAAATTGATTATGGGCCTGGATGTATCTTGAAGTGGCCCTTATGCCAACAGGACTTATCTCAATCTCCTGTCCTTGGCTAATTTTTCCTGAGACGATCGTCCCTGTCACTACTGTGCCATAACCCGTTAAAGTGAAGACTCGATCAATGGGTAGCCGAAACATTCCTTCCTTATTTTTCCCTTGAATCTCATGGAGAAGGTTTTCAATAGATCTTTTTATAACTTCTATCCCTTCCCCTGTTTTAGAAGAGCAGGCGATAAGAGGGGCATCTTCAAGGAAAGTCCCCCTGACAAGCCCGATAATATCTTCTATTGCCATGTCCACGATTTCTTTATCGACAAGATCTACTTTAGATAAAATGATCAAACCATGTTCGATACCTAATAATCTCAATATATCAAGATGTTCACGTGTTTGGGGCATCACTCCATCATCAGCAGCCACGACTAAGAGAACAGCATCGACCTCGGATATTCCTCTAAGCGTGTTCCTGATAAATCTTTCGTGACCAGGAACATCAACAATTGAAACGATTTTGCCAGAGCGAAGTTTCAAATGCGCAAATCCAGGTTCGATCGTCATCCCTCTTTCTTTCTCTTCTTTCAATCGATCCGTATCAATCCCGGTGAGAGCTTTTACTAATGCTGTCTTTCCGTGGTCCACATGGCCCGCTGTTCCGATAACGATGTTTTTTGGATTCTCATTCATTTTGATTACTCAGATTGAATGGAGGGGGCAGGGGGAATCGAACCTCCTCCTCGTTTTTTAGACGACGCCAACGGGTTTGCAGCCCGCGGGGTGCCCAGCACCACTGCCCCCCATTTATCTGTCTAATTCCTGTGCAATCATCGCAGCTCCATAGGCTCCAACCATCTGGGGATTTTCAGGAACCTTTACTTCACTTCTAAGTGTCTCAACCAAGAGGCTTTTGATGCACGGGTTTCTGGCAACACCTCCAGCAAAGACAATATCTGGTAAGGTAGAGACTCGTTTTAGTAGGGAGAGGGTTCGATTTAAAATGGCCATGTGAATGCCGCGGGCAATATCCTCCCTTTTCTGCCTTCTCGCCAGCAGTGAAGTCACTTCCGATTGGGCAAAGACCGTGCACATGCTGTTGATCTGGATATTTCCATCCGCTTTTAACGCCTCTTTCCCGAACTCCTCCAAATCGTAGCCAAGGGTCTTGGCAATGACTTCCAGAAACATGCCCGTACCAGCCGCACAGCGGTCATTCATCTCAAATTTAGTGATGTTTCCCTTCTCATCCAGAGCAATGGCCTTTGTATCCTGACCTCCAATATCCAAAATTGTTCGACAGTTTGGGAAAAGGGCTTTCGCGCCCCGTGCAAAAGCCTTGATTTCTGTAATCGTTGGAACGTCACAATAGGCTTCAAAAAAATGCCTTCCATATCCTGTGGCAAGAATCCTATCAAAGGAGGTTTGCTCCATCAGTCTCTTGCATTGCTCAAGAGGATCGTGGGTAGTATCCGTTACGAAAGATTTAACAATTTCGTTTCCTTCCACCACAACCAGCTTGATCGTTCTTGAACCGATATCGATGCCTGATGTCTTCATCTAACCTTTCACCATCTCTAAAAAGGCTTCGATACGAGTCTTCAGTTGACCTATATCCTCCATCCCATAATCGGTTTCGATTTTGAGCACTGGAATTCCTTTCTGTTGAAGTGTCTTTTCGACCTTGTACGCCTCCACCGTGTATGGGGTGCAGAACTGGATGCTGTAGTGAATGACCCCGTTGACTTTAAAATCTTCGACCAAATCCAAAATATGAGCGGGCCTTTCCTCATTCGGGGTGAAACAAGCGCAATCGATCTTCATATATCGGTCTGTAATGGCATCAATCATTTCATCCAGTGTTTTGCCTTTTTCATCAACCAAATCCCTTGTGCTCCTTTCTCCCACACAAGATTCCTCTGCGACGACAACGGCTCCACTTGTTTCAATAATCCATGGTATCTTCCAATTTGGTACCGCCATTGGAGAACCTGAAACCAGAATCCTGGGTGTCCCATTTTTCGTAACACCTATCCCTTTCTGAACCCGTTCTTCAAGCTCGTCACAAAGATCGTTGATAGCTTTGGTAAACCGAAGGGGATCGTCATAAAAAGCAATCTGATTCACGAGGAGTGCATCCAGTCCGGAGATTGCGGAGGGAATGGCTTTACGTAGTGCACTCAAACGCTGAAGGGCTCGGCGCTTGTCATTGGCGATCTTGATCCCCTCTTTTAAATTTTCTGCTGTGATCTTTCTACCGGTCAACTGTTCCACTTTCTCTTTAAATTGGATGATTTCCCCCCTCCAGAGTGTTCGGTCACGTTCCGTCTTCATCTGAGGGATTTCCATCACATAGGTCTCTTTGTAGTCATTCAGAATTTCATAAGCCTTTTTCTTACCGTCGCAGGTTGTTTCTCCAACGACCAGATCGCTCGCTTGAATGTAAGGACACAAGCCAGCGAGTTTAAATCCCATAAAAGATTTAATCAAAGCACAGGTATTTCGAGGAAGAACCTTCTCTGCTTCATCAATGCCAATCTCTGCACCAGCACAGAGGCCCACACAGGTTCCTCCAACCGCCAAGATTAATTCCTCTGGGACATAAACGCAAAACGTTCCGATCACCTTGTTCCCTTTCTTTTTAGTTTCCATCAATTCTTCGATTCGAAGCCCATGGGCTTCCGAGATAACGAAATCCAGGTATTGCATCCCTTTCGGGCGATTTTCTTGTGACATATAGATGTCTTTGTAGGCATTCCCCAGAACAGTCAAAAGTTGGTCATGGACCTCTAAGTTCAATCCGAGTTCTTTCCACATTGGACGATAATCCTTCTTTTCCATAGAATCTCTCCTCTCACGCCATCATAAATGGCATAATTATTAAATTGGTCACAGAGACTTAGACATTTTTTTCGAGGGAAAAGAGAAGTGTAACAGGAATGAAAAGGGGAAATGAATTCATTTATAATTGAGTTTGGAGGACCCTCCAGGAAAATGAGAGCCTTCGATCCTATCCATCCAGTCTTCTCCACATTCCCTCATTGGGTTCAGCCCAATCCCATGGGCATTCAACAGCACAAATCAAGAACGATATCGAGAATTCCAATAGCGATTCACCGGCTCTCACCTCCCTTCCTCTCGATAAGGAAATCGAGGAGTCAAATCGTTGCGGAGCAAGCTACGATGAAATAGCATCCTCCAGGTCTTTAAGAATCTGATCAAGATTCAATCGATATTTCACAGCCATCTCGCCGAGGGTCTCAAAAAGGGCCTCGCAACAAAGACAGACACCTGCCTGCTCATCGTAATTTCTGAAGACCGCTTCCGCCTCCCGGTAATGGTCAATGACTTCCAGAACCGTCATCTCAGGCGTGATGGGGTGGCTCTGGTCGAATTCTGATTTGTTCGTCATACACTTTCTGATGTTTCAATACCTCCTCAAGGGCCCGTGGGATATACTGAATCACCTCGCTCACCTGGGTTCCCGGAGAAGGTTGAGCATAATATCCGGCAAGCCGATTGACCCGGGCTGAAACCACGGCGGCTCGATCGATCTCCATGCCAGAGGCGATGAGTGCGGCCACAATACCCGTTAGGGTGTCTCCCGTTCCTCCAATGGCTTCCATGGCTTCCGATGAATATTCTTCCACGACAGC
>OGCL01001318.1_pt1 | contig 21755 bp, 26 predicted proteins | sample 1570041 | NCBI WGS metagenome assembly OGCL01 (sample SAMN06266162, study PRJEB24511) | hot springs metagenome | isolation source: Hot spring water | place: South Africa: Limpopo | collected 2015-06-22
GCGCACCTTGGAATATTTGAAAACCAGACCCACCTCAACCTTCCTCTCCTCAGAAGGGTTTTAGAGTATGTCCATGGATGACCGCTCTTTTGCTGAGTCGTATGATATTCTGGTGATCGGAGCCGGTCCGGCAGGATCAAGTGCGGCCAGAGAAGCCGCAGGGATGGGGTTGAGGGTTCTCCTCATCGAGAAAAAAGAGCATATCGGTATTCCGGTTCAGTGTGCTGAGCTGGTTTCCAAATGGGTCTCCCGATATGCTTCTTTCGATCTCGGGTCAATCGTTCAATCCATTGAGACGATGAGCATCCATCTTCCCAATGGGAAAACCTTTGAGATGAAAAGTCCGGGATATATGCTCGATCGCTCCCTCTTCGATAAGGAACTTGCTACATCTGCCATTCAATCCGGAGCTGAGGTGGTAACGGGAACGAGAGCAATCGAAGTTTCAGCCGAAGGCGTTCTCATCCAGAGGAATAACCACAAAGAATGGATCCGAACAAGAGTGATCATCGGCGCGGATGGAGTTCATTCCACAGTTGCCCGATGGATGAAACTACCTTCGATAAGAATGATGGTGGCTCTACAGTGCGAGGTTGTGCTCTTTAAGCCACAGTCTCATGCCGATATCTTCTTTCATCCAGATTATGAGGGGGGATATGGTTGGGTTTTTCCAAAAGGCAGAACAGCGAATGTGGGCATCGGTGTTTTACCTCTAAAAACCTCTATGCTTCCGGAGCTACTCGATCGGTTTTTGAACCTCCTGAATCGATCCGGTGAACTGCCGAGGATCGAAATCGTCTCAAAGACAGGTGGCTCCATTCCTTGTGAACCACGACCCCAAACCGTCTTTGGAAATATTCTCCTTGTAGGAGATGCAGCGGGGCATGCCCATCCCATCACTGGTGCAGGAATTCTAAATGCGGTCATAGCGGGTGAGAGAGCTGGTCGAATAGCTGCAGAAGCAATCGTAAGGGAAGATTTGCGCTATCTGGAGAATTACGAATTGGAGTGGCGAGAAGCCTTTGGAAATGCGCTGCAGTACGGATTTCATAAAAGAGTATTTCTTGATGAAAACTGGAAGAAGAAAGATATTGATTTTGAACGATTGGTAAAGGAAACCTGGGTTGGTTTTAAAGAATATTACGAAGATCGGAAAAAATCAGGACTAACGCCCCGAGATACAGATGGAATCGTTTTGTAAATCAGCCCTTAAGGGCTGAAATTAAAGAGTTCTTCATGAATCCTAAAATAAGCCCTAAATATGTTCAGACCAGTCTGGCGGCCTCGCTGACGTTGGGGTTTCAGCAGGGATCTTTTCATCGGGATGCAAAACTGAAAGGCCTCAATCTTCTTCTTCACTATGAAGAAGGCTGTCTTGGAAAGTGCCACTTCTGTGGTCTCTCGAAAACGAGGCTGGAAGGGCCTAAAGGAAAGACCTTTATTCGTGTGGACTGGCCTCTCTTCTCATTGGAAGAAGTCGTTGAGAGAACCAGGACAAAAGAACAGATCCATCGGGTCTGCATCTCCATGATCACACATCCCAAAGCACTTGAGGATACGATCCATGTCATTAAAAAATTTAAGAAGGAGACCGATCTTTTTATCAGCGTTCTCATCACGCCAACCCTGATCCGCAACAGGGAATCTTTGATGGCAATGAAAGAAGCTGGAGCTGACCGGGTAGGAATTGCCATTGATGCCGCAACCCCTGGACTTTTTGATCGCTTGAGGGGCAGGGGCGTCAATGGTCCTCATCGCTGGGATCATTACTGGGAGGTCGTCCGACTGTCCGAAGAGATTTTCGGAAAATTCTATGTCGGAATCCATCTCATCGTGGGATTGGGTGAGACAGAAAGGGAGATGGTTCAGGCAATTCAGAAAGGCCAGGATATGGGCGCCTATACCCACCTCTTTTCTTTCTTTCCTGAAAAAGGAAGCCCCATGCAAGATCATCCCCCTCCTCCTCTCAATCAATACCGCAGAATTCAACTTGCCCGTTGGATTATCAATGAGGGCCTGGGTTCGATCAGGCAGATGTCATTTGATAGGCAGGGAAAACTGACTGATTTTGGAACCGATATCAACCCATTGATTGAATTGGGCGAACCCTTTATGACCTCCGGATGCCCTGGAAGGGATGGGAAAGTTGCGTGCAACCGACCTTATGGGAACGAACGACCTTCGGGTCCCATTCGAAATTTTCCATTTATGCCAGAATCTGAAGATATAGAAGAGATAAGAAAGCAATTGGAGATAAAATAAAATAACAATAACCAAACACCAAGCACCAATAACCAGATAAATTCCAATAATCAATCACTAAACATTTATATTGCATTATTGGAAATTGGTTATTGGTTATTATTTGGAGCTTGGAATTTGGTTATAGGAGCTTAACTTATACGCGAATACGCCATGATCAACAAATTATTACAGGTCCCAACAAAAGAACTCCAGACTGAGGCTTTCCATCTCCGGAAGCTCCGTTTTGGCAATGAACTCACATTCTCCATCCCCGGGACAGTTTCTTACAATGACGGCTCACTTCCCCTAAACAAGAGCTGCTTTGCGGCAATCAGCGTTACGGGAGCCCATTGCGATCTCCATTGTGGCCACTGTAAAGGGAAACTTCTCGAATCGATGATTCCGGCAAAGGACCCTGAAACTTTTTTTCAGACAGTAGAAAGACTTCGTTTCCAAGGTGCTCTGGGTATTTTAGTGAGTGGTGGAGCAAACCGGGATGGCGAAGTCCCTCTCGATCAATTTATCCCTTCCTTAAGAGAGATTAAGGAGATAGATCCCTCTTTGAAAATCATCGTCCACACCGGCCTGGTTAAAAGAGAGACAGCAAAAGCCCTGAAAGATGCTGGAATTGACCAAATTCTGTTGGATGTCATCGGTGATGAGAGAACGATTCACCAGATCTATCACCTGAAAAGGCGGGTGGAAGATTATGAAGAAATTCTCTTCATGCTCAAGGAGATGGGCCACAGGCTTGCCCCCCATGTCATCATTGGACATCACTTTGGAGAGATCAGCGGAGAATGGAAGGCATTGGAGATCGTGACCCGAGTGGGAGTGGACACTCTGGTCTTAGTGATCTTCAAGCCACTGGCTGGAAAAAATTCCTATAGAATTCCAACTCCAGAAGAGACCTCAAGAATTGTAGCCATCGCCCGGATCCTCAACCCCCGAATCCCCATCCGTTTGGGTTGTATCCGGCCTGCCCATCCCTGGAAGGCGGAGATGGAGAAAGGAGCCATCCACTCCGGAGTCAACACCATCGCTTATCCCCTCCAGGGAACGATTGACTACGCCAAAGAGATAGGGTTTAAAACAGAATTTGTTGAGATGTGTTGTAGTCTGATCTGACTTGACAATACCTATTATTTATTGTATGCTCTTACTGTAAGAGCTTATATAAAAGGAGGCGACTATGAGAATCACCACTCATATCCCTGATCCAATCGCAAGAGATGCAAAGATGATGGCCGAAAACGAAAAAAAATCGGTCTCATCAATCATTTCCGAAGCCCTTGCCTATTATATAACCGAAAAAAGAAAAAAGAGGCTCGGCAGAAAGGTTTTAGAGATTGTAGGTAAGGCACGAATATCCCCAGAGGTTCACAAAGAATTGGAAAGGGGGCGCATGGATTCCATTGATAGGGCTTGATACGGGTTTCTTTATAGAGCTTCTCAGAAACAATTCAGCGGCGGTGAGGATATGGGAAGGGATCCTACAAGGAGATGAGTCTGCAGTCTCTTGTTTGACCCTTTATGAATTGAAAAGGCTATCTCTTAAAGGCGTAATAGAATCCAATGCCGTCGACATTATTATTGAGGCTATACGGGCCATTTGTAGGATTGTCTGGCTTGACAATACTGAGATCCTTTTGGGAGCTGCTACCATCTCACATAGCCATAACATTCATGCGATGGATTCATTGATCCTTGCAAGTCTCTTTACCTTAAACGTAAAAAAAATTTATACCACCGATTCTCACATGGAAAAGTATAGGAAAAAAAGTGTCAACATGATCCCAATGTCTAAAACCTGATATCAACCCCAGAATGAAATCAATTCCACCCCAGGCACAAATTCAGACCAAACTTCTTCGGTGGTTCAAACAAAACGGAAGGGATCTTCCCTGGCGAAAAACTAAAGACCCTTATGCCATCTGGGTTTCGGAGATCATGCTTCAACAGACCCAGGTTGCTACCGTCCTTCTCTATTACGAAAAATTTCTAAAAACTTTTCCAACGATTCAAGCCCTGGCTCAAGCAAACCTATCAAAGGTCTTAAAAGTCTGGGAAGGATTAGGATATTATTCGAGAGCGAGACATCTTCATAAGGCATCCCAAATTGTTGAAAACGATTGGAATGGAAAAATCCCTAACAACCTAAAAGACCTTCTCAATCTTCCCGGCATTGGAAGATCCACCGCTGGTGCCATCCTCTCCATCGCCTATAATAAGGAGGCCCCTATCTTAGACGGAAATGTTAAAAGAGTTCTATCCAGACTCTTTGCCGTGTCCGAAGATTTGAAAAAGAGCGAGACCATACGATCTCTCTGGCAACTTTCAGAATCACTATTACCAAAAGGTAAAGCCAGCCTTTTTAACCAGGCGCTCATGGATCTTGGAGCCATGGTCTGTATCCCGAAAGATCCACAGTGTCTTAACTGTCCTCTCTGCGAATTCTGTAAAGCCTATGCTTCCGGTAAACCCGAAAGGTTTCCATTAAAGACCGTGAAGAAAAAAATTCCTCACTTCCAGGCAGTCTCCGCTGTCATCGTAAGAAACGGAAGGGTTTTTCTCAGGCAGAGACCCCTGAAAGGACTTCTTGGAGGGTTATGGGAATTTCCGAACTGGAACTTTGATGGAGGAAAAGATTTAAAAGAGTATCTAAGGCTAAAAGTTAAAAGTGATTTGGGGTTAGAGGTTAAATGCAGAGAGTTTTTTGGCACTTTCGAACAGACCTATTCCCATTTCAAGGTTACTCTGGCCGCTTTTCACTGTGACGAAGTCGAGACAGACAGAAAGGGGAGGTGGTTTTCCATCAATCAGCTCCACCTTCTTCCAATGTCGAGGATAGATCGAAAGATCGCCGAATCCCTCCTCATGGTCTCAAAATAAGCCTATCCCGAACCAAGGAGACCACAGGCTTTGCCTGTGGGGCTCCATCATTCCTTTGATCGCCCATCCACATAGGGTTTTAATAATGGCGATAATATCCTTCGACCCAGACTCTTCTCTCCACATATCTTCCTGGTGTCTGCCTCTCCTCATAGTGGCCGGCTACCCAGTTGCCCCAGCGGTCGTAGTGGCCAGGTACCCAGACCCTTTCCCAGGTTCCAGGAACCCACTCACGAACGGTTTCCCAGTGGCCGGGAATGTATTCAGGCTGTGGTCGGTAACAGTATGGATCTGGTATAGGTGGTGGCGGAGGTGGTGGAAAGAAAGCTATCGGAGGCGGAGTATGGGCATGAATTTGATGAGCCACAATTCCTCCCAATGCCAATGCTCCCAGAGCAATGGCCGCTCCCTGCCAGCGGTAGCGAGCCTTTGAGCCTGCTTCTGCAGAGGTAACGGTGATAAGGGAGATCAGGGTCAGTACAAGAGCGATTGAGATGATTTTTTTTACCATGTCGATCCCTCCTTTCGATCATCTTCCTTCCATTTGCCTATTTAGACGGAGGAAAAAGGAGTTTTATTCAGGGAAGAGTAGAAAATAGGGGGAGAAGCGAAGACAGGAGAGGGGCAAGGAGGCTTTTTAAAACTGTGCGGATAGGGCTAAGATGGCAACACCTTCGCCATGTTTTGGGCCACCGATGAGTATGGTCCTTCCTGGAGAGAGCTTAACTTGCGTATTAAGAATTTCAGTCCTGTCCTTTCTTATCTTAACTCTCACTTCAGCCATATTGGCTTGAAGCCCGATCTGAGTGATCTCGATGGATCTTCCCTCATGGACCGGAATCGAGGCGGGTCGGCCAGAAGCAAGACTCAAAGTCTCGTCTTTTAAGAGGCGATAGGAGGTGTACTTGAAGAGTGAACCCAACTGACCATGGATATCCCTCAAAGTGGGATCGATATGGCTACCGACATTCGAAGCTTCGATCACCCTGAGCCGGGTTTGAAGCTGGGCAGAGGCCATGGATGGAAGTACGAAGAAGAGGAGGAAGACAGAGATGAGAGGGGTTGATAATATCTTCATGAAGCGGTAGATTCGTTTTGGGGTTCTTCGAAAACCCATATGACCGTTACCTTTGCCTTTTCTGACTCATAGACCATCACATCATAAACGTCACTTTCCACATATTCTACTACAGATCTTTCCAAAATGGAAGAAGATTTTTTCAAAATGGGAGAAAAAACGATCAGGGCAAGGACCATAGCTGTTGCCACAGCGGGAATCCATACCTTCTTCCGAAGGAAAGGAGAGAGAGTAAGCCATGAATGGAGTGATTCCCAAACAGAGGGTCTCTTTTGAAGACGGATTTCCCTCTCAATTTTCTCCCATACCCAAGGGAAGGTCTCTTCTTTCAAGGCCTCATCCACCGGGTTTTTGATCGCTTTGCTTAATCCTTCCAGAAAAGACAGTCTCTCGCGGCAGACCGGGCAGTTTGGAAGATGGTTTTCAACAAGGGTCCTCTCTGGCTCGGTTGCCTGACGATCGAAATATCGTTCTAATAGTGGTGAAACCGATGAACAGGAATCTTTCATTCGCCCTCCCTGCCTTTCACCCCGTTAGAAATAATGTTCCGCTCCACTGGAGCAGGAATAGATTTTGGAATAATTCCAGCGGGGCATTAAACCTAAACACCGCTGGAATTTCTAACGGGGTTCACCATCTCCTTTAACAGGTCATGGAGTCTCTTTCTGCCATAATGGAGACGGGACATCACCGTTCCTATAGAACAGCCCATTGCCTCAGCGATTTCCTGGTAAGAGAGTTCCTCAATCTCCCTGTAGATCAGGGTTGCTTTCTGATCCATTGGAAGTTGATCAATGGCCCATCTTACCCTCCCCTCTAATTCCTTTTTGGCTACAATATGGTCAGGTCTCTTTTCCGTGCTATCAGCTGGTTGAAAACTATCCTCTAAGTCCAGGCTAAAACTTGTTGTCTTCTTCATCTTCCTGGAATGGTCAATCGCCGTATTCATGGCCAGACGGTAGAGGTAGGTATAAAAGGCCGATTTCCCTTTGAAGTTTTTAATCGAGCGGAAGAGTTTGACAAAGACTTCTTGAACAATATCGAAAGCCTCTTCCCTCTGCCTCACCACTCCGTAGGCAATCCGATAGACCTTCTGATGATACTGATTGAAAATCTCTTTCAATGCGTCCTGATCCCCCTTCTGACACCGGGAGATCAGATCGCTTTCCCTATCATTCAACGGGCCCTTACCTCATTAGACGAAAGATTGTCGGAAATATTCAATCTGGTCAGTGAGCGTCTGTGAAACATCTTGATTTTACTCATTGATTATTGTATTTAGTCGAGAAACCTTCTCACCTATTATAAGTTTTTAATAAGATTTAGTAAATGAATCAATTTAAAAATATTACCATTTTAATCATTGGGTGGTCTTTTCTCATCCTGGGCGTTTTGGGACTATTCCTTCCTATTCTTCAGGGAATTCTTTTTATTATGATTGGCCTTGCCATTCTCTCCTCACGAAGCCAAACGATAAGACGGTTCTTGAAACATCTCGAGGAGCGTCATCCCCATTACCATGTACAGATGGAGAAATGGAGAGGACGATTCAGACATTGGTTCAAACATGAATAAGATTTCATCACGCCTTCCACTGGTCATCCTGAAGGTTAAAAAACTATCCAACCGAGCGAACAAACCTGTTGACAAAGGGAGTAAACCCCGTTAGTAGATTATTGAATTACAAAGAAGAAGGTTTGCTCGGGGCATAATCCTCTATGTTTCCCCATGATGAGGAGAAAAAAATGAATAATAACACAAAAATTAAAGAAAACTTGAGTGGATGGACAGACAGATTTAAACGACTCGAAGAGAAAGTCGAAAGGCTCTCCTTGCTTTCACAATTGGGCCAAATCCTGAACTCCACTTTGGATCATAAAGAGGTCCGAAGAAGAGCAATGGAGGCCGCTACTCAGTTAATGAAGGCAGAAGTGGGTTCTCTTCTTTTGATCGACGAAGAAAAGAATCAGCTCTTTTTTGAAGTCGCCTTAGGGGATAAAGAGGAGACGATTAAAAAGATTACCCTCAACCTTGGCGAGGGCATTGCAGGTTGGGTGGCCCAGAAGGGAGAATCCTTAATCATTAATGATCCCGAGAAGGACCCTCGTTTTTTTAAAGGAGTGGATGAGAAAACAGAATTTAAGACGAGAAACATCATCTGCGTCCCAGTCAAAGTGAAAGAGAGAACCATCGGAGTTTTAGAGGCGATCAATAAAAAAGAAGGAGAAGATTTTAACGAGGAGGATTTAGTCTTTTTCACTTCCCTATCCGATCAGGTGGCCATTGCTTTGGATAATGCTCGACTCTATCAAGAGCTGGAGGAGATGTTCTTTCAAACGGCGGAATCCCTTGCCGATGCGATTGAAAAAAGGGACCCCTATACCGGCGGACATACTCAAAGGGTTACCACTTATAGTCTGGCAACGGCAAAATACCTTTCATTGAAACCCGAAGAATTGAAGTGGTTAAAGATTTCAGCCGTGCTTCACGATATTGGGAAGATCGGCATCGATGACCAGATACTCAGGAAGACAGAGCGGTTGAACTCCGATGAATTCAGCGAAATCAAACGCCATGTCAATATAGGAGCAGAGATCATTGACCATGTCAAACAGTTGAGAAGTATCATTCCAGGGGTCAAATACCATCACGAAATGATCGATGGGACGGGTTATCCAGAGGGATTAAAGGGAGAGAAGATCCCCATCATTGCCAAGATTGTATCTGTCACCGATACCTTCGATGCCATGACCACAGACAGACCCTACCGAAAGGCATTGAGCAAGGAGATGGCGATTAACGAGTTGAGGAGATGTTCAGGCACACAATTTGATCGGGAGGTGGTTGAGGCCTTTATTAAGGCTTTTGAAAAAAGGGAGATATAAATTTGAAAGCACAAAACTCTAAATCCAAAATTCTAAGGAGTTTCAAATGACCGAACTCCAAAAAGTAAAAGATTTTAAGCTGAGGGTTTGGGACTTTTCGATTTTGTACTTCTTTGCGTTTCGAAATGAGAGTTTGGAGTTTCCTGAGGAATAGGGGATGTCGATAGAGGAGATTGTCCAATCATGGAGGCGTTCAAAAAAAATTGCTCCCTGTATTACGGATTTACGTATTTTTAAGAAACGGGAAGGTCAATATCGTCCCATCCCGAATTTTCTCCATCCCCTGCTGATAAATGGCTTGAAAAGGACTGGCATTGAACTCCTCTATTCCCATCAGGCAGAAGCCATTCAACACATCCATGAAGGACGAGATGTAGCCATAGTGACACCGACTGCGTCCGGAAAGACCCTCTGTTACAACCTTCCCGTATTGAACCAAAAGCTCTCCGAGCCTTCTTCAAAAGCACTCTATCTCTTTCCCACCAAAGCCCTTTCTCAGGATCAGATGGTTGAACTCCAGAACCTGATCGAACGGTTGGGAAAGCCGATCAAGACCTTCACCTATGACGGAGACACGCCTCAGGAAACAAGGCAAGCCATCCGAACCCAAGGGGATATTGTCATCACCAATCCGGATATGCTTCATACAGGAATCCTGCCCCATCATACGAAATGGATGAACTTCTTTCAAAACTTGAGATTTATCGTGATTGATGAACTTCACACCTATCGGGGCGTTTTCGGATCACACATGACCAACGTCCTGAGACGATTAGATCGAATCTGCAAGTTCTATAGATCGAGACCCCAATTCATCTGCTGTTCCGCAACCATTGCTAATCCGAAGGACTTAGCTGAAAGGCTCTTGGAGAGGGAGGTTCATCTGATTGATCAGAATGGAGCGCCCTCTTCAGAGAAGATCTTCCTCTTCTACAACCCGCCTGTGGTGAACAAGGAGCTCGGAATTCGTGAAAACCACATCCATGCGGCCAGGCGGCTGGCCTCTCCCTTCATCAAAGAGGGCATCCAGACCATTCTCTTTGCTACGAGTCGTCTCAATGTGGAGGTTCTGACCAAATATTTGAAGGACCGTTTTGAGAAGAGTCCGCAAGACCGAGGGAAGATCAGGGGCTATCGGGGAGGCTACCTTCCTGAGGTTCGGAGGGAGATCGAAAAAGGATTGAGAGAGAAAGAGGTGAAAGCGGTCGTCTCAACCAATGCCCTTGAACTCGGCATTGATATCGGAGATCTGGACGTCTGTGTAATTGCAGGTTATCCGGGAACCATTGCCAGTACCTATCAGCAGGCAGGCCGGGCAGGTCGGCGTGCTGAGAAGTCGCTGGTCGTTTTAATTGCAAGGAGCCAGCCTCTCGATCAGTTCATCATCGAAAATCCAGATTACTTTTTTGGGAGCTCTCCAGAATATGGGTTGATCAATCCAGACAATCTTCTCATCCTGCTCAACCATATCCAGTGCAGTGCCTTCGAACTTCCCTTTCAAGACAATGACCGTTTCGGCAGAGAAGATCTGAGAGAGATTCTGCGATATCTCGAAGAGAAGGGGACCCTTCATCATGTGAATCAGCACTGGTATTGGAATAGAGATGCCTATCCCGCCGAGAAGGTGAGCCTTCGTTCCACTTCCGAAGAGAATTTCGTCGTGGTCGACACCACCAAGAAGAAAGAGGAGGTGATTGCAGAGGTGGACTTCACGGCGGCCCATACCACTCTATATGAGGGAGCGGTCTACCTCTGCGAATCGGAGCTCTATAGTGTGGAACGGCTCGACTACCCCAACCGGAGGGCATACGTCAAAAAGACAGAAGGCGATTACTACACGGATGCGATCGATTACACCGATGTCTCCATCCTGGAGGGGTTCGAGAGGAAAGAGGAGAAGGAGATCATTTACGAACATGGCGAGGTAAGAATCGCCACCCGGATTGTGGGATATAAGAAGATCAAGTTCTACACCCTTGAGAATCTGGGATATGGTAAGATTGAACTTCCGGACCTCCAATTTCACACCACCTCCTACTGGATCACCTTTAGGAAGGATCTGGTGGAAAGACTTCCCTATCCACGGCTCGAGGTGATCGATGGAATCCTCGGGCTTGGTTATGCCCTTCACTCGATTGCGGCGCTCCACCTCATGTGCGATCCCCGTGACATGAACCGTTGCGTTGGAGATCGTGGAGCGAAATGGTTTCTTCGACTTACGAGAGATTCAAAGGGCATCTACTCTTCCTTCAATTCACCCGATGCGATTCCTGAAGGGAAGATCGACCTCTTTGAACCCACTCTCTTCATCTATGATAACTATCCTGGGGGGATGGGGTTCAGCCATCAGCTCTTCGACGATACACTAAGCCTTCTTGAGAAGACGGAGAAACTCATATCGAAATGCGGATGTCCGTACGGATGTCCCTCCTGTGTAGGTCCTGTTAAAGAGGTCGGGGAAAAGTCGAAGGAAGTGGCGCTGTTGCTGCTGAAAGAGATCTTGAAGTTCGGAGCTTGGAGTTCAGAGTTCGGAGTTCGGAGAAAAGCCTAAATAAGACTTATTCTCATAAAATACTCCGAACTTGGGATTTAGAAGAACGATGGATCTTAAAGAACGTCTCAAACGGTTATCGTCTTTATCTCTGGTGCAGGAGGAGATGCAGCCAGAGGTCTCTTCACTCCGCGATGAGGCCATGGGTGAGGAATTGCGAAGCCGACTTGAACGCCTCTTTGAACCTGGGAAGGTCTATCGAAAAAGGGAGTGGTTTCCGATTGAAAAACTGGTTGATGGAAAGGTCCTTTGCACTCCTGAAGGTGAGACCTTCTGGGCGGAAGAATATTTCCCGCCGGATTTTCAGTACGGAGAGATGGCCCTGACACAGATTCTCGACATCCCCACCTATCCCGCCCATCTCCTCTTGAAAGATGAACGGCTTAGGGAGCTCGATTTTAAAAGGGCCCTCTTTCTCGACACTGAGACGACTGGCCTCTCGGGCGGCACGGGCACCTTTGCTTTTATGGTGGGAGTCGGGTTTTTCAAGGGAGACGGGTTTGTTGTTCAGCAGCTCTTTATGAGGGACTACTCAGAGGAGAGAGCTTCACTCTCGATTTTGAAGGAGATTCTTGAATCCTTCGAATTCCTCGTCACCTTCAACGGCAAATATTATGACATTCCACTCCTTGAGACCCGATTCATCCTCTCGCGCAAGAGATCGAAAATCAGGGAGATGCCCAACTTTGACCTCCTCTATCCATCGAGGAAGATCTGGAAGGGGGCCTATGAGAACTGCCGTCTGGTCACACTGGAATCGAAACTACTGGGAATGGAGCGGGAGGATGATATCCCATCGGAGTGGATCCCTTCTCTCTATTTCGACTATGTTCAGACCGGAGATGCAAGAAAGATCCACCGCGTCTTCTACCATAACCGTATGGATATCCTCACCATGGTAGCCTTAGCCGGGAGGATCCATCTCATCTATCATGATCCTCAAGCGGCCAAGCCCAGGAAGGGGGTTGAACATTTCTCTCTTGGAAGACTCTTTTGGGATCACGGAAATCGTGAGAAGGCCATTCCTTGCTTTGAGATGGCACTGAGGCGTTGTGACGATGAACTTGCCTGGGAGGTGATGAAGTGGCTTTCCATGGCCTTTAAGAAGACAGGCAATCATGAGAAGGCTCGGTCCCTCTGGGAGGAGATGATGAGCTGGCCTTATAAAAGGGATGGCCATCCTTTCATTGAATTAGCAAAGTATTACGAACACCGACTCAAAGAATTTGAGAAAGCGATTACCTACGTGGATCAAGCACTGGCCATGACTCCACCCCATCGGGAGAGGGAGATCGAGCTTCTCCTCGAGAGAAAGCAGAGATTACTGAGGAAAAGTGTCGTCAATGCGACTCGATGATCGGTTTCGATGGCTGATCTGGCTCTCTTTGGCTGAGATTGGCACGATGCTCGTCTTCAATAACTACTCTGCGCTCCTTCCTGTCCTTCAGAAGGAATGGTCCCTTACCAATAGCGAGGCAGGCTGGATCTTCTCTTCCTACCAGATCGGATACATTCTGGCAGTTGTCTTTCTGACCTCACTCACCGATTATTTCCACCCGAAATATATCTACCTGGTTACTTCCCTATGGGCAGGCGTTGCTGGAATCCTCTTCTCTCTCTGGGCAGAGGGATTCTATTCGGCATTGATTCTGAGAACCCTGATGGGAATCGGTTTTGCAGGAACCTATATGCCCGGATTGAGAATGGTATCTGAAAGGTTTGAATCGAGAGAGAGGGGGCGAGCGATTGGTATTTACGTGGGCGCCTTTACGCTCGGTGCAGCTCTCTCTCTCTTTCTTACTGGAACCCTCAACTCTCTTCTTTCATGGAGATGGGCATTTCTGATTACCTCCATGGGACCAATCGCAGGTGGAATCATCGCCCTTTTTAAATTGGGCGATGTGGTCAATATTAGGTCCGAAGATGAGACCAAAAGGATTCCTCTCATAGAGGTGTTGAAAAACAGGCCTGCCCTGATGATGATTGGAGGATATGCCGCCCATATGTGGGAGATGTTTGGGATGAGGGGATGGATCGTCACCTTTCTTACGGCCTGCCTTCTGACAGCCCAGTACGATCTGGGAAAGGCGGTGAGCCTAAGTGCCTTTATCGCTGCAGGAGTAACACTTGCAGGAGCCCTCTCTAATGCGCTGGGTGGAGCAGTCTCTGACCGGTTCGGAAGGGCCAATACGATCATCGTCGTGATGTTGGGAAGCGGAGCGCTCTCCCTCTTAATTGGCTGGACACGGGAATGGTCCTTTTTGCTGGTTCTCATACTTGTCATTCTCTACGGCTTTTTGGTCACAGCCGAGTCATCTGTCCTCTCCACAGGTGTGACAGAACTGGCTCGGCCTGGTGGTTTGGGCCGGACTATGGCTCTCCAATCGCTTATTGGATGGGGGGCGGCCTCAATCTCGCCTATTGGCTTTGGATATGTATTGGATCTGACCAATTCAGCCGATGCTTTGAGCCAATTTGGATATGTCCCCAACTGGGGCTGGGCTTTCATGGTACTGGGAATCGGAGGGCTGACGGGACCCCTGATCGTCTGGCAGCTAAAGAAAGAAATGAGATTTCTGCAAAAATCCGAAAACCAAAGTGTGCACTTCTAATTCTTAAATGACAATCTCGAGACCGCCTCTTGACAGGGAAGGGATGGATTTTTATATTATTGAATCGTGAGCTATGGGAGAAACCCACCGGATATCATGAGGAAAGGAGATCGCGTTTATGCCAACTTATGAGTATCGTTGCCCAAAATGCAACAAGAAATTTTCTCTCATTCTCAGCATCAAAGACCATGACGAGGGCAAGGCCAAGTGCCCGAAGTGCGGCGGAAAAAAACTTGAACAACAGATTAGCCTTTTCCAGGCAAAGACTTCACGAAAGAGTTAGAACCGATATTCAGGTATTCAAGGGTCCTTTGAACCAATAATCCCCAGAGCCGCTGGTTATCATCAGGAGGAAAGAACTGGAGAAATCCTTTTGAAAACTGTTCTGTCACCTCTCCGATGATTTTCTCCGTTGACCACCCTTCCTCTATCCTCTTCTGGATAAAAGTTTTAAAATCCTCAATGCTCTGGAGAGCCCTTTGAAAATGCCATCTGGTCACATCCTTTCCCGTCATGACTCCGTAATGGCCCCGGCAGAGAAATTGAGGATCGAGGGTCCTCATCTTTTCGATTGATTTCTGAGCATCCTCCAGCCGGTACCAGTAATTGGGGCGGAAGAAATCAGGGGGCGTGTAGAATCCAACCGCATCCGTACAGAAGAGCAGTTCCTCTTTCTCCAAAAAAGCACAGAGGCAATCCGGAGCGTGGCCGGGCGCTTCCCAAAACTGGAGCTTCACGCCCTGACCGAGATCGAGGAGATCGCCTTCCTTAAGGGCCAAATCCAGAGGGAACGAAGCCATAGGCTGGAGGGTTGGGGCATCTGATATCAAACCTTTCTCCATCAATGCGAGAGTCATCTTTCTATCAGATTCAAAAATCTTTCCAAGAATCCGATCGCTTGTGAAGATTAGCCGGTTCAGGACAGAGGTGGCAATCTTCATCCAAGGATATTTCTCGATCAGAAAAGGGAAGATCATCATATGATCGAAATGGGAATGGAGAATAATAAGGTGGGAGATTGATTCAGGTGGGACACCCAGTTGGTTGAGTTGATTGAGGAAAGGGTAGGTGAGAGCACTCACTCCACCCTCGACGATCGCATAAGTCTCTCCTTTAACGAGATAGAGATTAAAGAGCTCACTTCCCAGGAGGGTCACATGCTCAGTAATTTGAATCGGCGGTTGCATTCAATTTCATTAACCCATACCCATTTGTAATTCAACCGATAGGCTTTTATATGGGTGCATCCTAACTATAAACGATGCCTTCCCATCATTCCCCCCTTAAATTAAGGGGGGATTAAGGGAGGGAAAGTGAGTAACGAAACACCTTCAAAATCATCCAATATGAAAGCGACATCCACGGGAGTGGAAGTGGTATCAGAGGAAGTTGGAGGGGGCATCCAAGCACACCTATGAAAAGTTAACCCTTCCATGCCTCCCCTTAATCTAAGGGAAGGATACCCACTCAATGCCTTGAAGAACCAAAAACCAGAGACAGAGATATTTTGATCTTTGAAAATCCTATCCAGAACCAAGAGGATTTTAAGTTACTCATGTGGGTGCATAGGCTCTTTGGTAGGGAATCTCTTGGGAACGATGGGTTTGGCCAAAGGACTCCAGAAATTTCAGCAAATTTGATTGACAAAATTGATTGGCAAATATAGCATGGAAAATGATTAATCCTGATAGAAGCTAAACCTCAGACAAGGCAACCGATTGGGCTTTTTAACGGGTTAAAAGCTCAAGGGTAATTCATGCTGGGAATTTTATTAGTTCTCATTCTCATATTGATTGCCGCTATCCTCATCGGGATATTCTCAGAAAATAGAATGATTAGACTCATCGCTTGGTGCATGAGCGGTTTTTGCATGGTAGGCACAGTGTTTTTTCTTTCATACATGCTTCCGAGATTGCTGAAGAGATAAGAGACAGAGATGTCCAGCGGTAACGACTGATGATAAAATTTTGCACACCAATACTGGTGTTGGCCCTTCTGCTTTCGGCTGTTCATGCCCAATCAACGAAGCGTCTCTGGGTGCTCCAGGAGCCAAACGAAATTGTTGAATACGACGTTGCCTTCTTCACAGCCAAACGTACGATAAAGGGCCCTCCCCGGCTGGTTGAGGCCCCAGAATACCTCAGCATTAACAACAGAGGACTGATGCTCTTTCTTCCTCCGCACGGTGTACACCGAGGAGGTGGGGAGTTAGCTTCGATTGGACGTCGCATTTGGTTATGGGACGGTCGTCAAGGCAAGGAGTGGAGCCTCGAGGGTAGGGAAACTCGTGGTGGCCGTGCGGGCAGACCTACCCTTATAGAGACGATACCGAAATGCTTTCTTTCGGTCGGAAGCAAGCATCTTTATTGGTTCGAAAACAGGTTCGAAACGGTTATGGATGAGGAAGAGAGAGGTCGGGAACGTTCTATGCGCTCTTCCTGGCGGGTATGGCGAACTGACTTTTGTGGGAGCAGGCCTGAGGCGATTACAAACGTTCCCTTATCCGGATGGTGTCAGTGTTTAACGGGAGTCTGTTCTGAGAGTTGTCCGAAGTGGGAATTTTGGGCACCGGACAATATCGTGGGTGACTTCTTCTTGGTGACACGATTTACACCAGGACAGCTTGAGTCAACCTATCATGAGAGCTTCCTTTACCAGCGTTCAGCAAGGATGTGGCAGGCGAAGAGACTGCCCCGGCCTATTGAGAACCCCCTTACTGCTTCAGAGAAAGGGGAGATACTGGTTGCGGCGGTTCCCGATGGAGGGTGTTGTGGATGGGATAACATGGGCAGCGACCAGATGCTACTGCTGCAGAGCGGTAAGGTTTTCGTACTTTTCGACGAATTTAAGCGCTACGATAACCGTAACTACGATGTAAGTTTCTACATTTCGAACGCACGCCTTTCACCTAACAACGCAGCAATTGCTTACACCATTACATCTTCCGCAAGGACTGGCGACGAGATTCGCCTTTCGTCCGACGGAAAAGAGAATGCCGAAGAACTGGCGCGAGTCCGCAGAACGATTGGCGAGCTTCCTGCTGTTGAGGTTGTGTGGTTGGGAAACAAAGGTCAGCCGAAAACGATTCTTCGCCACGCTTCTTTGGTTGGCTGGCTGAGCGAGCATGAGATCATTGTAGCGCAGGGCGGTCGGCTGATGGTTTTCGATATTCACTCCCAAAAACGAAGAGAGACAACGATCCGGGTTCGCAGTGCGGGAGATGCGTTTCTGAGATAAAGCCGAAAACCCTGCAGATTTAGGTATTAGTACAAAATCATTGAACAAAAGGAGGATTGTATGAAACTACAAAAAATGTTGCTCATGGTTTCGGTCGTATTCTTGCTTGTTTCATCATCAGCAATAGGAGTAGCAGGCGATTTTGCTTGGGTAAAGGATTTTAATATCAGAGCTGAAGCAGACCTGTCAGGATTCCGGGCAAGACTTGCCGCTCGTTTCAAAATCGGTGATGCCCAAATCAATACAGTGCTCAGCCATGTTGAAAAACCGGCAGATGCCTATATCATTCTCCGCCTTGGGGAAATGTCAAAAAAGACAACAGACCATGTTATCAAAGAATACCAGTCTCATAAGGGTAAAGGTTGGGGAGAACTGGCCAAGAGGTTGGGAATAAAACCTGGGTCAAAGGAATTTCATGCCCTCAAGCAGGGCAGCGATCTTTACGAGGATCGTGGTAAAGGGAAGGAGAAAGGGAAAGGGAAGAAATGAAGAAAAGAGAGGCCGTTGTCATGGGGATATAAGAGCTGGATGATTGATCCACGAAAATGATTGGGTCGGGGGAAAGAGAGTGAATCAGTCCAAGCCTGATCAAGGTTCAGGAACCTGAACGTGAGTTTGGCAGCACGTGAAGCCCAAAAGAGGAGCATATTAGCATGAAAGCAGATGAAACGGATGTGTTGGAGATGCTAATCAGACACGAGCTGGTGATTAAGGAGCTTTATGAAGTATTCGCCGCAATGTTTAAGAGTCACCAAGATTTCTGGAATGGCCTTGCAGGAGATGAACGGAGACATGCGGATAAGCTTGGGACACTTCGGTCTGATCCAGCCATCCACAGATGGTTGTTGCGCGAGAGTCGATTGAGACCTCGGGCAATCAAGTCATCCATTGAGTACGTAGAACAACAGGTCAAAAAAGCTCAGGAGGGGAACTTGAAATTACTGCAAGCGCTCTCCATTGCCAGAGACCTTGAAAGTGCATTGCTCGAGAAACAGTTTTCCAGGTTCAGCGATACAGCTTCTGAAGAAATTAAGTCGACTCTGAAGGATCTTGTTGCTGAGACCGAAGACCATCGGAAGACGCTTGTGAAAATCATCGAAGCTGAAAAGCGTTAACTTTCGTAAGACACGTGCTATCCCTTTTGTACAGCTTTAGAGCAGACCTCAACAATTAAATTGATTTAGAACACTCTCTTTGGGGGATTGAAATTTGCCCGACCATGATCACGAATTTCATATTTTTTGGGCGATCAGACTGGCCACAGCCTTTCTTCTTCCGCCCTCATTAAAGATACCCTCGCGGTAAAAGAAGATCCGGAAATCATTAAAAAGCCAGAGGAGTTCGTTTGGGGTTAGGTAGTATTTTCGGTCTTTCGGACCTTCGCTGCTGATATTCTGGTGTTCGAGGATGTAGGTTTCAAAGATAATCCATCCCCCTTGCTTTAGTCCCCTTTTGATCTTCGGGATCAGTTTTCGACTGAGAAAGTAGAAGTTGGCGATGAGATCGTATTTCTCTTTTTCAATTTTATAAGTATCAAGATCGGCCAAGATGGTCTCGATTTTTACTCCCATCTCTTTAGCCAATCTTCGCAACTTTTGGAGGCCCTTATAAGAGATATCCACGGCCTCCACATCGAATCCATGTTGAGCGAGGAAAACCGCATTTCTTCCTTCACCTGCTGCAAGATCGAGCGCCTTTCCTTTGGGAAGAAATCGAATATGCTTTTTTAAAAAAGGATTCGGAGCTTTCCCAAAGGCAAATCCCTTTCCTTTAAACCGTTCATTCCATCGTCTTTGATCTGATCTCATCCTCCCCTCCACTTCAACATTACCATTTGATATTTACAGGGTCAAATCGGTTTTATTTTGATGATTTTGTTTCGGGACGCTTTAAGACCTTTAGTTTGTTCATTGACTTTTAGTTTTTCGGGCAATAAAATGAGCGCATCGTTGATCAGAAGATGGTTCAAGTGTGGATAGATAGGGCCATTTATGATATGGACACAGCCAAGACCATGTTTCAAACAGGGCGTTGGATCTATGCTATCTTCATGTATCAGCAGTCTTTGGAGAAGTGCATTAAAGCATTGTTTGCCCATCAGGACAAAGAGATCATCCCCATCCATAATCTTCGCCGTTTAGCGGAAGTAGCATCTATCATTCATGAGTTTGATGAGTCCACATTAGTGAAGCTTGACTTCCTCTCAAATTATTACATCAATGCCAGGTATAAGGAAGATTTGAGCCAGTTGTCAAAAGGAATCAATGAAACATTGGTTCAAGATTTCATCCAATTTTCTGAGGGAACAATTGCATGGCTTTGTCAAAAGATGAAGTGATGAATATCGTGAACGGATTTATCAAGATCATCCGTCAGTTACATGATGTCCAGGAAGTTTACCTTTTTGGATCTTTCGCAAAGGGTGTGGATAGAGTATAGCGACATAGATTTAGCGATTGTATTAGGTTCATCTGAGAAATCTTTGCCTCCTCCTTTTGATGAATCTTTCAATATCTTCCATGAGGCACAAAAATATAATTCTCTTTTAGAGGTGGTCTGTTTTAAAAAAGAAGAGTTTGATCGAGGTGGAGGCGCTCTAGCAAGGCAGATAAAAAAGAGGGAATAAAACTGGTTTAAGGAAAGAAAATAAATCGAACCATTCATCATGTGATAGTCCTGAAGGTATTTTTCCATAGTGATGATCAAACCTCTCTGGTTACCCAGATTTCAAGAGTTCCAGAGATTTTTGGACCTATCCGTTATTTCAACAGAGAGGTTGACAACTCGACAAATTCGGAGTATATTCCGAATAAATAATATTTTATTCGGAGTGAATATGTTTGAAAATGTGATCATTGATCAGAATCCACACTGGGATGGAACTCTGTATAAGGAAGGGGTCCCACGAGATGTGATGAGCACAATACATCGTGGGCTGGCCTTGCCACATATCCTTTTCGTTGTGGGAGTGAGGCGGTCGGGAAAAAGTACGCTCCTCAGGCAAATCATAAATTATCTTCTGAAAGAAAAGAGAATAAAGCCAAGAAATATTCTTTTTTTGAACCTCGAGCACCCGGGCTTTAGCAGGTATAAGCACGATGTGGAGAATCTGGAACGGGTTTATGAAGATTATCTCAAACTGGCGTCTCCATCCGAAATGGTCTACTGTTTTTTAGATGAAGTTCATTTTTTTCAGGAGTGGCAGGTATTTGTTAAATCTCACTACGAACGGAAAAAGGTGAAATTCATTGTAACAGGGTCCAATTCTCGCCTTTTGTCTTCAGAGTTTATTACCCTTTTGTCCGGTAGAACCATTCCTGTGGAAGTATATCCGTTCTCTTTCTCTGAATTTATACGAGCGAAGGGGGAACAGTATTCAGACCAGGTATCACTTCTTAAGAATCGTCATAAAATACGAGGCCTCCTTGATGACTTCGTCCGCCAAGGAGGCTTTCCGGAGATTGCTTTTATTGAAGACAGAGAGACTCAAAAAGAGGTTCTTGCCATGTATGCGAGAAACATTCTCTATCAAGATATAGCAGCCCGGTTCGGAATTAAGAAGACCATTGATCTCGAGAATCTCTTTTTTTATCTTGCCTCAAACATATCGTCTTCGTATAGTTTTAATAATCTCTCAAAGCTTACCGGACTTAACGATAAGACCGTTAAGGAATATCTCTCCTACTTTTCGGACGCTTACCTCCTCTTTACAGTAGATGCTTTCTCCTTTTCTGTAAAAAATCAGTTGAAAAGTTCGAAGAAGGTCTATACGGTTGACGCAGGGTTGGCAGAGGCAGTCTCATTCCGGTTTTCGGACGACCGAGGAAAGTTTCTTGAAAATATGGTCTTTCTCGAATTGAAGCGGCGGGGCAAAGAGGTTTTCTACTACAAGACGGGAAATGGTCTTGAAGTGGATTTTATCGTTAAAAAAGGCCGTCATATCACAGACCTGATTCAGGTATCAGGCGAGCTGACGGAAGAGAAGACAAAGGCTCGTGAGGTAAGGGTATTGATAAAAGCAATGGATGAAATCGGTTTAAAAAAGAGCCTGATTATCACACTGGAACAGGAAGGTGAATTCAAAGAGGGTGGGAAAACGATTTCCATCGTTCCAGCATATAAATTTCTTTTGAATATGGAAAGTTAAAGGTGTCATGAGGAATGACGTTACATTATACAGCGACCCATTAGGGGTGGACACACCGAAGGTGTAGAGGTAAACTCTGTGTAGAGGGCAGAGGAAAGCATAACACTGG
>OGCL01001320.1_pt1 | contig 21716 bp, 21 predicted proteins | sample 1570041 | NCBI WGS metagenome assembly OGCL01 (sample SAMN06266162, study PRJEB24511) | hot springs metagenome | isolation source: Hot spring water | place: South Africa: Limpopo | collected 2015-06-22
TCTTGATACAGCACCCGCTGGCCGTCGCATTGGGCGATCAACACCCAGCGGGGCGACCCATCAACGTGAATACGGGCCAAGGCGGGCAGTGCGGCCAAGTTCAATCTGTCAGGCGGGGTGGTGCTGAGCTTGGACTTGAGGCCCAGCTTCTTGGCGGCCAACAACAACTCGGCATCAGTCAACCCAGCGTGCGGGCTCAAACCCAGGTCATGACGCAAGGCCGCGGGATCACACGCGATGTGGTGCAGGCGGGCCAACAAAGCCAACGCCGCCATCGGGTCGTTGGACTCGTCGGCAGCATTCAAATGCTCTGGCGCGGCCTCTACAGAGGGCCGGCCGGTTTGTACGTCAGAACTCATTCCACCCTGCTTGTAAGTAGGTCTAGCGACGCTGTGCCCGCGTTTGCGCTTGTTAATGCCCTAAAGACTACCGGGCTTTTCGTGACAATATTCACATCACAGGGCAAACACGGGGGCGCCTGGTAACAAAACGTGCCGGCGCCCCCCGCTTTTCACGGATTGACATCCACCCCCCCACCCCGCAGCATGGTTGACCAATCCCGTCAACCGTGCATCCACCGCGTCGAGCGTTTGTCCCAGCCTCAAGCGGGAGGAGCGGGCAGACGATAGCGAAGGGATGCGGCTTCGCCTTCCCGCCTTCATGCTGTTTGCTCCCGACCCGGCCCGTGCGGCCGTGGACGATCCCGAGCTGGATCGGCTGATCCGCGCCGAGCGCCTGCGCATGCTGTTCGCGCCCACGCTGCAGGTGGCCGTGGTCAGCGCGCTGTGCGCGGCGGCGCTCGGCCTGGTCGTGGCCGCAGGCAACGACTGGCGCAACCTGCCCTGGGTGGCGGGCTGGGTGGTGTTGTGCGTGCTGGGTTCGCTGCTGCGCATCGGTCACTGGCGCGCCTATCTGCGGGCCAGCGACCGCGCCTCGCCGCGCTGGTTGCACAGCCTGTCGATCGTCTGCGCCGTGCATGGCGCGGCTTGGGGCTTGGCCGGCCTGCTGGTGCCCGTCGAAGACCTCGTCACCAATGCCGCCATCGTGGCCACGCTGCTGGCCTCGCTGCAGCGCGCGGCCATCCTGACGTCCGAGAAGTTCAAGGGCGTGCGCATGAACTTTGCGCCTGGCGTGCTGGGCATCGCCTCGAGCAACGCCGAGCAGGAAGAGGCCAAGGAAGAACTTGAAATCGACTACGGTGGCGACAGCTTCGAGATCGGCTTCAACGTGGGTTACCTGATGGACGTGCTGGCCAATATGAGCCAGGACATGGTCACCGTGTCCCTGCAGGACGCCAACAGCTCGGCGCTGATCACCAACCCCGAGTACGAAGGCTTCAAGTACGTCGTGATGCCGATGCGCATCTGAGTGGCGGGTTTCATCGCGCGTTCGGCCATATTTACCCAAAATCGGGGGTGAATGGCCGACGGCAAGGGGAACTTCCCCCCGAAATGCCGATTGTGAACGTGACCACATAGCGGTAACCTCTCCAACATACTAAATATGTTGGGAGGAGCGTCATGCGTATCACAAAGGTATTTGCAACCTTGGCGTTGATTGCCGCAGGTGCTGGGACAGTGCCGTATGCGTCGGCGAGCACGGTTGCGGGCCAGGCGGGTGGCTCGGTGTTCCTGTCGTACCGCCTGGTCGATCTGGATGAGAGCGACGGCATCACGCCGTGGATCCAGTTCAGTCCTACCAGTCAGCTTGCCATGAGCTACACCGCTCGACCGGACGAGCCCCAGCCTGTCCTGACGCGGCCAGGCGGAATTTTTGGCGCGCCCGCCACGGTTCTTGGCAGCCCTGACGGCTTGTCTCAAGTGCAATACAGCGCGAGCGGGCACGGTGCCACTGTCACCCTCCACGCGGATACGTTCCAGCCAGGTGCAACACCTAGCGCATGGGCTGGCCTGGCGCATTTTTATGGATCTGACATCGATCCCGTGTACGGCGTTGCGCTTCCGTTTGATGGTGAGTATGCTTTTCAGCTGTCGCCCAGCACCGCATTGATCATCGAAGCCAACGCGGTGCTCAGCGCCAGCGTCAATACGTCCGGTCTGATCGGAGGCGCTTTTCAGCAGCAATTGATTGACTCACGATTGGCCGGTGGCATCTCGGCATCGGCTTACTTAGCAGGCCGTTGAAAAATCCCCCGTCGACGCTGGCGTCGGGCAGTACGATCTGAAGCCATCGGTGAACGACCCAGACGAGGACGATGAGAGGCAACCAAGACTTCCAGGGGGCGATGTTCAGTTACATCAGCCTTGAAGAGCGCGTGCCGCAGACACACCCGCTGCGCAAACTGCGCGCCGTGGTCGATGCGCTGCTGGCGACGATGAATCGCGAGTTCGACGCGGTGTACGCCCGCCGGGGCCGCCCCTCGGTGCCGCCGGAGATGCTGCTCAAGGCCCTGCTGCTGCAGATCCTGTTCTCCATCCGCAGCGAGCGCCAATTGGTCGAAGCGGTCAACTACAACCTGCTGTACCGCTGGTTCGTGGGCCTGAACATCGAGGACAAGGTCTGGGACCACTCCACCTTCAGTGCCAACCGAGCGCGCCTGTTCAACGAAGACCTCGCCCGCGCCTTCTTCGAGCGGGTCAAGCACACCGCCGATTGGGCGAAGTTGACCAGCGACGAACACTTCAGCGTGGACGGCACGCTGATCGAGGCCTGGGCCTCGCACAAGAGCTTCAAGCGCAAGGACGACGACAGTGCCAGCCCGCCTGGGCGCAACCCCGAGGTGGACTTCAAAGGGCAGCAGCGCTGCAACGACACCCACGCCAGCACCACGGACGCCGATGCCCGCCTGTTCAAGAAGAGCCAGGGCGACAAGTCCCGCCTGTGCCACATGGGCCACATCCTGATGGAAAACCGCAACGGGTTGATCGTGGACGTGGAGATCACCCATGCCAGCGGCGCCGCCGAGCGCGAGGCGGCGCTGGCCATGTTGAAGCGTCGGGACAACAAGAACAAGCGGGCTACGGTCGCAGCCGACAAGGGCTACGACAGCAAGGCCTTCATCAAGGGCTGCCGAACGCTCAAGGTCACGCCGCACGTAGCGGCCAAGGACAAGCACTCGGCGGTGGATGCCCGCATCACCCGACACGAGGGCTACAAGACCAGCCAGAAGGTGCGCAAGCGCATCGAAGAGGCCTTTGGCTGGATCAAGACCGTGGGTGGTCTGGCCAAGACCAAGCTCATCGGTCAGGCCAAGCTCACGGGTCAGGCGCTGCTGTGCTTTGCCACCTACAACCTGGTGCGCATAGGCAGCATCGGCGGCTGGTGGGACGCGCATCATGCGTGAGCCCGGGGATACGTGCGCCCGAAATGGGCGAGATGGCCTGCAAACAGGCCAGATTGGCCGGTGCAATCGCTGCGCAGACGCGTCTGGGCCACTCGTTTCTTCGAAAACAGCGTCCCTGATGCGTTCGATGCCCACTTTTTCAACGGCCTGCTAAGCGGAGCCGAATCCGGCCCTTCCGCCAAAACACTATAGCTGCTACAATCTTGTCCATGCGTCGCTTGTTTATGATTTTTCTGCTGGTATTGATGCCGCTGCAGCTCAGTTGGGCAGCGATTGCATCCTATTGCCAGCACGAAACTGGGGCCGCAGCCAAACACTTCGGTCACCATGACCATCAGCACAAGGCTACTGATGGTAAAGAGACAGCACCCGATCCAGCCAAAACCGGTGGCGGTGACCCTGATTGCGCATCCTGCCATGCGGGGTGTTCATCAGCCCTGCCTGGGGAGGTGACTCTCCCGCCGATGTTCAGCTCGTCCCTAGACATAGCGGACTACTGGCTGCATCTTACGTCGCCCCCTTTCGAACGCTTAGAACGCCCGCAGTGACGTGTCCTCGCCTGATCGGCGGGGAGCGCGTTCCTTCCCTCGTCGTCACTAAAGCAGTCGCGCTTGGTGCGTGACCGCACAAAGCCGCCTTTGCGCCGCTGACGTGACGATGTAGCAGGCGATCATTTGGATCGCTCTCCGCCGATTTCCTCGTGTCTTTGAAATCACTGGAGAATCGGATGTTGAAGAGTATTCACAAGCAAAAACGACGGGCGTCACTTGCCGTTCATAGGGCTACAAAAAAGGCAACTGCAGCGGGCCTGCTTATTGCGCTCACCGCAGGGGTATCTTTTGCCCAATCGCTGCCTGCTGCGCAAGCCAACCGCACAGCCCAATCTGAGTCGCAGGCCGATGTGGCGACGCTTCTGACGTTGCAGAGAGCCATCGCGTTGGCGCTCGACGGCAATCCAGACCTTACCGTCGCAAAACGTGAAATTGAGGCTGCTGAAGGTCAGGTGCTTCAAGGGCAAGCGCGCCCTAACCCAGAGCTTGCCTATTTACTGGAAGACCAGCGCGCACAGACCCGTACACAAAGCGTGCAGATCAACCTTCCCGTTGAAATGGGCGGCAAGCGCGCGGCCCGTATCGCGGCCGCCGAGCGAGGGCGCGACATCGCAGTGGAAGACCTGAATGTGCGGCGCATCGAAATCCGCGCCGCTGTGGTCGCCGCCTTCTTCGAAACGCTGGCAGCCCAGGAGCGTGTAGCACTGGCTCTTGACAGTGTCGATTTGGCGAGAAAAGCGACCGACGCGGTTGCCAAGCGCGTGGCAGCGGGTAAGGTTTCTCCCGTCGAAGAATCAAAGGCCCGGGTGGCTGAGGCCGGGGTGCGCGTTGAACTCGCCCAGGCGCAAAGCGAGCACCGCAACGCTCGGGGACGTCTTGCCAGCTTGCTGGGTGCCAATCCACCTCGCTTCACCCTCGTCGCGGGCAATGTTGAAGCGCTCCCGCCCGTTCCAAGCTTCGACAGTGTCCAGCAACGCCTGTCTGTCTCGCCAACCTTGCGTCGTGCGCAGCTAGAGATGGAACGCCGCAGATCACTGGTCGATTTGGAGCGCAGCAAGCGGGTACCCGATGTCACCTTCAGCCTGGGAGTGAAGCGCTCCAATGAGCTGCAGCGTGATCAGCTGCTGTTCGGCGTCTCCGTGCCGTTGCCGTTGTTTGATCGCAATCAGGGCAACTTGCTGGAAGCGCTGAAGCGCGAAGACAAAGCCCGGGACGAACTCCAGGCGTTGAACGTGCGAGTCGGCACTGAAGTGATGCAAGCCCGCGAGCGGCTGGACGCCATTCGCAGGGAAGTCGAGGTCTTGCAACGGGACGTACTCCCCGGGGCTAAGAGTGCCTACGACGCAGCCACCATCGGATTCGAGAACGGCAAGTTCAACTTTCTAGAAGTGCTAGACGCGCAGCGCACCTACTTCGCCGCCAAGTCCCAATACCTCAAGGCACTGGCCGAAGCGCATCGCGCGGCGGCGGACATTGACCGGGTGCTCGGCGACTCCACCCCGAATGCCGACAAGCCATCCAATCAGGAATGAATATGAAAATCGACACAAAAAAACTGAACATCAGCAAAAAGCAGTTGGTCGCCATCGCTGCAATTGCCGTGACTGGCGTAGTGCTTGGCACCGCCATTCTGAGCAACAAGACAAGCAAGACGGCGGAAGATGATGGCCACGGTCATGGCAGCCACGTTGAAGCGAAAGCGCACAGTGATGGTGAGCACCACGGCAAGACGAGTGGCGATGGGCACGATCATGACAAAGGCCACGCTGACGGCGAGCACCACGAAGGCCCCAGCAAGGGGCCTCATGGCGGCAAGCTGTTCAAGGAAGGAGATTTTGGGCTGGAGGCTTTGCTGGCCGAGGACGGAGGCGAACCACGCCTGCGGATCTGGCTGTTCAGCAAAGATAAGCCGCTTCCAAACAATGCAGCCAAAGTCAGCGCCACCATCACGCGCTTGACCGGAGAGACGCAGACCCTCAACTTTGCACCTGACAAGGACAGCCTGGTGAGCCGTGAGGTGGTGCCCGAGCCACACGCGTTCGAGATCAGCATCGTTGCCCAGACTGCCACCGAGCCCTTCATGTTCGTCCTGAACCAAGAGGAAGGGAAGGTCGAGCTTAGCGATGCACAAATCAAGGCCGCATCCATTGGCATCGACACGGCAGGTCCTGCGCGCATCAAGTCTGTTTTGCAATTGCCAGGCGAAATTCGTCTGAATGAAGACCGGACTTCGCACATTGTTCCGCGCATTGCGGGTGTGGTCGAGAGTGTGCAGGTCAGTCTGGGGCAGGCGGTCAGACGAGGCCAAGTTTTGGCCGTCATCGCCAGCCCGGCGGCATCAGAGCAGCGCAGCGAGTTGCAGACAGCACAAAAGCGATTGACCTTGGCCAAGACCACGTATGAGCGTGAAAAGCGGCTCTGGGAGCAGAAGATCTCTGCCGAGCAGGACTACCTGCAAGCCAAGCAAGCCTTACACGAGGCAGAGGTCGCCGTGGCCAACGCCCAGCAGAAGCTGTCCGCCTTGGGTCTGACATCAGGATCTTCGGGGGGGCTCAATCGCTTCGAGCTGCGCGCGCCATTCGACGGCTTGGTGATCGAAAAACATCTCAGCCTCGGTGAGGCAGTCAAGGAAGATGCCGCCGTGTTCACAGTATCTGACCTGGGACAGGTCTGGGCCGAGATCAACGTGCCCGCGAAGGATTTGCCGCTGGTCAGGGTTGGCGAGAAGGTCACCATCAAAGCGACGGCCTTCGATGCCAGCGCGACCGGAACCATAACTTTTGTGGGTTCGTTGATCGGTGAACAGACTCGCATGGCCAAGGCCCGCGTGGTCTTGTCCAACCCCAAGGGCGTTTGGCGTCCTGGTCTGTTTGTCAGTGTGGAGGTGACTGCATCGGAGGCGGAAGTACCCGTGACTGTGGCCAGTGACGCCATTCAGACCTTGGGCGACAAGCCCGTGGTGTTCCTGAAAGTGAACGGAGGCTTCATTGCCCAGCCCGTGCAGTTGGGCCGCAGTGATGGCAAGCGGGTCGAGGTGGTGCAAGGACTCAAGCCGGGGGCTCCCTACGCGGCAGCAGGAAGTTTTGTCGTGAAGTCTGAGCTCGGCAAAGCCTCTGCCGAACACACCCATTGATACCGGAGCCACGCACATGTTTGAAAAACTTATTCGAGCAGCCATCGAACATCGATGGTTGGTGTTGCTGGCAGTCATCGGTATGGCGGCCGTCGGCGTATTCAACTACCAGAAGCTCCCCATCGATGCCGTGCCGGACATCACCAACGTCCAGGTACAGATCAACACCCAAGCGCCGGGGTACTCGCCGCTGGAGACCGAGCAACGGGTGACTTACCCGATTGAGACCGTGATGGCGGGCCTTCCCAACCTGGAGCAAACCCGTTCCCTGTCCCGCTATGGACTGTCACAAGTGACTGTGATCTTCAAGGACGGCACCGACATCTACTTTGCGCGCCAATTGGTCAACGAACGCATCCAGGAGGCGCGCGACAAGTTGCCCCCCGGAATTACCCCGACCATGGGTCCGATTTCGACCGGCTTGGGCGAGATCTACCTGTGGACGGTCGAAGCCAAGGATGGTGCGAAGAAGCCTGATGGCCAACCCTATACGGCCACCGATCTGCGCGAGATTCAGGACTGGATCATCAAGCCACAGTTGCGCAACGTGCCCGGCGTCACAGAAATCAACTCCATTGGCGGCTATTCCAAGGAATACCAGATCGCCCCTAATCCTGAGCGCCTCACCTCGCTGGGCGTCACCTTGCAGGACATCGTGACGGCATTGGAGCGCAACAACGGCAACGTGGGCGCGGGCTATATCGAAAAGCGTGGCGAGCAATATCTGATTCGAGCGCCCGGTCAGGTCAAAACCTTGGAGGACATCAGCAACGTGATCGTCAGCAGCGTCGGTGGTGTGCCGATCCGGGTGCGTGACGTGGCCGAGGTTGGGCTGGGGCGTGAACTGCGCACGGGTGCCGCCACAGCCAACGGGCGCGAAGTGGTGCTGGGCACGGCCTTCATGCTCATCGGCCAGAACAGTCGAACCGTCTCTCAAGCAGTCGACAAAAAAATGGTTGAAATCAACCGCAGTCTGCCTGAAGGCGTTCATGCGGTGACCGTTTACGACCGTACTGTCTTGGTGGACAAAGTCATCAGCACGGTGAAGAAGAACTTGTTGGAAGGCGCGATCCTGGTGATCGTGATCCTATTCCTGTTCCTGGGCAACATTCGCGCGGCCATCATTACGGCGGCCGTGATCCCCTTGTCGATGCTGTTCACCTTTACGGGGATGGCGACCTACAAGGTAAGCGCCAATTTGATGAGTCTGGGGGCACTGGACTTCGGCATCATCATCGACGGGGCGGTTGTGATCGTCGAGAACTGTGTGCGACGTCTCGCCCATGCACAAGCTCAGTACGGCAGGCCTTTGACGCGCTCGGAGCGTTTTCACGAGGTATTTCTTGCCTCCAAGGAATCGCGCCGCCCGCTCTTGTTTGGTCAGCTCATCATCATGGTGGTGTACCTGCCCATCTTCGCCCTGACCGGCGTTGAAGGAAAGATGTTCCATCCCATGGCGTTCACAGTGGTTGCTGCGCTGGTTGGGGCGATGATTTTGTCAGTGACTTTCATCCCGGCTGCAGTCGCACTGTTCATCGGCAACCGCGTCAGCGAGAAGGAAAACTGGCTGATGGTGCAGGCCAAGCGCTGGTACGGTCCTTTGCTGGACCGTGTCATGGCTGCCAAGGCCGTCGTCTTGGCGGTTGCCGCAGTAGCGGTGGTTCTGTGCGGCTTGATCGCGACCCGCATGGGCAGTGAATTTGTGCCCAGCTTGAACGAAGGCGATTTCGCCATTCAGGCTTTGCGCATTCCTGGCACCAGCCTTTCGCAGTCAGTGGCAATGCAGCAGCAGCTGGAATCAACGCTCAAAGCCAAGTTCCCCGAGATCGAACGCATTTTTGCGCGAACGGGAACGGCCGAGATCGCCTCCGACCCGATGCCTCCGAACATCTCCGACGGTTACATCATGCTCAAACCGCAATCGGAGTGGCCGGAGCCACGCAAGTCGCGTGACGAGTTGCTTGCAGCGGTGCAAGAAATCGCCGGCAAGATTCCGGGCAGCAACTACGAGTTCTCTCAACCGATCCAGCTGCGGTTCAACGAACTCATCTCAGGTGTCCGCAGCGACGTTGCGGTGAAGATATTCGGCGACGACATGGCCGTCTTGAATAAGACGGCTGAAGAAGTCTCGTCAATGCTGCAGAAGATCCAGGGCGCGTCCGAGGTCAAGGTTGAACAGACCACTGGATTGCCAATGCTGACAGTGAACATTGATCGTCAGAAGGCCGCCCGCTATGGTCTGAACGTGGGTGATATCCAGGACACCGTGGCTACGGCCATCGGAGGGCGTGAGGCCGGGACGCTGTTTGAAGGCGACCGTCGATTCGACATCGTGGTTCGGTTGCCAGAATCCCTGCGCAACGACTTGGAAGGCATGAAGCGCTTGCCGATTCCTTTGCCGCGCGGAACAGGTACGGGAGGTCTTGAAGGCCGAACCAACTTCATTCAACTGGGTGAAGTGGCGAGCTTCGAGTTGGCACCCGGCCCGAATCAGGTCAGCAGGGAAAATGGAAAACGTCGCATCGTTGTAAGTGCCAACGTTCGTGGTCGAGACGTGGGCTCGTTCGTCGCGGATGCAAAAGCAGCTCTGGCACAGGTCAAGATCCCTCCTGGGTATTGGACGAGTTGGGGCGGAACTTTTGAGAACCTGCAGTCGGCAACACAACGCCTGCAGATCGTTGTTCCAGTCTCTCTGCTCCTGGTGTTCGTCTTGCTCTTTGCGATGTTCGGCAACGCCAAGGATGGTTTGCTGGTTTTTACCGGCATTCCGTTCGCGTTGACGGGTGGAATCCTGGCGCTGTGGCTGCGCGACATCCCCATGTCGATCTCGGCGGCAGTGGGCTTCATCGCGCTCTCAGGCGTCGCCGTACTCAATGGCCTTGTGATGATTTCCTACATCCGCACCCTGCGAGAGGAGGGAATGCCTCTGGACGCGGCCATTCGGGACGGCGCGTTGACCCGTTTGCGTCCCGTGCTGATGACGGCCCTGGTGGCGTCTTTGGGTTTCATCCCGATGGCGATTGCCACTGGAACCGGCGCAGAAGTTCAGCGGCCCTTGGCCACTGTGGTGATCGGCGGCATCGTGTCTTCCACATTACTGACGCTACTCGTACTCCCCATTCTTTATCGTCTGGCCCATCGACCAGACGAGCAAGAAGAGGATGTCACTGCTGAGCCGGTGCATCCGCAAGATGCGACCACCTTGCACCAAACGTGATCCCTGCCACCCAAGCATTGAGTTTTTAACCCGTACTTTGAAAGGAAATTTTATGAAACTAATCTCTACTGCCCTTGCTTTGACTCTGATGTTGTCGGGTGCCGTGTTCGCGGCCGACAAGCACGACCATGGCCATGAAGACAAGCCCTTGCACGGGGGCTTGGTCACCGAGATCAAGGATGTGGACTACGAATTGGTGGCCAAACCCGATGTACTTCAGTTGTACGTGCGCGATCACGGAAAACCAGTCGACGTCAGCAAGGCGACGGCCAAGATTACCTTGCTCGCCGGTACCGACAAGCAAGAGGTCGAGTTGAAACCATCGGGGGATAAGCTTGAAGCCAAGGGCAGTTTCAAAGTCACAGCAGGCACGAAGATCGTCGCCCAGGTGAATGCCGCCGGCAAGACAGCGACTGCACGTTTTCTTTTGAAGTGAGTGAAAGCTGGGGCAAACGCCTCAGCTTTCCCATTTTTTCGTCACTTTTTTGGAAGGATTGGCTATGAGAATGTTGCCCCTCAAAGGTCTCGCGATATCAACAAGCATATTTATCTTGGCGGGTTGTGCTACCCCAGTAGATCAACTTGCCGAAAAGCCCTATTGCCACACGGACCGTGGCAGAAATGCCTACTGCACCAAAGAGAATGCGCCCAGTCTTAAGAGGGATGGTAATCCCCCCATTTTTAACGTGAGTCAGAAGTAGGGGTTAAGCGGCCATGGCCAGCCGCTGAATGGGTGTGAATCCGCCCAAGGCCATGTTTGGGCGTTCGTGATTGTAAGTCCAGAGCCATTGGGTGGCGAAGTCCTGCACCTCCTGTATGGATTCAAACAGATACTGTCCAAGCCAGTCGTAGCGCACCGTCCGGTTATAGCGTTCAACATACGCATTCTGCTGTGGCTTGCCGGGCTGGATATGCTCGATGCGAATCCCTTGCTGTGCTGCCCAGTTCAGCAAGGCTGCACTGATATATTCCGGACCGTTGTCGCAACGAATGGCAGCGGGTCGCCCCCGCCACTCGATCACCTGCTCCAGGGTACGGATCACCCGCCCGGCAGGAAGCGAGAGATCAATCTCCATCGCCAGTCCTTCGCGATTGAAGTCGTCGATCACGTTTAGCAGGCGGTAGCTGCGCCCATCCGCCAATTGGTCATGCATGAAATCCATCGACCACGTGGCATTGACTTCTCCGGGCACGGCCAAGGGCTCTGGCCGCTCACGCACGATGCGCTTCTTCGGCTTGATGCGCAGGTTAAGTTCCAACTCCCGGTAAATCCGATACACCCGCTTGTGGTTCCATGGGTAGCCCTTCACATTGCGCAGATACAGAAAGCACAATCCAAAGCCCCAGTTACGCTGATTGTGCGTCAGTCGAATCAGATGGTCGGCAATCTCTTCATTCTCTGCTGACAGAGCAGCCTGGTAGCGATAGCAGGTTTGGCTGATACCAAAAGCGGTACACGCCAGGCGAATGCTTACAGCATGTGTATCCACGGCGGTTTTAGCCATCTCACGCAGGCGAGATGGCTTCACCATTTTTTTGCGAGGGCCTCCGCAACGATTTCGGCTTTGAGCTTCTCTTCGATGTACATCTTCTTGAGCCGGGCATTCTCGGCCTCCAACTCTTTCATCCGCGCCATGAGCGAGGCGTCCATACCACCGTACTTCGATCGCCATTTATAAAACGTCGCCGAACTGATCCCCAGTTCACGGCACAACTCCGGCACCGTAACGCCACGCTCAGCCCGTTTCAACGTCTCGATGATCTGGCTGTCACTGAATTTCGATTTCTTCATGCAGAACTCCCTCTAACGAGAAAATTCTACTTCTGAATACGTTTGTTTTACGGGGGGATTACCGGATGAGGAAGCAAAGCAGTTCCCCTCTAACCCGGAGGCACTTACGGTATACCTAGTTCGCTATTGGGGTGATGGACACCATCCGCTGGATATTTCGGTCAATGGCGGGACTGCGATGGAAACTGTTCCGAACTCAATGATCCGCCTACGGGTAAAGGCTGGCAGCCATCGAATCGCCTTCAGTGCTGGCGGAAAGTCGTTTGACCGAACAATTTCCGGCATGGCAGGAGAGGTTCGCTTGGTGGGCATTACTGGCACAGACTGGTCTTGGGGTAGTTCGTCTCACGCGTGGGCAGACGACTCTGATGATCAGGTCAAAAGACAGGCTCGCCGGTCTCGTCTGATCAAAGATATATCGTTGCTGTGAACAGACTCGGCCAAATGGTCGAATCCGTGCCCTCAAGACCCACCTGTTACTATCTGTCTCTGAAAGCGGACGCGGGTTCGGTTCCGCGTTCCGCCACCATAATGTGAAATCCCAACCCTTATCGGTTGGGATTTTTTTGCCCTGAGCGCCAGTGTTGGCGCGGTTCCGGCCCGTTGCCTCGTGAGCGCTGCACCGCCAAACGACGCCGTTTCGGAGTACTTCTCGCCTCTCTGCTGCCGTTTTTCTCTGCTGGGCTCGTGAGCGTTCACCGAGCCAGAGCCAGCACTGGCGCGGGTTTCCGGCTTCCGGGTTGCGATTGTGAATTGGTCGGCCGTTGGTTACCGAATCTGCACTGCTCACCTCGTCTTGCATCAAGGTACGGCGAGCTCGGCGGCAGATACTGGTTGAGACAGTTCGCACAGGATGCCGCACTGTTCGGCGCTTCTGCCTTCGGAACACATTTCCCTCAAGGATCTGAGCTGCTGCTCAAGTGCGCTCAGTTCCTGGATACGCACCGCGACCTGCTCGATGTGTGCCTCAAGAACACGGTTGACCTCACTGCAATCTTGGGTTGGCACGTTCTTGAGGCGCAACAGCACACGAATCTCGTCGAGCGTCATGTCCAGCGAACGACAGCGGCGAATGAAAAGCAAGCGTTCGACGTGCGCGTCGCCATATAAGCGGAAATTGCCCGCGCTCCGGGACGGGGGCGGCAGGAGTCCTTCCTGCTCATAAAAGCGAATCGTTTGAATCGGACACCCGGTTTGCCGGGCAAGCGCTCCGATCTGCATAGCTGCAACCCCTTTTTATCATCGACTTGACTCTATAGTAGCTATAGAGTGTTAAATCTCAAAATACCCTCCGGATGCTTGCTGGTTTCTGCAAGAGCCTCGCCGGATCAGGAACGAGAAGAATCAAGGACCAATGACTATGACTGATGAATGCCAGAAATCCTGCGGATGTGCGTCCGAGCGGAAGGCGGAGTCCATGACGGGTGCCACGCCGACCGGGACGGGAAGGATGAGTCTGTTCTCGGTGCCGAAGATGGACTGCCCTTCGGAGGAGCGCATGATCCGGCTCGCGCTCGAGAATACGAGCGGGCTGGCCGCACTCGAGTTCGATCTTGGCGAGCGCGAGTTGCGTGTTTTTCACGACAGCCCCGTCGAACCCATTGCAAGCAAGCTTGAAAGTCTCGGCTTGGGCGCCCGTCTCATTGCGTCAACTGAATCGAATGGCCCGCACACTGTCGATGGGCAAAGCGACAGCCAGCCGTCCTCCGAGCAAGAGTCTCGCGCTCTCAAATGGTTGCTTGCCATCAACGCCGCCATGTTTGTCGTCGAAGTGACGACCGGGTGGATTGCGCAGTCCACGGGGCTCATGGCTGACTCACTGGACATGTTCGCGGATGCCGCCGTCTACGGGCTCGCGCTCTACGCCGTCGGCCGTCATACCGGGCACCAGCTGAAGGCGGCGCGGTTGTCAGGCTGGCTGCAACTGTTGCTCGCGCTCGGCGCAATGTCCGAGGTGCTGCGCCGCTTCGTCTTTGGTAGCGAGCCCGAGCCACCGCTCATGATGGGGATCGCGCTCGTTGCGCTCATTGCAAACGTTACCTGCCTTGTCTTGATCTCCAGTCATCGAAAAGGCGGCGCTCACATGAAGGCAAGCTGGATTTTCTCCACGAACGACGTGCTGGCAAACCTGGGGGTGATCGCGGCCGGGGCGTTGGTCGCCTGGACAGGATCGCGTTACCCCGATTTGGTGATTGGCTCGCTCATCGCGCTGCTGGTATTGAACGGTGCGCGGCGCATCCTGCGCCTCGGTGCCTGAAGCAGCGAGCGCGGGACATGCCGCCCCGGCAATATCAACGACTGAATTCCCGCCCTGGAATTTCACGCTGCGCTGCCCAATCCAATGGCAAGGCTCGCCGGATCAGGCGCTCCAGCACAAGCCCGACTGCCTTTTCCACCACGCACGCCTCGACGATGTCAGGTGCAAGCCGGGTCAGTTGCGCGATCCGACTTGCATGCCCCCGGTCAATGCTCTCGGCTGCCGCGATCTCGGTGATGGAGGGTCACGCGCGCCCTGACCTCGGCCGGGTTTGCGCTGTCCATCGATGATTTCGGCACCGGGTATTCCTCACTGGCTTACCTCAAGCGATTTCCCGTTCATAAACTGAAGATCGACATCTCGTTCGTGCGGGACATGCTGACCGATCGCAACGATCTCGCCATTGTGTCCGCCATCGTTGCCATGGCGAAGAGCCTCGGCCTCAAGACCCTGGCCGAAGGTGTGGAAGAGGCAGCGCAGGCGGAACACTTGCTGGCATTGGGTTGCGACGAAGCACAGGGGTATTACTTCGCCCGTCCGGAGCCGGCCGAGGTTTTCGCGCGCAGGTGGTTGCAAAGCGCATGTCCGAGTCATGATCTCGGTCAGGACGTGGATCGCCAAGAGCAAGGCCACCTCGGTACATGACGGCAAAGCCGCTCCATGGCACCGGGCCCCGGCGCATGATCACGCCCCCGAGTTCTCTCAAACTCTTCGTAGCGTTCACGCTGATCCGTGATCGGGAGCCGTCAGCCCGGTCGGTTCAACAGCGATCGGGGCCATTGCCTCTGCGAAAGCGCACAGACCAAAGGCACTTGGGCTGGCTCGCCCCAACTGCTTCACCTCATCAGGTTCCGCCTGGGAACTCCAGGCAGAACCGGGTCCTGCCCTGCGCGGACGTCACGCTGATCGATCCTCCATGGGTTTGCATGATGGCGCGGGTAATCGCCAATCCCAGCCCTGCGCCGTCGGTTTCCGGATGTGACCGCGATGGGTCAGCACGGTAAAACCGATCGAACAGGTGCGGCAGTACCCTCGGGTCGATGTCCTCGCCGGTGTTCTCGACGCTCACCCGGGTGGCTTGGGAAGACTGGCTGATCTCGATCGTGACCTCGCCATGTGGCGGGGTGTGGCGCAGCGCGTTCGAAAGCAGATTGCTCAGGGCACGGCGGAACATCAAGCGATCACCGACGATCTCGCCCTCACCACGCTGAGCCAGTCTGACGCCCTTCTCCTCGGCGACCGCCTCATAGAACTCGATCAGGGCGTGCGTTTCCTCGGCTGCCGAGAAACGTTCCCGGTTCGGCAGCATCATCCCGCGTTCGGCCTTGGCCAGGAACAGCATATCGGACACCATGCGGCCCAGACGCTGCAGTTCCTCGGCATTGGAAGCCAGGATCTCCCGGTAGGTATCGGCATCCCGCCGGGTAGCCAACGCGACCTGGGTCTGGGTCAGCAGGTTGCTCAGGGGGGTGCGCAGCTCATGCGCCAGATTCGACGAGAACTCCGACAGTCGCGTGAACGCGTCTTCCAGCCGGTCCAGCATCTTGTTGAGTTCGTGAGCCAGATCGGCCATTTCGATGGGTACCGCCTCGACGGGCATGCGCTGGTGCAGCCGCTGGCTCGTGAGCGTGGTGGCTCTGGATTTCATGGCACGCAATGGCGCCAGCCCCTTGTACGCGGCAAACCAGCTCAGCACGCCACAGATGACGATCGTCACGACGGCATAGGTCATCAGGGTGCGCCGCAACTCCAGCATGAACCGTGTGTGATGCGCCGTGTCCATGGCAACGAGGATGTCCAGCCGCGTCGTTGCGTCATAGGCTGGAATAACCCGGACAAGCATCCCGCGAAACGCCTGCCCTGCGTCGGCCCAATGGATCAGCGCGTCGTTGCCGTTGCCTTCATCCGCCGGTGACAGTTCGCGCGGGAGGCGAAATCCTTCGGACTGGAAGAGCGTTTCACCTTTCGAATCATGGACGCTGACGTACAGCCCGTGATGGTGGCTCAATGCCTCACGCAGCAGCCACTTGGCGTCCTCGGCCGAATTGGATCGCGCCAAAATATCCTCGATCAGGTGCTGCTTGTCCTGCAGCGCCATGTGATCCAGCTCGATGAAATGCCGCTCGGATGCAGCGATGACCAACAAGGCCAATCCAAACACCACAGCCGCAGCCGCCAACGTAAAGAAGAGGGTGAGCCGGGTCGTCAGTGACAGGGAGCGAAACATTCAGTGCTCCTCCGGCGCTTCCAATACGTAACCCATGCCACGTACGGTGTGGATCAGCTTGACCTCATGCCCCTCATCAATCTTCGCGCGCAAGCGCCGGATGGCCACCTCGATCACATTGGTGTCGCTGTCGAAATTCATGTCCCAGACCTGCGAGGCGATCAGCGAGCGGGGCAGGACCTCGCCATGACGGCGCATCAGCAGTTCCAGCAAGCCGAACTCTTTGGCAGTCAGACTGATCCGCCGGCCGCCGCGTGACACGCGTCGGCGCAGCAGGTCCAGTTCGAGGTCGGCCACGCGCAGCACGGTGCTCTCGTTGCCACTGCGCCCCCGGCGCAGGATCGTGCGCACGCGGGCCAGCAATTCGGCAAAGGAGAAAGGCTTGACCAGATAGTCGTCCGCACCGAGTTCAAGGCCTTTGACCCGGTCTTCCACCTGATCGCGTGCGGTCAGGAACAGCACCGGCATCTGCAGGCCGCGATGGCGCAAGGACTGCAGTACCTGCCAGCCGTCGAGGCCGGGCAGCATCACATCCAGGATGACCAGGTCGTACTCGCCCTGCAAGGCCAGGTGCAGACCATCGGCGCCGTCTTGCGCCAGATCGACCACGAAACCCGCTTCGCTCAAGCCTTGTCGCAGGTAGTCGCCCGTTTTGGGTTCATCTTCGACCATCAATATCTTCATGCGGATGCTCGGCCGTATCCGATAAACGCCAGTGTGACGATTTTTAGCGCACCTGACGCATTGATGACAAACATGTAATCGTTCAGACAGCTTCCTGACAGCGGTGCGCCCCTAGCATCCCAGCACTCATCCGCCGAATTAGAAACTCACTGCAGAAACTCTCCGCGAGGATCCCATGCCCCCTTTGAGACCGTTTCATTCACCATGGCCGTCCGTGCCCTCGCGGCGGCGCTTCGTGCGCGGCTTGGTCGCCGGCGGCGTGATGGTCGGCCTGTCACCCTGGGTGCGTGCTGCGGCGCAGGGGCTGGCCGACACGCGCACGGGTGCGGCGCCCGTGCTCAGCGGCACGAACATCGACCTGGTGGTTGCCGAGTCGCCGGTCAACTTCACCGGCACACCAAGGATGGCGACCACCATCAACGGCTCCATCCCGGCGCCAACGCTCAAACTTCGGGAAGGCGACACGGTCACCATCCGCGTCACCAACCGCCTGCGCGAGGCCACCTCGATCCACTGGCACGGGATCATCCTGCCCTACCAGATGGACGGGGTGCCTGGGGTCAGTTTCCCGGGCATCGCCCCTGGCGAAACCTTCACCTACCAGTTTCGCCTCGAACAAACCGGCACCTACTGGTATCACTCGCACTCCGGCATGCAGGAGCAGACCGGCATGTACGGGGCCTTGATCGTCGAGCCGCGTGAGGCAGACCCCATCCGCGCCGACCGCGACCATGTCGTGCTGCTGTCCGACTGGACCGACGAAGACCCCATGCGGGTGCTCGCCAAGCTCAAGGCGCAAAGCGACTACTACAACTTCAATCAGCCGACGGCGATCGATTTTTTCCGTGACGTGGCCGACATGGGGCTCTCCCGCGCACTGGACAAACGTGCGATGTGGAACCACATGCGGATGAACCCGACCGACCTGGCCGATCTCTCGGGGGCGACATTGACCTACCTGATGAACGGCGTCACCCCTGCCGGCAATTGGACTGGCCTGTTCCGGCCGGGCGAGCGCGTGCGTCTGCGGTTCATCAACGGCGCGGCCAACACCTTCTACGACGTGCGCATCCCGGGGCTCAAGATGACGGTGGTGCAAAGCGACGGGCAGAACGTCGAGCCCGTCACCGTCGATGAGTTCCGCTTCGGGCCGGGCGAGACCTACGACGTGATCGTCACGCCCCGAGAGGACGCCTACACGATCTTCGCGCAATCGATGGATCGAACCGGCTTCGCCCGCGGCACGCTCGCGGTGCGCGAGGGCTTGAACGCCGCCGTGCCTGCTCTCGATCCCGTCGAATGGCTCACCATGGCCGACATGATGGGCGCGATGGACCACGGCGCGATGGGGCATGGCGGCTCGGCCATGGGCGCGATGGACCACGGCGCGATGGGCCACGACATGCCGGGCATGAAGCACGACATGTCCGGCATGAACCATGGCGCGATGGCCATGGATCACGGCCAGCACGCGATGCATGGCATGACAGGCGGCGCGATGGCCAAGCCCAGCGCCACGGTCCGTCACGCACGCACGGAATACGGCCCAAGCACGGATATGCGGGTGGACATGCCGCGCACCAATCTTGACGATCCGGGCATTGGCCTGCGCAACAACGGCCGGCGCGTGCTGACGCTGGCCGACCTCAAAACGATCGGCGGCCCTCTCGATCCTCGCGGGGCCGAGCGCGAGATCGAGCTGCACCTCACCGGCAACATGGAGCGCTATACCTGGTCGCTCGACGGCCTCGAGTTCGGCAAGAGCACGCCGGTGCATCTGAAGTATGGCGAGCGGGTGCGCATCATCCTGCACAACGACACGATGATGACCCACCCGATGCATTTGCATGGGCTGTGGAGCGAGGTGGAAACACCCGACGGGCAGTTCCTGGTGCGTCGCCACACCATCCCGGTGCAGCCCGCGCAGCGCGTCAGCTTCCTCGTGACCGCCGACGCCCTGGGGCGTTGGGCCTGGCACTGCCACCTGATGTTGCACATGGACATGGGCATGTTCCGTGTGGTGGTCGTGTCATGAAACTCATCCCAAGTAGATTCGCCATGAAACCCTGCTCTCTCTTCACGGCGGCGCTGGTGCTGCTCGGTGCGGCGCCCGTCTGGGCGCAAACACCGACGGAAGGCGGCGCCCATGCCGCGCACTCGGGCGCGGCTGCCGCCCCAACGCGCGCCCCATCGTCCGCGAACGCCACCATGGACCACGGCAGCATGCGCATGCAAGGCGGAGCCGCCCCCGCCGATGCCCGCGATCCGCACGCGTATGCCAATGGCTTGACCTTGGAGTCGGGCCCGTACGCATTTCCTGGGCCACGGCAACTGCGGCTGTCCGATGAACATGCGTTTGGCAGCGTGCTCCTCGATCGCCTGGAGCGCGTCGACACGAAGGACGGCAACGCCACCGCCTATGAGGCGCAAGCCTGGTTCGGCGGCACCTACGACCGCCTGGTCCTCAAGGCCGAAGGGGACGTCGCCGACGGCAAACTGGAGGAGGCACGCACCGAGGTCCTTTGGGGCCACGCGGTGGCTCCGTTCTGGGACACCCAACTCGGGGTGCGGCAGGACAGCGGCGCCGGCCCTGACCGGACTTGGCTCGCTGTGGGCATCCAAGGGCTCGCCCCGTACTGGTTCGACGTCGATGCCACGGCCTACGTCGGCGGCGCGGGACGCACGGCACTGCGCCTGTCGGGCGAGTACGAGCTCCTGCTCACCCAGCGCCTGATTCTGCAGCCCCGCATGGAAGTCAATCTGTATGGCCGGCGCGATGAAGCGCGTGGCCTGGGCAGCGGGCTGGCCGATGCCACCACAGGGCTGCGCCTGCGTTACGAGTTCTCGCGCCAGTTCGCGCCCTACGTCGGCGTCGAATGGGCTGGCAAGTTCGGACAGACCGCCGATTTTGCGCGCGCCGAAGGACAGCGTACCCGGGAAACGCGTTATGTGGCGGGTGTGCGGCTGTGGTTCTAGAAGCCGCCACGCGCAACTCCGATCTTATTCACCAACCCTAAGGAGAAACCGATGATGAAGAAAACCCTGAGCGTTTTGATGCTGACCGCCTTGCCTGTGTTGGCGCTGGCCGGTGGCGGCCATCAGGGCGGCCATGGCATGGCCGGGCACGACATGCAAGGCATGCACGGTTCGATGCACGGTGGCGCATCACACTCCAACGTCGGCAAGCCAGGCGATCCCGCCAAGGTCGACCGCACCATCGAGGTGGTCATGGACGACTCGATGCGGTTCACGCCGGCGAACATCGCGGTCAAGAAGGGCGAGACCATCCGCTTTTTCGTCAAGAACACGGGCAAGGTGCCGCACGAAATGGTGATCGGCTCAATGAAGGAACTCAAGGCGCACGCCGAGATGATGCGCAAGATGCCCCAGATGCAGCATGCCGAGCCGAACATGGTGACGCTCCAGCCTGGCCAGCGCGGCGGGCTGGTTTGGCAGTTCGATCGGCCCGGTACGGTGGACTTCGCCTGCCTCCTCCCCGGCCATATGGAAGCGGGCATGGTGGGCAAGATCGTCGTCGAATAAGCAGCGTCACCGGGGGTCCTTGTCATGCACCAAACCGTTGATCAACCGTTCCCTCGGCGGCGCAGGCTGCTGCTGGCGGTGCTTGCGCTGAGTCTTCCCTCCCTGGCACCAGCCGCCGCACCGCAGACGCTTGCCGTGCAGGTGTGGAAGGACCCGAACTGTGGGTGTTGCAAGGACTGGATTGCCCACCTGGAGAAAAGCGGATTCCGCGTGAGTGCCGTCGACCAGGGCAACAGCGCAGCCCGCGCTCGCCTCGGGATGCCGCAGAAATTCGGTTCCTGCCATACGGCCCTGATCCAGGGCTATGTGATCGCCCGCCAGCTCGAGACGACGGAAGCCGCGCTGATGGAGACCGTGTTTCCCCACCCGACCCTGTCGGAAATGATGCATGAGAGCGTTCTCGACGCCTATGGTCGCGTCCTCAACGCCTAAAGTCAGGTTGTGAAACGGGGCCTTGCCGCCTATATGGGCGGCAGGTTCCAACTGAATGGTCCGAAAGGGGCTCGACATGGCTGGTTTCGAAGTCGGCATCATCGCGACGATATTTTTCGGCGGTCTCGCAGGCTGGCTTTCCGGCAAGCTCATGGATATGCGCTTCGGCGTCTTCATGAACATCGTGATCGGCATCGTCGGTGCCGCGATCGCAGCTGCCATATTCCGCCGCCTTGACATTTTTGTCGAAGGTGACTGGCTGGGCTATCTGATCACCAGCTTTGTCGGCGCAAGCATCCTCCTTTTCGTCGCCCGACTCGTCCGGCGATAACCAGAAAGGCCGCGTCAGGCGGCACATAGGGTTTGATTATGGTCACCATTCTCGACAGGACCAATCTTTCGAATGCGGCACCCCTGGTGCCTGCAGACGAGAAGCGCATCCGCCATCCGGAAAAGGCCCACAAGCCCGACACCGAAGTGCTGCGCAAGCCGGAATGGATCCGCGTCAAGGCGCCGACATCGAAGGGCTATCACGAGACCCGCGAACTCGTCCGCTCCCACAAGCTGGTGACCGTG
>OGCL01001321.1_pt1 | contig 21680 bp, 19 predicted proteins | sample 1570041 | NCBI WGS metagenome assembly OGCL01 (sample SAMN06266162, study PRJEB24511) | hot springs metagenome | isolation source: Hot spring water | place: South Africa: Limpopo | collected 2015-06-22
AAATGTTCGCTACCGCGAACGTGCTGTCGCGGGCAAGCCCGCTCCCACGTATGCCTTTCGAGTGATTTTCACGCTAATTGAAAGCTGGGGCTTAGGCCCCGGCTTTTCTTTTGCCTGTTCCGGCGATCATGCTGCATCAGGCCGGTTCCTGGTCGCAAGGTGCGCCTCAAAACTTTTTTGGATGCTGCCATGAAATCGACGTTTTCCCATCGCCTGTGGGCGCTGACCGCCGCTGTTTTGCTTGGGGCTGCCCTGCCGGTCCAAGCCTACACCTTCGACGAATTGCCACAGCAATGGACGTATCCCTTTGTTGCCGAACCTCCGACGGCCTATCTGTCGTACTATCAGAGCTCGCCAAACATGATGATGACTGGCTCGCTGCACTTCCCGGCGAGCTGGAACCGTATTTCGGCCGGGCAAAGTGTTCGCTTGCGCGTGCTCATACCACCGGGCGTCGATTGGGCAGCGGTTGGAACAAATACGCCCAATATGGTCGGAACCGGGTATGCATGCGATGGGATCGTCAGTGCACGAAATGAGGCTGGCTGCACCCGTATCGGCATGCCGGGCAACCATGGATTGTTCCCGATCGTGCAAGGAACCCCAGTACCGAATCGACAGGCGCGCATTGTGTCGATGGTGATCCAAGCCGAGAATTACATGGGCTTTACCTTCGGTGACATGACCATCACCTGGCACATCGCCGACATGACGGAATACAAAAAATGGCGTTCCGCCCGCCGCTGGGCCGGTGGGAGCGGCGACTGCGACGGCTTGGGCAACGCTTACGCCACCGGCCCGCAGTGCGACACGATGGGTACCGGTAATGCCGATCCGAACGCACCGACGGGTGGCGGCACGACGACGCCGGGAGGAGGCAGCGCCGGCGGTGGTACGACCACACCGGGCGCTTTTGTCGTGACCGCGTCGGCGCAGGTGGTGGGCGGCGATCCTTTGGTGATCAAAGTCGCCAACGCCAGTGGAACGATCAAGAATTGTACCCAACCTCTGGATGCGCAGTTGAAGACGCCCTTGAATTTCGTCGTTTCCAGCGATGGCGCCACGGCCTCGGCCACGGCGCCCGTGGTCACCGCCGATGCGAATCTGTCGATCACCTGTATCAGTACCGATGAGCGCAGCGCGACGCCGGTCAGCGTGAAAGTTCTCACCGCGCCAGCGCTGGCGGTGACGGTGAAGGAGAAAAAAGTCCTGACCACCGGCAAGATGCGCCTCGTCCTGCAGGCCAAGGTCAATCAGGCGGCCGATTACAACAAAGCGGCCCGTCTGTTCCTCGTGGCGGCAACCCAGGCGCCGATCTCCGGCGAACGCGGCTATTTCATCAAGAAAAAGGAGACGCAGACGGACACTGCGGGTAACACGGTCACCGTCTGGAATTGGGTTCCCTTGACCACGAACCTCTTCGAGATGGGAGATCTGGACAACTATGCCGTCCGGTCGGCAGTTTTCACGTCGGCGCCGTTCGAGGTCGTGGCTCTCGAAGGCAACGAGGCCTTCACCGCCGATCAACTCGGCGCCTGGAAGACCGAGATCTGGGCGGCGTACCAGATCAAGAATAGCCAGTCCGCCTGGGTGGTGGCGCCGACGGCGATCAAACTGTACGAGTGATCGAGTCAGGGTCGGTACGCTGTCGCGAAGACAAAGAAGCGCAGGTCGTCGCGGTCATCGTCACCTACCACCCTTCACCTTCGTCGTTGCACGCCTTGCTGGCAAGGCTGCAGCGGCAGGTGGGCCAGATCATCATCGCCGATAACGGCGGCGGTGCGGCTTTGGTGCCGCCGGGTATCGCTGAGGTCATCGATCTCGGCGGCAATCGAGGTATTGCCGCAGCGCAAAATGCCGGCATCGCACGGGCCCGCCAGCGCGGGGCTGCTTATGTTCTGCTGCTCGATCAGGACAGTCTGCCTGACGAAGACATGGTGGCGCGGTTGCTGACGGCGCTGGAGGTTTTGCAGCGGCAGGGCGTGCATCTGGCGGCGGTGGGGCCGCGCCTTTTCGACCGCCGCCGGCTTGGCGCGCTGCCATTTCGCCGGCAAGCGGGCTTCGCGGCGCGCTTTTTTCGCTGCGCCGATGAGCGCGACCTGATCGAGGTCGACATCCTGCCGGCTTCCGGCACGCTCATTCCGCTGGCGGCCATCGACGCGATCGGCGCGATGGACGAGGCGCTGTTCATCGACTATGTCGACACCGAATGGTGTCTGCGCGCCGGCAGCCGGGGCTATGCGCTCTATGGCGTTTGCGCGGCGCGCATGGACCATGCGCTGGGCGAGTCCCCCCGACATGCCTTCGGTCGCTGGATCCCCGGCCGTTCCGGAGTGCGGCTTTACTATCACTTTCGCAACGCCTTGCTGCTCTATCGCCGGGCTTATTTACCGCTCGGCTGGCGGCTGCGCGATGCCTGGCGGCTGAGCCTGCAACTGGGCTATTACGCTCTGTTCGCGCGGCCTTGGGTGGCAAACGTGCGTTTCATTCTTCTTGGCCTCTGGCACGGCCTGCGCGGCGTGCGCGGCAAGTTGGCCGGGCATCCGCACTGAAGCGGCGAAAGTCAGTTCCCTCGACACGGCGCGGGTGCGTCATCGCCCGCCTGGCAGGCGGCGGCTCCGCTGCCGCCAGGAAGCCGCTGAGTCAACCGCCCACCGAGCACCGCTTATTGCCTACTGCCGCGGGCGCGGCACGCGCCTGGCGTGCCGCGTCGTCGCTTCACGGCATTTCTTCATAAAGCGGCAGCGTGAGGAATTCGGGGAACTCGTCGGCAAGCGCCATCCGTTCGAAGATGACGGCGGCGCGGTCGTAGGTCTCGGTTTTTTCGCCATTGGCGGTGACGGTGGCCTTCACCTTGGCGAGTTCCTCGGCAATCATCGCGCGCACCATCTCGGCGGTGACCTTGCGGCCATCGTCGAGCTTGCCTTTCGGCGAGACCATCCACTGCCAGACCTGCGAGCGGCTGATCTCGGCAGTGGCGGCATCCTCCATCAGGTTGTGGATCGGCACGCAGCCGTTGCCGGCCAGCCAGCTGCCGAGGTAGTGGATGCCAACGTTGATGTTGTTCCTCAGGCCTGCCTCGGTGATCGGCTGCTCGGGGCGGAAATCGAGCCAGTCCTTCGGGCCGAACTGGCCTTCGACCTGCCTGTCCCACTGGTTGGGGCGCTCGCCCAGCACGGCCTTGAATTCTTCCATCGCGATGGCGACGAGGCCCGGATGCGCGACCCAGCCACCGTCGAAACCATCGTTGGCGTCGCGGCGCTTGTCGTGGCGGATGCCGGCCAGGGCTTTTTCGTTGGCCACCGGGTCGTTCTTGATCGGGATCAGCGCGCTCATGCCGCCGATGGCCGGCGCGCCGCGCTTGTGGCAGGCCTGCACCAGCGCCAGCGCATAGGCGCGCATGAAGGGCACTTCCATGGTGATGGCGCCGCGGTTGGCGAGGCAAAAACTCTCGTTCTTCTTGAACTTCTTGATGCAGGAGAAGATGTAGTCCCAGCGGCCGGCATTGAGGCCGGCGCTGTGCTCGCGCAGTTCGTAGAGGATTTCCTCCATCTCGAAGGTGGCGAGGATCGTCTCGATCAGCACGGTGGCCTTGATGGTGCCGCGTGGCAGGCCGATGTGATCCTGGGCCATGCAGAAGATGTCGTTCCACAGGCGCGCTTCGAGGTGCGATTCCATCTTCGGCAGATAGTAGAAGGGCCCGGCGCCACGCGCCACCTGCTCTTTCGCGTTGTGGAAGAAGACCAGGGCGAAGTCGAAGAGGCCGCCGGAGACGCGCTGGCCGTCGACGGTGACGTGCTTCTCGTCCAGATGCCAACCGCGCGGGCGGATTTGCAGGGTGGCGATCTTGTCTCCCAGTCTGTATTCCTTGCCGGCTTCGTTGGTGAAGGAAATCTGGCGGCGGATCGCGTCATGGAGGTTGAGTTGGCCCTGGATCTGGTTGAACCAGTTCGGGCTGTTCGAATCCTCGAAGTCGGTCATGTAGGAATCCGCCCCCGAGTTGAAGGCGTTGATGATCATCTTGCGCTCGACCGGACCGGTGATCTCGACGCGGCGGCAATGGAGCGCCGGCGGCAGCGGCGCGATCTTCCAGTCGCCCTCGCGGATATGCTTGGTCTCCGGCAGGAAGTCGGGCATTTCACCTGCGTCGATGCGCGCCTGGCGCTCGATGCGCTTCTTCAGCAGTTCCTGGCGGCGCGGTTCGAAGGCGCGGTGCAGCTTGGCGACGAATTCGAGTGCTTCCTGGGTGAGAATTTCCTCGAAGCGGGGATGGATCGGCGCGTTGATTTGCACGCCGGCGGGAAGCTTGAGCGTCATCGGATTCTCCACGGTGGTCTTGTAGGAATCTGAAGTCTATTCCACACAAACTGGCCAGATAAGTCACAATATCGTCCATTCATTCGGTATGAGAAGTAAAAAATGGACAGACTGAAGACCTTGGAGGCTTTTGTTCAGGTGGCGCAAAAAGGCAGTCTCACGGCCGCCGCACGGGAGGGGGGCGTCACGCCTGCCATCATCGGCCGGCGACTCGACGCGCTGGAGGACCGCCTCGGCGTCAAGCTCCTGGTGCGGACGACCCGCAAGCTCACGCTGACGCAGGAGGGCGAAGCCTTTCTGGAGGACTGTCAGCGCATCCTCACCGATTTGGCCAACGCCGAGGCGCAGTTGACGCTCGGCAGCGCGCGGGCGAGCGGGCATCTGAAGGTGACCGCTCCGGCGGGTTTCGGGCGCAAGCACGTCGCGCCCCTGATGCGCGAATTCCTGCGCGCGCATCCCGAAGTTTCGGCGACGCTCGATCTCTCCGAGCGCACCGTCGATCTGGTCAGCGAAGGCTTCGACTGCGCGGTGCGACTCGGTTGGCTGGTCGATTCCAGCCTGGTTGCCGTGCGGTTGGGCGAAATGCGGCGCGTGGTGGTGGGCAGCCCGGCGTATTTCCAGAAGAAGGGCGTGCCGCGTAGCCTCGACGAGCTGGCGCGTCATGATTGCCTGACCTTGTCGACGCAAGCCGGCTGGGATTTCGTCGTCCGGGGAAAACCCGTGCTGTTCAAGCCGCCGGGACGCTTCGCCTGCAACGACGGCGCGGTGCTGCACGAATGGGCGCTCGCCGGCATGGGGCTGGCCTGGCGGTCGCTCTGGGAAGTCGGCGAGGATTTGCGCTGGGGGCGGCTCGTTTCGGTGCTCGACGAATTCTCCCCGCCGCCGGTCGGCATCCACGCCGTGTTCCCCGGGCGACGCCACCTGCCGCAGCGTGTGCGCCTGTTCATCGACCTGCTGAAAGACAACTACAGCCGGCCGGATTATTGGGATAGAGTCGAGTGACCATGAAAACCAGAATCCATTCTTCCGAGCGCGAACAGGATTTTTCCGACGTCGATCGCGCCGCGCTCATCGCCGCGCTGGCCGCCATCCTGCCGCCGGGTGCGTTGCTCCACGACGAGGAAGACCTCAAACCCTACGAGTGCGACGGCCTGTCGGCCTATCGCCGCCTGCCGCTCGCCGTGGCGCTGCCCGAAACCGAGGCGCAGGTCGTCGCCATCCTGAAAGCCTGCCACGGCCTGGGGGCGCCGGTCGTCGCGCGCGGGGCGGGCACGGGGCTTTCCGGCGGCGCGCTGCCGCATGCGCATGGCGTGGTGCTGTCGCTGGCGAAGATGAAGCGCATCGTGCAGCTCGATCCGCTCGCCCGCACGGCGGTGGTGCAGCCGGGCGTCAGGAACCTCGCCATCTCCGAGGCCGCGGCGCCCTTCGGCCTGTACTACGCGCCCGATCCGAGTTCGCAGATCGCCTGCACCCTCGGCGGCAACATCGCCGAGAATTCCGGCGGCGTGCATTGTCTGAAATACGGCCTGACGGTGCATAACGTCTTGCGCATCCGCGCCGTCACCATCGACGGCGAAATCGTCGAGTTCGGCTCGGCTGCCCCCGACGCTCCCGGTTACGACCTGCTGGCGCTGATGATCGGCTCCGAGGGACTCCTTGCCGTGGCGACGGAAATCACGGTGAAGCTCGTGCCCAGGCCGGAGACCGCGCGCGTGGCGATGGCCTCGTTCGACTCGGTGGAAAAGGCCGGCGCGGCGGTGGCCGAGATCATCGCCGCCGGCATCATTCCCGCCGGGCTGGAGATGATGGACAAGGCGGCAACGCGGGCGGTCGAGCCCTTCGTCGGGGCGGGTTACGACCTCGATGCCGCTGCCATCCTGCTCGCCGAATCCGACGGCACGCCGGAGGAAGTGGAGGAGGACATCGCCGCGCTGCGCGCCGTGCTGGAGAAAAGCGGGGCGACCGACATCCGCGTGTCGAACTCCGAGGCCGAACGCCTGAAATTCTGGGCCGGGCGCAAGGCGGCCTTTCCGGCGGTGGGCAACATCTCGCCCGACTACTACTGCATGGACGGCACGATTCCCAGGAAGCGCCTCGCCGAGATGCTGACGGCAATTGCCGCGATGGAAAAGAAATACGGCCTGCGTTGCGTCAATGTGTTTCATGCCGGCGACGGCAACCTGCATCCGCTCATCCTCTACGACGCCAATGTGCCGGGCGAGCTGGAACGCACCGAAGCCTTCGGCGCGGAGATCCTCGAACTGACGGTGAAGCTCGGTGGCGCGATCACCGGCGAGCACGGCGTCGGTTACGAGAAGATCGGCTCGATGTGCGTGCAGTTCGACAGCGAGGAACTCAAGGCCTTCCATCGCGTCAAGGCGGCCTTCGATCCGCTCGGGCTGCTCAACCCGGACAAGGCGATTCCCACGCTGCACCGCTGCGCCGAATTCGGTCGCATGCACGTGCATCGGGGACGACTGGCCCATCCCGAACTGGAGCGTTTTTGATGATCGAACGGTTCAAGGAGCGGATTCTGGAAGGCAAGCCCCTGCGTCTGCGCGGCGCCGGCAGCAAGGATTTCTACGGCAATCCGCCGCGCGGCGAGATTCTCGACACGCGTGCGCATCGCGGCATCGTCGCCTACGAGCCGACCGAGTTGTATGTGACGGCCAGATGCGGTACGCCGCTCGCCGAGATCGAGGCGGCGCTCGCGGCGCAAGGCCAGTGTCTCGCCTGCGAGCCGCCGCGTTTTGCGACGGATTCGACCATCGGCGGCGTGGTGGCGGCGGGATTGTCCGGCCCGCGCCGTATGAGCGCCGGGGCCCTGCGTGACTTCGTGCTCGGCGTGACGATCCTCGATGGCGAAGCCCGCGAACTCTCCTTCGGCGGGCAGGTGATGAAGAACGTCGCCGGCTACGACATCTCCCGCCTTGTCGCCGGCAGTCTCGGCACGCTCGGGCTGATTCTCGAAGTGACGCTCAAGGTGTTGCCCCGGCCGGCGGCCGAAACCACGCTGCGTTTCGAAATGGGCCAGCCGGCGGCCTTGCGCAAACTCAACGCATGGGCTGGGCAGCCGCTGCCCATCGTCGCCAGCTGCTGGCATGACGGCGTGCTGACGCTGCGGCTGGCCGGCGCGCGCGCGGCGGTGGCGGCGGCGGCGAAAAAAGTCGACGGCGGCAAGACGGCGCCCGCGGAATTCTGGGACGGCCTGCGCGACCAGACGCTGCCGTTCTTCACCGCCGAAACGCTGTGGCGCCTGTCGCTGCCCTCGACCGCGCCGGCGCTCGATCTGCCGGGCGAGACGTTGATCGAATGGGGCGGCGCGCTGCGCTGGCTGAAGACCGATGCCGCGCCCGAAGCCGTGCGGGCGTCAGCCGCCGCCGTCGGCGGCCACGCCACGCTCTACCGCGCGCCGGACGCGCTCAGATCGCGGCTGGGCGCTTTCTCCCCCTTGTCCGCGCCGCTCATGAAACTGCACAGGAACCTCAAGGCCGCTTTCGATCCTCGGGGTATTTTCAACCCCGGCCGCTTGTATCCCGATCTGTAATGGAAACCCATCTCGCCGATTTCATCCGCGCCACGCCCGCCGGCGGCGCGGCCGAAGCGATCCTCAGAAAGTGCGTGCACTGCGGCTTTTGCACCGCGACCTGTCCGACCTACCAGCTCTTCGGCGATGAACTCGACGGGCCGCGCGGACGCATCTATCTCATCAAGCAAGTCCTCGAAGGCGCGCCGCCGACGGAAAAAACCCGTCTGCATCTCGATCGCTGCCTCACCTGCCGCTCCTGCGAAACGACCTGCCCGTCCGGCGTGCATTACTCGCGGCTGCTCGACATCGGTCGCGCCGTGGTCGAAGAACGCGTGCCGCGCCGGGGCGTCGATGGCCTGCTGCGCGCCGCCTTGCGCGCCGTCCTGCCGCGGTCGACTCTTTTCGGCGCGGCGCTGAAGCTCGGCCAGATGCTGCGCCCCTTGCTGCCTGCCGCGCTCAAAGCCAAGGTGCCGCCGCTGTCTTCGGCGGGTGTCATCGCGCCGGTTGTCGGCGCGCGCAAGATGCTGGTGCTGGCCGGTTGCGTGCAGCCCGGCATGTATCCGAACATCAACGGCGCAGCGCAGCGCGTGCTGGCGAAGCTGGGCATCGACCTGTTCGCCGTCGCCGGCGCGGGCTGCTGCGGCGCGGTGAAGCTGCATCTCAACGACGCCGAAGGCGCGCGGGAAGATGCGCGGCGCAACATCGACGCCTGGTGGCCGCATTTGGCGAGTGTCGAGGCTATCGTCATTACGGCTTCGGCCTGTGGCGTGCAGATCAAGGATTACGGCCACCTGTTGCAGGACGATCCGGCCTACGCGGACAAGGCTGCGCGTATCGCGGCGCTGGCGCGCGATGTCGGCGAGGCGGCGGCGGCCGAAAAGGGCGCGCTGCTCGAATTGCTGAAAAAGTCGACGCCGGCAGGACGGCGCAGGCTCGCCTTCCATGCGCCCTGCACCCTGCAACACGGCCTGAAGCTGCGCGGCGTGGTCGAGGAGATTCTCGCCACGGCGGGCTTCGATCTCGTGCCGGTCGCCGATGGCCATCTGTGCTGTGGTTCGGCGGGCGCCTACTCGATTCTCCAGCCGGAGATTTCCCGCCGCCTGCGCGACGACAAGCTCGCCGCGCTGACGGCTGGCGCACCGGAGGGCATCGCCAGCGCCAACGTCGGCTGCATCGCCCACCTGCAATCCGGCACGCGGCTGCCGGTGCGCCATTGGATCGAGTGGCTGGACGAGCGTCTGGCGGAATGAGCGATTGCGCTTGCTGCGAACGATCCGCACAGCAGGTCGATCGACAGGGCGAAGAAATCTCCTGATGCGGGCTGGCCATGAAAATCAGCCCCTCGCTGTCGAGGCAAAAAAGCCAACGCCTTTTGGGCGTTGGCTTCTTCGCCCCACTCCCTCTGTGTCGAGGGTATTCAGATCGGCTCAATGGAACTGCTCTTCCTCGGTCGAGCCGGTGAGCGCCTTGACGCTGGAGGACCCGCCCTGGATGACGGTGGTGACGTCGTCGAAGTAGCCTGCGCCGACTTCCTGCTGGTGCGAGACGAAGGTGTAGCCCTTCTCGCGAGCCGCGAATTCCGGTTCCTGCACCTGTTCGACGTAATGCTTCATGCCTTCGCCGCGCGCATACTCGTGGGCGAAGCGGAAGGTGTTGAACCAATTGATGTGGATGCCGGCCAGGGTGATGAACTGGTACTTGTAGCCCAGCGCCGAGAGTTCGTCCTGGAACTTGGCGATGGTCTTGTCGTCGAGGTTCTTCTTCCAGTTGAACGATGGCGAGCAGTTGTAGGAGAGCAGCTTGCCGGGGCAGGCCTTGAGCACCGCCTGCGCGAACTCGCGGGCGAAGCCCAAGTCGGGCGTGCCGGTCTCGCACCACACCAGGTCGGCGTAGGGCGCGTAGGAAACGCCGCGCGAAATGGCCTGTTCGAGGCCGTTCTTGACGCGGTAAAAGCCTTCCTGGGTACGCTCGCCGGTGAGGAAGGGTTTGTCGCGCGGGTCGTGGTCGGAGGTCAGCAGGTTGGCGGCCTCGGCGTCGGTGCGGGCCAGCACGATGGTGGGCACGCCCATCACGTCGGCGGCGAAACGCGCTGCGATCAGCTTCTCGATGGCTTCCTGCGTCGGCACGAGCACCTTGCCGCCCATGTGGCCGCACTTCTTGACGGCGGCGAGCTGGTCTTCGAAATGCACGCCGGCGGCGCCCGCGGCGATCATGTTCTTCATCAGCTCGAAGGCGTTGAGCACGCCGCCGAAACCGGCTTCGGCATCCGCGACGATGGGCAGGAAGAAATCGACGTAGTCCTCGTCGCCGGGGCCGATGCCGCGGCTCCACTGGATTTCGTCGGCGCGCTTGAAGGTGTTGTTGATGCGGCGCACCATGGTCGGCACGGAGTCGTAGGCGTAGAGCGACTGGTCGGGATACATCGTCTCCGAGGTGTTGCCGTCGGCGGCGACCTGCCAGCCGGAGAGGTACACCGCCTCGAGACCGGCCTTGGCCTGTTGCATGGCCTGGCCGGCGGTGATGGCGCCGAAGGCATTGACGTACCCCTTCTTTGCGCCGCCATTCACCAGATGCCACAGCTTCTCGGCGCCGCGCTTGGCCAGCGTGTATTCGATCTGGACGGAGCCGCGCAGGCGGACGACGTCGGCGGCGGAATAGCCACGCTTGATGCCTTTCCAGCGTGGATTGGTGGCCCAGTCCTTTTCCAGGGCGGCGATTTGCTCTTGGCGGTTGCTCATGTTGCGTGTCCTCTCTCTCAAGTGGAAGTGGGTTGCCGGGGTAATGGTGAAAGAGTATAGGAGAGTTTTTGCAAGGCAACAAGTGTCTTATATAAGACATATGTTAGAAATTTGTGATGAGGGGATAAAAAGGCCCGCTATGGGCGGACTGTCTGGGTGGCTCGATTTCTTGTCCGGTAACGGTGTCTGGCTGGTGGGAATTACACCGCGGCTTGGGAAACGCTGAATAAATTGCTGCGCGGGCGAATCGCTGCGTTCAGCGTTTCCCTTGATGAGCCGTTGCCGAAAAGGGCAACGCTTCAGCTGGTTGCTTCCGCTGGCCCCGACCGCCTCGTGGATTTTTTTATCAAATTACATTGAAAATCAATGTGTCTGGCGGAGAGGGCGGGATTCGAACCCGCGTTGGGGTATTACCCCAAACACGCTTTCCAGGCGTGCGACTTAAACCGCTCATCCACCTCTCCGCGCAGGGCAAAATTCTAGCAGAGTCAGCCTTCGCTGTGCCTCAGCGAGAAGTCGATCGCGCGCACGTCCTTGGTCAGCGTGCCGATCGAGATGCGGTCGACACCGGTTTCGGCAATGGCGCGCACGGTTTCCAGTCGCACGCCGCCCGAGGCTTCGAGTTGGGCGCGGCCATCGGTCAGGACGACGGCCTCGCGCATCTGGTCCAGGTCCATGTTGTCGAGCAAGATCAGGCGCGCACCGGCGTCGAGCGCTTCGGCGAGTTGTTGGTGGGTTTCGACTTCGACCTGGATGAAAAAGTCGGCGCCGGCGAGACGGCGCGCCGTGGCGTAGGCGGCAGCCACGCCGCCGCAGGCGATGATGTGATTCTCCTTGACGAGAATGCCGTCATAGAGGCCGAGGCGGTGGTTGGCGCCGCCGCCGCATTTGACCGCGTATTTCTGGGCGAGCCGCAGGCCGGGCAGCGTCTTGCGGGTGTCGACGATGTGGGCGCGCGTGCCGGCGACGGTCGCGACGTAGGCGCGCGTGGTCGTCGCCGTGCCGGAGAGCAATTGCAGGAAGTTGAGGGCGCTGCGCTCGGCGGTGAGCAGCGCGCGCGTATCGGCGGCGATTTCGCAGACGATGCGCCCGGCCTCGATCGCCTCGCCGTCGTGCGCCAGCCAGTGCACGTTCGCTTGCGGATCGAGCCTTCTGAAACAGGCCTCGAACCACGCGGTGCCGCACAACACGGCGGCCTCGCGGCAGGTGACGATGCCCACGGCCGGGCGACGGGCGGGGGCGAGCAGCGCGGTCAGGTCGCCGCTGCCGATGTCCTCGGCGAGCGCGGCGAGCACGTTGCGTTCGATTTCGGCGGCGAGGGGAAGCGGGAAATCCATTTATGCGATTCTAGCCGTTCGTCGCCGGGCCGCGACGTTGCGCCAGCGCCAGCGCTACGCTGCTTGCGGCGATGATGGCGATGCCGGCCAGCGTCGTATCGTCCGGCCAATGACCGAAGAACGCCCAGCCGAGCAGGGTGGCCCAGACGAGTTGTACGTAGAGGAGGGGAGACAGGGTGGTCGCCGGCGCATGGCGGAATGCGGAAATGAGCATGAAGTGGCCGGTGGCGCCGTAGATGCCCAGCGAAGCGACCATCAGTGCATCCGTCGCCGTCGCCGGCCAAGGACCGCTCCAGTAGAGCGGGGCGGCCAAGGTCATCGACAGTGTGCCGACAAGCGCGGTGTAAAAGAGCATGGTGAGCGTGTTTTCCGTGGGGGCCAGCATGCGCGTCTGAACCTGGTAGATGCTGTAGCACAGCGCGGCAGCCAGCGCGAAGGCGAGCCCGGTCGGGTCGAGCGCGCCGTCCGGGTCCGCGATGAGCAGCACACCGCTAAAGCCCGCGGCGATTGCCAGCCAGTGCAGCGGACGCAGGGTCTCGCCAAGGAAAGGGTTGGCCAAGAGCGCGACGATGAAAGGAGCGACGAAGAGCAGCGCCGTGGTTTCCGCCAGAGGCAGGTAATGCAACGCTGCCATGTTGAGTGCCGTGACGCCCACCAGCATCAGTGCACGGATAGTTTGCAGGCGCGGACGCGCGGTGGCGATGAGCTTCTTCCCGCCCAGATGGGGAGCGAAAACGATCAGCATGAGGAGGAAGTGCAGCGTGTAGCGCGCCCACACCAGCATCGGCACCGGATAGCGCGCCGCCAGATGCTTGGCGGCGCCGTCGAGCAGGGCGAAACACAGCGTCGCGCCGAGCATCAGAAGGATGCCGCGCAGGGGATGGTGTTCAGCGGTCAATGGGGGGGCGGTGCGGTTTCGGGGAAGGGGTGATCCAGCCGTTGAGGAGGGCGCGCGCCGGTTCGACGAGTTCGCCTGCGGCAAGCCCGATGGGCCCTTGGCCTCTCGCGACGCAGGCGTCGGCCGCCGCGCCGTGCAGGTGCACCGCGGCGAGCAGGGCTTCGAGCGGTGGCCAGCCTTGGGCGAGCAGCGCGGCGAGCATGCCGGTGAGCACGTCGCCGCTGCCCGCGCTGGCGAGTCCCGGATTGCCATTCGCGTTGATGAACCAGCGGCCGTCCGGCGCGGTGACGAGGGTGCCGCAGCCTTTCAGGGCGACGAAGGCGTTCAGGCGCTTCGCGAGGGCGAGCGCAGCCACCAGGCGGTCGGCCTGGACGGCGGCGACGTCGCTGCCCAAGAGGCGGGCGGCTTCGGCGGGATGGGGCGTCGCGAAAGTCGGCGCGGGCGAAACGGCGGTGCGTCCGGCCAGGCGGCGCAGCAGCACGGGGCCTTGGGCAAGCAGGTTGAGCGCATCGGCGTCGAGCACCAGCGGCAGGGGACTGTCGATGGCGCGCGCCAGGAGTTCCCCGGCCTGCACCGACTGGCCGAGGCCGGGGCCGACGGCCAGCACGCTGGCGAGGGCAAGCGCTTCGCCGGGCTCGCGCAGCATCAGTTCGGGCTGGGCGATGTCGAGCGCAAGCCGTTCCAACAGACCGACGAAGACCCGCCCGGCCCCAAGCTTGAGCGCCGCGCGACCGGCCAGGAGAGCCGCGCCGGCCATGCCGGGGGCGCCACCGATGACGGCGACGCTGCCGAAACGGCCCTTGTGGCTGTTGCGCGCGCGCGGTCGCAGGCAGGAGAGGAACAGATCGGGCGCAACGACCTGTCCGTCGGGTTCGGCAAGGGCAAGTCCGAGGTCGAAAAGCGAAACCGCACCGCAGACATCCGGGCCGTCTGCCGTGAGTAGGCCAGGTTTGAGGGCGATGAAGGTGGCAGTGCGCGTCGCGCGCACGCAGGGGCCGGCGACTTGGCCGGTGTCGGCGGCCAGTCCGCTCGGCACGTCGAGGGCGAGGATGGGGGCGCCGCATGCGTTCATCCGTGCGATCCATTCGGCGTGGCGCCCGCCGATCGGGCGGGCCAGGCCAATGCCGAACAGCCCGTCGACGACGAGATCGAATTCACCCGCCGGCCAGTCATTCTCGCCCGACAGCAGGGTGACCGCATGGCCATCGGTTTCGAGAAGGCGGGCGAGAACGCGCGCATCGCCGCCGTTGTTGCCCGGCCCGGCGACGACCAGCACCCGCTTGCCGCCGGCGAGCATCTCGCGCGCGAGCGCCGCCGCCGCCCGGCCGGCACGCTCCATGAGCGGCGGCGCGGCATCGGCATGGGCTGCCTCGACGCGGCGCAGGCTGTCGACAGTCAGGATCGGTTCTGCCATGGCGCGCATTCTAGGTTAGAGTGCGACGCTCATGCAGAGGACGCTACCATGAACCTGATGAGCGGATTGCTTCCCGAACTCGCGGCGCGTACCGCCGCCTTGCGCCGCGACCTGCACGCGCATCCGGAGCTCGCCTTCCAGGAAACACGCACGGCCGGCATCGTCGCCGCCCGCCTGCGCGCGCTGGGCATCGAAACCTTCGAGGGCATCGCCCGCACCGGCGTGGTCGGGCGTCTCAAGGCGGGAACGAGCGACCGTGCCATCGGCCTGCGTGCCGACATGGACGCGCTGCCGCTTGTCGAACTCAACGCCTTTTCCCACCGTTCGCGGCACGAAGGGCGCATGCACGCCTGTGGCCACGACGGACACACGGCGATGCTTCTGGGCGCGGCCGAAGTCCTCGCTCGCCTGCGCGATGCCGGCGCGTTCGATGGCACGGTGCATTTCATCTTCCAGCCTGCCGAAGAGCACGAAGGCGGCGGTCGCGCGATGGTCGAAGAAGGGCTCTTCGAGCGCTTTCCGATGCAGATGGTGTTCGGTCTGCACAACTGGCCGGGCCTGCCGGCCGGCAGCATCGCCGTCACCGAGGGGCCGGTGATGGCCGGCGCCGACCGCTTCGAAATCATCGTCGGCGCGCGTGGTGCGCATGCGGCAATGCCACATCAGGGCAGCGACGCCATCCTCGCCGGCGCCGCGCTGGTGCAGGCCGTGCAAGCGCTGACCAGTCGCGAGACCGATCCGCTCGACGCTGCCGTGGTGAGCGTGACGCGCTTTCACGCCGGTTCCGCCGACAACATCCTGCCCGAAGCAGCTCGTCTGGGCGGCACGGTGCGCAGCCTGCGCCCCGAAGTGCAAGACGCGCTGGAGGAGGGCCTGCGCCGCATCTGCAACGGCATGGCAGCCACCTATCGCGTGCAGGTCGACCTCGACTACGTGCGCGGCTATCCGCCGACCCTCAATGCGCCGGAGCCCAGCGCCATCTGCCGCGAGGCGGCGCGCCAGTCGGTCGCCGGCGAACCGGTGTTCACCGATCTGAAGCCGAGCATGGGCGCAGAAGACTTTTCCTATCTCTCGTGCATCGTGCCCGGCTGCTACGTCTGGCTCGGCAATGGCCACGGCGAAGGCGGCTGCATGCTGCACAGCCCCCATTACGATTTCAACGACGCAATCATCGCGACGGGCATCCGCTACTGGGTTCGCCTGGTCGAAAAGGTGCTGGCGCCGACGTGAGCATGGAGAAGGAGACAGTATGGTTGCACGCAAGAAGGTGCTGTTCGTCTGCATGGGCAACATCTGCCGCTCGCCGACCGCCGAGGGCGTCACGCGCACCCTCGCGAAACGCTTGGGCGTGGCGGAAGCTTTCGAGTTCGATTCGGCCGGCACGCATGACTATCACATCGGCAGCCCGCCGGATACGCGTGCGGTCAAGGCGGCGGCGCGGCGCGGTTACGACCTTTCCGCGTTGCGGGCGCGACAGGCGAACGTGCTCGATTTCGTGCGCTTCGATCGCATTCTGGCCATGGATCGGGAGAACCTGCGCCTGTTGCGCAGGACGTGTCCGCCGGAACAGGCGGACAAGCTGGGATTGTTTCTCGAATTTGCCCCCGAGCTCGGGACGGACGAGGTGCCCGATCCCTACTACGGCGGGCCGGAAGGTTTCGAGCGCGTCCTCGACATGGTCGAGGCCGCCGCGGACGGCTTGCTGAGGCGCCTTTCGGAACGATAGCGTGAAAGACACGGCAGCCTGCGGGCGGGGTTTCCCTGCCCGCAGGCGACACGCGCCGGAAGGCGCAATCCGCGACGGGCGAGCTTTGATGTCGCCCGTGATATCGAGCGCAGCGAGCACGAAAGAACCCCCCGAGAGGAAGGTCGCGCACTGCGCGACGTTTGCGATTAACGAAGGCGGCGATGGTGGTGTAGTGCGGGACGGTATCACCCGACAGCGCGATGAAGGTGATGTGCTCGCGGCAGGCGCGTTCTATCCCCCGGCTGCTGACGATACCTTGGCTGTAGGCGAACAGGACGACCTTGAGCAGCATTCCCGGCGGCCAGGCCGGGGCGCCCGTCAGGTCGTTGCGGTAGCGGGCGTCGAAGTCGGTCAGATCCAGTTCGTGGTCGCGCAGCGATGGCAATCCCCCTTCTGCCTTTCCTTATGGCGGGCTACTGTGTTGCAGTTACCGTTTGGTTTTTCGTATTTCTGGCGGCACATGCAATAGCGGAGCGCCATTCAAATGCCACCTAACCTGGCGGTCGACCTCGCTCCCTTCGGTCGCTGGACGCTGCGCGATGAAGCCGCGCAGCGCCGGTCACCTCTACGTGGGGCGTCACCAGCCATGGCGCGCTACAATTCCTCCAGTTGCTCACCGGAGATCGATCATGAATTTCAGCATCGAGTGCGAGGAAGAAGTTGATGGCCGCTGGATTGCTGAGGTTCCACAGCTTCCCGGCGTCCTTTGCTACGGCACGACCGCCGAGGAAGCTATGGCCAAGGCTGAGGTTCTCGCTCTCCGCGCCATGGCCGAGCGCCTCGAACACAGCGAATCGCGTCCCGTCGAAATCAATATCTCCCTTCCCATCGCCGCATGAGTCACTGGCCGTCCATCAAAGCCAAACGGTTGCTTGCTGCACTGCTTGGCCTCGGATGGCAAATCAAGCGGCAATCTGGTTCTCACCGCACGCTCTCCCGCGAAGGGTGGCCCGACGTAGTCTTCGCGTTCCACGACGGCGAAGAAATCGGCCCTCGCATGTTGGCTCGTATCGCCAAGCACACGGGTATCACCCCCAAAGATCTGTAGTTTCGCTGGTACTCCCGGCGCCGCCCAACCCCTCCGTCAACCGGACCGCCTGCAAGCTGCACTTGCAGGTTCGCTCCGGCCTTCGGCCTCCGCCGGCCGGTTACGTCGAACGTTGAAGCTGTAGAAAAACCCCATTTCCACCCGCCGCGAGGCGTAAAAAAGGCGCGATCCGCAACGCGCTTTTTTTCATTTTGATCGCCCGCGATTCTTTACCCGCCGTCCCGCCAGCGCCGACTTTTCGGAGCTTCGCCGGCAGGCAGGGTTCAGGGCTTCTCCGCCCTTCTCCTACCGCCCATACCCGTGGTGCGCCAGCTTCTCGATGTTATGCACCAGACAGTAAAGCTTCCACTGTCCATCCACCTTCTTCTGTCCTCTGAGGGTGAACCGGTTCAGCCGCTTGTTGTGCCCGATGTTGCCGAACACCGGCTCCATCGTCGCGAAGCGCCGGCCGTAAAGCTGCCGGCCCCGTTCGTAGAGCGGATCGGGCAGCGCCTTGTATTTGGCCTGCTCCTTGAAGCGTTCGTCGCGCTTCCTCATGCCGGTGTCGGCGATCAGGGCAGGTATTCCCTGTTCGGCCAGTTTCTCGATGTTGGCGTCGGCGTGATAGCCGGCGTCCGCCGTGATGAGGGTCTGGTCGGTGCGCATCGGGTCGGCGGCTTGGATGATCGGCAGCAGCAGTTCCTGTTCCGAGCCGGCGCCATGGGCCTGGGCTTCGACGATGATCTGGTGTTTGCCATCAACGACGGCGACGCCCGTATAGCCTTGGATGACGCCTTTGCTGGTGGCCATCTTGGCGGATTGGTCGTCGGTGCGGTTGCTCTTGCGGATGCTGCCTTTGGCGCCTTTGCGATCCTCGGGGTTGGCGGCGAGCCAGTCGCGCAGTTGGGCAGATTCTTTCTGCAGGCGCTGGATGCGCTGCCGCGCCTTGGTGTCGAGCGTGGGTTCGGCGGGCAGGCTGTCGTTCTCGCGGTGACGGGCAAGAATGGTCTGGGCAGCGGCTTCGAGTTTGGCGGCCTGACGTTCGAAGTCGGCACGGGTGCCGCTTCTGGCCTTCGATGCGTTGCCGGGTAGTTTGACGCCGTCGATGGCGAACATTTCGCGACCGATCAATCCCTGTCGGTCGCACAGGTAGAGAACCTGAGCAAAGAGTTTGGCGATGGCGTCGCCCAGGCCGGAAACGAAGGCGGCGATGGTGGTGTAGTGCGGGACGGTATCACCCGACAGCGCGATGAAGGTGATGTGCTCGCGGCAGGCGCGTTCTATCCCCCGGCTGCTGACGATGCCTTGGCTGTAGGCGAACAGGACGACTTTGAGCAGCATTCCCGGCGGCCAGGCCGCGGGGCGCCCGTCAGGTCGTTGCGGTAGCGGGCGTCGAAGTCGGTCAGATCCAGTTCGTGGTCGATCAGGTGGTTCAGCGCGTGTTCAAAACTGCCGGGCAGCAGTTGCCGTTCAAGATCCACCGCAATGAAGCGCGGGCTGGTGTCGATGGGTTTGTAGCGGGCCATGCGGGTCTCCCCGATTCACTCCGCATTGGAGTCTTGTTATTCCATTCGGTTCACAACAAAATGCGCAGATGAAGATACTTTTTCTACAGCGTCGTTGGGCGGTTTTCTTCATTTCGGGCATCGCATCACACCCTGAACCGCCCCACTGCCTCGTGCAGTTTTTTGGCCAGCCCGTCCAGTTGCCTTGCCGTATCGGCGGCGTTGGAGGCGGCGGCTGTGTTCTCTTCGGCCATCTGGGCGATCTGCTCGATGCGCTGGGCGACTTGATGAACAGCGACATCCTGCTCGCGCACCGCGGCGGCGATGCTGCGCACCGATTCGGTCACCTGATCCGTACTCGTGCTCGCGGCGTCGAGCACGCCGGTCGAGGCGAGCACGCGCTCACGCGTCGCGCCAGCCATTTTGTTGGCATCCGCCATGCGGGTGACGGCGCCGTCGACTTCGGACTGTATGCCGACGATCAGGCGGGAGATTTCTTGGGTGGCCTTGGCGGTGTTCTCGGCAAGCTTGCGCACTTCGTCGGCCACGACCGCGAAACCGCGACCTTGCTCCCCGGCGCGCGCCGCCTCGATGGCGGCGTTCAGCGCCAGCAGATTGGTTTGGTCGGCAATGTCCTTGATGGTTTGCACGATGCCGTCGATCCGATGCGAACTTTCGGCCAGCCGGGAGACATCTCCGCTGGCCCTGTCAATCATGCCGGCAAGCGCGTCGACGTTGTCGGCGGCCTCGCGCACGGCGGCGAGCGTCTTCTCGATTTCGGCGCGCGCTCGCGTCGCGGTCTCGTCGGCCGTCTGTGCATTGCTGGCGGTTTCGGAGATGCTCACCGAGGTTCGTTCGACGGCGGCGGCGACGGCCGAGGCCGCTTCGGATTGTGCGCCCGAGCTTTTTTCCACCTGCGCGCCGGCTGCGGCCATGGATTGCGCGGCGCCGGCGATGGCTTCGGCGGATTGGCGCGTGTCGGCGACCAAGATGGCGATCTTCGCCATCATCTTGTCAAAGGCGGCAGCAGTGCGACCGACTTCGTCCTGGCTGGCGGCGCCGACGCGCAGAGTAATGTCGCCGCTTTGCTCGACACGCACGAGCGTGTCCTGCAGATCGGCCAGCGGACGGGTGATGGAGCGGATGATGAGCACGGCAAGGATGACCAGCGTCGCAGCGGCGAGCGCGGAAATGACGAGCGAGAGAGCGAGACGCCGCTGACCGCTGCCCCGGCTGTGCTCCGCCTGCTTCGCCAGAGCTTCCTCGCGAAGTTTCACCAACTGGGAAAGCGGTTTCTGCACCTTGCCGATGACAACCAGCCACTCATCTTCGAGAAGCGTCCTGAGGCCATTTTTGTCGCCCGCTCCATACAATGCGTCGATCTTGTCGAAGATGGCGGGCAGAGACTTTAGGCCGACGCCGATGTTGGCGAGCAGTTCGCTTGCTTCTGGGGAACTGGCTGTGTTGATGGATTCGAATTCGCGCCAGCTCTTGTCGATGGCGTCCCGAGCTTCCTTGAGGTGATTTCGTGACCCGACGCTCGGCAACTGGTCAAGCACGACCCCGGCGGCGCGAAAGCGGATTTCGAGCAGATTGCGGTCGATCGACTGGACGATGAGGAGCGACCTGACTTCGCGCTCTACCACGATCTCCATGTCGGCATTGGCCTGACGACCGTCCAGCAGGCCGATTATCGCCAGCACGGCCAGCGCCAGCAGTGCGATGGCGGCAAAAAGGCACAGCCTCTTGCCGATGGTCAATTGCATAGCTTCATCCTGTCATCCAACGCCGCACCGCCGACCCCGGCCGCCCGCCGGTCAATGAAACTTCGGCGGTCGCGGTCGGCATGCAAGGCGTTTCACGCTAAGCCAAAGACGTTGCGGGGAAGCGCCTGTAGGAGAAAAGAGGAGCTGCGGTTGCCCCGCCGGGAGGCAACCGCATGGGGCGGCAACCGTCTTACTGCACCGGGTGACCGGCGGCCTTCCAGGCCGGGATGCCGTCGCGATACCAATACACCTTGCTGTAGCCCGCCTTGATGGCCATGAGCGCGCCCTTGTAGCCGCGCCAGCACGGCGAACCGTTGCAATAGAAGACCAGGGGTTTGGTCTTGTCGGAGGGCAGCTTGCTCATGTCCATCGAGTCCTCGGGATCGATTTTGGACACCCTGCTGTGCTTCTCCTTGTAGACGACGCTGATGGCGCCCTTGATGTGCTGCTCGGCATATTCGGCGGGAACGCGCGAGTCGATGAAAAGGGCGCCTTTGTCGAATTGCTCCTTGGCCTGCGCTGTCGTGACGTAGGTGCCGCCGGGAATCGACATCGGCGTTTCCTCGACGGCAAGGGCGGGGGCGGAGGCCACGGACAACAGGAAAGCGGAACCAAGAATGGCGGAAGCGCGTTGAATCAGTTTCATGTAAGTCTCCTTCGGTTGTGATGACGGTGACACGACGATGGAACGAGCGCAATTTTAGGATTATTGCACAAAGGAGGGGAGTCAACAACTAGTGTAGTGCTTCATTCTGGCTCTTTTTTTTAGTTGTGTATCGTTCTTTCTGTAAATTCCGTTTTGCCTGCTGGGAGGCAGGATTGCCGGGCGAGGTGCGTAGGCGCGTAGCGCCGGAGCAGCTCGCCCGGCAAGGCGGGCCCGGTTTATGGTCTGACGCCATGACTTCGAGAAAGGAGTGTAACCCCCATGGCGATGCGAGTCGAAACCAACCCTCTGGAGGCCGCTTATGCGGTCTTGCTCGAGAACGGACTGGATGGCGCCGGGGAAGCCCTGCGCATCCTCGTCAATGAAGCCGCCAAAGCCGAGCGGGCCGAGTATCTTGGCGCCCAACCCTACGAGCGCACCGAAACTCGGCGCGATTACGCCAACGGTTTCAAGCCCAAGACCATGCTCACCCGTTTCGGGAACATAACCTTCCAAGTGCCCCAAGTGCGCTCCAGCGATTTCTACCCTTCCGCCCTCGAAAAGGGCACCCGCACTGAACAGGCGGTCAACCTCGCCCTGGCCGAGATGTATGTCCAGGGCGTCTCCACCCGCCGGGTCATCGAGGTGCTGCAAAAGCTCGTGGGGCCGGATTTGCCGCTGTCCCACACCCAGGTCAGCCGCGCCGCGGCCAAGCTCGACGAGGGACTCAAAGCCTGGCGCGAGCGCCCCCTGGGAGAG
>OGCL01001322.1_pt1 | contig 21669 bp, 24 predicted proteins | sample 1570041 | NCBI WGS metagenome assembly OGCL01 (sample SAMN06266162, study PRJEB24511) | hot springs metagenome | isolation source: Hot spring water | place: South Africa: Limpopo | collected 2015-06-22
CATCGAACTCAGCATGATCATCATGGTGAACGCTCCTCGGTTGTGATGTGTCGACCATAGGCCGGATCGCCAGGTGAGGCGACACGTAAACTTTTCGCCTGTAAAGAATTCGGACATATCCAGCGCTGTCCCGACAGACGCTGCTTGTTAGATCCAAGCCTCACAGATTACTGTATATAAATACAGTAATCTGGTTAACCGTTATGAGCAATGCCAAGATCCTCTACGCAGTAAGGCCAACCGATACTCACCTGCCGTATTTCGACGTCCGCATCCCTGCGGGCTTCCCAAGCCCAGCGCTGGATCACATGGAGTACAAGCTCTCTCTGGATGAGTTGCTGGACATCAATGCGCCGCACAAATACGTGCCTAAGGTCAGCGGCGATAGCATGACCGGAGCCGGGATCTTTGATGGCGACTGCATCATTGTCAGCCGAGCCCGGGAGTCCAAATCTCGCGACATTGTCGCGGCTTACCTAAACGGGGAGATATTCGTCAAACGCTTGGGAAAGAGTCATGGCAGCTATGTTCTGCAGTCCGAACATCCGGACTACCCACCCCGCCAAGCCGTTCGTTAAAATGGGCGCCCTCTTCCATGAGATAAGAGGCGATCTCAAGCGCTACGGTATCGTTGCCCCCAACAGCAACTATGCCCTCGGGACTTAGGCACGTTAAGTCGGCTTGATCCAATAACGCTCAACTGTCCTAACCGTCACTCCCAACTGTCGTGCGATTTCCGTTTTGGACAGGCCTTCCGCTTGCAAACGACTAGTCTCATTGCGCGTCGCATCAGCCTTCAAGCCACGAATACCCCTAGCTGCATCCTCTGGGGAAACAGGATCGAAGCGCCCCTCCTCCAATAGCAAACGAATCTGCTTGTTGTTCGCACCTAGGTGCTCCTCAACCTCTTCACCAGCCAGACGTGCGTCCGCAACCAATAGCAATTGGCTTGGCGAAACGCCCAGCACCCTACACAGCGCCACCAGCGTGTCGATTCTGACCGCAGCCAGTCCCTTCTCAATCTGGCGTAAATGGGTGGCGTTGATAACTTCAGCACAAGCTTCATGTGTGAGGCCAGCCCGCAATCTTATGTCCCGGACTACCTCACCCAATACCTTTTCGTAGCTCATCAGTCGCGCTCAGAAAAGGGAGTATCAAGCCACCTTTGACGCGACACATCCTTATGGCATAGCATTACCTTGTTTCGATTATCACCAACCGACCACCGCTGTCAATAAACGCAAATCAGATTTTCAAATGACTGGAGATGCCCATGACCAACACGACACAAGCCACACCTTCTGGCGGAAAACTTAAGATCCAACTGGACAAAGAAACGATGCTAATCCGGGTTGAGCTGCAGTCCCTGCTGCTGTCGTTCGGCGCACCAAGCACTTTGGTCAACATTGCCGCTACGGCGTGGGAAGACAAACTTTTGATTGAGGACGATCAAAAAGAGGGATCCCCTCAGTACTACCTGCCAATGATGCTAGTCGCAGACTTCATCGACCTGATCCTTGGACAGCTGAGTGCAGAAAGCAGAGCACAGGCCATGCAATTTCGCGATGCCAGCCGTGCACTGGAGGCAAGCGCCAACGAGCTCTCTAGGTTGAAGCAGACTAAGCCTCAAGCCTACGACGCCATGCAGCAATGGCTGAAGTCTGATGAAGCCAGGCATTCAGTGCATAAGATCCTCAGCGGGCAGCATCAACGTCCACCGGCCACTTCCCCAAACCATGCAGCCCCAGGAGGCCAGTAATTCGATGCGTGCAACCAAAATCAAAATCCAGGATCTGTCGATTCCGTTCCTGATCAATAGCGACAACGAACGCCACTGGCCTATGCGCTTGATCTGTGAGTCGATGGGGCTCAATTGGCATGCTCAATCCGTCAAACTGCAGCCCCCTCGCTACAGCCCGACTGAACATGACGTTGCCATGCAAGGGGAACCCCTGCAGAAACGGATGCTGTGTCTATCTCAGTCGGAATTTGAGTTTTGGCTGAAAAGCCTTAGTTCGCGCAAAGTTTCCCCTGCTGCCCGCAGGCGACTCGATCAGTTGCGTACTCACTTTTTTGGTGAGTCCGCGCCGATGGCTGGGACGACACCGCCAACTGCAACAGCAGCACCTGCGGTACTTAAGCGGATTCTGAATTGGCGAGCGCAACAGGCTGAGCCGGGAAATCGTAAAGCCATGCTTAAAGAAATCGCCGACCAGTTCAGTGCGAAAAACGGTTTTTCAATTGCCGAAGCACAGGAGCATCAGCTGCGCGGAGCCGTTGCGTCACTGAGCACGATCATCTATCAGCATGATCGCTCTAAAACACCGAGTCAGATGCCCGTGTCACAACGGGTCGATGCGATCATCAAATCCATTATTGATGCACGCCCCCAGCGTCTCCATCTACTCGACTCAGACTTCGCGGCCCTTTTGTGCAGTATTGAGCTTGAAGGGCAACAGCGCACTGGCATCCACCACGAGCAGCCTTAGACCATGACGACATTAGGGGAAGTGGTTGCCGCTCTGTACTCGACAGGCGATCCCATGTCCGGCAGTGGCATGAGCGACGATGAAGCCCTGGCCTATGCCAAGCAGTATTTTCCTGACGGGAATTACTGCCTGGTACGGAACTGGCGCTGGCTTGATCTAGAGGTTACTGAAAGCCAGCGCCTACTGCTGGCGAAAACCCGAAGGCAGCCGGCTTTGATCTACGCGCATACGATCGTCTATGACAGCGAGAGAAGATGGGACGTTGGAGATTTCGTACGCACCTCCCTTCTGCACCAGCAAGATGGCTTCCATTTCAAAACGCTGAACACCGTTTATCTGCTGCTAGGGCCAGGCACGCGCATCAAAGCCAGCGCGGATGCCGTTGCGAGCATTTTCTGATCGAGCCAACACATTTACTAATCTGTCGGGAAAGCTATGTATACGCACCCCATCTTGCAGAAGCTGCTTGAGCAGATCGATGACTTCCCCTTTAGCAGACCTGTAACGGGGTATTTGACCGATGCCTATATTCGCGGATCAAGCGGCTATGGCATCACCCACAAGCATATGAGAGCAGACCGCTTTAGCGACGGCGACTTCATTCATACATCCGCCATCGTTCAGGTTGCGCGAGAGGGGCCGTTCTGGGTGCTGCACACACTGAGCGGCAGCTTCTACGTGATCCTGAGTTTCAACATCCTCCGGGGCGCACAATCGCTGGATGACTACCTGCAACGGCTGCTGACCATGGCTCATCCAGAGCCATGGCAGTTGCACTGAGCAGCGATGTGATCATCAGGCTGCGACAGAGCATGTGTATCGCAGAAAGCGCCGCGACACTCACTGAGTGTCGCGGAACCACCTTTACGACACAGGCGGGCTGTCGCACACGCCTGCTGCGACACACAAGTCATATCGCTGCGATACACCGTGCATGTCGCACCACGGCTCTGCGACACCCGAGTCGTGCCGCTAGCGGCAGTTTGAGTGCCCAAAACGGCGCTGAAAGAAGCCAGAACCGGCACCGAACCTGTCACTTGTGGCACTGATAGCGCCCAAACTGGCACTGCTTTTTTCGGTTATAAAATCACCTAAGTCATTGAAATATATAAAATCAATAGCTTTTCCCATAACCAAATCGTCGCCTCATGGCTAGCATTTTTGAATGTACCAATTTCGGCGTGCTAGCCATACGCAGCATCGTGCCACCGAGCTCGCCCATTCAGCGCCACAGGCGCTGGCTGCTTTTCGATTTTGATGACAAAAGGCTTGCGCGCGCTTTTGCTCACGGCGCACGCTGAATTTAGATGAGGCGTGTCGCGTGAGTGAGAGCGCGCACCTCTTACTCGCGGCGCGAGTAAGAGGGCGTTGGGGCAGTTCGGACGGAACGAGAAAAAACGAAGCGAAGGCGTAGTGCATTTCAGTTCAGGCCGAACTGACACAACGCCATTCGCGCAGCGGCTTAGCTTTGTCATCAAAACAACAAGAAAAGAGATGACGACCATGCAACCAACAACCTTGAAGCGGTACCAAACCCGAGCACGCAATTTTTATCAGCATCGCTGCGGCGAGGCTGATCCATCTTCGGCGCAGATCTGCGCGGCTTTGCTTGCCTGCGCCAGCGAGTACCGCCCCAACTCATTCAGCACGCTCAAAAATTCGCTGATGAACGATCAGCTCGCTCGTGGCAACAGCGACACAGCAACCGCAATCAGAAAGCTGATCAATCCGGTCACAGCGCCTGATAGCAAGATGACCCGAAAACCCAAGCTGAAACAGATTCGTAAAGTCCCCTTCGAGGACTTCAAAGCGCTGTACAAGCACTTTCATGCCGGGGGTAATCTCGATGAGGCCGCATCGCTTGTCCTCGCGTACTGGATAGGCGTGCGTCCTTGCGAGATGCGCACGATCTCCGTCACAGGAAACCAGGTGAAAATCATCGGTGGCAAAAAATCCGCCGAGATGCATCGTGGCGCTGACCGAACCCTGGTGATCGACAAGCCCAAGGTTCTGAAATTGATTGAATGGTCCGCGCATCGAATGTCGAAGTGCCCGCGCACAAACACGGCTATTCGAGATCGATTTCGTCGAGAGGCACGGACGCTATGGTCGAGGCGCAAACAGGTTCCGACACTGAAGAGCTTTCGACACCAAATCGGCTCCATTCTGAAAGCGTCCGGGGAAAGCCCTGAAGCCATGGCGTACATCATGGGGCATCAGTCAACAGAGTCGATCAGTGTCTACGGCGATGGTCGTTCTGGTGCAGACCGACAAAGCCACCTCAGGCCGGTAGAGGGTATCGACCTGTCGAAGGTGCGCAAACCCAAGAATCCACCGCGATACGGTGCTGTGAGAGTTGTTGGTCGGATTGAGTTTCCAGCATCCACTCGTGGCTGGCTTCCAGGCAAGTCCACCGCACCTAACTCCCGGGGTACCTAGCCTCTGGATAGGTACCTGCCCACATCCCCCTCCGCCAAGAACGTCTATAGCAGTACTGGTAAGGACATAGAGAATGGCTGACAAAAATACCTGGCGCACTGTGTGCTTGGACGCAGGTGATGAAAGCGGTGACGTAATCATCGAGCTGCCAGCGGAGCTTCTAGACAAGCTTGGCTGGTCTGTGGGCGATCAACTGGTCGTCGAAAAGTCTGACGATCTGATCCTCCTCAAGCTCAAGCAAAAGACTTCCCGGACTGTTCTGACGGAGCCCTAAGATTTCGGCCACACTGCCGTCACACAGACTAGAGTTCAACGGCGAAGGAACAGTTGAAACATCTTATCCTGGGTGAACATCTGGGCCAAAGTACGCTGCGTCCCAAAGGCCTGACACTCATTCCTTGACTATCAAAGCTACGAAATACGCATCTTTGATGTCAGATTCTGCTGCATGAAATCCAGGAACCTACGCTGGAACAGCATCGTATGCTCATGAGCTGCGTTCTCAGCAGCATCTGCATTCCGTGCAGCGATAGCCTCAACGATTTCCTCATGGTCCCGACCAAGCCCCGTAGAGCTTGCGGTATTCATGATGAAGTCGAAATGAAGATGAAGCAGGCGCTGCCCCTCCCCCAGTAATTTTTCATAGTAGGTGCTGAGATAGGGATTTTTGCCAGCGCGGGCGATCTCCATGTGCAGTGCTTTGTTCAGCTCAGTCATCGCCTGGAAGTCGCCCTTGCTGATAGACGCCATATAGGCTTCTTCAGCAGCACGTATTTTTAACAGCTCATCTTCCGTACGTTGCAGAGCAGCCAGCCGGGTGACAGCACGCTGGATTAGATCCAAGGCGGCAACATAATTGGGGAAATCTTCAATTTCGAAGGGGGTCACCAGCATGGTTCGGTTGGGTAGCATGGTAACCAGCCCTTCCGTAAGCAAGCGGGCCAGGGCATCACGTACAGGTGAGCGGGACAGGCCAAACTGAGCCGCCAGAGAGACCTCATCGAGTGGCTCGCCTGGCTTTAGCTTCAGAGTAAGAATCTGCTTGCGCAGCTCTTCATAAATGAACCGCCCACCATGCCGGCGATTGTTGCCTGACTCTACTGCGTCATCACTCATCTGCTGCTCTCTGATCACTTCGATGGCAAAAGGGAATTTGTGCCTCAGGCACGAAAGGCTACCGTAAACCGATAGCGAAAGTCTCAGCCACCATTAGCTAGAGGCCTCCCAAGCCGCAGGAGGTGCTAGCGGTAGTATGCCAAGAGCACAATGCCTAGCACGACCAGAAGACTACCGAACACCTGCAGACTAGTCAGGGACTGCCCTAGAATCATCCAGCCCATTGCTAGGCCGGCTACCGGTTCAAAGTTCATCACTGGCGCATTACGTGCAATATTTAGCCTTGGCATGCAAATAAATAATGTGGAGAAGGCTGCTGCATAAAGCAGCGTTAGAGCCAACAAAGCAGTCCAACCCACATACGTTGAGGGGAGCGAGACCGTACCCGGCAGGATATTGCTGGCTGCCATGGCAACAGCTAGGGCGCAAACCACGGCAACGGTCCAAAAGCTGCGTGTCAATCCAGGCATAAGCGCGAGTCGATTTTCGGTAATCCACATCGCACCAGCAAAGGCCACAGCGGCCACCAGACTAAAAATCACCCCCTCCAGCCATAACTCACTCAGCGCGCCTGGCGTGGAGACAAGCACTGGCACCTCCAAGGCCACCAGCAACCCAAGCAAAATAGTGCTCATCAAGACAAACGTACGCAGGCTGGGTGGAGTTCCACCCGTGGCCCAGGACAAGAGCACGAAAAATACTGGCGCTAGCAGCCTGTCGGACTTGAGTCCCTCAGGCAGATAGCGCATTGGCTTTGCCGGAAACCAGGCGGTTTTGCCTGTTTTCCCGGATTTCTGCCTATCTCTTGCTCAATTTCCGATTTGCGGGCGCAATACGGCCATACGCTTCAGATTCCACGCCAGGCACACCAGCGTCCATTCGCCGCTGACCTTTTCCGCACCACGCAGCGAGAATTGCCGAAATCCCAACACCGATTTGATGATGCCGAACACCGGCTCGACCGTTTGCTTGCGCAGTGCATACCGCGCACGACCCGCCTTGGTTTGCAGCTTGTGCGCCATGCGCTGCGCCGGGGTGGCATCGGCCGCCAGGGGCGGCGGTTCGCTGAAGCGCGCGCAGGGCGACGGGTGATGCTCCTCTCGCTGGACCGCCATCAGCGGCTCGATGCCGCTCGCGGTGCAGGCGTTGGCATTGGCGGCGCTGTAGTAGCCGCTATCAGTCAGCAGTTCGGTGGGCTTGCCCAGCGTGGCGGGTAATTCAGCCAGTTGCGCGAGCATCGGCACGACTTGTTCCTTGTCGTTGCAGGCCTGGGTGACGGCCGGCGCCACCACCAGCATGCTGGTCGTATCCACCGCTGCCTGGGCGTTGTAGGCCTGTTCGAAGCCGCCGCCGGAGATCGGCATGATGCGCGAGTCTTCATCGGTCAGGTTGATCTGGTCTGTGGCTGTCGGCCCGGCAACGGGCGGTTTGGGGTTTTTGCCACGTGGTTTCTTGCCACTGGCCTTGGCCTTTTCCTCCCGCTGCGCCAGCTTGGCCTGGTACTCGGCTTGCTCCTTGGCGAAGCGCACCTTGGCGCGGGCTTCGATCTTGCTCTTCGCCTCGGCCATGGCCGCCAGGCGGGCTTCACGGCGGGCGATTTCCTCCGGCAGATTCATGCCGTCCGGCACGCTCGATTGATCCGCCTGCTCGGCCAGGGCGAATAGCGCCTGCACTTCGCTCTTGAGCTGATTTTCGAGTTGTTCGATATGTCCATGGGACAGCGCGCTATGGCGCGAGGCGTTGGCGTGGATCTTGGTCCCGTCCAGGCTGATCGTGCCCAGCGTGAGCAGGCGCATTTCCTGCGCCATTTGCAGTACCTGCACGAACAGGCCGGCCAGTTCATCGAGAAAGCGGCGGCGGAAGCTGGCCAGGGTATCGTGATCGGGGTGGGCGCCTGCGGCGATGAAGCGGAAGGCCACCGAGTCGTGGGTGGCGCGTTCGATCCTGCGGCTGGAAAACACGCCGGTGGCGTAGCCATAGATCAGCAGCGCCAGCAACATCGACGGGTGATAGGCGCTACTGCCACGCCCGCCATAGGCCTTCTCCAGCGCGCTGAGATCAAGCCCGTCGACGACTTCGACGATAAAGCGAGCCAAGTGATTTTCCGGCAGCCAGTCTTCGATGGAGGGCGGCAGCAGGTAGCTGGTGTGGCGATCAACTGGGCGGAAACGGCTCATGCTGGGTCTCGCTGAGGGCAGGCCGCCATGATCGCAGAAAACCATGGGAAAGCCCGACAGGCTGCTAGGTTAACCACAAGCAGCGTCAAGCCCACAGGAATGCGCATTACGGATGAGTAGATGAAAAAGCTTTGCAAGCCAATAAGTAAACCCAACAAAAGCTGCCAGGCTATTACATTTTTCGCGGGCATATAAACTTCACGACGCCATAGTATCAACCCCAGCAGCACCAACATTGTCATGCCCGAGCGGGAAATAATGGCCAGAGTCAAGCCAGCCCCATCATCAAACGCGATACGCGCCGCGATATGATTTCCTGCAAATGCACAGAAAATCAATAATATCAGGGGAATGACAATACGTTGCGGATAATAGCCATTACTCATTATTGCCAACCATTACAAATTACCTAAATAATAAAGACCAAGGCTTTACAATATTAAATAAAGAAGAAGCAACCTTTACATTTTAAAGTTTCCAACTACACGATGGAGATTGCAGGTCAACTCAAGCACTTCATCACTGGCACGCACCATGTCATTGGCAGATTTAGTGGTGTCGCTGCTCAAAACACGGATAGCAAGGGCATTACGTTCCACATTTTCCACGACAGCCGTTTGCTGTTCGGCGGCAGCGGCAATCTGCAGATTGTGTTGCACAATCTCGCCCATCCCCTGGGTAATATCCTCGAACGCCGCAGCAGTAGACTGGATCTCATGCATAACCTCTGCTGCCCTGACATGGGTCGCCTGTATTCGCTTTACGGCATGCCCGACCTCTCGCTGCAGCCTCTCGATGGTGCCATCGATATCCCGCGTCAAGCCCTGGGAGTGGGTCGCTAGACTACGTACTTCGTCAGCCACCACCGCAAACCCACGCCCCTGCTCCCCTGCTCTTGCAGCTTCGATGGCGGCGTTGAGCGCCAGTAAATTGGTCTGCTCAGAAACACTGCGGATCATGTCCACCGCCCGCGCAATGTCCTGGCTGCCACGCTCTACGGCTTCAATGGCCGTAATGGATTCGCGCATCTCGCAGAACAATTGCTCGATAGCCCGGACCACTTTATCGACCTGCACCTCACCGTCTTTGCACTTGTTGCTAGCTTGGGCGGCATGGCCGGAGGTGAAATGAGAACTGCGACTGATCTCATGGACGCTTCTAACCAGCTCGGCCATTGAGGTGGAGATCAGTTCCAATTCTGAAGTCTGCCGGGCGGCTCCTTGTTGAGATTTGCCAGCAGCCTCACTGACATGGGCAGCCTTGCTGCGGGTCGACTCGGCAAAGGAAACAACCTCAGCAATCAGTCCACGCATACGATCTCTCATGGTATTGAAGTCTTCGGCCAGGCCGCCCAGCTCATCGCGTGCTTGTGCCTGGATGGCATGACTGAGATCACCATCTGCCAATCGACAGGTCGCTTCAGTGATAGTGCGAATAGAGGTTTTCACCGACAGGTAGAAGCCGATAAACAGGTAGACCAGAACGCTGACTGCGAGAAGCAACAGGGCCCACCAGATGATCAACCGCCGTTCGTTGAGTTCGACGCGAGCTTCAAGCGCTGCCACTACTCCAGCAAATAGTCGCTCGGTGACAACGTCGAGCGCCTGCGTGATGGGCTCATATTCCCGAAGCCTTTGCTCCCAGTTTGCAGTTGAGGCTTCGTCATACAGACTGTTGGCTGAATAGCCGTCAACGATTTTGCTCTGGTACAGATCCCGGGCTTGGGCTGCGGACGTGGCAATAAGCTGGTGGATATCGCTAGCCGCACCGTCACCTTGAGCACTGGCAAAGGCATCCAGGTTGCTCAGCTGACCGACCACACTCATGCGCGCTGCCGACTCCAAATAACCGAAAGCAGTGACATATGCCGCATATGCCTTGGTTTGGGCCAAGGTTCGATAAAGTGGCAGGATCGAATTGAGGAACAGATCAATTGACCTGTTTACCTGACTGTCTTTATCCAGACTCAGTTGAGATAGCTGCGCCTGAGCCTTCATGGCAGCAGCGTAATCCTGCTCAGCACTCAGCAGCTGTAAATAACGAACACCGAGTGGCACATCAGAAGTGATCACAGCAGCACTGCCTTGGCGGATTTGGGTCAACTCGAAGTGGTGCTGCTCAAGCCAGCTCTCCAGTGCCTGGGCAGCCAGGCCAAGCATCTGTTCCCGCTCCCTAATTTGCTGGAACAAAGCCGAATCTTCCCTGGCGTTGGTCACCAACCTAAGCCCCACGAGATCAAGCGATTGCTTGTAAATCGGCAATGAACCTTGCAGCGCCTCAACGCCGCGAAGCTCATGCTGCGTGCTCTTTAGCTCTGCATTCAAACTGAGCAGCTTATCCATCGACAGCCAGGCGAAGGGCAGCATAAATACAGCGAAGATAATGCTGAACTTCTGCAGGTAACTGGCGCGACTCATCAGGTACAACGCGGGCCGAAACATGACCACTCCTTAAAGATCACTGGCGCCCGCCCTGCAGGCAGCACATAGCTGGCCGGACGTGGCCTAAGCCTAAGATTGATGGACTAAAGCAGCGAAACAGCCTTGGTCAGGTTCTGTTTCATAAACTCCAGAAAACGGTCACGAAAGAGAATCGTGTGTTCGTGCGAAGCCTCTTCAGCCAAATCAGCCTGCCGATTGGCGATAGCTTCAATAATGCTGTCGTGATCCTGATCGGCCCGGGTCAGGCTCTGAGAGCTGACGATAAAGTCAAAGTGCAGGTGTAACAGACGCTGACCCTCCCCCAGCAGTTTTTCGTAGTAGCTGGTGAGATAGGGGTTGTGTCCTGCCCTGGCAATTTCCATATGGAACGCCTTGTTCAATTCGGACATGGCCTGAAAAGTGCCGTTACCCAGGGCTGCTATGTAGGCATTGTTGGCCTGGCGTATTAGCTGTAAATCCTTCTCGGTGCGATTGATAGCAGCGAGTCGGGTCACCGCCCGCTGGATCAAATCCAAGGCAGCAATATATTTGGGAAACTCTTCGATCTCGAAAGGTGCAACCAGCGTGGTGCGATTGGGCAGGATGGTCACTAGACCTTCGCTGATTAACCGCGCCAATGCATCTCGTACCGGTGAGCGCGACACGCCGAACTGGGCGGCCAACGATACCTCGTCCAGCTGCGAGCCGGGCTTGAGTTGCAGCGTGAGGATCTGCCTGCGCAGTTCCTCGTAGATATAGCGACCGCCGTGTCTCTTGGCGCTGCCTTGCTCTTTTATCTCAACTACGCCCATGACACTGTACTCACTGGTTCGAGCGGGCCAAATGGCCCGCCCGGGTCGCGATGCTTAAGGAAACGCCGGCCCCCAGGTGTCGCTGAGCATGAAGCCCGCGGCCAGAGGATCGTCCGGGTCCACGCCCAGTTGTTGGATGCCATAGATCCAGGCACGCCCAGTGATTCGCGGCAACACTGCGGGCCGACCGCCGACCTCGCTGCGACCAAGGAGCCGCACCTGGAACTCACCACCAATGGTGGAGCGCGATACCAACTGGTCGCCTACCTCAACCTGGCCGCGCGCCGCCAGGGTGGCCAGATTGGCCGAACTGCCGGTACCGCAGGGCGAGCGATCTACCCGCCCCGGAGGCAAAGTGGTGCAGGTCTGGTAAGTGCTACTGTCCAGGCGATTGCGGAACATCACATAGGCAACTTCATTCAGCGCCTTAAACAGCGGGTGCTGGACGCTAACCTGACGATTGATCACTGCCCGCAATGCCACGCCAGCAGTGGCGAGCTCGCGCGCATTCTCGGGGGCGATGTTCAATCCGATCTGCTCTACGTCGATCAGGGCGTAATAAACGCCACCGAAGGCGATATCGGCCTTGATGGTGCCAAACGCCTCGGTGTCGATGGCCACATCCAGGTGCTCAACGAACGACGGCACCATGTCCAACGACACACTCAAGCAGCGTCCATCCTCGCAGTGCGCACGTGCCGTCACCAAGCCAGCTGGGGTATCCAACACGACAGTGGTTTCCGGCTCCTGCATCGGCACCATGCCCAGCTCCAACAGCGCAGTGACCACGCAGATGCAATTGCTGCCAGACATCGGATGGGCCTTGTCGGCCTGCAGTACGATAAAACCAGCCTGCGCTTCCGGCCGAGTCGGCGGCAGCAGCAGGTTGACCGACATCTGCAGGCAGCCGCGCGGCTCCAGCATCACCAGGCGGCGCAGGCTGTCGTCGACCTCGTTGATATGGTTCATCTTGTCCAGCATGGTCGCGCCGGGGACACCAAGCACGCCGCCGGTGATGACCTTGCCGATCTCGCCTTCGCAGTGCACATCGACGATTTGCAGAGTTTTCTTCCAGCGCATGGCGCTTACCTCACTTGATGTACCAGGCCCAGGGTTGCTCGCTGTCGTAGCGAGTGATCTGCTTGGTTTCCAGATAATTGTTCAAGCCCCACTCACCCAGCTCACGGCCGATGCCGCTCTGCTTGTAACCGCCCCACGGTGCCTCGGTGAAGGTCGGTTGCGAGCAGTTGATCCAGACGATGCCGGCGCGCAGCTTGCGCGCAACCCGCTCGGCGCGTGGCAGGTCCTTGGACATCACCGCGGCAGCCAGGCCAAAGCGTGAGTCGTTGGCGCTACGCAGCGCATCGGCTTCGCTATCGAACGGACGGATGCATACCACTGGGCCGAAGATCTCTTCGTTCCAGATCCAGCTGTCTTCAGGCACATCGGCGAAGATGGTTGGCTGCAAGTAATACCCCTTGTCGAAACCGGCAGGGCGCTCACCGCCATAAACCAGCTTGGCGCCCTCCTCGCGGCCACGCACGATAGCTTCACGCACTTTGCCGTACTGGGTTTTGTTTACCAGTGGACCGAGTAGTACACCCTCCTCCAGGCCATTGCCGATGCACACCTTCTCGGCTTCCTGCTTGAGGCGCTGAATCAGCGGCTGGTAGAGCTCGCGCTCCACAAGTACGCGGGAAGTGGCCGAGCAAACCTGCCCCTGGTTCCAGAAAATGCCGAACATGATCCATTCAACGGCAGCTTCGATATCACTGTCGGCGAAGACGATGAACGGCGACTTGCCGCCCAGCTCCAAGCTGATGTTTTTGATGTCTTTAGCGGCAGCCTGCATGATCCGGCTGCCCGTCGGCACGCTGCCGGTAAAGGCCAGCTTGTCGATGCCGGGATGCTCGGCCAGCGGAGCGCCAGCATCCGGACCCAGGCCAGTCACGACGTTCAGCACGCCAGCCGGCAAGCCTGCTTTATCGGCAATACGCGCCAACTCCAACGCAGTCAGCGGCGTCACTTCCGAGGGTTTGAGCACCATGCAGCAACCAGCAGCAAGCGCCGGGGCAACCTTCCAAGCTGCCATCAACATGGGGAAGTTCCACGGGATGATGGCTCCTGCAACGCCCACAGGCTCTTTGCGCGCTACCGAACTAAAGCGCTCGTCGGCCAATGCAACGCTCTGCTCGCTATGACCATCAAGGTCTTCGGCGAGGTCAGCATAGAAATCGAAACAACCGGCAGTATCACCGATATCCCACAGTGCCTCAGGCAGCGGCTTACCGTTGTCGCGCACTTCCAGTTCCGCAAGTTCCTGCTGACGGTCGCGGATACCCTGGGCGATACGACGCAGCACCACAGCACGTGCAGCACCACTCATAGCTGGCCAGGGGCCCTCATCGAATGCCTGGCGAGCGGCTTTTACAGCCAAATCAACGTCCTCGGCAGTCGCAGCTGCGACCTGTGCCAGCAGCGCTTCACTGCTTGGATCAATGGTGGCGAACAGGCCACCTTTAACGGGCGCTACCCACTGGCCATTGATGTAGAGCTGGTCATAGGTGTTCATACGAGTCCTCCAATAAGAGAGAAGCGCTGGGCGCTAAATGGGGTCAAATCCTGCGCAGTGGGTCGGCCCGCTGCCAGATCAGCAATCAGTCGGCCAGTGGTGGCCCCAAGCGTCAGGCCCAGTTGGCCATGACCAAATGCCATAAGTACGTTGCTCAGGCGGGCTGAGCGGTCAATAACGGGCTTGGTATCTGGCAGGAACGGGCGATAGCCCACACCATATTCAAGGTTGGCGGTCTGCAACTCAGGCAGAATGCGCTTGGCCTTCTCCAGAATGATTTCGGCACGTTTGAAATTGGGTTCGGCGTTGGCACCAGCAAACTCGATGGTGCCGCCAATCTGCAACCCTCGGGTCATGGGGCTAAAACAGAAGCCGCCGTCTGCATAAATAACGGAATGACGGATCTCTACCCCGGGGTTAGGCAACACCACCTGGTAACCGGCAATACCCGCCAGAGGGATATCCACACCCAGCTGGGCAAAGAACTCCCGTGAACCAGTTCCTGCAGCAACCACAACATGCTGGGCAGCAAAACGGCTGCCGCCTCTTAGCGTCACCCCAGTGGCCAAACCCTCCGACTCGTCGATGCGCTTGACCTGATCACGTACACGAACGCCACCCTGATCAATAAAGCTGCGGGTCAGCGCCGCAATAAAACCTTCGGTATCGCTCACTGCGCGCCAATCTGGGAATAGCAAGCCATGCTTGAACTTGCCGGCCAGGCTGGGCTCCAGATCAGCGATATCGGCTTCACTCAGTTCTTCTGAGGCAAAACCCAAGGACTTGCGCAATTCAAGGTGTGGCCGTTCATGAATCACGCCAGCCGGTGTATCGAATACTTCGACAATAGGTCGCTGGCCGAGCAGCGTCTTGTCAGGGCACGCATCAAGCAGAGGCGCATAGTCTTCGTAGACCTTCTCGGTCAGAGTGGTCATGGCTTCTGCGATCTCGACGATCTTCGAATGACGAGCGTTTGCCACGAAACGCAGAAACCAGGGAAGAATCCCCGGCAGTGCACTTGGACGCAGCGCCAAGGGGCCCTTTTGATCCAGTAACCAGGAAGGAATTTTCTTCAAGATACCTGGCTTGGACAGCGGAATGACTTCGCTGACGGCCATCTGTCCGCAGCTCCACTTCGCGGTACTGTCTCCAGGTGCGGCTGGGTCGACCAGCGTTACCCGATAACCTTCACGCTGCAGATAAAGCGCACAACAGACGCCGACTATACCGCCACCTATGACTACAGCATGTTCCGGGTTTGCAGCGGGTAAAGAGTTCATATGACGCTCACTTGATGTAGTCGATAAGTGACGAATTCATTGAGGGCTACACATTCCTACGCGTTCAGTAGCCCCCAGCTACCTGCCGGCCTACGAGGCCGGCAGGCTTATGCATCAACGCTGAGATGCTTCGAAGACCCTGCGGAATTCGGCTTTTTCATCATCGGTCAGCGGCAACAGAGGCGCACGCGCGTTGCCAGCCTGGAAGCCTGCCAGCTCGGTGCCGTATTTCACCTTCTGCACGAACTTGCCACTTTCCAGATTAGCCATGATCGGGAACAGGTTGCGCATGACATCCTGGGCGCCCGCCAAGTCGCCGGCACTGAACTTGTTGTAGAAGTCCACGACCTTCTCCGGGAAGATGTTGGCCGGGCCGCAGATCCAGCTGCTGGCGCCCCAGATGAAGAAGTCCAGAGCCTGGTCATCCGAGCCGCAGGACAGTTGGATCTTGCCCTTATAGTTTTCACCGATCTCAATGGCGCGCAGCAGGTTGCCGCTGCTTTCCTTGATACCGATAACACGCGGGTGATCCTTAAGTGCCTCGATCACGCCCATGCCCACCTCGACGTTGGTGCGCACCGGGTAGTTGTAGAGCACCACATTGATTTGCGGGAAGGCTTCGAGGATGGTGTGGTAGTGGCTGAGCAACTCTTCCTGCGACGGCAACGCATAGTACGGCGGCGCGATCAGCAGGTTGGTATAGCCCGCATCAACGGTCTGTTGAATCTGCTCCAGTACTTCACGGGTGCAGGAGCCATTGGCACCCGCGATCAGGGTACCGCGGTCACCCACCACTTCCTTGACGGTGGCCAGCACTTCACGGCGTTCCTGGTTGGTCAGGGCGTAGTACTCACCAGTCGAACCGAGTGGAACAAAGCCACTGACGCCGGCCTTGAGCTGGTGCTCAACAATAGACGCCAGCATGGCATGGTCAACGGCACCCGACTTATCGAAGGGAGTAACGAGGGCGGGCAAAATACCTTTAAGTTGCATGAGATGATCTCCAGTTTCAGGGGCAGATAACGTTGTTTGGGGTTAGTAGGCGTAGCGCCGCAGCATGCGCGACTCGATCACACCGACCAGACGCGTGAGCGGGAAAGCCACGAGGAAGTAGATGACGGCAACAGCAGAGAGGAACTCGACTGGCCGTGCCGTGCTGTTGGAAATGTTCTGGCCGATAAACATCAGGTCGGCGATGCCCACCGAGGAGATCAGCGCGCTCTCCTTGAACAGGCTGACTACGTTCGACAGCAAGGGCGGTGTCGCCCGAAGAAGCGCCTGCGGAAAGATCACAAAGAGAATCTTCACCCGCGGGGTCAGCCCCAGCGCCGTGCAGGCATCATGCTGCTCGCTGGCAATAGATTTGAGCGCGCCACGGAAGGTCTCACTGGTGATGGCAGCCATGTAGAAGATGAGCGCCAACATCACCGACACGTAGGGCGACAGCGTCAGACCAAACACCACAGGGAAGCAGAAGAACACCCAAAACAACTGAATCAGCAGTGGCGTACCACGGAAGAACTCAACGTAAAGCGTGATCGGCAGCCTGATCAGCGGATTGCGCACACTGCGCAGCAGACTGATCACGAAACCGCCCAGGCTGCCCAATAGGGCACAGGTCAGGGTAATCGCAATGGTCAGACCCAAGCCTTTGAGCAAGATGTGCCAGTACGGGAAAACGACGGAAAAATCGATAGCCATCATGACGTTCTCCTTAGCGCGTAGCCGCAGCTTCCTGACGGCGCTCGATGTACTGCACCAACTGCGCGATTGGCAGCGACATGGCGAAGTAGATCAGGGCGATCAGGGTGTAGGTTTCCAGGGGACGGTAAGCCTCGGTGGCCAGGCTCTTACCCACGTACATCAGGTCAGCGACTGCAACGATGGCCACCAGCGCGCTTTGCTGCAGACTGCCGATGCCGTTGGTCATCAATACCGGCAGTGCGCTGCGCAGTGCCTGAGGCAGCACCACATAAAAGGTGCGCTGCCACGAGCGCAGGCCCAGAGCAATGGAGGCATCCAGGTGTTCTTTGGGCACTGCCTGCACACCTGCGCGGTAGGCCTCAGAGTTGAATGCAGCCAGGTTCAACCCCAACGCCAGGAAGCCCATAGCCACCGGATCGATAAATACGTTGAACAGCATCGGCACGCAGTAGAAGAACCAGACGATCTGCAACAGCGCTGGCGTGCAGCGGAAAAACTCAATAAACAGTTGGGCTGGCCAGCGAATAAAAAACCAGCGGTTCATGGTTAGAAGGCACAGGCCAAAACCAAGTGTCAAACCGATCAGATTTGATACCAGGGCCAGTTCAAGGGTTACCTTCAAACCATCCCACAGAGCACCAAAGCTGCCGCTGAGAAAGTGAAAGTCGAATTGATAGTTCATGGCGGCAGCCCTCAGTCTAGGTGCAAGACTTTTTCAAGGAACTCGCGAGTACGGGCTTCTTTTGGCTGAGTGAAAATCTGTTCTGGCGGCCCCTGCTCGACTACCTTGCCGTTGGCGCAGAACACCACGCGGGTGGCGATATGTCGGGCGAAATGCATATCGTGGGTCACGATGATCATGGCCATCTTCTGCTCGGCCAGTTGCATCATCACGTTCTGCACCTCAATCACCATTTCCGGGTCAAGAGCAGAAGTCACTTCGTCAAACAGCATCAGCTTGGGCTCCAGCATCAGCGCACGGGCAATCGCCACGCGCTGCTTCTGGCCACCGGACAGCTGGCTGGGATAAGCATGCAGTTTGCTTTCAAGGCCAAGGCGGGCGAGATAGGAGCGAGCCTTTTCAGTGGCCATCATCTTCGACATGCCATGCACTTTCATGGGTGCAAGGATCAGGTTGCCGAGCACCGAGAGGTGCGGAAACAGAGTGTAGTGCTGGAACACCATGCCAATCTGGGTGCGCAGCGACTCATCCAGCGGCTTACCGCAGCCTTTGCCTCCAGCGATATAGGGCTTGCCCTGAAAGCTGATGGTGCCGCCTTGAATACCCTCCAGCCCCATCATTACCCGCAGCAAGGAGCTCTTACCGCTGCCGCTCGGGCCGATGATGACCAGCCTGTCGTCAGCACGCATGTCCAGGTCAAGGTTGTCCATCACCACCAGTTGTTCGCCATACGACTTGCATACGCCGCGCAACTGGATGAAATCGCCACCTGACACCGAACTGGAGGCGTGAGCAAACTGTGGCTTGGCAGCCACCAAACGGGGAGTGTTCATGAAAGCGTCTCCGGGAGGGCCACCCTGGGCGGGCAGCCCTCTGCTCTATGCAGGGATTACTGGGCAGGCTGGGCTGCAGCGTTGACTTCAGCAGATGCCTTATCGATCAGCGCATCGATCTCGCCAGTCTCACGACGCTGGGTCAGGTAGATATTCAGCACCTGAAGATCGGCTGCAGAAACATCCCGACGCAGGCCAAAGGAAACCCCCTGCTTGGCCAGGGCTGGCTCAGGCAGAACATGCTTGGTCCAACCCGGATTGGCCAGGGCGAACAAATGGTTGGTGTCGTTGGCATCCACCAGCACATCGGCGCGGCGCGACATTACTGCCATGCGAGTCTCGTCCATGCCTGGCAGACGCATGATCTTGCCGTTCTTCACCGCGGCAGAAATCAGCTTATCCCCTGCTGTACCGGACATGACGGCAAAGGTCACACCCTCCTTGTCATAGTCGGCAACGCTGTTACCGGCCTCGCTGAACTTGGGGTTGTCTTTATTGACCAGTAAAGAGACCTGGTAGTCGGTAGCTGGCACCGAGAACGCCAACGCAAGGGCACGCTCAGGAGTCTGATTCAGCGCCATTGCCAGATCCCACTTGTTGCTTTGCACACCGGCGACGATGTTGTCCCAGCTGGTATCAACGAAGTCGACTTTGACCTTCAGCACGTTCTCGCCAAAGTCACGGCACAGATCGACAAAGTAGCCGCTGTACTTACCTGTGGCTGCGTCGCGCATCACATAGGGCGCCGCCACAGCCGCACCACAGCGCAGCACGCCAGCCTTTTGAATGTCCTTCCAGATTTGTGTCTCGGCCGCCTGAGCAGGGACCTGAGCGAGCAATGCCACTGCCGTCGCAGCACTGGCAATCACATTGCGGATAGAGCGTTTGAATAACCGAGCCATGTCACACCTCACCGATAACGTTGTTTTTGTAGGCAGAAGTACTAGCAAACGATTCTGCGCTGTTCTTTCGGCGTATGCCGGGTTGCATGCAGCGCTGTATGCAGATTAGGACCAACAAAAAGGGGGTGTCAACACGTTCCAGATAATTTTTTCAAAATAATGACCAAGCGGTCGCACCATCTGAGATGGTGCAACCGCGGACATAACGGGCGCGGAGAAGGGAGAGAGGGTTAGCTGCTGAACAGCTGCAGAGCGTCTAGAAAGCGCTCCAGAATGAGGTTTTGCCTACGGCCTTTGCGCACAGCAATGGAGAGATTCGAATCGAAAAAAATGCGATCCGGGCTAAGAGCTACCATTTGTCCTTTCTCGACCCAGCCAGCGGCATAGTGATCTGGCAGGAAACCGATATAGCTCCCGGTGAGGATGAGAAAGGCGATCCCCTCACGATCCGTTGCGGTGGCAGCAAAGTTGAGCAGTTGATGCAGGCCGATGGCTTCCGCCGTCATGCGATAGCTCGGCACAACAGCGTCTACGCTGCGCAACTCATCATTACTGACGGTCGCCGCACGAGGGAAAAGCGGGTGTTCATGACTGCAGTAGAGATTGGAACGCTCTTCGTAAAGCAGGCTGTACTCAAGCCCGGAGAGCGGCGTAATCAATGGCAAAGCCCCCACATGCAGCCGCCCATCAAGCAAGCCACGCTCGATCTCACCTGGCGTACTCATGCTGAGATTGATGCGTACCCCTTCCCCCTCCTGGCGAACGGCTTTGAGGGCACGGGTGATGCGCATTTTGGGCTGGGTGACCAAGTTATTGACGATGCCGATATTCAGATCGCCGCGGAGCTGCTGATGCATCTGATTGACTTCACTGCGGAAGCCCTCAATGGCCGCGAGCACAGCCTCGCCAGAACGTAGGACTTCTCGCCCCTCGTCAGTCAGTGCAAACCCTGCCCTACCGCGCTGACAAAGGCGCATCCCCAGGCGTTTTTCCAAGTCACTCATATGCAAGCTGATGGCCGAGCGACTGATACCCAGCGCGCCCTCGGCTGCAGCAAAGCTGCCGCACTCGGCCACTGTTTTGAAGAGCCTCAACAACCGCAACTCAAAGTCACTGACCTGGCTTAAGGGTGCTTTTTTGGGCATAGGTGAGTTTTCCAATATGTGAATATAAACAAATATAGATTTAACTCACCTATCGAGTCGATACAAGCTGATCGCACCAACCACTCTCAGGATGCGCATCATGAATCAGGCCCTGCAGATCCCCTCCCCACTGGCCAGCCAGCTCAAGCTGGATGCCCACTGGATGCCGTTTTCCGCCAACCGCAACTTCAAGCGCGACCCGCGCCTGATCGTCGGTGCCGACGGCAACTACTTTATCGACGACCAGGGCCGCCGCGTGTTCGACAGCCTGTCCGGCCTGTGGACCTGCGGCGCCGGGCATAACCGCAAGGAAATCCAGGAGGCCGTGGCCAAGCAGCTCGGTACCCTGGACTATGCGCCGGGCTTCCAGTACGGCCACCCGCTGTCCTTTCAGCTGGCCGAGAAAATCACCGAACTGACCCCGGCCGGCCTCGACCATGTGTTCTATACCGATTCCGGCTCCGAGTGCGCCGACACCTCGGTGAAGATGGCCCGCGCCTACTGGCGCCTGAAAGGCCAGCCGAGCAAGACCAAGTTTATCGGCCGTGCCCGTGGCTACCACGGCGTGAATATCGCCGGCACCAGCCTCGGTGGCATCGGCGGCAACCGCAAGATGTTCGGCCAGATGATGGACGCCGACCACCTGCCGCACACCCTGCAAGCGCATCTGGCCTACACCAAGGGCATGGCGGCGACCGGCGGTGTGGAGCTGGCCAACGAACTGCTCAAGCTGATCGAGCTGCACGACGCCTCCAACGTTGCCGCCGTGATCGTCGAGCCCATGTCCGGCTCCGCTGGCGTGATCGTGCCGCCGCAGGGCTACCTGCAGCGCCTGCGCGAGATCTGTACCCAGCACAATATCCTGTTGATCTTCGACGAAGTGATCACCGCTTACGGGCGCATGGGCAAGTGGACCGGCGCCGAGTACTTCGGCGTCACCCCGGACATCATGAACACCGCCAAGCAGATCACCAACGGTGCCATCCCCCTGGGTGCAGTGATCGCCACCAGCGAGATCTACAACACCTTTATGCAGCAGGCCATTCCGGAGCATATGGCCGAGTTCGGCCATGGCTACACCTACTCCGGCCACCCAGT
>OGCL01001323.1_pt1 | contig 21664 bp, 21 predicted proteins | sample 1570041 | NCBI WGS metagenome assembly OGCL01 (sample SAMN06266162, study PRJEB24511) | hot springs metagenome | isolation source: Hot spring water | place: South Africa: Limpopo | collected 2015-06-22
CTTGAAGACGTAAAGCCCGCGCGTCGCCATCTCACCGCGCGCGGCCGAGCGGTCGTGCTCGAACATCTGCTCCAGCGACTGGAAGAAAAGTTCGAGGTCGTCTTCGGAAAAGCCGGTCTGCTTGGCGAGGAACGCGGAAACGAAGCCGTGGCAACGGTAAAGGCCATAGGGCACGGTGTGCTTGCGGCCCATGGTGCGGTTGTCGCCGTCCTGCTTCTCGGCCTCGGCTTCGGTGGCGACGGCCATGCGGGTGATCGAATGCTCCTGGGCGATCACCGGGTCGATGGAACGGGCGAAGGTGAGCTGCACCGGGCCGCGCACCTGGCCGCAATTGACGCCGGTGGACATCACGGCGCCGAAGGTGCGCACGTCGAAGAAGTTGGCGCACATCCACTTGCGCGCGTCCTCCACCGCATCGCCGCCCTTGCGCTTCTTGCCATCCCCTTCCAGCACATCCTCGCGGCCGATGGCGACGTAGGCGCGCTTGTGCTGGGCGTTGAGCACGGCCTTTTCCTTGACGTAGATTTCATAGGGCGGCCGCTCGCCCTTGGCCATGCCGACATAGTTGCGCACCTTGCGCTTCAAGGAAACGTCGGTAACGAGGCCATGGCCGGTTTCGGCATCGAGTCGCGGCAGGTTGCCGGCATCGGGGTCGCCGTTGGGGTTGCCGTCCTTCACGTCGAACAGCAGCACGAAATCGTAGCGGTGGTTCAGGCTCATTGCGGGTCTCCTTCGGAAGAATTGGGTTCGACTTTGCGGGTATAAAAATCCTGGCGCTGATGGTAGTAACCGAGCGCGAAGCGGCCCTGCTCGGGCAGCGGCAACTGACGCGGAAAGTCGGCGATGCCATTCATGATTTCGCCGATCAGGCGTTCGAGGTTTACACGGCGACCGGGCGAGAGCTTGCCCAGATGATGGTTCTTCAGCCGCAGCAGGGTGGTGAACACGGCCACCGGCGTGGACGACGCCGCGCCGTAGTAGCGGTCGCGGATGGTGGCATTGAGGCCGGGGCTGGCTTCTTCCTGGACTTTTTCCAGCACGGCGAAAAGACGGCCGAGCCGGTAGGCCGGACTGGGATGGGCGATGTCGAGCATGGGCGAAAACTCCTTCTCGGGGGTGGATGGTGAATGGCGGTTGGCAGTGCGGATGGCGCGGTTCAGGCAGGCCTTGATCGCTGCCGCACGGGGATAGCTCACGCGCTGCTCGGCGCGGCAGCGGGCGACGGCGCCGTTGAGCAGCGCGGCGGGGTAGGCCACATCCTCGCCCGCCAGCACGGCGCGGATGACATCGCCGCCCAGGCGCGGCGGGATGTTGTCGGCCTTGCCCTGCACGGCGATGCTGGTGAGCAGGCGGAACAGCGACAGGTGGCGCGGATCGTTGGGGCCGCGCGCCACGTCGAGATCGTCGAAGTGGCGGCGCAGGCGGCGACCGAATTCCGCCGCCGTACCGGTCTGCCAGAAGCGCACGGCGATGCGCGAGGCATTGGGCGCCAAACCCAGCACATGACAGCGTGTTCCATCGTCGTCGCTGGCGAAGCGGCCGCTGTGGATTGAACGGTAGAGCGTCTCCAGCGCCCGCGCGCCCCGGTCCGGATCGTCCTTCGGCGGCTCGCCGAAGAGGTCGGGCGCCAGGGTTTCGAAGTCGCTCGGCTTTTCTGCCCAGAACACCGTCGAGGCATCGCCGACCTGCACGCGCTGGCGCGAATCGCGGCCGAGCAGGTGGTTGAGCGCCGTGGTGTAGGCGAAGGCGGCGGGCTTGCCGACGGGGGCGTTGGCGCCCTGGCGCTTGCCGTAAGAGTTGAAGGCATCGAGGTTGAACGAGACGATGTTGGCGCCCGAAGACTGTGCGCCCCAGACGCCCTTGATGGGCGCGTGCAGCCGCTCCGGCGGCGCGGACTGGCCGCTGACGAGGCAGAAGGCCGTTTCGGCACCCGCCCTGTCGGCGCTAGCGGCGGCGGCCAGGGCAATCGCCGGATGCTGACAGATCAACTCGATCTCGCCCTGCAACTGGAGGCCCAGCACCGGGTTGGCTTCCAGAATCTCCGGCCAGAGCGGATCGGCGGCGAAGGCGGCGAGGTCGAGGTGATCGAGGAATCGGCGAACCGCCGCCACGCCCGGCAGGGAGACCGCCGGCTCGGGCAGGGCATCGATACGCCTCCGGAAGGCGGCGTGCTGCTCGGCCACCCGCTCGGGCTTGCCGCGGGTGTCGACGCCCAGCACGTATTCGGCCGTGTCCCAGAGCAGGTTCGCCGCCACCCCGGACGAGCGCTTGACGGCGGCCGGCACGAGATAACGCCGTCCCAGCAGCTTCTTGCCTTCCTTGTGCCTTGTGTCCCGAATCGGCGGCAGCCAGCGGCCCTCGGCGTCGATCTCGATGACGAAGGGAATCTCCTTCTCCTCCAGACCAGAGGCGGGCAGACGTTTCGCCGGATCGGGATCGGCAGCCTTGCGCTGGTAGTAGTCGTTCAGCGCTTGCAGGATCATGGCCGCGACTCCTCGCCGTCGAAAGCCGGCACCTCGATCACGCCGGCGGCGAGTTGGGCGCGGAAGAAACGCGGCTGCGGATCGGCGGCGTTGGTGAAATCGAGGTCGTGCAGCATCCAGCCAAGGTCGCGGGTTTCGGCGATGGCAGGGGCCTCGGCGTCCGGGTCGGCGACGTAGCGGAAACGGGCAGCAAATTCGCGGCAGCCGAGATAGGGCTGGTTCACACACTGGCCGGCCGCGGCCCGGCGCTCGAACATGGCGCGGTATTTGGCTGGCGGGCTCTGGTCGAGACGCTCGGCGCGGATGTCCAGATCGGCATGGATGCGGTAGGTCACATCGCGCAGGAACAAGCCGGCGCGCTGCTGGCGCTCGTCCTCGATGTTCAGGGCCAGGACATCATCGCCGCCGTTCATTGCCGTCTGCACGTTGCGCACCGAGACGACCGCACCGACCTCGTTGCGCCGCAGGTTGATCCAGCGAATCGGCTTCAGGACCTCGATGCGCCGTATTCGCCAGCGCACCGCCGGCTTCCAGAAAATGGCTTCGAACACGGCGCGGGCGGCGGAGGGCGTCATCACGTCGTAGGAGACGCGCTCGACCTTCATTTCCGGCCGGGTGAAACAGGCGTAGTCGCCGGAGACTTCAAGGCAGTAGGTTGCCAAAGACATTGCTCCTCCTCGATCAGATCACCAAAGTCGGCGCTGGCAGAACGGCGTTCTCATCGTCGCGCAGGCCCAGCACCGGGTCGTAAAGCCAATCGTTCTGTTGCACAAAACACCCCGGCTGCACTTCACGGACATCGCCGCTCGCCGCCATACGCTCGACGATGCGCTTCCTGACCGTCACGGCGCAGCGTTGCAGCTTGCGCATCAGCCAGCGCTCGGGGCCTTCGTTCGCGAGCCGACGAAGCAGCATGTCGCTGTCCGGATAACCCGAATAGCGCACGAAAACCGTGGCCTGATCCTCCTCGTCGATCAAGCGGAAGTGGTCGGCGGCGGTGCGGAACTGGATTTCGAGTTCTCTCCCCGGCGTCAGGTCGCGCACGATGCCTTTCCTGTCCAGATCGATGCCGTAATACAGTCGGTCGAAATAGGGTTCGAACAATTCGATGGCCAGCGGGTCGCCCGGCCAATTGCGCAGCACGTCGAGGCAGGCATCCGCAGCGAGGCGCTGGCGCCCGGGCGGTGCCGGCTGGGGCGGCTGGAAGACGACGACGCGGCCGCGCTCGATTTCTCCCTCGCGATTGCAGCGTCCCGCCGCCTGGGCAATGGAATCCAGCCCGGCGAAAGCGCGATAGACGACGGGGAAACTCACATCGACGCCGGCTTCGACGAGGCTGGTGCTGACCACCCGCAGCGGTCGCAGGTCGCGCCCGGCGCGTTTGTCCGCCAGCCTTTGCTTGATTGCCGCGATCACCTCGGCCCGGTGCGCGCCGCACATCAGGGCGGAAAGGTGCAGGGTGTCCTTGGGCAGAAGCTGCCACAGCCTGCGGGCATCACCCCGCGTGCCCACGATGGCGAGCACGCAATCCTCGCCGGCCAGTTGGGCGGCGATTTCCTCCCAGCTTGAGCGCGTGTCCCAATCCGGCAGTTGCACATCCACCCGCTTCAACCGCCGGTAGAGCTCGGGCGGGTCGGCGACGATCTCGCGCACCTCGTCCAACCCGCGCCGATTCTTCTTCGCATCGAAGTAAGTCTTGCTGGCCAAAGCCGGCTGGGTGGCGGTGCACAGCACCACCGTGACGCCGTAGTGGCGCGTCAGCAGATTCAGCACGTCGAGGATCGGTTGCAAGAATTCCGGCGGCAGGCATTGGGCTTCGTCGAGGACGATCACGCTGTCGACGAGATTGTGCAATTTCCGGCAGCGCGAGGTCTTGGCGGCGAAGAGCGATTCGAACAGCTGCACGTTGGTGGTGACGATGAGCGGCGCATCCCAGTTCTCGCTGGCGAGGCGGGCGCGCGCCGTCTCGCGCACCGTCTCGTCGTAGTCGGCCTGGCTGTGATGCTCCACGACGTTTTCGGCGCCGAGCGCGCGCGCGAAAACGTCGGCGGTCTGCTCGACGACGCTGGTGTAGGGAATCGCGTAGACGATGCGCCGCTTGCCGTGGCGGCGCGCATGTTCCAGCGCGAAAGCGAGCGACGAGAGCGTCTTGCCGCCGCCGGTGGGCACGGCGAGCGAAAACAGGCCCGGCGGCTCGGCGGCGCGGGCGCGGCACTGGGCGAGCACTTCGGCGCGCAGGCGATTGACCGCCGTGTCGGCGGCGCCGGCTTGCAGGGTTTCCATGTGGGCGTCGAAGCGGGCAGCGAGCTCGTCCAGCGCGGCGAAGCCTGCCCGCGCCTGCGCCCGGCTTTCGTCGATGAACGCTTCGGTGTCGAGAAAATCGGCATCGACGAGGCAGGAGAACAGCAGGCGCAGCCAGAGCGCGCAGCCGGCGGAACCGCCGGGCGCCTGGCGCAGGTCGGGTGCGCCACCCTCGGCCAACAGCCCGGCTGGCGCGGCGGCGCGCGCTTCGTCGTATTCGCGGCGGGCATCGGCGTTGTCCGGCGACAGACGGCCATCGAGTCCGCCATGCCAGTCGGGCAGGCCGCCGTGGTGACCGGCGATCAGGTAGGCGAGCGCGCGACCTGGGATGCCGAAACGCTCGATGGCATGCACGGCGCCGGCCGCGGCGTGGGTCTTGTCGCGCGCAGTGACACGGGTTTCGAGATGGGCGTTTTCGTCCGCCTGCGAGCGAAGATAGCGCTGAAAGCCAGGCCGGTATTTGCCCAGATCGTGCCATAGACCGGCGAGCCGCGCCCAATCCGCGCCGAGGCTGCGCGCAAAGGAGGCCGCCAGCGCCGCCGCGCCGTCCAAATGCGCTTCCAACGGGTGCGTGCGGCAAGGGGCGCTGCCGCCGCCTGCGATATGCGCGATGTAGTCGTCGCCCTCCTTCATGCCGATATGCTAACCGCAAACATGGCTCAGGGGATGAGCCTGTCGGCAGACATTCTTCAGGCGAGTTCCAGCAACACCGGCTGATGGTCGGAAGCGTCCGTTCCGCCATCGACGGCGATGCCGACGACGCGCTCGGCGATGTTCTCGCTCACCCAGCAGAAGTCGTAGCAGGCCGGCGCTGCGATGTAACGGCGGTCACGCACGCCAAAAGTCGACGCCGGCGGGACGGCGGGATGAACGATTTCCCAGGCATTGCGAAAAGCCGGCGCCTCGCGCCGCTCGAACAGCGGCGCGTGCTCGGGTGCGCCGGTCGGCGAGTTGAAATCGCCGCACAGCACGCAGCCTTCGCCGCGCGGCAGCACGGCGAAAGGCGGATCGGTTTCTTCCGCCGAGCGGGGCGCGCGCGCGTGCCGCCAACCTTCGTCGCAGATCGCGCGCAAGGCGGCGATTTGCGCCGCGCGCTGCATCGCCGAGTAATACTCCAGATGCGTCGCGATGACCCGCAGCGCGCCGCCGGGAAATTCCGGCGCCTCGATGACCGCCTCGACCGCAACGCGTTGCATGCTCGATACGCCCGGATCGGCCGGCCAGGGCAGCAGGTGGCGGAAGACTTGCAGGAGCGGTCGGCGCGAGAGGATCAGGTTGCCGAACTGCCGGCGACCGCCCCGCCCGTCCGGCAGGTCGCTGCCGACGCCATAGACCGCCTCGTAACCGAGGAACAGCCCCGAGAGCCATTCGACCTGATCCATCGCCGCGCCGCCGGGGAGATCGGGATGGTTGATCGCCACTTCCTGAAAACAATGGACGTCGGCGTCGAACTCGCGCGCCACCGCGGCCGTGCGGGCCAGATCGACGCGACCGTCGATGCCGCGTCCCCATTGGATGTTCCAGCTCAGAATCCTCATGCCGTCCTCCGCTCTTTCGATCCAACACGACAAAACGTAACATGTCCGGCGTAAGCTATGGGTGTGTCGCAGCGCAGCATGGCATGGGGAGAATCATGAAAGAACAGGAAGTCATCGCGGCCGTCCTGGCCCGTCATGGCAACGACGGCACGCGGCTGATGCAGATTCTGCGCGAGACGCAGGAATCTCTCGGCTGGCTGGCGCCCGAGACGCTGACCGCCATCGCTCAAGGCGTCGGCTGGCCGCGCGCCAAGGTCGAGGGCACGGCGGCCTTTTACAGCTTTTTCCACCTGCGGCCGCGCGGCAAGTACTGCGTGCTGTGGTCGGACAACATCACCGACCGCATGCTCGGCAACCGCGAGCTGATGCAGGCGATGTGCGAGAAGCTGTGGCTGGAGCCGGGGCGCGTCTCGGAGGACGGCTTGGTGAGCGTCAACACCACCTCCTGCACCGGCATGTGCGATCAGGGCCCTGCGCTCTTGGTGAATTACCGCGCCGTCACCCGCATGACGCTCGAACGCGTCGAGCAAATGGTGGAGCTCATCCGCAACCAGACGCCCATCGAGGCCTGGCCGGCCGAATGGTTCCAGGTCGAGGACAACGTGCGGCGCGCCGACATCCTGCTCGGCAGCAACTTCGCGCCAGGCTCGGCCCTGCGCGCCGCCGTCGCGCGCGCCGAGTCCGACGGCGTCGAGGCTTCGAACATGCGCTCCTCGCGCGAGTCGCTGCCGCACGGGCTGGTCGGCCCGACGGCGATGCTCGACGAGATACGCCTCTCGAATCTGCGCGGCCGCGGCGGCGCCGGCTTCTCGACGCGGCTCAAATGGGAGGCCTGCCGCAACGCGCCGCTCAAGGAAGGGCAGACGCGCATCGTCGTCTGCAACGCCGACGAAGGCGAACCGGGCACCTTCAAGGATCGCGTGCTGCTCACCTCCCACGCCGACCTCGTCTTCGAAGGCATGACGGTCGCCGCCTACGCCATCGGCGCGACCAAGGGCTTCGTCTATCTGCGCGGCGAATACCGCTATCTGCTCGACCATCTGAATGCCGTGCTCGAACGCCGGCGCGCGGCGAACTTGCTGGGCCAAAACATTCTCGGCATCCCCGGCGCGAACTTCGACATCGAGGTCCATCTGGGCGCGGGCGCCTATGTCTGCGGCGAGGAATCGGCGCTCATCGAATCGCTCGAAGGCAAGCCGGGACGCCCGCGCGTGCGCCCGCCCTTCCCGGTCACCCACGGCTATCTCGACCAGCCGACCATCGTCAATAACGTCGAAACTTTCGCCAGCGCCGCGCTGATCGCCTTGCACGGCGGGGAATGGTTCGCGAAGATCGGCACCCGGCAATCCACCGGCACGAAAATTCTCTCGGTCTCCGGCGACGTGTTGCGCCCGGGGCTTTACGAATACCCTTACGGCGTGACGGTCGGCCAGGTGCTGGACGACGCCGGCGCCAAAGGCTGCGTGCAGGGCGTCCAGGTCTCCGGCCCGTCCGGCATCACGCTTTCGGCGGACGAACTGCACCGCCGCATCGCCTTCGAGGACATTCCCACCGCCGGGGCGATGATGGTGTTCGACTGCTCGCGCGACATGTTCGAGGTGGCCAGGAACTTCGCGCATTTCTTCGCCCACGAGTCCTGCGGCTTTTGCACGCCCTGCCGCGTCGGCACGCAGGTCGTGGCGCGGCTGATGGACAAGCTGGCGACCAACCACGGCTCGCCCTACGACATTCAGGAACTCTTCAAGATGCACCGCCTGATGCAAGGCGCGAGCCACTGCGGCCTCGGCAACACCGCCTGCAACCCGATCTTCGACACGCTGAACAAGTTCCGGCCGGCCTATGAGCGACGCCTGGCGTCGCTGGAGTTCGCACCCGCCTTCGATCTCGATGCCGCGCTGTCGCAGGCCCGCCAGATGACCGGCCGCGACGATGCCGGCGCCCACCTTCACAACGAGGCCTGATGCGATGAGCGAACAACAGACCTTCCTGCTCGACGGCGAAGAGATTCCCTTCGCCTCCGGCCAGACCATCATGCAGGCGGCGCAGGCCGCCGGCAAATACATCCCGCACCTGTGCTGGCATCCCGAGTTCAAGCCGCATGGCTCGTGCAAGCTGTGCACGGTGAAGGTGAACGGCCGCTTCGGTTCCTCCTGCACCATGCTGGCCGCGCCAGGCCTCGCCGTCGAGAACCGCACAGCGGAGCTCGACGACAAGCGCCGCACCCTGCTGCAATTGCTCTTCATCGAAGGCAACCATTTCTGTCCAAGCTGCGAGAAAAGCGGCAACTGCCTCCTGCAGGCCACTGCCTATGATTTGGGCATGCTCACGCCGCACTTCGACCACTTCTATCCCGACCGCCCGGTCGATGCCTCGCATCCGGACGTGATGCTCGACTTCAACCGCTGCATCCTCTGCTCGCTGTGCGTGCAGGCCTCGGAGCTGGCCGACAGGAAGAATGTCTTCGTCATGGGCGGGCGCGGCATGCGCGGCCGCAAGATCATTCTCAACAGCGCATCGGGCCGTCTCGCCGACACCGACTTTTCCGTCGCTGATCGCGCCGCCAGCATCTGTCCGGTCGGCGTGATCCTGAAAAAGCGCGTCGGCTTTGCCGTGCCCTACGGCCAGCGCACCTTCGACAAGGCGCCGGTTTCGGCAGTGGAGGCGGCGCAATGAGCGAGAAGAAGAAATTGCGCGTGGCCACGACCAGTCTGGCCGGCTGCTTCGGCTGCCACATGTCCTTTCTCGACATCGACGAACGCATCCTCGACCTGCTCGAACTGGTCGAGTTCGACCGCTCGCCGATCACCGACATCAAGCGCTGCGGCCCCTGCGATCTGGGCATCATCGAAGGCGGCGTCTGCAACGCGGAAAACGTCCATGTGCTGCGCGAGTTCCGCAAGAACTGCAAGATCCTCGTCGCCATGGGCGCCTGCGCGGTGAATGGCGGGCTGCCGGCGCAGCGCAACCACCTGGAGCTGCACGACATCCTGACCGCCGTGTATCAGACCGAAGGCGGCCTCGCCCGCGGCGTGCATATTCCGAACGATCCCGAACTGCCGCTGCCGCTCAATCAGGTGCATCCGATCCACGAGGTGGTAAAGGTGGATTATTTCCTGCCGGGCTGCCCCCCTTCCGGCGACGCCATCTGGAAATTCCTTACCGATCTCATCGCCGGCCGCACGCCCTATCTGGGTCACGGCCTGCTGCACTACGACTGAAAGAGGCGATCATGGCTTTTGCACTCGAAACCGCTCCGCATCCGGAAAAACTCAAGCGCGTCGCCATCGAGCCGGTCTCGCGCGTCGAGGGCCACGGCAAGGTCACGCTCCTGCTCGACGACGACAACCGCGTTCAGCAGGTGCGCCTGCACATCGTCGAGTTCCGCGGCTTCGAGAAATTCATCGAGGGTCGCCCCTACTGGGAAGTGCCGGTCGCCGTGCAGCGCCTGTGCGGCATCTGCCCGGTTTCTCACCATCTGGCCGCCTCGAAGGCGATGGATCAGATCGTCGGCGCCCGCCTCACCCCCACGGCCGAGAAGGTGCGCCGCCTGATGCACTACGGCCAGATGCTGCAATCCCACGCCCTGCACTTCTTCCATCTCTGCTCGCCCGACCTGCTGTTCGGCTTCGACTCGGACGTCGCCAAGCGCAACATCGTCGGCATCATCCGGGAATATCCGGAGATCGCCAAAAAGGGCGTGCTGCTGCGCAAATACGGCCAGGAGGTGATCCGCATGACGGCGGGGAAACGCGTGCATGGCACCGGCTCGATCCCCGGCGGCGTCAACAAGTCGCTCTCCGCCGAGGAACGCGCCGCGCTGCTTGCGGACATCTACCAGATGGTGGCCTGGAGCCGCGAGGCGGTGCAGATCGTCAAGGGGTTGTTCGAGAAGAACCGCGAGTTCTACAACGCCTTCGGTCGCTTCACGGCGCACAGCATGAGCCTGGTGCGCGCCGACGGCGCGATGGATCTCTACCACGGCGGGCTGCGCGCGCGCCGCGCCGACGGCGCGACGCTCTTCGACCATTTCGACTACAGCCGCTACTGGGAGGTCATCACCGAGGACGTCAAATCCTGGAGCTACATGAAGTTCCCCTTCTTCAACGCGCTGAAGAATTCGGACGAGGGCTGGTATCGCGTCGGGCCGCTCACGCGCGTGAATAACTGCGACTTCATCCCGACGCCGCTGGCCGACCACGAGCGCAAGGATTTTCTCGCCTTCGACAACGGCAGCGCGGCTGGCGCGACGCTCGGCTACCATTGGGCGCGCATGATCGAGATGCTGCACGCCGCCGAGGCGATCAAGGATCTGCTGCACGACGACGACATCGTCGGCAAGGATCTCGTGGCGACGGGGAAACGGCAGGAGCGCGGCGTCGGCGTCATCGAGGCGCCGCGCGGCACGCTGATCCACCACTACCGCGTCGATGAGAACGACCAGGTGATCCGCGCCAACCTGATCGTCTCGACCACCCACAACAACCAGGCGATGAACGAGGCGATCCGCGTCGTGGCGCGGCAGCATCTCGATGGCAAGGAGCTCACGGAAGGTCTGCTCAACCACATCGAGGTGGCGATCCGCGCCTTCGACCCCTGTCTCTCCTGCGCCACGCACGCGCTGGGGCAGATGCCCCTCGACGTGGAACTCGTCGCCGCCGACGGCACGCCGCTCGACCGGGTGCTGCGCGAGATGCACGGCGTCTGCACCCGCGCTTGACCGCTCCCATCCTGATCTTCGGCTGGGGCAACCCCGGCCGCGGCGACGATGCCCTCGGGCCGCTGTTCGTCGAGCGCGTCGAGGCGCTGAACCTACCCGGTGTCGAATGTCTGACCGACTTTCAGTTGCAGGTCGAGCATGCGCTCGATCTGCAGGGGCGGGAGCGCATCCTCTTCGTCGATGCCAGCCTCGATGCCGCCCCGCCGTATTGCCAGCGTCGACTTTTTCCGGCGCGCGACGCGACTTTCACCACCCACGCCATGACGCCCGAAGCGGTCATGCATGTCTATACCGATCTCAATGACGCCGAACCTCCGCCCTGCACGCTGCTGGCCATCCGCGGCGAGCGCTTCGAACTGGGCGAAGCGCTCTCTCCCCTTGCAGCGTCCCATCTCGATGCCGCACTGGCGTGGGCGCTCGACTGGCTGACAGCCGGGCGATAAAAAAGCCGGCCCGCAGGCCGGCTTTTGCGGAGCGCATCCGACTTATTTCTTCTTGGCCTTCTTGCCGGCCACGGCGGCCTTGAAAGTGGCGCCGGCGGTGAACTTCGGCACGGTCGTGGCGGCGATCTTCAGCGGCTCGCCGGTCTTGGGATTCTTGCCGGTGCGGGCGGCGCGCTTGGCGGACTTGAAGGTGCCGAAGCCGACCAGGGTCACGGTATCGCCCTTGGCGACGGCCTTGACGACGGTGTCGATCATCGCAGACAGGGCGCGTTCGGCAGCCGCCTTGGAAATGTCAGCGGCTTTGGCGGTGGCTTCGATCAGTTCGGATTTGTTCATTCATTGCTCCTCGGTTAAGGGTCTGCACGGGACATCGAAAAAAAGAGCGGCGGACGGGGCCGGCCGTTCCAGCTGAAAAAAACCTTGTTACCACATGATGATGGCGATGATGGCGGGTTATGCGGTCGTGTTGATAATGGTACCCGTTTTTTGGCCGCGCTCGTTGATCACGGGCTTCGGCGCTTCAGGGCTTTGCGCCTGCTGTGTCTGTTGGGCGCTGTCGGCGCGCGTTTCCTCGTTGCGTGCCTGCGGTGGCGGGGGCGGCGGAGCAGACTCGCGGGCAACGTTGTTTTCGCGCGCGCGCTGTTCGGCAGACGGCTCTTGGCGCGCCGGTGGCGCCTGCTGGGGCATTTGCGATACTGCAAAGGAAGCGACGCTGCCGATTTCCATCACCCACCTCACCTTCCGCGATGCGAAGCGCCGGTCGCGCTTCATCGGCGAAATATAGACCCAAGCCGTGACGGAAACAAGATTCGCGGCCCACGTGGGGCACTTTCTCTCGTTCCGGGTGGTGCCGGGAGAGGGACTCGAACCCTCACAGTATCGCTACCGGCGGATTTTGAGTCCGCTGCGTCTACCCATTCCGCCATCCCGGCGCTGCGCCATGGCACGCGTAGAATGCCGCGCTGCCCGCATTCTATCGCCAAAAAAACGATGGCGCCGATCCTCGACGACTTCGACTACGACCTCCCCCCCGAACTGATCGCCCAGGAGCCGCTGGCCGAGCGCAGCACCAGCCGCCTGCTCGTCATGCGCGGCGACGCGCTTGACGACCATCGCTTCACCGACCTGCCCGCCCTGCTCGCGCCGGGCGACCTGCTCGTGATGAACGACACCCGCGTCATACACGCCCGCTTCATGGGGCGCAAGGAAAGCGGCGGCCAGGTGGAAGTGCTGGTGGAGCGCCTGACCGGCGAGGACACCGTGTTGGCGCAGGTGCGCGCCAGCAAGCCCCCCAAGACGGGCAGCACGCTCAGGCTCGAGGACGCCGTCACCGTCGCCGTGCTCGGCCGGGAAGGCGAGTTCTACCGCCTGCGCTTCCCCGGCGAGGCGCTCGAACTGATCGAGCGGCATGGCCGCCTGCCCCTGCCGCCCTATATCGAGCGCCAGGCCGCCAGCGCCGACGAGGAGCGTTACCAGACGGTGTATGCCCGCGAACACGGCTCGGTAGCCGCCCCCACGGCCGGCCTGCACTTTGACGCCCCGCTGCTCGAAAAGCTGCGCGAGCGCGGCATCGGCATCGCCCACGTCACGCTGCATGTCGGCGCCGGCACCTTCCAGCCGGTGCGCGTGCAGGACATCTCCCGGCATCGCATGCACGTCGAGCGTTACCGCGTGCCACAGGCCGCCGCCGAGGCCGTCGCCGCGACGAAAAAGCGCGGCGGCCGCGTCGTCGCGGTCGGCACGACTTCGTTGCGCACACTGGAATCGGCAGTGCAGGAGGACGGCATGCTGAAAGTCGGCGCCGGCGAGACGGCGCTCTTCGTCACGCCGGGCTTCCGTTTTCGCGTCGTCGACCGGCTCATCACCAACTTCCATCTGCCGAAATCGACGCTGATGATGCTGGTTTCCGCCTTCGGCGGCATGGCGCCGATCCGCGCCGCCTACCGGCACGCCATCGCCCGCCGCTACCGCTTCTTCAGCTACGGCGACGCCATGCTGATCCATCGCCACGATGCGGTTTGATATTCTCGCCACCGACGGCCTCGCCCGCCGCGGCAGGCTCACCCTCGCCCACGGCGCCGTCGAGACGCCCGTCTTCATGCCGGTCGGTACCTACGGCGCCATCAAGGCCATGGCGCCGAACGAGCTCGCCGACAGCGGTGTGCAAATCGTGCTCGGCAACGCCTTCCACCTCTGGCTGCGACCGGGACTGGACGTGATCCGCGCCCACGGCGGCCTGCACCGCTTCATGGGCTGGGAGGGGCCGATCCTCACCGACTCGGGCGGCTTCCAGGTGTTCTCGCTCGGCGAACTGCGCAAGATCGGCGAGGAAGGCGTGAAGTTCGCCTCACCGATCGACGGCGACCGGCTCTTCCTCACGCCCGAGGAGTCGATGCGCATTCAACACGTCCTGAATTCCGACATCGTCATGATCTTCGACGAATGCACGCCCTATCCGGCCGACCTCGGGCAGGCGGCGGAGTCGATGCGGCTATCCTTGCGCTGGGCGCGACGTTCGCGCGACGAACATGACCGGCTTCGGAACACCAACGCCCTGTTCGGCATCGTCCAGGGCGGCATGTATGAGGCGCTGCGCGACGAATCTCTGGCCGGGCTGGATGCCATCGGCTTCGATGGCATGGCGATCGGCGGCCTGTCGGTCGGCGAGCCGAAGGAGGATTTCGCGCGCATTCTCGCCCACACCGCGCCGCGCCTGCCGGCGCACAAGCCGCGCTACCTGATGGGCGTCGGCACGCCGGAGGACATCATGTTCGCCGTCGCCCAGGGCATCGACATGTTCGACTGCGTGATGCCGACGAGGAACGCCAGGAACGGCCACCTGTTCACGCGCTTTGGCGACATCCGCATCAAGAACGCCGTCCACAAATCGGATACGCGCCCGCTCGACGAAAGCTGCGATTGCCATTGCTGCCGCAACTTCAGCCGCGCCTATCTGCATCACCTGTTCCGTTGCGGCGAAATTCTCGGCGCGCGCCTCAATACGATCCATAACCTCCACTACTACCAGACGCTGATGCGCGAGCTGCGCGAGGCCATCGCCGCCGGCCAACTCGCGGCAACCCTTGTCCGCCTGCAAAAAGAGCGTCATTCTCCACAGGTATAATCGTGCGTTTCGACGAACCCGTGGAGTAACCCAGACATGCTGATTGCCAACGCCTACGCCCAGACCGCCAACCAGGACCCGAGCGGGGGACTGATCGGACTCTTGCCCATCGTCCTGATGTTCATCGTGCTGTGGTTCCTGATGATCCGCCCGCAGATGAAGCGCGCCAAGGAACACCAGAAGATGGTCAGCGAATTGCAAGTCGGCGACGAAGTCGTCACCCAGGGCGGCATGGCCGGCAGGATCGTCAAGGTCGGCGACAACTACGTCACCGTCGCCATCGGTGAAGTCAAGGACAGTCCCATCGAAGTGCAGGTCCAGAAGCAGGCCGTCGGCGCCCTGTTGCCCAAGGGCACCCTCAAGACGCTGCAATGAACCGTTACCCTTGGTGGAAGAACGCCACGGTGATCATCGCCGTGGCGCTCGGCTTCCTCTACACCTTGCCGAACTTCTTCGGCGAGGTTCCCGCAGTGCAGGTTTCCAGCGTGAAAGCCACCGTCAAGGTGGATCAGCGCCTGCAAGGACGCATCGAGGAGACGCTGGCCGCCGCCGGCATCCAGCCGACCGGCCTGTTCTTCGACCCGAACAGCATCCGCGTGCGCCTGGCCGACACCGACACCCAGCTCAAGGCGCGCGATGCCATCGAGCGCGCCATCAACCCCGACCCTGCCGACGCCTCGTACAGCGTAGCGCTCAACCTGCTGTCCGCTTCGCCGGACTGGCTGCGCAGCATCAACGCCCTGCCGATGTATCTGGGCCTCGATTTGCGCGGCGGCGTGCATTTCCTGCTGCAAGTCGATATGCGGGGCGCCCTCGTCAAACGGCTCGATTCCACCGGCGCCGACCTGCGCACGCTGATGCGCGACAAGAACATCCGTCACGGCGGCATCGCCCGCGAGGGCCTCACCCTCGTCGTGCGTTTCCGCGATGCCGAAACGCGCGATCGCGCCCGCTTGGTCCTGACGGAAAACCAGACCGATTTCAATCTGGTCGAACGTCAGGACGGACCGGACTTGCTGTTGGCGGCCACCCTCAAGCCCGAGGCGCAACGACGCATTCAGGAATTCGCGCTCAAGCAGAACATCACCACGCTGTCCAACCGCATCAACGAGCTGGGCGTCGCCGAGCCGGTGATCCAGCAGCAAGGCGCCGACCGCATCGTCGTGCAGCTGCCCGGCGTGCAGGACACCGCCAAGGCCAAGGACATCCTCGGGCGTACCGCCACGCTGGAAATCCGCATGGTCGATGACGAAGCGAGCGCCAACCCGGCCACGTTGCAAGCCGCCGCCGCCGGCAATCCGCCGCCGGGCGCCGACTACTACGTCGAACGCGATGGTCGCGCCCTCCTGGTCAAGAAACAGGTCGTGCTCACCGGCGAGCGGCTCACCGACGCCCAGGCCGGCTTCGACAGCCAGACGCAGGAACCCGCCGTGCACCTCACGCTCGACTCGGCCGGCGCGCGCATCTTCAAGGACGTGACGCGCGAGAACGTCGGCAAGCGCATGGCCATCGTGCTGGTCGAGAAGGGCAAGGGCGAAGTCGTCACCGCCCCGGTGATCCGCACCGAGATCGGCGGCGGCCGCGTGCAGATTTCCGGTCGCATGACGACGACGGAGGCCAACGACGTGGCGCTGCTGCTGCGCGCCGGCTCGCTGGCCGCACCGATGGAAATCGTCGAGGAGCGCACCATCGGCCCCTCGCTCGGCGCCGACAACATCGAGAAAGGCTTCAACTCGACGCTGTGGGGCTTCGTCGCCATCGCCGTCTTCATGATCGCCTACTACCTGCTGTTCGGTCTCATCTCGGTGGCGGCGCTGGCCATGAACCTGTTGCTGCTCGTCGCCTTGCTCTCGCTCCTGCAGGCGACGATGACCCTGCCCGGCATCGCCGCCCTGGCGCTGACACTGGGCATGGCCATCGACGCCAACGTGCTCATCAACGAGCGCATCCGCGAAGAACTGAGGAACGGCGCCACGCCGCACGCCGCCATCGACGCCGGCTACGAGCGCGCCTGGGGCACGATCCTCGATGCGAACATCACCACGCTGATTGCCGGCGCAGCGCTCCTGATTTTCGGCTCCGGCCCGGTGCGCGGCTTTGCGGTGGTGCTTTGTCTTGGCATCCTCACCTCGATCTTCAGCGCCGTCGTCGGCTCGCGCGCCCTGGTCAATGCCGTCTATGGCGGTCGCCGCAAGCTCGACAAGATCAGCATCGGCCAGATCTGGAAACCAACCGCCGGAACGAAATAAGGGACGCGCGTCATGGAATTCTTCCGCATCAGGAACGACATCCCCTTCATGCGCCATGCGAAGCTGTTCAACGCCGTTTCGTTGCTCACCTTCGTTCTCGCGGTGTTCTTCCTCGCCACGCGCGGCCTGCACCTGTCGATCGAATTCACCGGCGGCACGCTGGTCGAGGTCGGCTACCAACAGACGGCGAATCTCGACAAAATCCGCGACAAGCTCGCGGCCGACGGCTTCGCCGACACGCAGGTGATCAACTTCGGTTCCTCGCGCGACGTGCTGATCCGCGTGCCGCTCAAGGCGGGCGAGACCGACCGCGTCAGCCAGCGCGTGGCCGAAAGCCTGGCGACGCTCGGCGACCATCCGGAAATCCGCCGCGTCGAATTCGTCGGCCCGCAGGTCGGCAAGGAACTCGCCGAGGACGGCGCGCTCGCCCTGCTGCTCGTCGTCATCGGCATCATGATCTATCTGGCCCTTCGCTTCGAATGGCGCTTTTCCATCGCGGCGATCATCGCCAACCTGCACGACGTGGTCATCATCCTCGGCTTCTTCGCCTTCTTCCAGTGGGAGTTCTCCCTGCCGGTGCTGGCGGCGGTGCTCGCCGTGCTCGGCTACTCGGTCAACGAGTCGGTCGTGGTCTTCGACCGCGTGCGCGAAACCTTCAGGAAGGTGCGCGGCATGAGCACGCCGGAAGTCATCAACCACGCCATCACCCGCACCCTCTCGCGCACCGCCATCACCCACGGCTCCACGCAGGTCGTGGTGCTTGCCATGCTGATCTTCGGCGGCCCGGCGCTGCACTACTTCGCGCTGGCGCTCACCATCGGCATCCTGTTCGGCATCTATTCCTCGGTGCTGGTCGCCAGCCCGCTGCTGATGTGGCTGGGCGTTTCGCGCGAACAGTTCGTCAAGCCGAAGAAGGAGAAACCCGAAGGCGTCACCGAGGACGGCGCCTGCGTGTAGGGGGAAGCGCCGCATGAAAGCCTACGTCTGGGATCTGCCGACGCGCCTGTTTCATTGGCTTCTGGTCGTCTGCGTCGTTGCCGCTTTCGTCACCGCGAAGATGGGCGGCGCGATGATGGTCTGGCACGGCCGCATCGGGTTGACCATCGTCGGCCTGCTCGTCTTCCGCCTGGTCTGGGGCGTGATCGGATCGACCCATGCGCGCTTTGGCCAGTTCGTGCGCGGGCCGGCCGCCGTGCTCGCCTACCTGCGCGGGGCGCCGGAAGGGCTTGGCCACAATCCCTTAGGCGCACTGTCCGTGCTCGCCCTGCTCGGCGCGCTGGCCGCGATGGCCGGCACCGGCCTGTTCGCCAACGACGACATCGCTTTCCGCGGCTACCTCGCCCCGCTGGTCAGCAGCGACATGAGCAACCGTCTCACCGCCATCCACTTCCAGATCGAAACCCTGCTCATGGCGCTCGTTGGATTGCATCTGGCCGCCATCCTGTTCTACGCCTTCGCCAAGAAACGCGATCTCGTCCGGCCGATGCTCACCGGCTGGGCGCCGGGCGACCCCGGGCAGTCGACCAAGGGCGGCGGCCCGCTCGCCTTCGCCATCGCCGTAATCGTCGCACTCGCCGCCGTCTGGGCCGCCTCCGGGGCCCTCAACCCGCCGCCGCCTCCGCCGCCCGCCTCCACCGGCGCACCGAACTGGTAAGCCCCGTCCCGGGTCGCCGTCCTGCCGGCGTCGACTTTTTGCAGGCGCGAAAAAGCCGCCCGGGGGCGGCTTTTTCGTGAGAGCGGCGCAGGATCATTCCGGCTTGCGGAACTTGTCGTGGCAGGCCTTGCAGGATTCGCCGAGCTTGCCGAACTGCGCCTTGGCGGCGGCTTCGTCGCCCGCCACCTTGGTCATCTCGTTGGCGGCGGCGTTGAACGCACCGGCGATCTTGCCGACTTCATCCATGCTGGCGAAGAACTCGGGCTTCAGGCGGGTTTCCTTGAAGCCGCGCCCCTTGTCGGAACCCGGCTGGTAGAGCGCGCCCATCTTCGCGTTGGCGAGCGCGGCGATGACGTTGGCCGCCTCGGCCACCTGCTCCCTGTTGTAGGCGCCTTCGACATTGGCCTTGATGCGGGCCATGCTCCAGGCCATGGTGTGATAGGCAGCCTGGCGCCAGCGGATCTGGTCTTCCATCTTGCCGACGACCTGGGCGAAAGCGCCGCCAGCCAGGGTGGCGAGCGTGGCGCCGATGACGAGGGTCTTGAATTTCTTGTTCATGGGTTTCTCCTGTGGGTTGTGGCGGGGTGAGGCAAGACCAATTCTATGTCATGTCCGTCGCCGCGAAGACCTGCTTGACGCGCAACCGTCCGCCCGCGGCAACCAGGGCCGCGAGACGGTCGATGTTCGGATGCTTGCCGGGGTGGGTTTGGGCATCGACCGTGTGCTCCGCGTAAAGTTCCAGCCCCTTCTTCGCCGCCTCGGGCGTGATCGCGCCGTAGAGCTGGGCGAGGTGGTTGTAGACGGCGAGCGAGCCGGCCTGGCCCGGTCTGTTTTCGATGGTGGCGACGACCCGGCCTTCCTTGTCGAGCAGCTGCAGGGCGGCCAGATGCGAGACCTTCGGCAACTGTTTGAGATTCTCCGCGAAGGTCATCTCAAATCCTCCTGGCGAGTTCGGCGGCCTGGCCGATGTAACCGGCCGGGGTCATCTCGCGCAGGCGGGCCTTCTCCGTTTCGGGAATCGCCAGCCCGTCGATGAAGGCAGCGAGTGCGGCCGGCTCGATGCCCTTGCCGCGGGTGAGCTCCTTCAACTGCTCGTAGGGATTGGGTACGCCGTAGCGGCGCATCACCGTCTGCACGGCTTCCGCGAGCACTTCCCAGCAGGCGTCGAGATCCTCGGCCAGCCGCGCCGGATTCGCTTCGAGCTTGTCCAGGCCGCGCAGCGTCGAATCGTGCGCCAGCACGACATGACCGAAGGCCACGCCCATGTTGCGCAGCACCGTCGAGTCGGTCAGATCGCGCTGCATACGCGAGATCGGCAGTTTTTCCGAGAGGTGCCGCAGGATTGCGTTGGCCAGCCCGAGGTTGCCTTCCGAGTTCTCGAAATCGATGGGGTTGACCTTGTGCGGCATCGTCGAGGAGCCGATCTCGCCGGCCTTGGTCTTCTGCTTGAAGTAGCCGAGCGAGATGTATTGCCAGATGTCGCGGTCGGCGTCGATCAGGATCGTGTTCGCGCGCGCGATGGCGTCGAACAGCTCGGCCATCGCGTCGTGCGGCTCGATCTGGATCGTGTAGGGATTGAATTCGAGGCCCAGCGATTCGATGAAGCGCTTCGCGATGCCTTCCCAGTCGAGCCCGGGATAGGCCGACAGGTGGGCGTTGTAGTTGCCGACCGCGCCGTTGAACTTGGCCATCATCTTCACGTTGGCGATGCGTTCGCGCGCGCGCATGAGTCGCGCGGCGACGTTGGCCATCTCCTTGCCGAGCGTGGTCGGCGAAGCCGGCTGGCCGTGCGTACGCGAGAGCATCGGCAGTTCGGCCAGGTCGTGCGCGAGCCGGCGGAAGCGTTCGATCAGCTCGTCGAGGCCCGGCAACAGGATCCGCGTGCGCGCGTCCTCCAGCATCAGCGCGTGGGAGGTGTTGTTGATGTCCTCCGAAGTGCAGCCGAAATGGATGAACTCGGCAACCCTCATCACCTCGGCGTTGTCCTTGAAGCGCTCTTTGAGCCAGTATTCGACGGCCTTGACGTCGTGGTTGGTGACCGCCTCGATCTGCTTCACCGCAGCGGCGTCGGACATCGCGAAGCCGGACACGACGAGATCGAACTCGGCGAGCGTGTCCGCGGAAAAAGCCGGCACTTCGGGGATGGCGGGATTGGCGGCGAGCGCCTTGAGCCATTCGATTTCGACGCGAACGCGATTCTTGATCAGGCCGAATTCGGAAAAGTGCTGGCGCAGGGGCTCCACCTTCGCGGCGTAGCGACCGTCGAGCGGGGAGAGCGCCGTCAGGACGGAAGGGCTGGCTGGGGTCATGGCGCGTGACGCGTGGGAAAAAGCCCATTTTATCAGCGCCCCGACACGCTTTCCGCGCACGGTCTCCGCAGCGGAAATGGTAAGATGCGTCACCAAAAAAGAGCGGCAGCACGACATGAAACTGATCGGTTCCCCCACCAGCCCCTACGTGCGCAAGGTTCGCGCCGTCCTTGCCGAGAAGAAGATCGAATACGAGTTCGCCGTCGACGTATCGGGAGACGAAAACAGCGTGGCGCGCTGGAATCCCCTCGGTCGCGTGCCGGTGCTGATTCTCGACGACAACACCATCCTCTTCGATTCGCGCGTCATCGTCGAATATCTCGACAACCTCGCCCCCAACAACCGTCTGATCCCGCCGCCCGGTCGCGAGCGCATCGTCGTGCGCCGCTGGGAAGCGCTGGCCGACGGCATCTGCGATGCCGCGGTCGGAGCGGTGATGGAGGGACGCCGCCCGGCAACGCAGCAAAGTGCCGAATGGGTCGGACGGCAGCGCGCGACCATCGCGCGGGGCCTGGCGGCCTGCGCTGAAGATCTCGGCGAACAAGCCTGGTGCCACGGCACCGCGGCAACGCTTGCCGACATCGCCGTCGGCGTGATGCTCGGCTACCTGACGCTGCGCTTTCCCGACATCGACTGGCGCGGCCAGCACGCCAACCTGGCGAAGCACTACGACAAACTGATGCGACGCCCGTCGTTCGCCGATACGGCGCCTCCCGCCGCCTGAGCTAACGCCGAATAATAGGAATAATAGGGGACAGACCACGGTTCCCCGAAAGTCGGCGCTGGCGGGACGGCGGTCACTCCGCTACGGGCGGCCACTGCCGGGCGGTATGCACCAAGGCGAGC
>OGCL01001324.1_pt1 | contig 21637 bp, 21 predicted proteins | sample 1570041 | NCBI WGS metagenome assembly OGCL01 (sample SAMN06266162, study PRJEB24511) | hot springs metagenome | isolation source: Hot spring water | place: South Africa: Limpopo | collected 2015-06-22
TACCCGGAAGAATTGCTGGAGATTGACTATGAGCCCGGGGATCGCGTTCTCAGAGTCACAGGAACCGGGCAGGTCAGGTTCGAAGGCAAAAGTCGCTTTGTCGGCGGCGGATTGCTGGGTGAGCGGGTCGCCATCCGCCCCTCCAGCTTGGATGGTGTTTATGATGTGATTTTTATCCACAAGACCATCCGCCAGATCGACTTGAGAGCGCGGGGGTAACGATCATCAACCCGTTACCCATGTCTCCCGACAAGCGTTACCTATGTATCCCGGCTGAACACACAGCGCACCCTACCTGCCTTTGCAAGGCCGCCAGGGGCCTGTGCGTCTTGCAACACAGGATGGGTACAGCGCCTTACAATAGGCGCCTTTTAAGTGGCTGGAGTTGCCTGTGGAAAAGCTCAAAGGGGCCCTGGTGGTGGGCTTTCTGCGTTTGTTCGCCCTGTTGCCCTGGCGCGCCGTGCAGGCCGTGGGCGTGGCCATTGGCTGGCTGATGTGGAAGCTGCCGAACCGTTCCCGTGATGTTGTGCGGATCAATCTGGCGGGCTGCTTTCCCGAGCTGACGGCACCGCAGCGCGAGGCGCTGGTCGGACAGTGCCTGTGCGATACCGGCAAGACCCTGACCGAGAGCGCCTGCGCCTGGATCTGGCCGGCGCACAAGACCCATGGCCTGATCAAGCAGGTGGAGGGCCTGCCGGTGTTGCAGGCGGCCCTGGACAGCGGCAAGGGCGTGGTGCTGATCAGCAGCCACCTGGGCAACTGGGAAGTGCTGCTGCAGTACGTCTGTTCGCTGTGCAAGCCGATCATTCTCTACCGTCCGATCAAGATGCAGGCGGTCGACCAGTTGCTGGTCAAGCAGCGCATGCAGCTGGGCAACAGCCTGGCACCCTCGACCAAGGAGGGCATTCTCAGCCTGATCAAGACCGTGCGCAAAGGCGGCGTGGCCGGTATCGCTGCCGATCCTGAGCCGAGCCTGTCCAGCGGCGTATTCGTGCCCTTTTTCGGCGTGCCGGCGCTGACCAGCAAGTTCGTGCCGTCCCTGGTGCAGGGGCGCAAGGCCGAGGCGGTGTTTATGCACGCCCTGCGCCTGGACGACGGCAGCGGCTATCGGGTGGTGATCGAGGCGGCGCCCGAGGCACTTTATGGCGAGGATATCGAGGCAGCGGTCGGGGCACTGAACCAGGGTATCGAGAAGCAGGTACGCCAGGCGCCCAGCCAATATATGTGGAACATGAAGCGCTTCAAGAAACGCCCGGCCGGTGAAGCCAAGTGGTATTGAACGTCGCCGATTTGCCCGCCGGGTACGCTCTCGGCTAGTCTGCTGAAATCGACCCGGATGGATGCAGCATGAGCGAGCAGCGTCATAATGTCCGCACCCCCCTCAAGGTGCGTCTGCGTATCGAGCATCCCGTGCATGGCGAGATGCTGGTGACCACCCGGGACATCTCCGATACCGGCGTGTACATCCTGCTGGACCAGGCCCAGGATCTGCTCAGCATTGGCGAGCAGGTCAGCGGTCAGGTGCAGGGCCTGCCGATGGAGGCGCCGATCCTGCAGTTGGAGGTGGTACGGGTCGAGTCGCTGGGGGTGGGGCTGCGCTTTCTCAAGGACTAGCCGACTTGTTCAGGCGCTTGAGAAATACCGTCATCTCCTTTTCTGCCTGCTTGTCGCCCTTTTCCCTGGCTACCGCCAGACCCTGTTGCCAGGCCCCTTGCGCTTCATCCAGCAGGCCCTGCTTGTGCAGGGCCTGGCCGAGCAGTTTCCACGCCGCCGAATAGCCGGGGTCCAGTTTTACGCAGCGCTGCAGGTGCTCGGCGGCGCGGGCGAACTCACCGGCATCCAGATAGCCCTTGCCCAGGCCGAAACGCAGCAGGGCATTGTCCAGGCCCTTGGCCAGCATATTTTCCAGGGATTGGATACTCATGGCAGATCCTGCTTGGTAGCCCGGATGCAATCCGGGGTCAGCGTGCTGGCTTGCCCGGATTGGCTTCGGACGAGTGATGGCCTCAGAAGAAGGTTAGCCCGACCTGGAACAGGCGTTCGGCGTCGCGGATATATTTCTTGTCGACCAGGAACAGAATCACATGGTCGCCGGACTCGATCACCGTCTTGTCGTGGGCGATCAGCACCTCGTCGTCGCGGATGATAGCGCCGATGGTGGTGCCCGGCGGCAGGGCGATTTCCTGGATGGCGCGGCCGACCACCTTGCTCGACTTGGCATCGCCATGGGCGATCGCCTCGATGGCCTCGGCAGCGCCGCGGCGCAGGCTGTGCACGCTTTCGATATCGCCACGGCGCACGTGGGTCAGCAGGGTGCCGATGGTGGCCAGCTGCGGGCTGATGGCGATATCGATCTCGCCGCCTTGCACCAGGTCGACATAGGCCGGGTTGTTGATGATGGTCATCACCTTGCGCGCACCCAAACGCTTGGCCAGCAGCGAGGACATGATATTGGCCTCGTCGTCGTTGGTCAGGGCCAGGAAGATATCGGCATCGTTGATATTCTCTTCCACCAGCAGGTCGCGGTCCGAGGCGCTGCCCTGCAGAACTATGGTGCTGTCCAGGGTTTCCGAGAGGTAGCGGCAGCGCGCCGGGTTCATCTCGATGATCTTCACCTGATAGCGGCTTTCGATGGCCTCGGCCAGGCGCTCGCCGATATGCCCGCCGCCGGCGATCACCACCTTCTTATAGCTGTCTTCCATGCGGCGCATTTCGCTCATCACCGCACGGATATGGGCCTTGGCGGCGATAAAGAACACCTCATCGTCCGCTTCGATCACCGTGTCGCCCTGGGGCATGATCGCCCGGTTGCGGCGGAAGATGGCGGCCACGCGGGTGTCGACATTGGGCATGTGTTCGCGCAGCTGGCGCAGTTGCTGGCCGACCAGCGGGCCGCCGTAGTAGGCGCGCACCGCCACCAGCTGGGCCTTGCCCTCGGCGAAGTCGATCACCTGCAGGGCGCCGGGGTATTCGATCAGGCGCTTGATGTAATTGGTCACCACCTGCTCGGGGCTGATCAGCACGTCCACCGGGATGGATTCGTTGCTGAACAGGCCGCTGCGGGTCAGATAGGCGGCCTCGCGCACCCGGGCGATCTTGGTCGGGGTGTGGAACAGGCTATAGGCCACCTGGCAGGCGATCATGTTGATTTCATCGCTGTTGGTTACCGCCACCAGCATATCGGCGTCATCGGCGCCGGCCTGGCGCAGCACCGTGGGGAAGGAGCCACGGCCCTGCACGGTACGGATATCCAGGCGGTCGCCGAGGTCGCGCAGGCGGTCGCCATCGGTGTCGACCACGGTGATGTCGTTGGCTTCGCTGGCCAGGTGTTCAGCCAGGGTGCCGCCGACCTGCCCTGCTCCGAGAATGATGATCTTCACAGCGTGCTCCGTTAGCCGCGTGGTGAGGCGGCGATCTTGATCAGCTTGGCATAGTAGAAGCCGTCATGGCCGTCGATTTGCGGCAATAACTGGCGACCGTGGGCCGGTTTGATACCGAAGGCTCCGGCGATATCCAGCTCGCGCGCCCCCGGGGTGCGCGCCAGGAAGGCGGCGATGCTGTCGCTGTTCTCCGCTGGCAGCACCGAGCAGGTGGCATACAGCAGCACGCCGCCGACCTCCAGGGTTGGCCACAGGGCGTCCAGCAGTTCGCCCTGCAGCTGGGCCAGGGCCGCAATGTCATCGGCCTGACGGGTCAGCTTGATATCCGGGTGACGGCGGATCACCCCGGTGGCTGAGCAAGGCGCATCCAGCAGGATGCGCTGGAACGGCCGGCCATCCCACCAGGCCTGGGTATCGCGGCCATCGGCGGCGATAAGTTCGGCGTGCAGGCCCAGGCGGTCGAGGTTCTCGCGTACCCGCGCCAGGCGTTTTTCTTCCAGATCCACCGCCACCACGCCGGCCAGTTGTGGTTCGACTTCCAGCAGGTGGCAGGTCTTGCCCCCGGGTGCGGCGCAGGCATCCAGCACCCGTTGTCCGGGCGCCAGTTCGAGCAGCTCGGCGGCCAGTTGCGCGGCTTCGTCCTGCACGCTGACGCGGCCTTCGGCAAAGCCCGGCAGGGTGGTCACGTCACAGGGCTGCAGCAGGCGAATACCATCGCGGCTATAGGTGCAGGGGGCAGCTTCAAAGCCGACCCGGCGCAGCTCGGCCAGGTAGTCGTCACGGCTGCCGAGGCGGCGATTGACCCGCAGCATCAGCGGCGGGTGGGCGTTGTTGGCGGCGCAGATGGCCTGCCACTGCTCGGGCCAGTCAGCCTTCAGGCGTTTTTGCAGCCAGCGCGGATGGGCCGTATGCAGCACCGGGTCGCGGTCGAGGCTGGCGATAATGCGCTCGCCGTCACGCTGGGCATTGCGCAGCACGGCATTGAGCAGGCCCTTGAGCGAGGACTTCTTCAGCTTGTCGACGCAGGCCACCGTTTCGCCAATGGCGGCATGGGCCGGAATACGGCTGTAGAACAGCTGATACAGGCCGATCAACAGCAGCGCCTCGACATCGCGGTCGGCGGCCTTGAAGGGCTTTTGCAGCAGCTGTTCGGCGATCAGAGCCAACCGTGGCTGCCAGCGCGCGGTGCCGAAGGCCAGGTCCTGAGCCAGGCCACGATCCCGCGGCTCGACCTTGTCCAGCAGCGGCGGCAGGCTGCTGCCCAGCGAGGCCTTGCCGGCCAGTACGCTGGCCAGGGCGCGGGCGGCGGCGAGACGCGGATTCATGCGCCCAGCACCAGGCCAACGGCAAACTGCTCGCGGCGGCTGTTGTACAGATCACTGAAATTCAGCGCCTTGCCACCGGGCAGCTGCAGGCGGGTCAGGCGCAGTGCGCCTTGGCCGCAGGCCAGGGTCAGGCCGGATTTATCGGCGGCGAGAATAGTGCCAGGGGCGCCACTGCCCTCTCCCAGCTCTGCAGCATGCACTTTGAGCACTTCGCCATTGAGCGTGCTATGGCAGATCGGCCAGGGGTTGAAGGCGCGCACCAGGCGCATCAGCTCGACGGCGGGGCGGCTCCAGTCCAGGCGCGCTTCATCCTTGTTCAGCTTGTGCGCGTAGGTGGCCAGGCTGTCGTCCTGCACTTCACCAACCAGATTGCCAGCGGCCAGGCCGCTGATGGCCTGAATGACCGCCTGTGGGCCGAGCTGGGCCAGGCGATCATGCAGGCTGCCGCCGGTATCGTCTTCAGCAATAGGCGTGCTGACTTTCAGCAGCATGGGCCCGGTATCCAGGCCGGCTTCCATCTGCATCACGGTCACGCCGGACTCGGCATCGCCCGCCTGCACTGCACGCTGGATCGGCGCCGCGCCGCGCCAGCGCGGTAGCAAGGAGGCGTGACTATTGATGCAACCCAGGTGTGGGGTATCCAGTACCACCTGGGGCAGGATCAGGCCGTAGGCCACCACCACCATCAGGTCAGGCTTGAGCGCCGCCAGCTCGGCCTGGGCGGCGGGGTCGCGCAGGGTCTGGGGCTGGTACACCGGGATGCCATGTTCCACGGCCAGTTGCTTGACCGGGCTGGGGGTGAGTTTCTGCCCACGGCCGGCCGGGCGATCCGGCTGGCTGTACACGGCAATGATCTGATGGGGTGTATCGAGCAGGGCCTTGAGGTGCTCGGCGGCAAATTCGGGGGTGCCGGCAAAGACGATGCGTAGGGAATCGGACATGATGGGCTCGCTAAAAGCAGAAGGCTTGCCGTGGCAAGCCTTCTGCGTGGGTCATCAAGCGCGTTGGCGATGCTGTTTTTCCAGCTTCTTCTTGATCCGGTCGCGCTTGAGGCTGGACAGGTAGTCGACAAACAGCTTGCCGTTGAGGTGGTCGCATTCGTGCTGGATGCACACGGCGAGCAGGCCTTCGGCGATCAGTTCATAGGGCTGGCCATCGCGGTCCAGTGCCTTGATCCTGACCTTTTGCGGGCGGTCGACATTTTCGTAGAAGCCGGGCACCGACAGGCAGCCTTCCTGGTACTGATCCATTTCATCGGTCAGCGATTCGAACTCGGGGTTGATAAACACCCGCGGCTCGGACTTGTCTTCGGACAGGTCCATCACCACCACGCGCTTGTGCACATTGACCTGGGTGGCGGCCAGACCGATGCCGGGGGCGTCGTACATGGTCTCGAACATGTCATCGACCAACTGACGAATGGAGTCGTCGACCACGTCCACCGGCTTGGCGATGGTGCGCAGGCGTGGATCGGGAAATTCGAGGATATTCAGGATCGCCATATGCGTTTGTGATGCACTTGTGGAATAAAGTCAAAATCCGCTGCTAAGATGATGAGCAGCATTGGAAAAACGGCTTCACGCCGCGTTCCCACTGGGTTTAGTCGCGGCGCTAGGGCGCTCCACGTGTAGACACATAATAAAGGGATTCACCGCATGAGGAAATCACTACTCGCCCTGCTGCTGCTTGCCGCAGGCGGCCTGGCCCAGGCAGAAGTGCAACTCAAGGACGGTCACCCAGACCGTTATACCGTGGTCAAGGGCGATACCCTGTGGGATATCTCCGGCAAGTTTCTCAGCCAGCCCTGGAAGTGGCCGGAAATCTGGCATGCCAACCCGCAGGTGGAAAACCCCCACCTGATCTACCCTGGCGATGTCCTCAGCCTGGTCTATGTCGATGGTCAGCCACGTCTGATGCTGGGCCGTGGCGAGTCCCGCGGCACCATCAAACTGTCGCCCCAGGTGCGCAGCACGCCCATGGCCGAGGCCATTCCGGCGATCCCGCTGGAGGCGATCAACAGCTTCCTGCTGAGCAACCGCATCGTCGATACCCCGCAGCAGTTCGAGGCCGCGCCCTATATCGTCGCCGGCAATGCCGAGCGCGTGGTCAGCGGCGCCGGTGACCGGGTCTACGCCCGCGGCCAGTTCGACGAGAGCGCGCCAGTGTATGGCATCTTCCGCCAGGGCAAGACCTACCTCGACCCTGAGACCAAGGAATTCCTCGGCATCAACGCCGACGATATCGGCAGCGGGCAGATCGTCGCCGAAGAGGGCGATATCGGCACCATGATGCTCACCCGCTCGACCCAGGAAGTGCGCCTGGCCGACCGTCTGTTCCCCACCGAGGAGCGGGCGATCAACTCCACCTTTATGCCCAGCGAGCCGACCACCGAGGTCAACGGGCTGATCCTCGACGTGCCCCGTGGCGTGACCCAGATCGGCCAGTTCGATGTGGTGACCCTGAACAAGGGCGCCCGCGACGGCCTGGCCGAAGGCAATGTGCTGGCCATCTACAAGACCGGCGAGACCGTGCGTGATCGCGTTACCGGCGAGTCGGTGAAGATCCCGGACGAGCGCTCCGGTCTGCTGATGGTGTTCCGCACCTACGACAAGCTCAGCTATGCCCTGGTACTGAATGCCTCACGCCAGCTGGCGATTCTCGACAAGGTACGCAACCCGTAACACCTGACGAGCCCCGCGAATGCGGGGCTCGTGCTTTCTGCCGCTGCGCGGCGCGACCGATCATGGATGATCCCTATGTCGCCACCCCTGTCCCCCGCCGTCTCTCCAGCCGAATTCGAAGCCCGACTGCGCCTGCACCTGTTGCCGGAGCTGGGGCCGCGACGTTTTTCCAGGCTGCTCAGTGCCTTTGGCACGGCCTCGTCCGCCCTTAGCGCCCCGGCCAGTGCCTGGCGTGCCCTGGGCCTGCCCGCCGCCTGTGCCGAGGCGCGCCGCAGCGCCGAGATTCGTCAGCGCGCCGCTGCGACCCTGGCCTGGCTGGACGCGGCGGATCACCACCTGCTGATGTGGGATGATCCGGCCTACCCCGCCCTGCTCGCCGAATTGAGCGATGCGCCACCTTTGCTGTTCGTGGCCGGCGATCCCGGCCTGCTGGAGCGACCACAGCTGGCCATGGTCGGCAGCCGTCGCGCCTCCAGGCCCGGGTTGGACAATGCCCGGCACTTTGCCCGCAGCCTGGCGGGTGCCGGCTTTGTCATCACCAGCGGCCTGGCCCTGGGCATCGACGGCGCCGCCCACCAGGGCGCGCTGGATGCCGGTGGGGCCACGGTGGCGGTGCTGGGCACCGGCTTGCAGTGCCTGTATCCGCCGCGGCACAAACCCCTGGCGGCGGCCATCGTCGAGCAGGGTGGTGCCCTGGTTTCCGAGCTGCCGCTGGACTGCTCGCCCCAGGCCAGCAACTTTCCCCGGCGCAATAGAATCATCAGTGGTCTGGCCCTGGGCGTACTGGTGGTCGAGGCCAGCCCCTCCAGCGGTTCACTGATCACCGCCCGCCTGGCGGCCGAGCAGGGTCGCGAGGTCTATGCCATTCCCGGCTCCATCCACCATCCCGGTGCCCGTGGCTGTCACCAGTTGATCCGCGAGGGCGCCGGCCTGGTGGAGTGTATCGAGGATATTCTCCTGGCCCTGCGCGGCTGGCAGCAGGGGCCGGCCGTGCGAGTCGAGCCGACCCCGGCGCCGGCCGTGCATCCCCTGTTGCAGCTGCTACATGCCGCCCCCCATAACAGTGAAGCGCTGGCGGCGGCCAGTGGCCTGCCTCTGCCCTCAGTTCTGGCTGAACTGACCGAGCTGGAGCTGCAAGGTCTGGTAGTCAGCGAAGGCGGGCGCTGGTTGGCGCGAGCCTGTAGCCCGGATGCAATCCGGGGCAGTTCTTGATCGGACCCCGGATTGCGCTGCGCTTATCCGGGCTACAGCCCCCTGGCCGACTTGGATAGACTGCTGGCCATGGGTTCAGGGGGCGACAGTCGATGGCGGGCAACTGGCAGGTGCAACAGGCGGCGCGTGTGGTGCGCCAGGGCGGGGTGATTGCCTATCCCACCGAGGCGGTATGGGGACTGGGTTGCGACCCCTGGGACGAGCAGGCGGTGGAGCGCCTGCTGGCACTCAAGGAGCGACCGGTGCACAAGGGCCTGATTCTGGTGGCGGACTGTATCGAGCAGTTCGATTTCCTGCTCGAAGATCTGCCTGCCATCTGGCAGGAGCGCCTGGCCGGCAGCTGGCCGGGCCCCAATACCTGGCTGGTACCGCACCAGAACCGCTTGCCCGAGTGGATCACCGGCCAGCATGACACGGTGGCCCTGCGGGTCAGCGATCATCCCGGGGTGCAGGCTCTCTGCGCCCTGACCGGGCCGCTGGTGTCGACCTCGGCTAACCCTGCAGGCCGCCCGTCTGCGCGCTCGCGACTGCGGGTGCAGCAGTATTTCCCGGGTCAGCTGGACTATGTGCTGGGCGGCGCCCTGGGCGGGCGCAAGAACCCCAGCCTGATCCGCGACCTGATCAGCGGCGATGTGGTGCGTCCGTCGTAGGGTGGGTTTACGGCAACAAAATGGTCGAGCCGGTGGTCTGTCGGGCGCTCAGGGCGGCTTGCGCCGCAGCGGCATCCTTGAGCGCATAGCGGTTGCTGATCTCGACCCTGAGCTGACCGCCTTCGATCATGGCGAACAGCTCATCGGCCATCGTCTGCAGGTGCTCAGGGGTGTCGGCGTAGCCAGCCAGGGTCGGCCGGGTGACGAACAGCGAGCCCTTCTGCGCCAGGATGCCGAGGTTGACCCCGGTCACCGCACCGGAAGCATTGCCGAAACTCACCAGCAATCCCCGGGGCGCCACGCAATCCAGTGAGGTTTCCCAGGTGTCCTTGCCGACGCCGTCGTAGACCACCGGGCACTTGGCCCCGTTGGTCAGTTCCAGTACCCGTTGGGCCACGTTCTCATGGCTGTAGTCGATGGTCGCCCAGGCGCCCTGCTCCAGCGCCCGCGCGGCTTTCTCGGTGGAGCTGACGGTACCGATCAGCTTGACCCCGAGTGCCTTGGCCCACTGGCAGGCCAGGGAGCCGACGCCGCCAGCGGCAGCGTGGAACAGAATGGTTTCGCCACCCTTGAGCGGGAAGGTCTGGCGCAGCAGGTATTGCACGGTCAGGCCCTTGAGCATCACCGCGGCGGCCTGCTCGAAGCTGATGCTGTCCGGCAGTTTCACCAGCCGGTCCGCTGGCAGCACATGCAGCTCGCTGTAGGCGCCCAGGGGGCCGGTGGCAAAGGCCACGCGGTCGCCGACCTGAAAGCCGCTGACGGCCGAACCCACCGCCTCGACGATGCCCGCGCCTTCAGTACCGAGGCCCGATGGCAGCGCCGGTGGCGGATACAGGCCACTGCGGAAATAGGTGTCGATAAAGTTCAGGCCAATCGCCTGGTTGTGTACCCGTACCTCGTTGGGGCCCGGGGCGGCGGGGGCATAGTCGCTGTATTCGAGAACTTCCGGGCCGCCGTGGCGGCTGAACTGGATACGCTTGGCCATCTTGGGCTCCTGACGTTGGCTAGGGGGCCTATGCAACGCTCTCCATTGACGGGCGTCAACTGCGGCCTTGTGGTGGCAAAAAATGGCCGGGAGCCATTTTAAACGTCGCGTAGCGACGGCCCGGAGGGTGGCCGCCATGGATGGCAGGCCATAATGTTATGCTGGCGGCCAATTTTTACCCCTGGCCAGGGGCCGCCTGGCCTGAGCCGTTTTCAAGGTGCCGCCGTGAGTGATCGTACTGAGGCCGTCAAAGCCTACCTGCTGGACCTGCAAGACCGTATCTGTGCCGCCCTGCAAGCCGAGGATGGCGGCGCCGAGTTCTTCGAGGATGCCTGGCAGCGCCCGGCCGGCGGCGGTGGCCGTACCCGGGTGATGGAAAACGGCGCGCTGATCGAAAAAGGCGGGGTGAACTTCTCCCATGTCTTCGGCGACAGCCTGCCGCCCTCGGCCAGCGCCCACCGCCCGGAGCTGGCCGGGCGAGGTTTCGAGGCCCTTGGCGTCTCCCTGGTGATCCACCCGGAAAACCCCTATGTGCCCACCTCCCACGCCAACGTGCGCTTCTTCAGTGCGGAGAAGGCCGGCGAAGAGCCGGTCTGGTGGTTCGGTGGTGGCTTCGACCTGACCCCCTACTACGCCAATGAGGAGGACTGCGTGCACTGGCACCAGGTGGCCTTCGACGCCTGTGCGCCCTTCGGCGCCGAGGTCTATCCGAAGTTCAAGGAATGGTGCGACCGCTACTTCCACCTCAAGCACCGTGGCGAGCCCCGCGGTATCGGCGGGCTGTTCTTCGATGATCTGAATCAGTGGGATTTCGACACCAGCTTCGCCTTTATGCGCGCCATCGGCGACGCCTACCTGGCGGCCTACCTGCCCATCGTGCAGCGGCGCAAGCTGACCCCTTACGGTGAGCGTGAGCGCGAGTTCCAGGCTTTCCGCCGTGGCCGCTATGTGGAGTTCAACCTGGTGTTCGACCGCGGCACCCTGTTCGGCCTGCAGTCCGGTGGGCGCACCGAGTCGATCCTGATGTCGCTGCCGCCCCATGTGCGCTGGGGCTACGACTGGAAGCCTGCACCGGGCAGTGAGGAGGCGCGGCTGACCGAGTACTTCCTGACCGATCGCGACTGGCTCTCGACGGCATCCTAGTGCTGTAGCCCGGATGAAATCCGGGGAATCCCGCCACCGCCCCCGGATTTTATCCGGGCTACGAATCTGCAGCTTACAACCGAGGAATCCCATGGACCGCTACGGCGTATTCGGCAATCCCATTGGCCACAGCAAGTCGCCACTGATCCACGGCCTGTTTGCCGCGCAGACCGGCCAGGTGCTGAGTTACGAGGCCCTGCTGGCACCACTGGATGACTTTGCCGGGTTTGCCCAGGCCTTTTTCACCACAGGGCTGGGCGCCAATGTCACGGTGCCGTTCAAGGAAGAAGCCTGGCGCCTGGCCGATGAACTGACGGCCCGCGCCCGCCGCGCCGGCGCAGTGAATACCCTGAAGCGGCTGGAAGACGGTCGCCTGCTCGGTGATAACACCGATGGGGCCGGCCTGGTGCGTGACCTGACGGTGAACGCCGGGGTGCTGCTCAAGGGCCAGCGCATTTTGCTGCTCGGTGCCGGCGGTGCGGTGCGCGGTGTGCTGCAGCCCCTGCTGGCCGAGCAGCCGGCCAGCCTGGTAATCGCCAACCGCACGGTGGAGAAGGCCGAGCAACTGGCCCGGGAGTTCGCCGACCTGGGTCCGGTGGTGGCCAGCGGCTTCGACTGGATCGACGCGCCGGTGGACCTGATCATCAACGGCACCTCGGCCAGCCTGGCCGGTGAGCTGCCGTCGATTGCGCCGAGCCTGATCCAGCCCGGGCATACCCAGTGCTACGACATGATGTATGGCAAGGAGCCCACCGCCTTCAATCGCTGGGCAGCGCAGCAGGGGGCGGCGCGCTGCCTGGACGGCCTGGGCATGCTGGTGGAACAGGCCGCCGAGGCCTTCCTGTTGTGGCGTGGGGTGCGCCCGGACAGCGGCCCGGTGCTGGCCGAGCTGCGTCGTCAGCTGGCGGCCGCTTGAGCGAAGATCCGGCATGTGGCGTGCAATGACCCTGCAAATCACTCTTTAGGCTACTTTCAGGCGAGGTGCGGCGTAGTAGGCTAAGGCGCGAAAAGTAGAGCCGTTCAGGCCCTGCGAGACTGCTCACAAAAATAATTAGGAGCACCCCCCGCAATGAGTTGTAAGCCGTTGTTGCGCAAGCTTTTTCTATGGTCTTTTGGGCTGCTCGCCGGACTCTCCCCAGCGGCCTTCGCCGAGGCGGTCAGCCCCCAGGAGCGGGTGCAACTGCAGGCCAGCCGGGTTACCAGCAGCCTGATGCTGTTACGCGGCGAGGGTTTCCAAAAGAAACACGAGGAGGTCCTGGAGGCCGATCTGCAGGCCCTGGCCGCTGCGGTGCAGGGCCTGCCGCAAAGCTCGGACAGCCTGCGTGGCGCCCATCAGGAACTGGTGATCCAGATCCGCCGCGGCGTGGCCTTTGGCCCCAATGAAGAAGACATGCCCTGGCGTTACCCCGAGGAGCTGAGCAAGGCCCTGCTGGGGGTACTCGACGAGGCGCGCAAGCTGGCCCCGCCGGGCAGCAGCGAACTGGCGGCCAAGCTGGAGTATCTCTCGGTGCAGTACCTCAGCCGTTCCTATATGGGCAACTTCGAGATCGCCCGGGAGCAGACCGATATCTACCTGGGCCAGGACGAGCGCAAGCTGGTGCCGCAGGTGGATGAAGAACTGGCCGCCCGCCCGGGCAATGGCGAACTGGCCAAGCTGCGAACCCGCTGGGAATACCTCAAGGCCGCGCTGAACGACCTCAACAGCCAGAGCAGCGCCCTGGCCAGCGCCTCGGGCCGGCCCTTTGCGCCCATCACCGTATATCGCCACACCCGTTCGCTGACGGATCAGTGGATGGAGCTGAACTGAGCCGCCCAGGCGGGCAGACTGCAGCGGCCCGCCTGGCCTGCGTTAACGGGCATGCCGCGTGCGACGCCCCGAACGATGAAAGCCTTCGCGGCATGTCCGCCCTCATCCGGCGCGTTGCGCCACCTTGATCCACAGGGATGTGGTGAATGCGGTAATCCCGTAGGGAGCGGGAACCGCCTCCCTGGGAGAGAAGGGCATCAAGGAGGGCGTCGCTACGCGACTTTCACGCTAATCAGGCGGCGAGCTTTTTCTCGCGAATGCAGGTGGGGCCTGCGCGCTCCACCACCGCCTGCTCCACTTCCCGGCGCAGGCCGAGGAGAAAGGCCGCCTCGGCGACGACAAACAGCGGGCCGATCACCAGCCCCATCAGATCATCGACAAAGGCCGGCTTGCGTCCTTCGTAGTAATGGCCGACAAACTGGATGATCCAGCCCAGCACGAACAGGCCGATGCCGCTGCCCAGCCATACACCGGTGGATTGTGCCGCCAGGCCTGCTGCGGCCCACAGGCACAGGCTCAGCAGAGCGCCCATCAGCAGGCCGAAGCGCAGATCCAGGCGCAGGTAGAACAGCGTTGCGGCCAGGGCGACCAGGGTGGCCGGCGACAGCCATAGCCCGGCCAGCTCGACACTGGGGCGGGCCAGCAGCACGGTCACGGCCAGCACTATCATGGGAATGCCGATAAAGTGGCTGGCGATATTGCGCCGGTCACGGTGGTAGGCCGCATATTGGGCCAGATGATCGATCAGGGTTTTCATGCTTATGCTTCTCTTGCGACACACAGGGTGCAGGCATGATCGACCCTGCCCCGGCCCGCACTCTGTCAACTAGGCGACAAAGGGTCGCACCCATTCAGGAATCCCCATGCCCGACGCCCTTGCCTTCCACCCGCAGCTGCTGGCCGGTCACTGGTATGCCGGCCTGCCCGACGCGCTGCAGCAGGCCCTGCTGGGCATGGCCCGGGTGCAGCAGCTGAGCGCCGGCCAGCGCCTGTTCAGCCGTGGCGACAAGCCCAGCGGCCTGTATGCGGTGGTGGAGGGCGCTATGCGCATCGGTGCGGTCAGTGAAAGCGGCAAGGAGGCGCTGCTGACCCTGGTGGAGCCGCCCTACTGGTTTGGCGAGATTTCCCTGTTCGATGGCCAGCCGCGCACCCACGATGCCTTCGCCGAGGGGCCCTGTACCCTGCTGCTGCTGCCCCAGGCCAGCCTGCTCGCCCTGCTGCAGCGCCAGCCCGGCTACTGGCGCGACTTCGCCCTGCTGATGAGCCAGAAGCTGCGCCTGGCCTTTATCGCCCTGGAGGAAATGAGCCTGCTACCCGCCGCCCCGCGCCTGGCCCGGCGCCTGCTGCTGATCGCCGAGAACTATGGCGAAGGCGAGCCGCGGCGGGTGCTGCACCTGGCCCAGGAACAGCTGGCGCTGATGCTGGCGGTGTCGCGGCAGACCACCAACCAGATCCTCAAGGAGCTGGAGGCCCAGGGCATCCTGCGCCTGAGCTATGGCGAGATCGAAGTGCTGGATCTGGAGCGGTTGCGCCGGATGGCCGGCTAAACACCCTGCGCAGCGCGGCCGGCTTGCCCGGCATCCAGGCCCGGTGCACATGGCGCACCCGAGAGTCCTGGCCTGACTCAATCCGCGAGCGGTTTGCACACTGGCTGTCAGCGCAGCTTTTCCAGCATCTGGTAGTACCACATACCGGCCGCCAGCATGGGGTTTCCCAGCTGGTCGCCCAGGGGCACCTTGATGTGCTTGCAGGCGGCGAAGGTGTCGAACTGGCCGAGGCTGCCGGTCAGGGCGTTGGCCATGATCTCGCCCATGATATGGGTGGTGGCGATGCCGTGGCCGGAGTAGCCCTGGCAGTACCAGACGTTATCGGAGAGCTTGCCCAGCTGCGGGATGCGGTTCATCACGATGCCCATGGCGCAGCTCCACTGGAAGTCGATCTGTACGCCCGCAAGCTGGGGGAAGGTGCTTTCGATACAAGGGCGCAGCTCGGCGGCGATATCCCGCGAGTCGCGCCCGGAGTAGTTGCAGCCGCCGCCGAACAGCAGGCGGCCATCGGCGGTCAGGCGGTAGTAGTCGAGGACGAAGCGGCAGTCGTACACGGCCAGGTCCTGGGGGTTGAGTTCCTTGGCCCGTTCACCGAGTGGCGCGGTGGTGACGATGCCGCCCATGGCCGGGAAGATCATGCCCTTGAGCTTCTTGCGCTCCAGCTTGTGGTACACGTCGCCGGCCAGCAGCACCTGCTTGGCCTTGATCCGCCCGCCTGCGGTGACCACCGCCGGGTTGGCGCCATGGATGATATCCAGCACTTCGGAGTGCTCGAAGATCAGCGCGCCCAGGCTCTCGGCCGCCTTGGCCTCGCCGATGCACAGGTTGAGCGGGTGCAGGTGCATATTGCGGGTGTTCTTGATTGCCCCACAGTACAGGTCACTGGCCAGGTGCGCGCGCACGCCGGCGCCATCGAGCAGGCTCACGTCATCGCCCATGCCGCGCCGCAGCGCTTCCTCGTAGCTGGCCTTGAGTTCATCCATATGCACCGGTTTCATGGCCGCATGCAGGTGGCCGTGCTTGAGGTCGCACTGGATGCCGTACTTTTCCACCCGGCTCTTGATGATCTGGTGGCCGCGCCAGCGCAGGTGCCAGATAAAGTCGTCCACCTCCTCGCCCAGGGTCTTGCGCATCTGCTTGGCCATGGCCGCGTCCCCCGACAGGCTGCCGGTGACCTGGCCGCCGTTGCGCCCGGTGGCGCCCCAGCCGATCTTGTGGGTTTCCACGATGGCCACCTTGAGGCCGCGCTCGGCCAGCTCCACCGCCGTGGCCACGCCGGTAAAGCCGCCGCCGATAATGGCCACATCGACGCTGACTTCGCCCTGCAGGGTCGGGTAGTCGGTTTCCTGGTTGAGGCTGGCTGCGTAGTAGGAGGGGGCCCGCTCGGCGGCGGGGATCACGGGTTTGACGTTGGCGTTCATCGACTGTTCCTTATACGGCGGTCGCCGTCGCTCAGGGCGCGGCGCGGATCATTCAGAGGGGGCGGTCAGCAGGTCAGGCCGTCGGGTGGGCGGGCATGACGGCAGTGCCACAGGGCCCAGAACGCCAGGGGCAGGGGGTGTCGCGGATTGACCTGGCTGGCGCGGCGGCGGGTCGCCCGCGGCGGACGGCAGGGGTTGGAGGCTTTCATGGTGAGCGAGGCTCGCATGGGCACAACTGCGGTTAAATTGGATTTTTTACATATTCAGATCTGGGTTGGCTAAACAATCGTTCGGCGCCTTATGGCCTTCCAGCGGTGCTGGGCGGCTGTCGCGTCTGCGCCGGTGCATGCCCATAGGCCTGACCACGCAGGCCGCCTTCGATCTGCCCCGACAGGTGATAGACCCCGGCCAGCACGCCGTGCTCGCGGTCGTCCAGCAGCCATTGCCAGTGGGCTGTCAGGCTCTGCTGCAGGGCCTGGCGCAGGCGCGCCTCGGTGGCCGGGCGGCGCTTGGCCCGGGTATTGGCCTGGAAGATGGCCACCCCCAGTGACAGCGGCACGCCGACCGCGGGCCCGGCGGCCATGCCGACCAGGCTGGCACCGCCGCTGCCGGCCAGCTCGCCGCTCAACTGCTGGCTGCTGTGCCGGGCCAGGTCGAGCATGGCTGGCTGCATCGCCCAGTCCTGGGCGGCGGGACGTATGCCCTTGAGCAGCCCGCGGTAGGCAGGCAGGCGGTCCAGGGCGCCTGCCTGTAGCACCTGGTAGAGCGAGGCCCCGGGGGCATGGGTGATGGCCGGAATCTGCTGCAGGTGCTGGTTGAACGGCTTTGCGCCAATACCGTGGCGGTCGCGGATGGTTGGCAGCTCTCGGTTCAGGTGGCGCACATAGGCGCGGGTGGCATTGTCCAGAATCTGTGGCGGGGCCAGCTTCAGCGCCACCGGCTGCAGCACCTGCTGGCGGTACTCGTCCTGCAGGTGGCGGGCCAGGCGCTGGGCGACCTGGCTGTCAGCATCGCTGCCGAGCCGGTACCAGGCCACCCGATAGCCCAGCCAGTGCTGGGTCCAGTAGGCCGAATACCAGGGGATATAGTCGCGTTCGGCCTTGTCCTGCAGCAATTTCAGCCAGCGCTGCATATCGCCCAGGGCCTGTTCCCGGGCCTGGGTGGCGGCGGCTCGGGAGCTGAGCAGGATGGCCTGATCGACCTGGTGCCAGGTGTGCTGGCTGATCGGCGCCTGGCTGGCGCAGCCGCCCAGGATCAGCAGCAGGCTCAGCAGGGGTATGGACAGACGGGGCATGGCCGCACTCCGCGCCGCCCCCTCAGGCGCACTCTGAACACAAACCCCCAGTCACGTTCAGTATAGGTGCGGATCAGGGCTCCGGCTTGTAGCCCAGGCGCAGGCCGCCCCAGTGGCGGCCCTGAACCATGATCGGCACCGACAGGTCGTGCATCAGTTCGCCGGTGTCGCGCATATAGGTCTGCAGCAGCAGCGGCTGCTGGTGGCTGCCGCAGCGGATGCCGGTGCGGTCGTTGAACAGGCGCTTGCTGCGGCTCTTCAGGCGGTCCACCTCGGGGTTGCCGCAGGGCGGGTGATTGAAGGCGTTGTTGTGGGTCGGCACATAGCCCTCGGCGGTGCAGGCGATGGCAAATACCAGGCCTTCGTGCTGGCTCAGCAGCGGCTCCTGAAGGGCCGGCAGGACCTGGTCGGCGTAGCGGTCGAAGCGGGTGCTGTATTTGGCCGGTTCGCTGCCGGCGATGGGCTGGTAGTGGCGGTCGAACAGGTCACTGGCGCTGATGCGCCCGGCCTGGATATCGGCCTCGAATTGCGCGGCAATCTGCGTGGCACCCTGGCGGGCCAGGTCGTAGATGCGCTGGTGATAGTCGTCCAGGCCCACTTCGGCGAGTTGTTCGCTGACCGTTTCGGCCTGCCCCACCAGCTGTTCGGCGGCGCCGCCGAGTTGGCGGGTCTGGCCGGCGCTGTCCTGTACATCGCCACGCAACTGCCCCACCGCCACCGACAGCTCGGCCAGGCGCTGGTGGTTTTCCGCGGTGCCGCTGTTGATCTGCTCGACCTGCTCGGCCACGTCCTCGGCCAGCCCGGTGATGCCCTGCAGCTGCTCGCCGGTATGCGCCACCTGCTCGGCGGCCTGGTCCAGCTGGCTGGCCTGTTGCTGGATATGGGCGACCACGGCCAGGCTCTGCTGGCGGATATCGGCGACCATCTGGCCGACCTCCTCGGTGGCGCTGCTGGTGCGTGCGGCGAGGTTGCGCACCTCATCGGCGACCACGGCAAAGCCGCGGCCCAGCTCGCCGGCGCGGGCGGCCTCGATGGCGGCGTTAAGGGCCAGCAGGTTGGTCTGGCTGGCGATGGACTGGATCACCTGGGTCACCGATTCGATCTGCTCGGTGCGGCTGCTGAGGCCGTCGATCAGCTCGCGGCTGGCGGCGGTCTGGGCGCTCAGCTGTTGCATGGCGGCAATCGCCTGGTGCAGCTCCTGCTGGCCGCTGGCGCTGTCCTGGCGCACCCGCTGCGCCGCGACCAGGGTCTGTTCGGCGCGGACGGCATTGTGCTGTTCGGTCTGGGTGATGGCTTCGGCGGCCTGGTTGATCTGTTCCACCGCGTCCAGTTGCGACTGCAGGCGCAGACTCAGCTGCTGCACGGTATGCGCCACCTGGGCAGCGGACAGGGCGTTATGGCAGGTATGCTGCGACAGCTGCCGGCTCAGTTCGGCAAAGCTGTCGGCGGGCTGGCCGTCGTCGCTGGCCGGGTCTGCATCGTGCTGGCGCTGCCAGGGGCCGAGCCAGGGCCACAGGGCCAGCAGGAGAAAGGATGGAATGCTGACAAACCAGGGCATGTTGCCGTACTGGTACGCTGCCATCAGACCGGCCAGGCCCAGGGCATGCAGTAGGCACGCCTTGGGGTAGGTGACAAAGGCAGAACGCATGACCCACCTCGTGATTGTTCTTCTGCTGCGCGGCGCCAGCGCCGTACTCACGCCGCCGAGCCGGCAAGTGGGCGGCAGGGACGCGTAGTTGTCCGTATAGGCCTGAGCAGGCCATCGGCTGCTGTCGGTAGTTCTGTAGACCATAGCGGTTGGGGCTCCCGGCGACCAGCATGAGTTGCCCGATTCGAGCACTGTCGGGTGCCGAGGGCCATGGCACTTTGGTCGCAAGGGGTTGGGCGCAATGGTACTGGTCGTGGCCAGGGTGCAGCCTGCCCAGCGCCTGCTAGTGGCCTGTGCGGTTAATTTGTTAACTCAAGTTCGGATGACTGAGGTTCAGAGACAAGGCGCCGCGACGAGTCATAGCAGGGCTATGGCGAGGAGCGGCAACGCAGTATCAGGGCCTCAGGCGCCGAAATTGACTAACTGAATTAACCAAACAGGCCACTAGAAGCTATGGCGGCGGATAAAGCCCTTATCCAGCCAGTCCTTGTAGCGGCCATAGAACTGGCCGCCGGCGCTATGCCCATGCCAGTCCAGCAACGCGCCGCCATCGCCGGTGGCCAGCAGGGCCAGGCTGTGGCGTTGTGGGCGGTAGCCTTTGAGCGGCAGGCCGCGCAGCGCGGCGCTCAGGTTGGCGGCCAGCACCGGCCCCTGGCGCACCGCGTAGACCCCGCTCTTGCGCGCGCCGGGCAGGCTGGCGCAATCGCCCGCGGCGAAAATCCGCGGGTGGCTGTAGCTCTGCAGGGTTGGCGCGATCAGCACAAAGCCCCGCTCGTCGCAGCCCAGACCACTGTGCGCCAGCCAGGGCCAGGCCGCGGCACCACTGGCCAGCAGCAGGCGCGAGCCGCGCCAGACCGGCTCATCGCCGCTGAGCAGGCAATCACCCTCGATCCGGCTTATCGGGCAATCCTCGCGCACCCACACGCCGCGCTGGCGCAAATGGCCCAGTGCGCGCAGGCGTACCCCGGCGGACAACCCTTCGAGTAGGTGTCCCGCGCAGAACAGCGAGAGCTGCGGCACCTGGCCAGCCAAGGCCAGGGCCAGTTCGACCCCCGCCGCACCGCCGCCGAGAATCGCCAGGGGCTGCGGCGCGGCCTGCCAGCGCTGCCAACCCTCAAGAAATCCCGCAAAGGGTTTGACCGCCAGCAACTGCATGGCCTCGCCCTGCTGCGCCGGGGTGGCGATGCCGGCGCCGACATTCAGCGACAGCCAGCCGGCCTTGAGCGTGCGGCCATCGTCCAGCTGCACCTGCTGCTGGGCGGCGGACAGGCTCTGCACTGGGGCGACAAGCAACTCCACCTTGGCCGCCCGGCATAGCGCCTGTAGCTCCACCTGACAGTCCGCCGGCCGATACCGGCCGGCCAGCAGCCCCGGCAGCATGCCCGAATACCAGGCCGCGGGGCCCGCGCTAAGCAGGGCGATACGCCCGGGCGGGCGCTCAAGCAACGCCCAGCGGCGCAGCACGCCGAGGTGGGCATGGCCGGCGCCGAGCAATAGCAGGTCGTAGTCGGGCGTCACGGGGTTGTCCAGAGATGTCGGTAAGGCGGTCAGGCGGCTAAAGATCGCAAAATTACCCCGGCTTGGCCATGGCAGCGCCAGTGGATCGCGGCGATGATGGGCCGTCCAATGCGTGCAGGAGTGTTGCCCATGAACTGGCTGGAACATCGTATTCCGCCGCCGCTGGTGGCGGCCCTCTGTGGCCTGTTGATGTGGCTGGCGGCGCGGCAATGGCCCGCTGCCGTGGAGCTGAGCCTGGCTTGGCGTCTGGGCATGGCCCTGCCGCTGGCGCTGCTGGGGGTGGTGGTTTGCCTGGCCGGGGTGCTGTCGTTTCACCGTGCCCGCACCACGGTCAACCCGCTGAAGCCGCAGAGCGCCTCGGCCCTGGTCGATTCGGGCGTCTACCGCTATACGCGCAACCCGATGTACCTGGGCTTTGCCCTGGTGTTGCTGGCCTGGGCGCTGTTTCTCGCCTGGCCTGCGGCGGTGCTCGGTGTGGTGGCGTTCGTGCTCTATCTCAACCGTTTCCAGATCGGCCCGGAGGAACGGGCCCTGGATCGGCTGTTCGGCGAGGACTTTGCCCGTTACTGCGCCCAGGTGCGGCGTTGGCTCTAACAGGTTGAGATTGGGTACGCCGTGCGCACCTGATCGGGAGGCGGGTGCGCACAGCGCACCCTACTGGGTCTCAGTCAGCCTGGGGGCGGCGAAATAGCTTTGCACCGACTCGCCGGTATTGTCGCTATCGGCGGCGAACACCACCCCGAGGATCCTGCGTGGCGCGCGGCCAAAGGCGGCGATGGCGTCGGCACGCAGATCCCGCGACTCTTGCAGCCACTGTCCCAGTGGCGCCTCGGGGCCGCGCAGCACCAGCATCTCAACGGTTTCCGTATAGGCGCTGCGGGCATGGCTGCCGGGGGCTTGGCGGTTATCCCAGACGTAACTCAGGGTCGCCGTCGGCAGGTCGGGATCAAAGAAGGTGCGCGCCAGGCGCAGCTTCTGCCGGGTGACGAAGGAGAGCGAGTCCAGCGGGTAATCCAGCAGCACATA
>OGCL01001327.1_pt1 | contig 21614 bp, 16 predicted proteins | sample 1570041 | NCBI WGS metagenome assembly OGCL01 (sample SAMN06266162, study PRJEB24511) | hot springs metagenome | isolation source: Hot spring water | place: South Africa: Limpopo | collected 2015-06-22
GAGGCCGGGTGTGAGGGAGAGTCAATGTTGAAGGCCTTCGGCTATGAGTGGGGGCGTGCTTCAGCGCACCACAGGATGCGTTCGCGGGGGATATGGGCCGCGGCGGTTGGCTTGCTGATCTTCGTCTGCTCGGCCTTGACAGCGGGGGACGCGTTCGCACAACGCGCCTTTACGACCCGCGCTCAGTTCAATGATCGGGGAGACGTCCTCCTCATCGGCAACAAGCTGCTCACCTGCGAATCGACGGGTACGACGGGCACCTGTCCCGGTGGTGTACCCAATGCGGGTGAGCAGAATGGCAACCGCAACATGGTGGTCGTCAACGTCGACCCCAGCGCGGGCCTCGCGAATTCCTCGTCGGCGGATCTGATACTTCCCGCCGGCTCGACCGTGCTGCACGCCTCCCTCTACTGGGGGGCGCGCGCCGACCCGGCCAACGCGGCGCGTGGAACGATTCGGCTTCGTGCTCCCGGATCCGCAACGTATGCAACTATTACGTCGACCGACCTCGACACGATCACGACTCAGGGTGATGCAACGACGCGGCCCTACTTGGCTGTTGCGGACGTCACCAGCATCGTGCAGGCGGCAGGGTCGGGAACCTACTTTGCAGGGGGGGTTTTGGCTGCCACCGGTAATGGCGGCGGGCTCGGGCACTATGCAGGGTGGTCCTTGGTGGTGATCTACCGGGACACCACTCAGCCATTCCGTAGGCTTCAGCTTTTCGATGGAGCGCAGGTCGTCGTCAGCGGAAGCCCGGTAGACATCACTGTGACAGGCATTCTCACGCCTGCCACGGGGGCGTTTTCTACCCGGGTGGGTGCGGTCGTGTGGGAAGGCGACGACGGCATTACCGGGGACAACCTGCAAATTGCCCGTCTGCCAGCGGGACCGTTCACGACGATTACCAATGCGGTCAATCCGGCCGGCAACTTCTTCAACAGCAGCATTAGCAGGCTCGGCGTTCATTTCGCCGCCAAGAATCCGAACCACGTCAACCAGCTTGCGTTGGATGTGGACTATGTCGATGCGTCGGGTGTTCTTCTGAACAGCGACACGCAAGCCACGCTGCGTTACACCTCGACGGGCGATGTCTATTTTCCGCATGCGCTCGCCTTCGTGGTCGACCTGTTCGTCCCCGACCTGGCAAGCAGTATCGCGAAGTCAGCGAGCAATATCACGAGTGGCGGTAGCGGTTCGAGCGCACGCCCCGGAGACATCCTCGAGTACACCATCTCTTTTCAAAACACTGGCGGCGACGGTGCAACCAATGTCGTAACCACGGACCCTATCCCTGTAGGGACGACGTATGTTCCGGGCTCCATCTTCATGCTGACCAATGCGACGGGAGCCTTCACCGGGCCAATCACGGACGCGAGCGGAGACGATGTCGGCGAGTTTGATGCCGTCAACAATCGCGTCAGGGTCCGGTCTGGACAGGGCGCTACGGCGACAGCGGGAGGTCTCGTCCCGCCCGGGCAGTCGTCCAGTTTCCGCTTCCGTGTCCAAGTCAACGCGAACGTAGCCCACAACACGGTCATCACGAATACCGCCAGCGTCGTCAACAACTCGCAGACCCTGGGGGACAGTATCGTCCAGACCGGATCGGCATCTGCATCGACAACCGTTCTCAACGAGGCCAACCTCTCCATCACCAAGACGGATGGTTTGACGACCGTGCCTTCTGGCGGTGCGGTGGTTTACACGATTGTGGTCAGCAATGCTGGGCCGAGTGCGGCCAATGGGGCGGTGTTCACTGACCCGGCGGTGGCGAATCTGACCGTGACCGGGGTGACGTGTGGGTCACCGACAGGTGGTGCGGTATGTCCTGCCTCGCCAACGGTTGCCGCCATGCAAGGCAGCGGTATTGTCATTCCGACCTTGCCCAGTGGCGGCAGTGTGACCTTCACGGTCACGGGTACTGCGGGCACGTCGGGCACGATCACAAACGTGGCCAATATTGCGCCGCCTGCTGGGGTGACCGATCCGACGCCTGGCAACAACAGTGCGACCGACACCACCACGATCACGCCGCCGGCCGACATGTCGGCGAGCTTTGGGCCGCTGCCGACGGTGGTCTCACCTGGGCAGAGTTTCACTGGGCTGACGCTGAGCTGCACCAATGTCGGCGGTTCGCCTGCGACCAATGCCACCTGCGTCCCCACGGTCAGCGCTGGCAGCATCAGTAGCCTTTCCTGCACTCCCGCGACGCCGGTTGCGAGCCTCAGTGCTGGGGCTGTGATTACCTGCACCTTTACTTACACCGCGCCTGGTGTGGCTGGTGGTGCGGACGAGCCGACCACCAGCGTGACCTTTACTGGCAGCACGGGTGCGGCCAATGACAGCAATCCTGCCAACAACGTCACGACGGCGACGGCCGATGTGATCGATGCGGTCGATGATGCCGGTACGGTGGGTTCGACCCTGGGCGGTACGGTGTCGATTCTTGGCAATGATTCACTGGGTTCCACGGTGAATCCGCCGGTGGGATCCGGCGGACTGTCGAGTGTTGCGATCGTTCCGGGCGCGAACACGACCCTGCCTGGGGCGTCACTCAACGCAAGCCATCAGATCGTGGTGCCGCCGGGGACACCTGCAGGGGTCTACACCGTCGAGTACGAGATCTGCGTGAACCCATGTGACCGGGCCATTGCGACGATCACGGTAGCCGACACGACGGCGGATCTCACGATTCAGAAGAATGGGCCGGCGAGCGTGGGGATTGGTGGCACGGTGATCTACACGATCACGATCAGCAACAATGGGGTTGCTGCGGCTGATGGGGCGACCTTCAGCGACACGTTGCCTGCGGGGCTCAGCGGTGTGACGGCGAGCTGCACTTCGACCGCTGGGGCGGGCACGACGCCCTGTGGCGGCATTCCCTTGACGCTGTCGGGGACGAACTTGAGCGGAAGCATTCCGGCGTTTCCGTCGGGCGGTAAGGTCGTCATTACCATCCAGGGCACGGCCACCGGCTCGAGCGGCAGCTTCGTCAACACGGCGACGGTGACACCGCCGCCGTCGGTAACCGATCCGAATCCTGGGAACAACACGAGCACGGTCTCCACGATCATCGCCACACCGATCGATCGTGCGGATCTTTCGGTGACCAAGGTTGGCACCTCGGCCGCGCTGCCGGGTGGGGCGGTGAGCTATGTGATCGATGTGGTGAACGCCGGGCCTGGCCCGGCCAACGGGGCGGTGTTCAGCGACACGGTGCCGGGCGCGATCACGGCGGTGACGTGGAGTTGCAGTGCAAGCGGTGGTGCGATCTGTCCTGCTGCGAGCGGCAGCGGCAACACCATCAACCAGACGATCGCGGTGATGCCGATGAATGGTGCGCTGCGCTACACGGTGAGCGGAACGCTCTCCGCGATGGCGTTGCCTGGGGCGACGGTTACGAACACGGCGACGGTGACGCCGCCGCCTGGCGTGACCGATCCCGAACCCGGCAACAACACTGGCAGCAGCACGACCACGGTCAGTGTGGCGCCTCCGCCGAGTGCCAATCTGGCCGTCTCCAAGGTCGGGCCGTCTACGGTTGCTGCGGGTGCGGTTGTGACCTACACGATCGTGGCGGTCAACAATGGCCCGGCTGCTGCCAATGGCACGGTCATCACTGACACGGTGCCCAGTGCGCTGACTGGGGTCAGCTGGACCTGTAGCGGTAGCGGTGGGGCCGTCTGCGGGGTAACGGCTGGCAGCGGGAATGCGATTAGCGTGACGCTGACGAGCTTCCCGTCGGGTGCTCAGGCGACGGTGCGGATCACAGCAACCGCGCCGAGTTCCGGGTCGTTCCAGAACACGGCGGTGATCACGCCGCCGCCGACGGTAAGCGATCCCGATCCGACTGACAACGTCGGCGGACCGGTGATCACCAGCGTGCCGCCGACGCCGGCCGACTTGGTGACGACGGTGACGCTCAGTGGGGTGGGTTTCCTGCCGGGTGATCCGGTGACTGCGACGGTGACGCTGTCGAACATTGGCGGCAGCCCGGCGGCCAATGCGGTGGTGACGCTGCAGCTGCCGCCCGGGGTGACGGTGCAGACCATCTCCAACGGCGGCACCTATAACCCGGTGACGGGCGTGGTCACCTGGCCGGTGATTCCGATCGTGCCGCCGTTCACGAGTCCGGCGAGCGTCTACACGGTGGTCTTCTCGGCACCCGTCGGTGGCGGTACGGTGCTCTCCACGGTCAGCACCGCCGACCCGGAGGTGACGGCGATGAACAACCCAAGCAGCGCGGTCTTCGTGACCAACACACCCATCGTTCCAATCCCGATGACGCCACCATGGCTCATCGCGTTGGCCCTGTTGGCGCTGGCGGTCCGCCGACTGCGCGGACGGGGGTGAGGGGGCAACAACTTCTGGTTTTTGACTGCTGGCGTAACGGGCTCCTTCGGGAGCCCGTTCTCTTTGGCCCTGGGCGCACGTCTTTCTAGAATGCATAGCCCGGAACCGAGTCTTGCACCGAGTCATGTGCGGTCGACTGTTCGGTTTTCCGAACTGAGACCGCATTGATTTGCGAGCAAGCACATTGAGTCAGGCAAAGACCGGCGGCCGTCTGCATCCAATGGTCATAGGTGAGCGAAGGACAACGTGGAAGAACTCTTGGCTGAAATCCGCCCGATGAGCGCTGAGGCGAGCAGGAAGCTCGAAGAACTTCGGGGGTTACTTTGACTACGATCGCAAACAGCAGCGCCTGCAGGAGCTGAACGCGGAGTTCGAGGATCCTGCGGTTTGGGATCGCCCGGAGCGTGCGCGGGAACTGGGCCGCGAAAAGCGAATCGTCGAAGACACGGTAGGGGATGTCGATCGCTTGGCGGGTGTGGTCAACGGCTGCGATGAATTGATCGAGCTGGCGGCGAGCGAGGGCGATGTTGCGACGCTCAAGAGCATCAGGGACGACTTGAGGTCGACCTTGAGCAAGATGGCGGAACTCGAATTCAAGCGAATGCTTTCGGGCGAGGCCGACACGCTCAACTGCTTCATCGACATCAACGCGGGCTCCGGCGGAACAGAAGCCCAAGACTGGGCGCAGATGCTGTTCCGCATGTATTGCCGCTATGGGGAGCGCAAGGGATTCACGGTCGAGGTGCTGGAGGAATCCCCCGGCGAAGTTGCCGGCATCAAGAGCGCATCGATCAAGCTTGCCGGTCAGTACGCATACGGCTATCTGCGCACCGAAACGGGGGTGCACCGGCTGGTCCGAAAGAGTCCGTTCGACTCCAATGCCCGCCGCCATACGTCATTTGCGTCGGTATTCGTCTATCCCGAAGTGGATGACTCGATCGAAATCGAAATCAACCCAGCGGATGTGCGGACGGACACCTATCGCGCGAGCGGAGCGGGTGGCCAACACATCAACAAGACCGACTCGGCGGTTCGTCTTACCCATATCCCGACCGGAATCGTCGTGCAATGCCAAGACGGGCGGAGTCAGCACACCAACCGTGAAGTCGCCTGGAAGCGATTGCGCGCGCGGCTGTACGACTACGAGCTACGCAAACGGCAGGAGGCCCAGCAAAAGCTCGAAGAGTCCAAGACCGACATCGGCTGGGGGCACCAGATTCGAAGCTACGTTCTCGACCAATCGCGGATCAAGGACTTGCGCACAGGCTATGAGGTCGGCAATACGCAGGCGGTGCTCGACGGCGATCTCGATGGCTTCATCGAAGCCTCGTTGAAAGCAGGTGCAGCGCTTGGAACTGCGACGATCGAGGATTGATCCGCGATGCCGGCCATCACGGATCCCAGGCTGCTTCAGTTGCCTTCGAGAATACTGGGAACGCGGGCAATCCTCCGGCCGTATCGGTCCGGGGACGGTGCCGCCCTGTTCGAGTCGATCGAGGAAGGGCGAGCGGAGCTGCGCCGTTGGCTCGCCTGGGTCGATCACTACCAGACCGTCAATGAAGCCGAAAGTTATGTACGAAACATGGCAGGGCGCTGGCTCACCAGGGAATCACTAACGCTCGGCATCTTCTCGATGGATGAGAAGACGTTGTATGGAGGGACCGGTTTTCACGGCTTCGACTGGAACGTACCTGCGCTCGAAATTGGGTGGTTCCTTCGTCCAAGTGCTCGCGGCCTGGGCATCGCTTCGGAGGCGGTCAAACTGTGCGCCACGCTTGCCTTCGAGCAGATCAAGGTCAACCGTGTTTGGGGGTCGGTAGATGCGCTGAACGAACGCAGCGTAAGGCTCTTCGAGCGGGTCGGCTTCGTTCGTGAGGGGCATCTGCGCAGCGAGCGTCGCGATCATCATGGCCAGTTGCGCGACACGTTGATCTACGGGATGCTTGCCAGGGACTGGCAAGCGCGTGGTGCCGTGATCGCCGAGACCTGAACAATGGGTTCGAAGCCACCGATGTTCTCCGTCGCGTAACGGCACCGAGGTCGGCGACGGCGCCGACTCGCAGGGAAACGCTGAATAGACTGCTGCACGGGCGAATCGCTGCGTTGCGCGGAGGTGGCTTTGGCACGCCCGACTTTCAGTAGGCTAACCGTGGCTCCGCCAAAGTAAGCCTACGCCGCATTCGCGGTGGCTGCGCTCCGTGCGCCTTGCGTTTCATCCCGCTCGCTGCTTTTTTCAGCGTTTCCTTAGCGCGAACGCGTCATCGCTTCGAAGAATTCACGATTGTTCTTCGTTTCGCGCATGTGCTTGAGCAACTTTTCCATGGCCTCGATTTCGTCCATCTCGGAGAACAGCCGGCGCAGGATCCAGGTTTTCTGGAGCACCGATGGTTCGAGCAGCAGCTCCTCGCGTCGGGTACCCGAGCGACCGATGTTGATGGCCGGATACACCCGCTTCTCCGCCATCCGGCGGTCGAGGTGGATCTCCATGTTTCCGGTGCCCTTGAACTCTTCGTAGATGACGTCGTCCATACGGCTTCCGGTATCGATCAGCGCCGTGGCGAGGATGGTCAGAGATCCGCCTTCCTCGATGTTGCGGGCCGCACCGAAGAACCTCTTTGGGCGCTGCAGGGCGTTCGCTTCGACGCCTCCCGTCAAAACTTTGCCCGAGGACGGCATGACTGTGTTGTAGGCACGTGCCAGGCGCGTGATCGAATCGAGGAGGATCACCACGTCGCGCTTGTGCTCGACGAGTCGCTTGGCCTTCTCGATCACCATCTCAGCGACTTGAACGTGACGGGACGCGGGCTCGTCGAAGGTCGATGCGACCACCTCTCCCCGTACCGTGCGCTGCATGTCCGTCACCTCTTCTGGCCGCTCGTCGATCAGGAGCACGATCAGAACGACATCCGGATGATTGCTCGCGATGGCATGCGCGATGTGCTGGAGCATGACCGTCTTGCCAGACTTCGGGGGTGCGACGATGATGCCGCGCTGTCCTTTGCCAATCGGCGCGACGATGTCGATCACGCGCCCGGTGATGTTCTCCTCGGCCTTGATGTCTCGCTCTAGCCGCAGCGGCTCATCGGGGAACAGCGGCGTCAGGTTCTCGAAGAGAACCTTGTTCTTGCTTGCTTCGGGTGCCAAGCCGTTGACGGTGTCCAGACGGGTGAGCGCAAAGTACCGCTCACCCTCCTTCGGAGTTCTTATTTCGCCCTCGATCGAATCGCCCGTGTGGAGATTGAAGCGTCGGACCTGTGACGGCGAGATGTAGATGTCATCCACGCCTGCAAGGTAGCTGGCCTCAGGGCTGCGAAGAAAGCCGTAGCCGTCGGGCATGACCTCGAGCACGCCGGATCCGCGAATGACTTCACCGCGCTTTGCTTGTTGTTTCAGCAGGGCAGAAATGAGATCGTGCTTGCGCAGGCGGTTGGCGTTCTCGAGATCGTTGGCAAGGGCGATCTCGAGCAGCTCGGCAGCGCTCTTCGACTTGAGTTCGGCGATGTTCATGCAGTCAGGAGGGGAACGGTCCGGATGGAAATCGGGATGAGCGCGACGCGCGCGAATTCTTGACATCGACGCCGATCACGTTGAGCCCAATCGCCGGTGGGGACGTATACGTGTCCGGCTGCTTGGGCTCCGGGCGCCCGCACCGCCCGGGCGGGACAGCGAATCTGCGTCAACGAGGCGAATACTTGAGAGCGATTGGACAGCAACGACGCCGTCATCCGAAGTCTGGGCCGGGGGTACCGTCGGCTACCTGAAACTCAGTCGACATGGACCAAGGCGTTCACGGCTCCGAACCCGCTGCCGACGCGACCACAGGCGTCGGTCGCCGATCGTGGCAGCTCAGCGAATCGGGGAGGGGGCCAGAATCGGCCCTAGCACGAGACGGGCAGTGGTGCTGCGCGCTGTCCGCATTGTGTCGCGCGTGCCGCCTCGTGTCAAACTGCCTACACCAAGCGCTAGGGGAAACGCTGAAGAAAGCAGCGAACCGGATGCAGTGCAAGGCGCACGGAGCGCAGCGACCGAGACATAACGATGAGTTAGGCGAGGGAGCGAGCACCGCGCAACGCAGCGATTCGCCCGCACAGCTATTTATTCAGCGTTTCCTTAGCTTTTCCCCATCGGCTGTGCATGGGTGCTGGGGGAGGGCGTCTGCGCCTCGCCCCAATCGGCTAATTTCCCCGGGCGCTGCGCTAGATGTTTCCGTCGACGAACGCCGTCAACTGCGCCTTAGACAAGGCGCCGACCTTCTGCGCCGCGACCTGTCCGTCTTTGAAGATCATCAGTGTCGGGATTCCGCGAACGCCATACTGGGCGGCCACCTGGCGATTGTCGTCGACGTCGACCTTGGCCACACGGATTCGGTCGGCGTGAGATACAGCGACTTCCTCGAGGACTGGGGCGAGCATTTTGCAAGGACCGCACCACTCGGCCCAGAAATCGACCAGGACAGGCATGTTTGACTTCAGGACGTCGGCATCGAAGCTCTCGTCTGTCACGTGCATGATCCCATCGCTCATAGATGAACCTTTCACTAAGTGAATATTGGAGCAGTTCTGAATGTACAAGGTTAGTTGCAGGCGAACGCGCGCGATTCAAGCAGACTCCATGCGCGGAATCCCACACAAGGGTGAAGCAGCATCGATCATGAGCCTCTCCTATGGAAATGCTGAATGAACCGCTGCGTCGGCGAGCCGCTACGTTGCGCGGAGCTCGCCCCCTCGCCTATCGACTCGATGTGGCTTCGGTCGCTGCGCTCCGTGCGCCTTGTGCTTAATCCCGCTCGCTGTCTTCTTCAGCGATTCCCTATAATTCAATGGTTGTCATGAATGTCATGTCCTTTTCCATGAAGCGTATTGCAGCGGTCGCGTCGACGATTGCCCTGGCGGCCCTCGCCGGACCAGTGGCAGCGCAAAGCGGAGCGGCAGGGCCCGTTGGTGACGCCAAGGCGGGCGCCCAAAAAATCCAGATGTGCCAGGGCTGTCATGGCATTGACGGCTGGCGTACGGCGTTCCCCGAGGTATACCACGTGCCGAAGATCGGCGGACAGCACGCAGGCTACCTGCTCGCTGCTCTGAAGGCCTATCGCACTGGAGAGCGCAAGCATCCAAGCATGCGGGCCATCGTGATGTCCCTGACCGACAAGGACATGGCCGATCTTGCAGCTTATTACGCGGAGGCGAAGTGATGCGCGCCACGATTTTCTCCCTCGTCGTTGCCGCTGCCTTCCTGAGCGCATTCAACTCCCAAACTTCCTTCGCGCGCGACATCGCGGCCGGGGCGGCCAAAGCCAAGGAAGTCTGTGCGGCATGTCACGGCGCGGACGGCAACAACTCCGATCCGTCTTTTCCGAAACTTGCGGGTCAATACGAGGACTATCTCGTCAAAACCCTGCGCGACTACAAGTCGGGCGAGCGCAACAACGCCATCATGAAGGGCTTCGCTGCGGCGTTGACCGATCGGGACATCCGCAACCTTGCGGCTTACTATGCTTCGCAACGCGGAACGCTGCGGATAAAGTACTGAGACGCGGCTCCTGTGCGCCTCTGAACGGCCCGTGCGCGGGCCGTTCGCTTTTCCGGGGGACCGTTAAACTTAAGACATGTTCAAGGGCGTCAGGCGTTGGTGGTCGCGTCCGCGCGGAAACCGGCGTCGGCGCGCCCCGCTCTCCGGTACGGCCCAAGCACGCCTGTTGGCGGCTCGTCGATGGGCGATCTGGTCGCTCGGGCTAGGCGCGCTGGCTGCGGCGCTCCTTGCACTCGTCAGTTGGTCGCCGGCGGACCCGGCTTGGTCGACGACCGGTACTCGTGCGAGCCCGGGCAATCTGCTCGGCCGCCTTGGAGCGCGTCTGGCCGATGTGGCGCTGTTCACAGCGGGCGCCTCTTGCGTGTGGGTGCTGATACAGGCAAGCGCATCGCTCTGGCGTGCGAGGCCATGGGGCGCCGGAAGCGGAGCCATCGACGCCGAAGGGCCCGTATGGCAACGTCTCTGGCCGCTGTGGCTCGTACTTCTGCTCGTCGCGAGCGCCAGCATGGAAGCGCTTGGACTCTGGCGCAATCTGGCACATCTTCCGCAAGGGGCCGGCGGGGCGCTTGGGCAGCTCGTCGCCTATCCGCTCCTGCGGTCGCTTGGATACGTCTCGAGCATGATCCTCCTTCTCTGCCTGACGCTACTGTTTGCGACATTGGCGCTGCGCGTGCCCTGGGCGCGCTGGTGTGAGGGCATTGGGTCACTGCTGCTTGACGGGCAGGATCGCTGGCGAGCTTACCGAGAGCGTCGACGCGAACAGGCGCGCGATCAGCGCGTGGCTGCGCCCTTGATCGCGGAGCGGGAAGCCTTTGTCGAAGAGGAGGCGCGTCGTGTCGAGGAGCATGAGCCGATCCGTATCGTCGAGACGATGGAGCCAATCGTTCTTTCCGAACGCGTGCAACGCGAAAAGCAAACTGCGCTATTCAGCGACCTGCAGGACACAGTGCTGCCACCGCTTGCGCTGCTCGAGCCGCTGGCGAAGGATCAGCCGGTCGTTTCCCCGGAAACACTCGAGTTCACCTCCCGGCTGATCGAGCGCAAGCTTGCGGAGTTCAACGTGCCGGTCAAGGTCCTCGCGGCGTACCCCGGGCCGGTGATCACACGCTACGAGATCGAGCCCGACGTCGGTGTCAAGGGTAGCGCCATCGTCAATCTGGCCAAGGACCTCGCGCGCGCCATGAGCGTGATGAGCATTCGCGTGGTCGAGACGATTCCTGGCAAGAGCTGCATGGGGCTCGAAGTGCCCAACCCACAGCGACAGACCATTGCGCTGTTCGAAGTGCTTGGCAGTCCGGCGTACAACGATGCGGCGAGCCTGTTGACCATCGGTTTGGGTAAGGACATCTCCGGCCGCCCGGTCGTCGCCGATCTGGCGCGGATGCCGCATTGCCTGGTTGCCGGGACGACCGGCTCAGGCAAGTCGGTCGGAATCAACCAGATGATCCTGTCGCTGCTCTATCGGGCGGAGCCGCGCCATGTGCGATTGGTGCTGATCGATCCCAAAATGCTCGAGCTTTCGGTGTACGAGGGAATTCCGCACCTGCTCTGTCCGGTGGTGACTGACATGAAGCTCGCCGCCAACGCGCTCGACTGGTGCGTCGGCGAGATGGAGCGGCGCTACCGCCTGTTGAGCGCGACCGGTGTGCGACAACTGTCGAGCTTCAATCAGAAGGTGCGTGAAGCCCGTGCGCGCGGGCAGACGTTACCGAATCCCCATTCGCTGACACCCGAGGCGCCAGAACCGCTCGAGGAACTGCCGGCGATCGTCGTCGTCATCGATGAGCTTGCCGATCTGATGATGGTGGCCGGCAAGAAGATCGAAGAGCTTATCGCGCGCTTGGCGCAGAAGGCGCGTGCCGCAGGAATTCACCTGATTCTCGCCACACAGCGGCCTTCGGTGGACGTCATCACGGGGCTCATCAAGGCCAATGTGCCGACGCGCATAGCCTTTCAGGTCGCGAGCAAGGTCGATAGCCGGACAATCCTGGATCAGATGGGCGCCGAGGCGCTGCTGGGTCGTGGCGACATGCTCTACCTGGCCGGCGGAACCGGGGTCCCGGTGCGCGTGCATGGCGCCTTCGTGACCGATGACGAGGTGCATCGCGTGGTCGAACACTGGAAGGCACAGGCGCCGGCGCAGTACGTCGAGGGGGTGCTCGAGGGAACCGATGCCGACACCCTGAACGACATTCGGGCGGGCGGTTCCCAGGGCGGTGAGCAGGACCCGCGATACGACGAGGCGGTCGCTATCGTGCTGGAGAGCCGGCAACCATCGATCAGTTATCTGCAACGGCGGATGCGCATCGGCTACAACGGCGCTGCGCGGCTGATCGAAGCGATGGAGCAGGCGGGCATCGTTTCCCGGCCCAACGCGATGGGCAAGCGCGAGGTGCTGGTGCCTGCCAGCCACAAACATGGATGATGACTCGCCAAGCCCGCCAATGGTTCATCGGTCTTGCCTGCACAGGCGCCGCCATGTTCGCCGCCGCAGCGGGCGGCGCAGCGCCGGTGGCTGACTTTCGCGCCTACACGCGCGAGCTGACCTCGCTTTCCGGGCGGTTTGTGCAGGAAGTACGCGACCGCAATGGCCGCGTCACCCGGATGTCCTCGGGCCGCTTCGTCATCGCACGTCCCGGGCGCTTTCGATTCGACTATGAAAAGCCGTACCGACAGACGATCGTCAGCGATGGAACCACCGTGTGGATTCATGACGAGGATCTCAATCAGGTCACTGTACGGCGACTCGGCGAGACACTGTCCGAGCAACCGCTCGCGCTTCTCCTTGAACCGGCACGCGCCGACGAATTGTTCGAGCTGAAGGCAGGCCCTCCAGCCGGTTCGGTCGGCCTCGTCCTTGCCCAGCCCCGGCGTGCCGAGGCGGCGTTCTCTGATCTTTCGGTGGCGATGGTCGGTCGGGAGCCGCGCGAGATTACCTGGCGGGATGCGTTGCAGAATTCGAACGCCCTCCGATTCGAAGGGTTGACCCGCAACGGTCGCATCGATTCAAGCATTTTCAGCTTCACACCGCCCCCAGGGGCAGATGTGATCCGACAGTAGACGAGGCAGACGGAAGGCGACGCGTGTGACTTCCCGGCCGCTCGCAGAACGTCTACGACCGAGGAGCCTATCCGCGGTGCTCGGGCAGCGTCACTTGCTCGCGCCAGGCGGGCCGCTGGCGAGCGCAGTGGCTGCCGATTCGCTCCATTCCATGATCTTCTGGGGACCGCCAGGCGTCGGCAAGACGACCCTGGCGCGTCTGCTCGCCGCCGCGTTCTCCGCCGACCTGATCGCCATCTCCGCCGTACTGGCCGGTGTCAAAGACATTCGCGATGCCATCGAGCAGGCGCGTGCGAATCACGCGTTGGCTCGCCGCACGATCGTATTCGTCGATGAGGTTCATCGCTTCAACAAGGCACAGCAGGATGCCTTTCTGCCCCATGTCGAGGCCGGGCTCTTCAGCTTCATCGGCGCGACCACCGAAAACCCCTCATTCGAGGTGAACCCGGCGCTGCTGTCGCGTGCACAGGTTTATGTTCTACAGCCGCTGGACAGCGAGGCACTGACCGCACTCATCGATCGGGCGCTCGCCGAATTGCAGGCGACCTGGACGCTCTCGCAAGAGGCGCGTTCCCTTGTGATCGCCTACGCCGATGGCGATGGGCGGCGGCTCGCGAACCTACTCGAACAACTCGATGGCGCGGCGCGGACGCGGGAGGTGGCGCAGGTCGAACCCGCCTTGATCGAGACGGTGCTGACCCGCGCCGCCGCGCGCTTCGACAAGCGCGGAGAGCAGTTCTACGACCTGATCAGCGCATTGCACAAGAGCGTGCGCGGCAGTGATCCTGACGCGGCCCTGTACTGGTTCTGCCGCATGCTCGAGGGGGGCGCCGATCCGCGTTATATCGGTCGGCGCATGGTGCGCATGGCGAGCGAGGACATCGGACTCGCCGACCCGCGCGCGCTTGCAATTGCGCTCGATGCCCTGGCAGCTTACGAGCGCCTTGGGTCGCCAGAAGGTGAACTGGCTCTTGCCGAAGCCTGTGTCTTCCTGGCCGTTGCGGCAAAGAGCAATGCCGTCTACACGGCTTACAAGGCAGCAAGGCGAGCAGCGGCGGAGAGCGGGACGCGCCCGGTACCGCTTCGCCTGCGCAACGCGCCGACACCTCTGATGAAGGATTTGGGCTACGGCGCTGGCTACCGTTATGCGCATGATGAGGCGGGCGGCTTCGCGGCGGGCGAACACTATTTCCCGGATGACGCGGAGGCCGTGCGCTTCTATGAGCCGACGGATCGCGGACTGGAGGCCCGGATCGCCGAGAAACTCGCCCATCTGCGGGCAACGGCCAAGCGGCGGCCGTGAGCGCGTCCGACGCTACCGTTACGCGCGCGACGCGTCGCGGCATGTGGTTGATGGCGGGCGCCATGCTTGCATTCATCGTCAACGATGCGATCATCAAGCAGGTTTCGCGCGACCTTCCATCAGGGCAGTTGATCGCGCTTCGCGGTGTGTTCGCGAGCGCGCTACTGCTGCTTCTGTGGCGCTTCGTCCCGCAACTGAAGGGCCCACACTCGGCCAGGGCGTCCCTCACCCAGTTGGGCGAACGGCCAGTACTGATTCGCGCGCTGTTCGATGCCATCGCCACGGTCTTGTACCTGACGGCGCTCTTCCGTATACCGCTCGCGAACGTCACGGCCATCAACATGATGACGCCGCTCGTGATTGCGCTTCTGGCACTCCTCTGGTGGGGCGAGCCGCTTTCCCCGTCACGCTGGATGGCCATCCTGACTGGTTTCATAGGCACGCTTTGCATCGTGCAGCCGCGGGCGGATGACTGGAACGTCTACTCATTGGTGGCCGTGGCTTCGACCGTCTTTCATGCACTGCGTGACATGACCACGCGCCGCATTCGCGCCGACGTTTCCTCGCTGCTACTGACGCTTTCGACCGCGCTGGCCGTGCTTGCCTTTGCTCTCTTGCTTTCGGCGTTCCAAGGCTGGCAGCCGGTCACACCCAAGCAGTTGGCAAGCCTTGCTTTCGCCGCAGGCTTTCTTGCGCTCGGCTACTTCATGCTGATCGCCTCGGTGCGTCGTGGCGACATCACCGCCATCGCGCCGTTTCGCTACAGCGGCCTGCTGTTTGCCCTCTTGCTCGGTTACGTTTTCTTCGGCGAGTTGCCGAACGCTCTCGCCTGGGTCGGCATTGGCCTTCTGCTCACCGCTGGGCTGCTGATCACCCGACCTGAGCGGGAAGGCGTACGGCATCGCCCACCATGAGCGCGAGCGCCCGTTCCCGCATCGCCTCACCGATCAGCAGAACGGCTGGACTGGCTAGGCCGCTCGCCTTGAAGCTGGCTTCCATGTCGATCAATCTCGACGCGAGATTGCGCTTGCTCATGCTTCCGACTCGTTCGACTGCGATCACCGGCGTGTCGATTGGCATGCCGGCCTGGAGCAGGTTGCTCGCGAGCATCCCCACTCGTGCAACGGCCATGTAGGCCACGAGGGTGAGGCGGCTGTGAGCAAAGGCACTCCAATCGACATCGGCGCCTTCCGCGCCATGACCGGTGATGAACGCGACGCCGTGTGCGCGCTCTCGATCGGTCAGTGGAACGCCGAGCGTCGCAGCCGCGGCGATGCCAGCCGTGATGCCGGGCACGACGGTCCAGGCAACCCGAGCGGCGTCCAGGGCGGCGATCTCCTCGGCAAGTCGTCCGAAGACGCCGCAGTCGCCGCCTTTGAGACGGACGACCCGGCGGCCGGCAAGCGCCTCCCTGACCATCAAACGCTCAATGAATGATTGCGGCGTGCTCGCGCAGCCGCCCCGCTTGCCGACCCGAATGATGCGAGCGGTCGGTGCAAGTGCGAGCACCGCCTCGCCGGCCAGGTCATCGACCAGCACGACCTCCGCGAGGGCGAGCAGGCGAACGGCACGCACGGTCAGAAGTTCCGGATCGCCCGGCCCGGCACCCACGAAATACACATGGCTATACCCGGGCGGACCGTCGGACGTCGCCCTCGTGCTGGTCTCAGCGGTCTTCATGGTTGCAGGCGTTACGGTGCAGCATTTCGGCAAAGCGACGGATGTGACCCGGCAGCGGTGCCCGGTCGGCAGCGACGTCTTCGATCAGGCGGCACGTTACCTCGCAGTCGACGGTTTCGATCTGGTCTTCGTCGGCATATGCATAGAACACTTCGGCCGACACATGGCTGTCGCGACAGACGTGCAGCGTTATCTGCCGTCGCGGGTGGGGTGCAGGCTCGCCCTCGCAGCCGCGGTAGACGAAGGCGCGCGCGTCTTGCTGCCGTAGCCAGCCTGCGAGCCGGTCCTGATAGTCACCGTGCGTCACCGGCACGAGTCGCCACGACCCCTCAACGGGATGGATCAGCTTGACAAGGCTGTGCGGTGTCGATCGAACGCCGATTTGCCAGCGGTAGGCGAGCAGGCGGGCGAGCGCTGGATGGAGCGTCGCGATGGACGAAAAGCAAAGCCCGCGTTCCGCGAGCGCAGCTTTCGCCTGTGCCGCATTACTGACGACGGGCCAGCCGAGACATCGCCAGAGGGTGGCAGTGGTGAGTCGTGCCGGGTGATCTTCGACGCCATGCACGAGAACGTGAGCGCCTAGGCGTCTGAGCGCGAGCACAAGCAGCGGGGTCAGGTTGGCGAGGCGGCGCGCGCCGTTGTAGGCGGGCATGACGAAACACGGGATCCGGTTGGCGACGTTGATGCGCCATGCTTGCATGCGCTCGACTTCCATCATGAACGCCGTCAGTTCCGATGCGCTTTCGCCTTTGAGGCGCATGGCCAGCCACCATGCGCCGATCTGGAGATCATTCACCCGCCCGTGCAGAAGCGCCCGCATGCATTGGGCTGCGGCATCGGCAGAAAGGGGGCGCGCGCTGCGTTGACCGCGCCCGATCTCGCTCAGAATCGCTGTCAGATCGACCGTCTCCGCCATGCGCCATTACCGTCATGACACCACGGCGGGCGCGTGGCGATGGTCCGATGCCACCTCCCTCGCCAGACTGCGCAGCCCGGGAAGGCAAGACCCGCAGTTCGTTCCAGCCCGGGACGTGGCTTGAAGTGCGCGCAGACGATCGGCAGCCGACCCGGTAAGCCGCACGAGCTGCTCGGATGCGGCCGCTTCGCTCAGCTGGAAGCAGTTGCACAGGATGCGTGCGTTCGGTTGTACTGCCATTCCCTCGGGGCGGAGCGCCAGAAGGCGTACGCCCAAGGAGCGCAGATCACGAGCAGTCACCGCCTGACCCAAAAGCCAGTCGCAGGCGGCGGTCACCTCGCTGCCGCCGCAGAGGCGGGCGGCAAGCACGCGCCCCTTGTCGAGCAAGATTCGGCGTGATTCAGTGCGGCGCGTGTCCGTGTAACGGAGCGTACTCGCAGCGTCGAGGCCGAGCTGCGCGTCGAGCCGCGCCAGTTCTGCCTCGGCGAAGGGTGCGGTGGCTGCCAGACGCACGAGGACGAGGGGTGTGCGGCCCGGAAACATCGTAACGGTGGCGTGCAGGACGCCGTCTCGCCCATCTGCCTTGGTCGGTAACGAGGCGATGCATGAGCGCAGCTCGTCGGCGAGGGCGAGCGGAGCGTCATGGTCATCGTCTGCAGCGCGAAAGGCTGCGAGCACCCATCCCGGGATGAGACGTTCGATGCGGACGGCCGCATGCTTGAGTTCAGGTTGCCCCGACCGTGGATCGGTGACTGGAAGCGTCGCGACGTTGCTGCCAGCGTGCGGAGAGGCGAGCAGCGTCCTCGATCCCCAATGCATCGGCAGATAGCACTGCCCCGAGCGCAGCGAACGGTCGAGCGTTGCTCGCAGCGCGAGGCCTCCGCGCCTGGAGGTGACGCCGACCAGGCATCCCTCGGCAATGCCGCGACGACCAGCATCCTCGGGATTCATGTGCAGAAGCGGTTCGGCCTCATGACCGTGCAGAACGGGCGTTCGGCCGCTGCGCATCATGCTGTGCCACTGGTCACGCAGGCGGCCGGTGATCAGCGCGAACGGATAGCGGGCGTCCACGCTCTCGACCGGCGGACGATAAGGCGTCGGCAGGAAGCGGGCGCGTCCGCTCGCGGTGGGGAAACGGCCGTCGGCGTAGAGCCTCGCCGTGCCACCCGACGCCGTCGTCGGTGCGGGCCATTGCAGCGGGCCCTCGGTCTCCAGGCGGGCGTAGCTGAGTCCGCCGATGTCCAGATCGCGTCCCACGGTTGCAGCGCGATGCTCGGCGAAGACCTGCTCGCAGTCCCGATATGTCATCGGCCCGGCATCACGGCCGAGGCGGCGCGCCAGACGCTTTCCGAACTCGGCGGCGATCGCCCAGTCGGATCGGGCTTCGCCGGGGGCTGGCAACACCGCTCGAACGCGGCTTACGCGCCGTTCCGAATTGGTGACCGTGCCAGACTTCTCGCCCCAGGTCGTCGCCGGCAGGAAGACGTCCGCATAGCGTGCGGTTTCGCTACCCGTGAACGCATCCTGGACCACGACACACTCCGCGCGCTCGAGTGCTTCGCCGATCGCTCCGGCGTGCGGCATCGACTGCGCCGGGTTGGTGCAGACGATCCAAAGCGCCCTGATCTCACCGTTGCGGACGGCATCGAACATCGCCACCGCCGGCTTGCCGGATGCGGCCGCAATTCGTCCGGTTGGCACACCCCAGAGACGTTCGATTTCGTCACGGTGCCGAGCGTCGCTGACCTCCCGATGTCCTGGCAACAGCGAGGCGAGGCCGCCGACCTCACGTCCGCCCATCGCGTTAGGCTGTCCGGTCAGGCTGAATGGCCCCGCGCCCGATCGCCCGATCTGCGCGGTTGCCAGATGGAGGTTGATCAGTGCGATGTTCTTGTCGGTGCCGCAAGCCGATTGATTCAAGCCTTGACAGTAGAGCGACAGCACCGCCCCCGCACTCTGCCACATCGTGGCCAGAAGCGAAATCGATGCTTCGGGGACGCCGCAGACGCGGGCGGCCCACGTCGTCGAGCATTCGCGCACCGCATCGCGCACGGTCGGAAATCCCTCGGTACAGGCGGCGACGAAGTCCTTGCGCACTGCATCCGTCCAGATCAACTGGTGTAACACGGCATTGAATAGCGCGACGTCGGTCCCGGGCAGGATTTGAAGGTGCAGGTCGGCCGCAGCTGCCGTCTCCGTTCGCCTCGGGTCGATGACGACGACCTTCATCTTCGGACGGCTTGCGCGCGCCGCCTCCAGCCGCTGAAACAGCACCGGATGCGTCCATGCCATGTTGCTACCAGCGATGACGACGAGATCGGCATGATCGAGGTCTTCATAGCTACACGGCGGCGCATCGGCGCCGAGGCTGACCTTGTAGGCGGCCACGGCCGATGACATGCAAAGCCGGGAGTTCGTGTCGACGTTGTTGGTACCGATGATGCCCTTCGACAGCTTGTTGAAGACGTGGTAGTCCTCGGTCAGCAACTGGCCGGAGAGGTAGAAGGCGACGCTGTCGGGCCCCGACTGCTCGATGGTGCTGGCGAAGCGCTCGACCAAATGGTCGAACGCCTGATCCCAGCTCACCCGCCGCCGGTTGATGCCGCGGCGCTCGCGCAGTTCCGGGTAGAGTGCCCGACCATAGCGGCCGGCTGTGAGGTGGAGCGTACTTCCCTTGGTGCAGAGGCGGCCGTGGTTGGCCGGATGGTCAGGGTCGCCGCGAACGCCGATGATGCGTTCGCCGTCCGTCGCTGCAAGAACCCCGCAGCCGACGCCGCAGTACGGGCAGACCGTAGGCACTTCCGACAGTGTCGGGTCAGAACCGGACAAAGACATAGCCATGCTCGATCTTCACCGGGAACACCCGCGCACAGCCTCGGTCGGGGGCGACCGCCTCGCCTGAGGCGAGGTCGATCGTCCAGTTGTGCAGTGGGCAGGCAACCTTATCGTCGAAGACGATGCCCTGTGACAGCGGCCCTCCCTTGTGCGGGCAACGGTCCAGCAGGGCAAACACGCGGTCACCGCTGCTGCGGAAGATGGCGATGTTGCCGCCCCGTGCCTGATCCTGCTCGACGATGCGCGCGCCGAGTGATGGAATTTCGTCGAAACGGCAGATCCTGCGCCATGCTGCCGGAGGTTCGATCTCATTCATGATCATTCGGCAGGAACGGTGTCCGCCTCGACGGCCGGTGGAATGGGTACGAACTGGCGCAAATCGACGCCGGCTCTCTCGGGGTCGTGCCAGGGATCGACCTCGCCTTCGAGCGCGAACTGCAGTCGCTCCCAGAGGCCGCGGCGTCCCGCGGGATCGTCGAGGATCCGCCGCCTGATGTAATCCATGCCGACACGTCCGACGAAGTGCACCGTACGCTCGAGGTAGAAGCCTTCCTCTCGGTAGAGCTGCAGAAAGGCACCGGCAAACTCCAGCACCTCGGTGGGCGTCTTGACCTTGACGAGAAACTGCGCGACTTCGGTTTTGATGCCGCCGTTGCCGGCGACGTGGATTTCCCAACCGGAATCGACTCCAATCACCCCGACATCCTTTATGCCTGCCTCGGCGCAGTTGCGCGGGCAGCCGGACACGGCGAGCTTGACCTTGTGCGGTGCGTACATTCGCCACAGGGCACGCTCCAGGTCTTTACCCATGCGTGTCGAGTCCTGCGTGCCGAAACGGCACCACTCCGAACCCACGCAGGTCTTGACGGTACGCAGTGCCTTTGCATAGGCATGGCCGGAGGGCATTCCCAGATCGCGCCAGACCGAAGGCAGGTCGGCCTTTCGCACACCGAGCAGATCGATGCGCTGGCCGCCGGTGATCTTGACGGTCGGAATGGCGTACTTATCAACCACATCGGCGATTCGGCGCAGCTCACTCGCCGACGTTTCCCCGCCCCAGATGCGCGGCACGACGCTGAAGGTGCCGTCCTTCTGGATATTGGCGTGGGCACGCTCGTTGATGAATCGGCTCTGCGGATCGTCGACATATTCGCGCGGCCAGGTCGAGAGGAGGTAGTAATTCAGCGCCGGACGGCAGGTGGCGCAACCGCTCGCCGTCCGCCAGCCGAGCGAGGCCATGACCTGCGGGATGTCCTTGAGCTGGCGCTCTCGTATGTCCTGTCGTACCTGCGCATGGGTGGCATCCGTGCAGCCGCAGATCGGCTTTTCCTTAGGACTCGCGCTGTAATCACCCCCGGCAGTTGCCATCAGCAGCTGCTCTACAAGGCCGGTGCACGAGCCGCAGGACGAGGATGCCTTGGTGTGCTTCCGAACCTCCTCGAGCGTGAACAGGCCATGCTGCTTGATCGCTTGTACGATGTCGCCCTTGCAGACGCCGTTGCAGCCGCACACCTCGTCGCTATCCTTCATCCGCACTGCGCTGATGTTGCCCTCGTGTCCGCTGTCGCCAAGGTTGCTCTCCCCCCACATCAGGCGGTTTCGGATATCGGCGATCGGTCGCCCTTCCCGCAGCAGGCGGAAGTACCAGCTGCCATCGGCGGTGTCGCCGTACAGACAAGCGCCAACCAGACAATCGTCACGTATCACCAGCCGCTTGTAGATGCCGCCCACGGGGTCGGTCAACGTGATGTCCTCGGTGCTCTCGTCCCCCATGAAGTCCCCGGCGCTGAAAAGATCGATTCCAGTCACCTTTAGCTTGGTGGAGGTTGCCGATCCGGCGTAGCGCGCCACGCCGTGCTCTGCGAGATGGTTGGCGCATACGCGCGCCATCTCGAACAGCGGAGCGACGAGACCGTAGGTACGGCCGCGATGGTTTAC
>OGCL01001328.1_pt1 | contig 21611 bp, 21 predicted proteins | sample 1570041 | NCBI WGS metagenome assembly OGCL01 (sample SAMN06266162, study PRJEB24511) | hot springs metagenome | isolation source: Hot spring water | place: South Africa: Limpopo | collected 2015-06-22
CGGTGGAGGATGCGCTGGAGGTAACTAAAGTCGCTCGTTTTGGTTGGCGGACGCGCTGGCGCTTGTTGGGGGCACTGTATCGCGATATAGATCTGTTGCCCGGGGATGCGGAATTCAATCTGGCTTCTGACGCCCTCGGCGATACCCTACTGGTGCAGGCAAATAACAAAAAAACTTTGACCCTGATCACCGAAGACCCCGCCATAATCGCCAGTAAGGCTTTGCGCTATTTCCCTAATCTGGATGCAGTGGAGTTGTGGTCGCCTCTGTTGGCTAATAGTTTGACATATACCAAAGCAGAGATGATTATGGATGGTGTTGTGCCGCTTTATGAAAGCTGAGCCATGCTTACCCCCATGATTTTTAGTCTGTTAACTGTCGTGCCTGTGGCTGAAGTGCAAGCCCAAGTGGCGCTCAATGCCGAGGCGATCGCCCTGCATCTGAAACAAGTCAATGCCAAAATGTACGGAGCCTATTGGTGTCCTGCCTGCACGCGGCAAAAGGAAATTTTTGGCGATCGCGCCTTCAGACAGGTGCAATACATCGAATGCGATCCTAGAGGCAATAATGCCCAGCCCCAACTCTGCCGCTCTGCTGGTATTCAGGTTTATCCCACTTGGGAGATCAAGGGACAGCAATATCAAGGAGTGCGTTCGTTGGTAGAACTAGCTCGGCTGTCGGGCTTCGGGCAGGGGAAATAATCTATGCCTTTTGCGCGCGCCAGTGGCGTTTTACTGCATCCCACCTGTCTGCCCAGCCCCTACGGGATCGGTGATTTTGGGGAAAGTGCCTACCGTTTTGTTGATTTTTTGCACAAAAGCGGACAAAAGCTATGGCAGGTACTGCCTTTGGGTCCTACGGGCTATGGCAATTCTCCCTATATGAGCTATAGTGCGATCGCTGGGAACCACTACCTGATTAGCCCCCAACTATTGCAGACATCGGGTCTGCTAACTAACGCGGAACTGGTAAATGTCCCCTCTTTTCCCACCGATCGGGTGGACTTTGAGCGGGTGATCCCCTACAAGATGCAGTTGTTTCAGCGAGCCTTTGAGCGGTTTACCGCCAGTGAGCAGTTTTCTGAGCAATTTGCCGAGTTTTGCCATGCCGAGCGGGTCTGGCTGGATGACTATGCCCTCTTTATGGCACTACAGCAGAAATATCCTGATCAAGCTTGGAATCACTGGGACAAGGACATTGCCCAAAGACATCCCGAGGCGATCGCCCATCAGCGAGACATATTGCACTGGGAAATCCAATTCCACAAATTCCTGCAATTCCAATTTTTTCAACAGTGGCTGAAGCTCAAGGAATACGCCAATCAGCGCCATATCCAAATCATCGGCGATATTCCCATCTATGTGTCGCACCACAGTGCTGATGTCTGGGCAAATCCGCAGAACTTCATGCTCGACCCTCAAGATAGCAGTGTGGCATTGATGGCGGGCGTTCCCCCCGATTATTTCAGCGACACGGGGCAGTTGTGGGGCAATCCCGTCTATAACTGGGAGTACCTCCAAGAAACTAACTTTGCGTGGTGGGTGCAAAGATTTCAATTTCTCAGCCGTTTTGTGGATTTGATCCGCATCGATCACTTTCGCGGCTTTGAAGCTTTTTGGCAGGTACCTGCTGGCGAAACTACGGCGATCGCTGGGGAATGGCAAAAGGCACCTGGCGTAGCACTATTCCAGACCCTAGCGGCGCAACTGGGCAAACTGCCCATCTTGGCGGAGGATTTGGGCGTAATTACCCCAGAAGTCGAGGAACTGCGCGATCGCTTTGGCTTCCCCGGTATGCGCGTACTGTTGTTTGCCTTTGGAGGAGGTAGCGATAATGTGCATCTGCCACATCACTTTGTGCGCAATTCCCTCGTTTATACAGGCACCCATGACAACGATACAGCCGTGGGGTGGTGGCAGAGAGCTAGCCAGCACGAAAAGCAATTTTTCTATCGCTACCTGACGGGCTATGCGGCGGGGGAAGAGATCAACTGGGCTTTGATCCGTCTTGCCCTTGCCTCCGTCAGCGATCTGGCAATTCTGCCGCTACAGGACATTCTGGGATTAGACAACTCCGCCCGCATGAATAAACCCGCCACCACAGAGGGCAACTGGGAATGGCGACTGGCTAGTCTGGAGCTATTGACTGACTCCTTGGGCGATCGCCTGCGCGAGCTGACTTATCTCTACAGCCGTTGAAGTGCGTTTGGCATAAAGCATACTGTTTTCAGAAAAGCTGTGCCATTTAGCTTCAGTGGTGCAGTGTGCAAAATCCATCGGCTCCGAGGCAATAAATAAGCTATCTCCAGTGTATAAGTAGTAGAGCGAAGGAGCAGGGCTGTGGGAACTACAGCGACAGGCGCAGATATGCCTACCATCGCTAAAAATACAGTTTAGCGACGCAGAAACCCCATACTTGTCCGCCAAAGCCAGAATTTGCCGAAGTGTCTGCTGTAGGGCTATAACAGGCTCATCTCGCCGCAGAAATTGCAACAACAGCGCAAAAATGTGCTCGGAATCGGTTGTGCCATGTACATTCTGATACAGTTCATCTTCTAACAGGTCTGCCAAAGGACGATAGAGCGATCGCCTAAAGTTCTCGATAAAACCATTGTGGGCAAAAATCCAGCCAGCATAAGTGTAGGGCTGACAATTACTCAAATCCACCGCCAAGCCTGGTGTAGCACTACGCACACTTGCCAGCACACAATTTGACTCCACATAGCGGCACAGGTGCGGCAAATTGCTATCGTTCCAAATGGGAAGCAAACTGCGATACACAAAAGGATCAGTCTGTCGATAGGGGTGATACCAAGCAATGCCAAAACCATCGGCATTGAGCAGTCCCGCCGTCATCTCTCGGGGTTGGTAGCTTTGCTCGATCAGGGAGTGGGCGGGAGCTTGTAGGAGATCAACCAGACTGCTCACCTCTCCCAAATAGCCCAGCAAGCGGCACATTCTGCCCTAGACCAAATTGCGATCAGTAAGAATCTCATAGCCGTCTTCAGTTACTAGCACCGTGTGTTCGAACTGCGCCGACAGTTGATTATCCACAGTTACCGCCGTCCACTTATCCGATAAAATGCGTACCTGTTTGGAACCAGCATTGATGATCGGCTCGATCGCCAAAGTCATACCAGGACGCAGGCGGACATTGGGTAGTTGATGGGTGCGAAAGTTAAACACCGACGGCTCTTCGTGCAGGTTGCGCCCCACGCCATGCCCCGTAAAGTCTTCTACCACACTAAAACCATGACTTTTAACATAGTCCTCGATCGCACCTGCAATGTCCATAAGATAGTTCCCTGAGCGTACTTGAGCAATCCCCGCATACAGTGCCTTTTCTGCCACCTCAGTTAATCTTGCCACCTGCTCTGAAACAGGCGGGATGGGGATAGTGATGCAAGAGTCGCCATGAAAACCGTTTTTGTAAGCACCCGTATCTACCTTGACCAAATCCCCCGCCTTGATCACCCGTCTATGGCTGGGAATGCCATGCACCACTTCGCTATTGATGCTGATGCAAATACTGGCAGGAAAGTTGTGATAGCCCTTGAAACTGGGAACCGCACCCATTTCCCTGATCCGCTTTTCGGCATAGGTATCCAATTCTTTGGTGGTCATGCCGGGGGCGGCAATCTCAGAAATTTCTTTGAGTACAGTTGCCACAATGCGGGCAGACTCACGCATCAGGTCTAGTTCTCTTTTAGATTTAATTTCAATACCCTTGCTGGGGCGAGGACCAGATTTTTCTGCGGTTTTACTGGATTTGCGGCTTTGGGCTTGTGCAGGCGATCGCCACGCAGTCAGGATATTCATGCCAATTGGTTAAAAAATACTACATTCACCTAATATAGCTCATAAACCAACATTAAGCGGGGCAATCATTGAGCGCTGACCCCCTAGACCGTGAAGTAATGCCAGCAGAAGCTAAAATTGCAGTTGTCAAAACTAGTTAGATGTTGCATAATTAAAGACTGCGCTAAATTTTACCAAAACTATGACCTACGCCATTATCCAAACTGGAGGTAAGCAGTACCGTGTAGAGGTGGGCAGATTTTACGATGTAGAACTGCTTGATGTACAGCCCCAAACCCAAATTACCATCGACCAAGTCTTGCTGGTCAACCAAGATGGGCAAGTGCATATCGGGCAACCCCTAGTGGCAAACGCTGTAGTCGAGGCAACGGTGGTGGAGCATCGCAAAGCCAAAAAGGTGATCGTCTACAAAATGAAGCCCAAAAAGAAAACCCGCCGCAAAAATGGTCACCGTCAGCCATTGACTAGAATAATGATCGATGCGATCAAAGTACCTGTAGCGATCGCCGCCTAGTTCATTTAAGGAAACATTTATTCGAGAGGAAAAGGTTGTATGGCTCACAAAAAAGGGAGTGGTAGTACCCGCAACGGTAGAGATTCTAATGCCAAGCGCTTGGGCGTGAAACGCTATGGTGGTGAACTGGTAACCGCAGGTAGCATATTGGTGCGCCAAAGGGGAACCAAAATTCACCCTGGGGCGAATGTCGGCATTGGCGGAGATGATACCTTATTTGCTCTGATTGATGGGTTGGTCAAGTTCGAGCGCTATGGCAAAACCCGCAAGAAGGTCAGCGTTTACGCGTCTCAGCCATCTGCAACTTAGAGAGTACCGCCATAGTCAAGGTATCCCCACTGCCGCAAATACTAGCTTTTGGCAGTCAGCTTATCGGTCTGTATATCATCTTGGGAACTAATGCTGGGGGCGATCGCTCTAATCCTCTGAGGGGTGTCATGGCGACTGGGCGAAAATCAAAGATTGAGTGCACTAGCTCTGGGGCGATCATGTCGCTAAACAACTACAGTGAATTACAGCGATCTAGTTATCTCTGCCTAGTCTAATGCGAACAAACAATCAGTGAATTTGTGCGTGTAGCCTAAACTGCAAAATGGTAAAATACACTGACTCAAAACGGCTACACCTTTTAGTAACCCTAGTAACCCTTGGTCAGCACCAATGACTAGCAGTCAAGCACTGTACAGTATCATTTCCCTAATTTCAGCAAAGACAGGACTCAAAATTCGCTCACAAGAGGAATTACATTTACAGCAAAAGATAAACAGCAGAGTCAAAACACTAGGACTCAAGACTAACTATGACTACCTAAGTCTTCTCTGTAAAGGGAATCGAGAAACTACAGATGAATGGAATCAACTAATTAACTTAATTACAACAGGTGAGAGCTACTTTTTTCGCGATCGCGGGCAAATTGACTTACTCAAGCACCAAATACTACCCGATCTCACTTATAGAAAGCGAGCAGAGAAAACCTTAAACATTCTCAGTGCTGGTTGCTCCACTGGCGAAGAAGTTTACTCAGTGGCAATTCTTTTAGGAGAAGTTATCCCTAACTTGCATGAATGGAATATAAATTTGATTGGCATTGACATCAACCATGAAGCGATCGCCAGAGCCAAAAGAGGCATATTTCCAGAGTGGTCATTTCGCGGGGTAGAGACTCACTATCGATCGACCTACTTTCGTCAGCGATTAGAAGGATGGGAAATAATAGAATCCATCAAACAACGCGCCAAATTTTACCAATGTAATTTGATAGAAGATGCAATTCCCGTTTTCCCGATCGGTTCTGTTGAATTAATCATCTGTCGCAATGTCTTTATTTACTTTGAACATGACACAATAAATCTAGTTCTATCAAAGTTTATTGAACTCCTTGCCCCCAGTGGATTCTTACTCACAGGGCATACAGAGTTACAAGCACAAGAGCTATCCCCTTTGCAAGTGGTTGTCTTTCCTGAGTCCTTAGTCTTGCAGATGCCACTAGAGAACGAGGTAAAGACTGATGTAGTAGTGGAGTTGAGTCCCAAATTCTATCTTAACTATCGCGAGCTAGCAGAAGAAGCCTTCAATCAAGGGAAATATCAAGACACGATCGATTACTTACAAGATTGGTTAACGCTCAATCCTCGAGACGAAAGCGCCATGCTGTTGATGGCAAAAGCTCAGGCAAATCAAGGCAACTATACAGAAGCAGAAAGAATATGCACTGAAGTATTACACCAAAATCATTGCTCCATTCCTAGCCTACAACTTTTAGCCCAAATTGCTGAGGAACAAAATCAAAAAGAACAAGCCAAAGAATATCTCAGAAGGATACTATACCTTGACCCCAACTTTTTCTCTGCCTACTTTGATTTGATTGATTTACATCTTCTAGATGGAGAACAAGAACAGGCGCAAACTCTGATAAAAAGCCTTGAAAATATGCCAGAGCTTATGTCCATAGAACACAAAATGCGTCTCAAAACCACTGCCGCAAGATTACAAGGAGCGTAAGCATAAGCAAAAGTTATTGCAAGAGTGTGAGATGTAAATTGTTGTTAGTATTGCCATTACAGAATTTAAGCCTTAACATTTCCTTTACATTACACGGTTACAAGCGATAGGATTATGGTGAATTCAGTTTCAGTAGCACAGGCAGTAGCAGGGCACCCCCATTTACCCAAGACTTTACTTGGTATTCAGCAACAAAAATTTACGGGAGTAATTAAAGTTACTGTTACTGAGACTGCCAGCCAGCAATACTGCTTTGTATACTTTCAAGAAGGGCGGATTACCTATGCAGAGCGTAACAGCCTGTTACCCCAAGAAATCATAACCACCCTAGCCCGCTGTTTGAACTTGGGCTGTATTGATGCCCTTCTGCAGTATGTTTCGCGCCGCGTGCCAATCAATGAAGCACCGATGGGAGAAATTTTAGACATCATCGTCAGCACCAAAATTACCACTTGGGAGGATATTGAAGGGGTAATCATTAACCGTGCCGTAGTCATTTTGGAACAGTTTTTAGCTGGCGTTTGTGATGTGCAAGCTGTACCTGATAGGAATCTGGGCTTTGCCCACAGCGAAAATTATCGTGGCATTGCTTGCAGTCAGATTTTGGAGTGCATAGGTCAAAGGCAGAAGCAGTGGCAGGAGTATTTGCCGATCCTGCGTGCTCTCAATGCTATTCCCAAGGTGAGAGAACGAGTGGTGCAAAGTATTGATCACGAGCCAACCAAACAGCACTTGTTGGGGTGGGTAGATGGCAAGCGGTCTTTTGTCGAGATTGCCGCAGGTTTGGAGAAAGACCCCTTGGCTTTGGCGCCGATTTATTGTCGTTGGGCAAGTGAAGGACTAATTGACTTTTACATACCCAGTGAAGAATCGGCACAGCTAGCTCTGCCAGTAGTTTTGAGTGTGGATGACAGCCCGATCGTGCAGACCATGATTCGGCGTGCTTTGTGTGAAAAGTATGAGGTTACATCTGCTAGCAGTGCTGTTGAAGCTTTAGGGGTGCTGAATCAGCGTAGGGTCAATCTGATTTTGCTGGATGTAACCATGCCAGAGATAGACGGGTTTGAGTTTTGTCGTACGATTCGCAAGATTAGCAAATTCAAAGATATTCCTGTGGTTATGCTGACAGCAAAGGATGGTATAATCGATCGTGCCAAGGGGCATTTAGCAGGGACAAACCGCTATCTAACCAAACCAGTGCAAAAGGAAGAACTACTAAAAGTGGTGGGGGAATTTCTAGGATAGATAAGGCAGGTAGAGGATGTAGTTGAAAAATTTACACACAGCAATTGCAAATAAAATTAGTTTATTCAAGACAGTTTTATTATTCAGTAAATCTTTATTAAACTTCTAACTAAAAACCATGTACTGGAGGATTATTAAATGCTGAACTTTAATAAAATGAAATTGCGTAAAAGAATTTTTACAGCTTTTATTATTCCTATTGGAATTTTTGTGGCGTCAGCATTAGGTGTACTAACTGCGACATTGATGGTCAATGAACAGAAGGAAAAGCTATATCAAGAGCTAGTTGTCTTAGAAAAATCAATTACTTTTGAATCAGATATTTACCAAACTAGGTTATGGTTAGTAACCAGTGTGCTAGCTAGAGACACAGGTACAATCACACAGCTTGATTATATTGATGAGTACAACGGAGAAAAGCAAGATGTTGAACAATTCTTTGCAGATATTGCCCAACTGCAGATCAGTGCGGAAGCAGATGCCTTTGTAAAAAATTTCCGTAAAGCTATAAATGATAAATTTCGTATAGAAGCAGAAATTCTCAAATTGAATAATTCTCGTAAAACTAAGGAAGCAATTTCACTTCTATTGAGTAAGGAATACCTTGAGCTTGATACGGTGATCGATGATCTCAATGATGGCATTCAAGCACTCCAGCTCAAAACAATAGAACAACTGCGCAAGCAGATTGACTTTCTTGTATCAGTACAGATTTTACTCATGACCATTGCTCCTGCGGCTGTTGTCCTCCTGTCCATAGTTTTTGCTTTGCTGATTTCAACGGGTATTAGTAACTCGGTCAACCAGTCAGTGAGTGAAATAGCCAGCACTATAACCCAGATTGCCGCTTCCATAGCGGAACAAGAAAAAGTGATCTCTCAGCAAGCCTCTGCAGTCAATCAAACTACCACTACCATGGAGGAGTTGGGCGCATCCTCCAGACAATCAGCCGAGCAAGCCGTAGCATCAGCTTCCAGCGCTCAGAAAGCAATCGAAACATCCAACACAGGGGGCGAAACTGTAAAACGCACTCTCCAAGGCATTGATTTACTCAAGGAAAATGTCGCCGCGATCGCCACAAAAATCATGCAACTGAGCGAACAAACCGCCCAAATTTCCACCGTCTCTGATTTAGTGGCAGACATAGCCAATCAGACCAACATACTAGCTCTCAATGCCGCGGTGGAAGCCGCCCGCGCTGGCGAACAGGGCAAAGGTTTTTCTGTAGTTGCCCAAGAAGTGCGCAAACTGGCAGAACAGAGCAAAAAGTCGGCGGAAAAAATTAGTAGTCTGATTCAGGAGATTCAGGCATCCATCAATGCCACGGTGATGGTAACGGATGAAGGGACAAAAACTGCGGCTGAGGGGATTCGTTTGGCACAAAGCACGGCTAAAGCGTTTCAGGACATTGCCGATGGGATTAACATGATTTCAGTGAATGCCCAGCAGATTGCCCTCAGTTCCAAACAGCAGGCGGTGGGAGTGCAACAGGGTGTATCTGCGATGAATGCCATCAACTTGGGCACGCGGGAAGTGGCTAGCAGTGTCAGTCAGGTGAGGTCGGCTGTGCAACAGCTATCGGAATCGGCGCAAAACCTCAAAGCAAGAATCTAGCTATGATGATAGAAGATGCAGAATTGCGATCGCTGTATGAGGTGGCTAGTTCCCAACACCTAGCTAACCTAGAAGCGGGTTTATTGTTTCTGGAGAATCATCCTCAAGATCGGGGCAAATTAGAAGAATTACTGCGTATTGCCCATTCTCTCAAGGGCGATTCGCGCATGCTGGGTGTAACTGATGCGGAAACTCTGACGCATTCTTTTGAAGAACTTTTGAGCAGTGTTTACAAAGGCGAAACCACCCCATCTGAGCCAGTTTTTGCGGCTCTGTTTGCTGGCTTAGATGGCATTAAACGCATTGCTAGAGAGGCTACTTCGGGGGAGCCTGCAGATGTCAGTGTTTTCTATTTAGTAGCAGAAATGATGGCAGTTATAGGGGAGCAAACTGCATCTACTGTAAATGAACCTGCCCATGTATTGCCCCAGTTACCGCCTGAGATTAGTGGTGATGATCTTGAAGTATTATTGACTCCTGCACAAGATAACTTAGTGCAAACAGAAACTACAAAACCGATCGTTACTGCCCCTGAAATAGATAAGATAGATACAATTACTATTGATGCTAGTAAGTTAGATGTGCTTGCCCAATATGCGGGAGAAGTAACAGTAACTCAGCAGAGGCTCAGCAGTCAATTAACTGTAGTTACTAATTTAGTAAATTTGTTGGAGCAAGCAGTTCGCGATCACGGACAGAAACAACAAACAGTTCTTGAACAAATTGGTAAACTATTACCCCAACTATACACCAATTTAGAAACTGGTATCGATCGCTTGCAAGTTATTACTGATCAATTAGAACAAGATATTAGAGGACTACAACTTTTGCCATTTTCCACTATTTTTAGTCTCTTTCCCCGCACTGTCAGAGATATTGCTAAGCAACAAAATAAAGATATTAACTTTGTAATTTTGGGAGAAGATAGTCTAGTCGACCGTAAAATCCTAGAAGAAATCAAGTCTCCCCTTGGGCATTTGATCCGCAATGCAGTAGATCACGGCATAGAACCACCACAAGAAAGAATAGAGAAGGGTAAATCTCCTCAGGGTCAACTGATTCTACAAGGCACAGTTGTCGGTAATCAAATTATTATTGAAGTGTCAGATGACGGCAGAGGATTAAACTTACAAATGATTGGCAATGCGGCAATTCGCAAAGGTTTGATCACCCAACCTGAGCTAGTGACCATGTCTCCTGAAGCGATACAACAGTTAATTTTTCGCCCAAGTTTTTCCACCAAGACAGAAGTCAGTGAAATTTCTGGCAGAGGTGTGGGACTAGATGCAGTTAAAGCAGCGATCGATCGGTTGCAAGGAGAAATAAAAATTGTATCTAAGCCTGATTTAGGCACTACTTTTAAGTTGATTTTACGGGCAAATCGCAGTGTTATTCCTGTGCTGGTTGTCAGGCATGAAAATAGCTTTTTGGCTTTACCTGCTGATAGTGTTGTCATGTCTTTGGTGATTGATACCCAAGGAATTCAAACCCTAGAAGGTAAACCCATAATTATTTGGCAAGATCAACCTGTACCGATTATTTTTTTAGCGGACTATTTACAACAAACCTATTCGCCATCAAAAAAAAGTTATTCCTGTGTAATCTTGAAGATTGAGAATAGGTTGCAAGGTTTGATCGTATCGGAGGTTGTCGATTTCCAAGAAGTCCAAATTAAACCTCACTTATTGCCAATTCCACAGCTTTTGGGTGTTACAATTCTTGCTGATGGTTCTATTTGCTATGTCCTCAATCCCCTTATCTTTGGGGAAAAAGTATCTACTGCGACTACTAAACCAGCAATTGTGCCTACTGTAGAACTACCGCGTAAGTTGTTACTAGTAGAAGACTCTATTCCTATTAGAACTCAGTTAAGACGCATCTTGGAGGGGGCAGGCTATGCGGTGGCGATCGCTGTAGATGGAGCTGATGGACTGCAAAAATTTAACCAAGAGCCTTTTGATGCTATAGTTTCAGATGTAGAAATGCCCAACCTTTCGGGGATAGAAATGACAGAAAGAATTAGAGCCTCTAACGCCGCCACACCTATAGTTTTGGTAACTACCCTTGCCAAGGACAGCGATCGCGAAAGGGGACTAAAGGCAGGAGCAAATGTATACCTTACTAAGGGGGATTTCGATCAAAGTCTGTTGCTGAATACCTTAAAGGAGTTAATCAAATGAATAAAATTCGTGTTGTCTTGATTGAAGACTCGATCGTAGCTTTGGAGATTCTACAAAGATTAATCAATTCATCTGATGAAGTAGAAGTTGTAGGCACTGCCCTAGATGGGGTAGAAGGCTTGCGTCTAATTGAACGCACTCAACCAGATGTAATCTGCACTGATCTGCAAATGCCTAATATGGATGGTTTAGAGTTTACCAAAGCAGTGATGGAGCGCTTCCCCAGACCAGTTTTGGTAATTAGTAACGCCGTCCAACCCAGTGATGTGGACAATATATTTAACCTCATGCAGGCAGGTGCTCTAGATTTTTTCCCAAAACCAACTACAGGCACAGCCACCGACTACGAACGCCTGAAAGACACCCTAGTTACAAAAATCAAAGTGTTGGCAACTAGAAAAATAGGCTGAGAATAGTTCTAGCACATGTCTTGGAGAAGATCAAAGTCCTATGACAATCAGTGTTTTTATTGTAGAGGACTCTCCCATTGCTCTGCAGGTGCTAACTAATATCATTACCAGTGCTCCAGACTTAAAAATTGCAGGTACAGCCACTAACAGCAAAGAGGCTTTGGCAGAAATACCTAAAGTCAAACCCGATGTGATTTGTACTGACTTCTATATGAAAGGAATGGATGGACTAGAGCTAATTCAGCAGGTCATGGCACACTTCCCTAGACCAATACTAGTCATCAGTGTAGCAGTGGGGGTAGGTAATGAACAAAATGTTTTTTCGCTTTTACAAGCAGGTGCGATCGATGTTTTGCCCAAACCGCAGACGGGATTAATGGAGGATTACAACTGTAAAGAGATTGTAGAAAAAATTCGTATCCTCGCAGGGGTAAAGGTCTTTACTCGTCCCTTGCGTCCTAGCATTACTACAGTTAACCAACCGCCAGCTAATTTTCCCCCCAGAACTTCTACTTCCCCAGTGCAAATTGTTGCCCTTGGTGCTTCTACAGGTGGTCCCCAAGCGGTGTACAAAATTTGCCGTCTCTTAGCTAAAGATTTTCCTGTACCTATTCTGTGCACCCAACACATCAGTCCTGGCTTTTTGCCAGATTTAGTGAGTTGGATGGATCGGGAATGCGCTCTAAAAGTAAAAATCGCTGAACACGGAGAAGAATTAGCCCCCGCCACAGTTTATTACGCCCCTGATGGATGCAACTTAGAAGTTGACCGCCGCCACAGAATTTACCTTTCCCCGCCAGATCAGAATGAAGTGCATTGTCCTTCTGTGAATGTAATGTTTCGATCGATCGCGTGGCACTATGGCAGTTCCAGCTTGGCAGTATTGTTGACAGGTATGGGAGAAGATGGGGCAAAGGGATTAGAGAGTATTTTTTTAGCTGGGGGGATAACGATCGCGCAAAATGAGAACAGTTGTGTGGTGTTTGGTATGCCCAAAGCCGCGATTGATTTAGGAGTAGTACAGCATGTTTTGGGGATAGAGCAAATTGGCGCATTCATCCGTGCCCAGTGTGTTGATTTGATTTAGCATTGTCTGAACCTAAACACTCAACTTCAGCTACAGCTAATCATGTCCCAGTGGTTGATCTGTGACTTGAACCATCCTCTCTGGCGTAAGTTCTCAAATCAGGACTTACGGTAGTGCGTCAAACCCAAAGAGCTAATTTAACTGATAGAACCTAGTCTTGGCATGATGTCTGCTCCTACCGTACCCTAATTTGACGCACTACCTTCAATCCCCAGTTGATTCAGAATGGTGTGCCATGCCTTGCGGTTGAAACAGTGATCATTGATCACCTTACCCTGCGGTGATGGAAACACTAGGTCGCTGGGCTTCAGCGGTTTTTGGGCTAGTTGCTTCAAAAGCTCAGATGTGCTTGCATTCAAGTCCACCCGCCTAGCTTTGCCAGTTTTGGTGGTACAGCGGTGATGACCACGACTGATAGATTCGCAGATCACAACATGACTGAAATCATCTGCAACATTCGCCCACCGCAGTGCCGCCACCTCACCGAACCGACACCCCGTACCGAACAAAAATGCTACTAAAGGGTAATAATGCCTATAATACACACTCTCACGAAAGGCGGTGAGGATGGTATTTATCTCTGACCTTGTGAAAGGCTTTTGCTTCTTGGCAGGAAATGGCTTGATTTTGGTTGCCAAACCTTCCCATGGATTGTTGTCGGCGATCGCATATTTCCCCTTTGCCCATTCCCAACAACTCTTTAATAGCCAAATGCGAGCCTTTACCGTTTGAGGGGTGTTTCTCTCAAGCAGTTGGTTCATGAATTTTTCTGCAATGGCAGAAGTTACTCTGTCCGCAGAGACATTCAAGAATTTATCCAAACACTTCTGTAAGGGTATGTAGCGGGTTTCCACACTGCGGGGTGAAAGTCCTTTGAGCTTGACTTGATGGCTGGTGAATTTGGCAAATAGTTCAGTCGTTGTGATCTCAACTGCTGTTTTCCCTGCGGTGCGTAGCTTGTACTTCAACAATGTCTCGTCAAAGTAGCCTGCTTGGATGTCTAACTCGATCTGTGCTTTCTTTTGCAGAGTGATCGCCCTACCAGTTGGATTGTCAGGGACACCCACAGCAAGGGTATAGCGTTTGCCAAGGTATGCCCAACGGAGTCTGAGCCTACCCTCATGGTTTTCAATGGTTATGGTCTTAGCTTTCATGGCGGGGTAAAAAACGGGGTAAATTTACAACCCAGTTTTGTACCAGTTATTGACAACAAAAAGGCTCTAAAGATTCGTCTGGAATCCCTAAAACCCTTAGTTTTATTAGCTCCCCAGCTAATCGGAATGTAGGGATTTGAACCCTAGACCCCCACTACCCCAAAGTGGTGCGCTACCAAGCTGCGCTACATCCCGTCCCCTTTTTAAGCATCCATTATCATAATAGAAGCGGTGTACTTATGGCAATAAAGGGTAATAAAAATAGTCAGCGCTTAGGCTATGGCACTCGTTCGCTTGGGCGGTGGTTGGAAACTGGGGCGGGCTAAAACAACCACACTAGCTGTTCTAATCCCCTCTGCTTGTAAAGCCTTGATTGCTTCTCTTATGGTTGTGCCTGTGGTGTAGATATCATCTAATAGGATTACCGATCTCACCTTTTGGTGGCTAGGAATATGCGCCTGAAAGGCTTGTGCTAAGTTGGCTTCCCGCTCCTGTTTGGATTTGGTTTGCATTTGCGGTGTAGTATTTTTCACCCGTGTAAGCCATTGCGGGCGATGGGGCAAGTGGGTAACTTGGCAAAAACCTTTAGCTAACTCCTCAGCTTGATTGAAGCCCCTTTGTTTTTGCTTGTCGGGGTGCATGGGAATCGGGATCACGGGCAGTTTTAGGTTCCATGTTTGGCTTTGGCTTTGCCACACTTCGCCCATTCTTTCGCCCAAGTGCAGGGCAATTTCGGGGTGATTGTTGTACTTACATTGGGTGATCGCCTGTTTTAGGGTCTGCTCATAGATGCCCCACGCAAAAAGCAAAATGGAGTGCGGCAGATTGGGATCGGATTGAATCGGTTCTGGTGCCAGACAGGCAGATAGCTGGCGATCGCAATAATGACATACATACTTTTCAGAAACTTTACCACACAAACCGCAGTTGGGGCGAAAAAGATCACCAGCCAACTCATTAGCTAGGGATTTAGCAATAGCCTGAAAACTATCCCACATTGCCAACTAGCACAGAGACTTATCAGCTATTCTAATCGATACTTATGGGGCAGGCAGGGCAAGTAGCTGATTGCGTTCGATCACTAGAGCGGCTTGATTGGCTAAAGAGCGCACCACTCCGACCTCCCATTCAGAAAAAGGCTGAGTAACTTCAGAGGCACTATCCATTGTGATTTTCACTTCAGAATTAATTTTGCGGTTGATCAACTGCATCACACCAATAACTTCACCTTGAGAATTTTGCATCGGTACTACCACCGCCGAGCGAGTTACATACTCGATGTCTTGATCAAAACTGCGATAATGTCGATAGGGAGCGGATGCGGGAATAGATTGGGCATCGGGGATGTTCAGGCTTTCTTTGGTCAGTGCTACATGACCTACTAAACTGTCATGATTGAGAGGAACGGCGAAATCACTGAGGGCGCGTTCTGGCTGAGAGTCATTTTGAGCGACTAAAAATCGCACTACAGGATTCTGGGGATCGAAGCGATCAATTACATACATACTCCCAGCATCACTGCAAGTAATTTCTCGACAAGTAGCAAGAATTAAGGACATCAGATCCACCAAATCTTTTGTTTCCGAAAGGGCAATGCCAACTGCCAAAAGGCGGCTGATGATTGATAGGCATTCCGATTCTAGTTTTTGGAAAGAATTAATTCTCTGGAGTGCCGCTAGTGCTTCTGTGTCTGTGGGGAGTTGACGGCATATAGCCAGCCATGTCTCTTTGGCGGCGGCAAAGTTAAACCGACTTTCTAATAAATTAGCAGTGTGCCGCAGTTGCTCTAGCTCTTGCTCGCTCATAAAAATCGCGGGTTGGGGAAAATGTAATCACATCATAGCTTTTATCTTTTTTTATTGCTATGTGGTAATGATCTAGAAATGATCTGGCAAATAATTCAAGAGTATGCTCTAGCATACAAAGTACCAATAATTTTGGCACAGAATAGATACCTGTTCCTTTGCCATCTGAGAATCTTAAAAGAGTAATGATTTTCCCCCACACTCGCAACATTAACAGCTGGAAACTCTCTGCTATCTTTGCTGAGGTACAGTTCCTATCTGTCGGTGCGCTGGTGCAGGCAGTGAAGTCCCATCGTGTATTTGACCTTTGGTAGTTTAGTGGATGATAGCTATGCAGATTAGATTACAAAAGGCGCTGTCCCAAGGGGCGATCGCTTCTCGGCGTAAAGCAGAAGCACTTATTTTAGCGGGCAGGGTCAAGGTTAACGGTGCCGTAGTCCGCGAACTAGGGACTAAAATTGACCCCAGTTGCGATCGCATGGAAGTAGATGGACAATTAGTGCAATTACCCGTGGCAACTCATACTAAATGCCTGCTTTTGCACAAGCCAGTGGGGATAATTTGCTCCCGTTCCGATCCCGCAGGCAGACTGACCATCTATGACCTGTTGCCAGCGGATTTGCAAAATTTCTATTATGTGGGGCGGCTGGACTGCAACAGCAGTGGTGCGTTGCTACTTACGAACAATGGTAGTTTAGCCAACCATCTCACCCACCCCAAGTTTCATGTAGCCAAAACCTATCAAGTCTTGGTCAAGGGCAGACCGTCGGCGCAGGTAATTGCACATTGGGCAGAAGGGGTAAAAGTAGAAGGGAAAATGACTTTGCCTGCCCAAGTGAAAGTGCTGAGTGCTTCGCCAGAAACTACTTTATTGCAAGTGATTTTGCGGGAGGGACGCAATCGTCAGATTCGCAAGACGGCAGAAATACTCGGTTTCCCTGTGTTGCAATTGCATCGAGTGGCGATCGCCCACATAGCCTTGAACCACCTAGCGGTGGGCAAATACCGCCTGCTTAGCGCCCAAGAGGTGTCAAATTTCGCCGATTACCTCTAACCTGCTGTAGGGACTGGGCATAGCAAAGCTCTCTGCCAACTTCTCGGCATTGCTGAGGCTGAGCCAACCCAACTGCCGCAATAGATGAATTGCCGCCACATGACGAGCGCGGGCTGAACCATCGGCAACCTTGAGCGCCAGTGCTAGCCCTTCGCCCACCTTGCCCACACACTGTACTCCTTCCGCTCCAGATTTACTGATCAGTTCTCCGTGGCTCAACTGCATTAGTTCTGTGTCAAATTTGCCCGCCCCCGCGATCAGGTGAGGGTACTGCGTCATTGACCGCACTACACACTCCAGAGGTAGGCGGTAGGTTTCCCCCCCCGCCAATTGGGCAAACAAATGAGCCAGTTGTCCGATTTCCAATAGATAGGTAGGCACACCGCAGTCATCTTTGGCTGAGATAAATTCCGCAGGGGGCATGTGCAACATTTCTGCCATGGTTTGCAGGATCATCTGTTGTACGGGATGATGCCTGTCCATGTAGCTGGCGATCTCCCAACCCTGTTGCTGGCAAATGGCGATCATGGCGGCGTGCTTGCCCGAACAGTTGTGTTGCAGGGGACTGTTTTTATCGGGAGGAATGGGGCATTGCAGGGCACTGCTATCTACATTACACTGCCAAAGGATGTGAAAGGCTTGGCGGGCTGTTTCTACCGTACCTGGATGCGAACCGCAGGCGATCGCCAGATCGGCTTCTGTCAACCGCCAGCGCTCCATGGCACCAGAGGTAATCAGGGGGATGGCTTGGATGGGTTTGAGGGCAGAGCGGGCAAAGGTACTGGTTTCGGCACAGCCCGCTAGGGTCAGCACCCGCCCTTTGCTATCTACTACCACCGCTTGACAGGTGTGCCACGACTCCAAAATGCCCTCCCGCAGTAGTTGAATGGTTAGAGGCGGAGTAGTAGTCTTGGAGCGCTTGCCAGGGTTCATACGGCGGTCTTGTATTTTGGCTTGGGGATGTCCACTCTAGCACAGAGTAAGCACCTATCGCCAAGACACTTTGGGCAGGATGTGTTTTTCGTCAACGCGGGATTTATATTTAATGGCAATATGCAACAGGGAGTCCAACAAAGCCTCAGACAAGTAGTGGGGTTGCAGTCCCAAATCCAGCAGGTTGGTATTTTTGGCATTGAAGTAATGCTCTTCTTTTTCTACTCGAGGGTTGGGCAGGTGGGCAATCTCCACCTTTAAGCCTATGGCTCTGCCAGCCTCTTGGACTTTGAGTGCCAAATCCCCCACCGAGAACTGCTCCGTAAATTGGTTGAAGACTCGCATTTTGCCTGCTTCGGCAGGATTGGCGATCGCAATCTCGATACAGCGCACTGTGTCGCGAATGTCCAAGAAGCCGCGGGTTTGTCCTCCCTTGCCATATACGGTCAGGGGATGCCCGATCGCCGCCTGAATACAAAAGCGGTTCAGAGCCGTACCAAACACGCCATCGTAGTCTAGGCGGTTGATCAGCACTTCATCAATGCCCGTCTCTTCGGTCAATACTCCATAAACTACTCCCTGATTGAGATCAGTGGCGCGCAGTCCCCAAATGCGGCAGGCAAAGTGGATATTCAAGCTATCTTGACACTTGCTGACATGGTAGTAGCTCCCCGGTTGTTTGGGATAGGGGAGGGTGTCCTTGCGCCCATTGTGTTCAATGGTGATGTAGCCCTCCTCGATATCAATGTTGGGAGTGCCATATTCCCCCATCGTGCCCAACTTCACCAGATGACAGTCGGGGTTGAATTCTTTGATGGCGTAGAGTAAGTTCAGCGTCCCTACTACATTATTGACTTGGGTGAACACGGCGTGCTCGCGATCGATCATGGAAAAAGGGGCAGAGCGCTGTTCGCCAAAATGCACTACCGTCTCAGGGTCAAATTTACGGAACACATGGCTGACAAAAGTATAGTTGGTGATGTCGCCCATGAAAAACTCTACTTTTTTGCCAGTCAGGGCGTGCCAGCGGTCTAGGCGTTTGCCAATGGCGGCGATGGGGGTCAGGGTCTCCACACCCAGTTCGTTGTCCCAATGGCGGCGCACCAAGCTGTCGGCGATCGCCACTTCATAGCCGCGATTTGCCAAATACAGAGCTGTTGCCCAGCCACAATAGCCATCGCCGCCGATTACCAAAACTTTCATGCCAGTACCCAAATGTCAGTCTGAAATTGTTATTAGAGATATCTTTTTAGCCTAACAGCAAACGAGCACAAAATTAACCAGTGATGAAAATTTTGGGATTGCAGGGTAAGCTAAACCAAAATAAAATAAAGCCAACACTAGGCAGGAGTCGGCTATGACAGCCAAAGTATTGGATGGGCGTTACAAGCTGATCAAAAAATTAGGTGCAGGTGGTTTTGGACATACCTACATCGCTCGGGATATGCGCCGCCCTGGCAGTCCACTGTGTGTGGTGAAGCACCTCAAGCCCGCCAATACTGATGCAGAGTTTATGCGAGAGGCGCGCCGCCTATTCAATACAGAGGCAGAAGTCTTGGAAAGATTGGGCAAACACGACCAAATCCCCCAGCTTTTAGCTTATTTTGAGGAAAATCAGCACTTCTTTTTGGTGCAGGAATACATTGAGGGAACGCCGCTCAATCAAGAATGGGGTGGGGATCAACCCGCCGCATCACCGCAATCACCCAGACAGTCTGCTGATGCACCTGCAGTCAACAGCGAGCCGCTCCCACTTGACCAACCCCTCCCTCAGAAAAAAATTAGCGAACCAGAGGCGATCGCCCTGCTCAAAGATGTCCTAGGAATTTTGGAATTTGTGCATGCCGAAGGGGTAGTGCATCGCGACATCAAACCCGACAATCTCATTCGCCGCAAAGCCGATGGCAAAATTGTCTTAATTGATTTTGGTGCGGTCAAAGCCTTCCAGTCAGAGAATCCCCAGCAAGACAAGCCAAACGGCAGATCCAGCTTCACCGTATCCATCGGCACACCGGGCTACATGGCAAGCGAGCAAATGGCAGGTCGCCCCAACTTCACCAGCGATCTCTATTCTTTGGGTATGGTAATCATTCGCGGCTTGACAGGTATTGAACCCACTGAGCTTCCCACCCACCCTGATACAGGGGAGTTGATTTGGAAAGACAAAGTGCGCATCAGCAATGGACTGGCGATGGTTTTGACGCGCATGACCCGCTACAACTACCCTCAGCGCTTCCCCTCTGCCCGTGAAGCCCTGCAGGGGATCAATGCTTTGTGCCCCAGCGAAGAGACCTCTGCAGTCAAAGCCAAACTGAGCCAAGCCATCTCTCTGTCCAGACCTGCCAGCACTACAAAAAGCAGTCATCTGACTAATTTCCCCTTGCCCCGCTCTAGTTCTAGCACTACTAGCACTAATAGAGGGGCAGGGGTGTTGATTGGGGGGCTATTGGCATTTATGGCGATCGCCGTTTTAGGCATTCCTTTTGCTTTTGTAGTCAATCCCCGCAGAGAAGCTCCCACAGCTACCAGCCCAGTCCCTACCTCAGAGCCAACTGCAGACCCCACCCCTACACCCACCCCCACCCAACCTAACAGCCCCGAGGCGTTCTCCAGTCAGATACTTGAGCTAGACAGCAGTGGCAATGGCTCAGTCAGTACAGTCATTCCCCCCAATGGTGTATCCAACTACCTGTTTAATGCCAGCAGTGGGCAAGTTCTCTCTGTAAATTTGCAAGGCAATAAAGTGCAAATGACGATTTTGGGTACAGATAAACAACCCCTATCCAACGCTCAAGATGTCAAAGAATTTGCTAGCGCTCTTGTCAGCAGTGGCACCTATACCATTCAAGTCAAATCATTGCAGAGGCAGGCACCGACTAACTTTAGTCTAATTGTCAAGTTGGTCGGTGGCGACAGCGCTCCCAATCCCAATGTGGTCGATCGCCCGATTATCATTAGACCCCGCTAATAACCTAGCCGCCAGTTCGCTAAAAATAGCCGGAGGAATAGCCGTTTTCAGAGCTTTAGCTAGGCGTTTTTTCTGTTGTGCTTGATGCAGACACGCCGCATTGGGGCAGATATAGGCGGAGCGCCCCATGCCCCGATCCAGTACCACTGCGCCACCGACAGTGCGCACCACCCGCCAGAACTGGGATTTGTCTGCCAGTTTCCTGCAACTAACACAGCGCCGTACTCCTACCATGGCAAGTGTTTGGGGTTAAGCGCGGTTGGCGGTTTTGATGTCAATTTTCCAGCCAGTTAGCTTTGCCGCAAGGCGTACATTTTGCCCTTCTTTGCCGATCGCTAGGCTGAGCTGATCTGGGCTAACGATTACTTCCGCTTGGCGTTCGCTGGCATTGATGATATTTACCTGTTGGATTTTAGCGGGGCTGAGGGCGTTGGCAATATAGATGGCAGGATCGGGCGACCAGCGAATCATATCGATCTTTTCGCCGCGCAGTTCCGAAACTACGGCTTGAATCCGAGAACCTCTGGCGCCAATGCAGGCTCCTACAGGATCGACATCCCGCTCTAGCGTATCTACGGCGATCTTGGTACGGGGACCAACATTGGTGGAGCCTGTGGTTGGGGGATTGGCTTCGCGGGCGATCGCCACAATGCGCACAATTTCATCCTCGATCTCGGGCACTTCGTTGGCAAACAGATAGACCACCAACCCAGCATCAGCCCGCGATACCACCAGTTGTGCACCACGGCGGGGGGTGTCATGGACTTTTTTAAGATACACCTTGAGAGTGGTGTTAGGGCGGTAGGGGCGTTCGGCGGCAAGTTGTTC
>OGCL01001329.1_pt1 | contig 21609 bp, 14 predicted proteins | sample 1570041 | NCBI WGS metagenome assembly OGCL01 (sample SAMN06266162, study PRJEB24511) | hot springs metagenome | isolation source: Hot spring water | place: South Africa: Limpopo | collected 2015-06-22
CGGGCCGCAGTGGTTCCCACATAGGTCGAATTTGTTGTTGCCCTGAACCAGTATTTATACTTCTCAGGATCGCCCTGAAAGACCTCTATCAGTTTGGGAGTCTGCGCAATCGTCTGGATGGTGATCATCTTATACTTCGCAATGAGGTCCATAGTAGCGACCATGGCTTCGGACCGGAAGGGAGCAACGATAAGGGCATCGGGCTTCTCTTCAGCAATCATCTTGTCCACCGCCATGAGTGCAGAGTGAACCGGAGTCCCCGGTTCACCGCAACGCGTGTCTGCCGTGACTAACTTCAAGGGTCGCTTGACCCCTTCATCTTTAACCAGAATCCCTCCTGCAGCATTGATCTCATCCATGGCCATCTCTATAGCCAATTTCTGGGATTTAACAAGAGGCTGAAAAAAGGACGAAGGCATACCAAGAATGATCGGTTTCCCCTGCGCAAAGGTTCTCGGGGGTACATGGATCATTAGAAGGCCCGCAAAAATAACAGCAACCAGACATATAAACACTACCTTTCTTTTCATGACCACACCTCCTTATAAGATTTAGTTAAATGACGATTTAAAACCATCTCTCTTAACCTCCCCACCTCCTCTTATGCTTGAATGGTGAAGGAATGTTTATCAGTTTAAATAATTATTGTCAACCTTTTTTTATTTTTCATAATCGTAAAACCCCTTGCCGCTCTTTCTTCCCAAATGCCCAGCCCGAACCATTTTCCGAAGGAGCGGACAAGGCCGGTATTTGGAATCCCCTAACTCTTTGTAGAGGTTTTCCTGAACCATCAGAAGCGTGTCCAGCCCGATCAGGTCTGCCAGGGCTAAAGGACCCATCGGATGATTCACCCCGAGAACCATGGCCTGGTCAATATCCTCTGCAGAAGCAATGCCTTCCTGAAGCACGAAAATGGCCTCGTTAATCATGGGGACAAAGATCCGATTGACGACAAAACCAGGGGCCTCATTCACCAGAATCGGAATCTTCCCCAGGGTTTGGGCTAAGGTCCTGATGATCTGATAAGTCTCTTCGGATGTGGACTGGCCTTTGATGACCTCGACCAGCTTCAACGCTGGAACAGGATTGAAAAAATGCATGCCGATCACCTTATCCGGCCTCTGAGTGACAGAGGCGATTTCCGTAATCGAAAGCCCTGAGGTATTGGAGGCTAAGATCACCTCCTTCGCACAGAGTTGATCCAGTTCCTGAAAGACCTTTTTCTTCAGATCCATGTTTTCAATGACTGCCTCGATCACCACCTCTGCTCCCCTAATCGCCTCCACAAGATCAACCATTCCTTTCACCCGTGAAAAAATCGCATCCGCCTGTTGCTGCTTCATCTTCCCCTTATGGGTTGCTCTTTCAAAATTCTTCTTAATGATATTCAGTCCGTTCTGCACAAAACGGGGCTCGATATCCCGCATCGAGACCTCGAATCCAGCCTCCGCACAGACCTGAGCAATTCCTGCTCCCATCAAACCCGCACCCATCACACAGATCTTTTTTATCTCCATATGCTCCTCCTTCTAATAAAAGTGAAACACTCCCTATTCATCCCGACATTCTCTTCCTGAATAACTTCACCTCACCATCCTTTAAAAAAGTTTCATAATTTGACCCCCTACTTTTTCAAAAAGGGAGGCATGAGGATGAAAAAGGTCAACCTCTCACACAGAAGTCCAAAAACTGATTATTTGAACTTCAAGGGGTAGCCACTTTTAGCCCGGTCAGATCTTCTGGATTGGCAGTGATCACCAGGTTACGTGTGGAATTCTTGCCTCGATACATGGCGCGGTCCGATAGAAAGATCAATTCTTCCTCACTCTGGGCGTGTATGGGGCAGGAGGCGACTCCGATGCAGACGGTAATCTGAACGTTCAATCCTTCACGGCTCAGAAAGGAGTGCCGGGCGATGGTCGTACGAATTCGATCGGCAACCCGCTCTGCAACGCTCAGCGGAGTGGCCTTAAGCACGATATTAAACTCATCCCCTCCATAGCGCACGACGACATCGTTATCTCGGACGCACCGACGGATCATCCGGGCAACTTCGATGAGTAACTGACTGCCAACCTGATGACCATGAAGGTCATTGACCCGCTTCAAATAATCAATGTCCAGGAAGAGAACCGCAAAGGGAGTGCCGGTCTTCTGATAGTGAATCAGTTCTCGTCCGATTGCCTGGTGAAGATAACGAACATTATACAGACCGGTCAGGTCATCCAGCATGGCCAATTCTTTTGCATTCTCATAAAGGGTAACATGGTGCCAGGCCAGCGCCGCATGCTGCTTTATGAAATTAACTTCTTCAACGACTTTGGCTGTCCATGGAGGATCCTGATTTTGACGAAGCAATATGAAGAGAACCCATAATCTTTCATGATCACGCAGGGGGATGAACAAAGCTTCAACATACCCATGTTCACGCAGACGGCTAAATGTTCCATCATGTTCATCGAAAGCGATTCTGTAAGCCTCGGTCAGGTTGAAGCGTAGCTCAATGGAGGGGATCAGCTCCTCCAAGAACATTTTAGCCTCGACTTCATTCAAACCGACCAACCCTTCCGGTTGAAGCCCGGCATCAAGAGACGGACAGTCCAGATAAAACGCCGCGTGAGGAACGGCCTTAATCAACAGAGCGTCTAACGTTGCCCCACGAACCCCTTCCCTTTTCAATTGGGTTGTAATCCGCTGGCAGGCGCCATAGAGTTTGATAGAATCCCGTAGCTCTTTGTTCTCCCTGAGCAACCGATCCTCTTCGAGGACGCGATGCAAGATGATCAGCATCAGGTGGGGTTCGACGATCTTGGGCAGAATTTCGGCTGCACCGGATCGGATGGCTTTGCTGGCAAAATGGAAACGTTCTGGTTCGACCGAAAGAACCACTGGAGTAGCAGGCCGTATCCGTAAGACCTGAGCGATGAAATGATGAGAGTCTGCTTCGTGAGGCAGATCCATCAAAACAAGGTCCGCTGGAAACTCTGAGAGCGCCATCTCCATCTCTTTCAGGGTTGCCCCCTCTGCCTGGTAGCCGTTTTCGTTAAGGTTTTTCAAATACCAATCGCATAGAAATTGATCATCTCCAACAAATAGGACCTTCCTTTTCTCTGAGGCGGGCAAGGCTACTCCTCCTTTGTCATCTGGCCCCTTAACAATCCGAGATGGAGATTGCCGCTAAGTTTCTCTCTTCGGTTTCATCTGGTAAAGATGGAACCGGTCTTCACTCATAGAGAATTCCTGCATACCCAACAAAGCTCTCATCAGGCATGATGTCGTAACTGGTGTAATAATCAATGAGCGTCCCCTTCTCAGCTCCCAGGACATGGCAGGTCACCAGGGCAGAAACCGCTGCTCCGGCACTGCAGGCACTATCGTATTGTGCAGCATGTCGAATCAGCCCTTCTGCGTCCATCGAGAGGGCATGATGGATAAATCCTCGATCATTCTCTTCTCTCACCCATTTCAGGGCAGAAGGCCCGACCCCTTTTGTCACAAACCCATAATTGGGGCCATAATGAGTGAGATCAGTTGAGCCGAGCGCAAGAATCGTTACCCTTCTTTCTTGGGCAAGCCGTGCCACCTCTTCGCCCAATGCCTTTGCCCTCAGGGAGGAAGGTGAACGGATCGCCAGAAGCTTGGCGTCAGGAAAGTGATATTTGATCATCGGGACCTGAATCTCCATCGTATTATCACCGCTGGATGGACTTTCTGCCCTCATCTCAATCCGCTTCATTAATTCTTTTGCAAACTCGGAATCCATCTCGATCTCTCCCAATGGGGTCTCCCAACTCTTTTCCATCACGATGCGTGGGGAGTCATTCGGGCCGAGATGGCCGCCATAGAGTACGATCAATTCTGCAGCCACATTTGACTTAAGAAGATAGAGCACCCTTGCCGCAAGCCTGCCGGAGAAATACCAACCCGCATGGGGAACAATCCCACCCCGTGCGGTTTTAGGCAAAACAGACGGATACCATCCCTCTAAGTAGGATTCGATTTCAAGCCGGCACTCCTTAGGATTCATGGGATACCAGCCCCGGGGAAGATTTCGCGTTCGTCGGCTCATTTTTATCTCCTCTAATCTGATTAAGTTCGGTGTTTGGAGCATTTGTCTCCGAACTAAATCCTTTCCAAAGTGGGCATTCCCATCAACCGGAGGGTGTTTCCCATGACGATTTGAAACGCCCGTACCAGAGAGAGCCTAAAGGTCCGAAGATTCCCGTCCTGAAGGTGGATAAACGGGGTCTGAGCATCGGATTCCGGATCAGGATGTTCGTAGAAATTCGTAAACGCGGTCGCAAGATCAAACGCATACTCCGTCAACTGGGACATCCTCAGGGTCTGGCTTACCCTGATGACTTCAGACCGAAACCTCGAAAGGACCTCCATCAGATCCCTTTCCGTTTCAGTCAATCTAACAGGGACAACGTCTTCCGTCCAATCACATTCGATCTTCCGTTCTTCGGTTTTTCTCAAAATACTGCAGGCCCGCGCATGGGCATACTCCAGATAGATGCCGGTATCTCCGTTTGTTTTCAGGGCTTCGTCAAAGTCGAAAATGATCTGGCTCTCAAGCGAGAATCTGAGAAGGTAGTAACGAATGGCTGCAGAAGCCAGTGCCCTCGCAACATTCTCCTCAAGGGGATGGTCTGCTTTTTCCACCACCTTCTTCTTCACCATTTCGATGAAGTCCTTTGCTTTCACCCCTGTTCCAGAGCGACCTGACATGGCAACCGATCTCTTCTCTTCGTTCTCTTCTGCCCCCAAAATCTTTGCCGCAGAGGGTGAAAGATTGACCACCTCATAGGCCAGATGGATGGATCGGTCTGCCTCCTGTCCAAACCCCATCTGACGGAGACATTCAACCACCACCTCCTGGGGATAACTCTGCCGAACATCAATCACATTGATAACCTGGTTTGCCTTTCCAAACTCTTTTGGGAGACGGGTTGCAGGCTGACCATCTTTGGCTGTTGTCCAGAGGGTCTCCCCATTGCCTTGAATTCCCCAGGGTTTATATAAAAAATCTCTCTTCAGAAGACCAAATTTCCACAGCTGATAGGCCGTGTCCTTCCCTGTGTAGGTCACGCTTCCATTCGATCGGACCAGGATTTTATCCAGGCTCTTGACGCCCTCATCGGTCTTCACAATTCCACCGAACGGGACAACCCAGCATCCTTGATTGGGTCCCTCTGTCTCGTATCGAACTCCTCCTTTCTCTTTCAGGAGCTCGAAGGTGGCTCCCCAGAAACCCTGATGGATGATGTCTGACTCCCAGTTCAGAAGGTCATAAAAAATCGAGAGTTCAGCAACGGTTTCAAGATGAGACGTAACGATACGGGTGGCTAAATCCTTGGCAAAGACCGAAATCGGCGGATGCCCGCCTTCAATCTGATGGAGAATCCATTCCCTCTTACCCTGAAGCACCGGATCTTTCTCCATCTCGCCCTGAAAACGGGCGTAGAGGTCCCAGCAGAAATAGTCAAATGGCTGATCCATAGGAACCTTGTTCCACATGGATTCGATGTCCGTTGATCCTTCTTGAAAAAAGGGAGGGACAAGATAGAGCAAGGCTGTCACCACATCAACCACCTGAACACCGGTGTCGTCAATATAGTTGCAGACCTCGGTCTTATAACCAAGCCATCGGAAAACCCTTGCCACGGTATCTCCCAGAACCGAGTTGCGAAGGTGGCCAATATGCATGGCCTTATTGGGGTTAACACTTGTATGTTCGATGAAGACCTTCTCTCTCGCAACGGGAGAGGGTTGCCCGAAGAGATCGCCCTTCTTAAGAACTTCGGGAATCAGGGTTCGGGTCAATTTGGGCCAGTTGGCCCTGAAATTGATATAGCCAGGAGGGCTCACCGTGATTTCCTCGATATACGATGGGAGATTGGCCTTCAATTGCTCCGCCACCTCTTTGGCCATGTCCATGGGCGGACGCCGCTTCACTCTTGCCAGGGAGAGACAGATGGCACTGGAAAAATCTCCCATCTCCCTCTTTGGAGGAAGATTGACGGGAACCTCTTCAACTCCTAATATTCTCTTGATTGATTCCACAATCTCTTCTCGAATCATCTTTAGCTGCTCTTTCCATCAGCCCGACCCCCTCGGATGTCCTCCCGAGCATTCAAAAACCTTCCAAGGGGGGCTCAGTTTTGTCCAATTATGATGAAGAGAAGATAAAAAAGTCAAGCAAGATTCGACTTTCTTTTCAAATTGACAGTCAAAAACTTAAGAAGATATAATAAACCATATTCGAAGGGGAGGACAAAGGTCGAAAGCAAGATGAGGCGGTATGCCAATCAAATGGAAATGAACCGGGTTCATCCTCAGGCCACGGCCCTGAAAGAGAGACCTCCTTTCTCTCTTCCACCTGAAGGCGTGAAGGTTGTTTCAAAGGGCGATTGGATCTGGAGAAGAGAGATCGCACTGATCAATCCAAAGAATAAAAGTTCGAATCTGGTGCTCGAAGATGCCTCTCGTCCGCCGGGTTTCTGGCCAGGCACTCCGCTTCATCAGCATGACAAAGCCCTTTTACAGAGGAGCCAAAAGGCCCCTTGATCGTCAGGTTAAGAGTAAAAGGATATGACATTGACTGAATCGAGATGGATTCCCTCTTTTGAAGAGATTCTCAAATTCTTACGGGTCTTTCCCATTGAGATTCAGAAGATCTATCCCTCTTCCTTCCAACAACAGGATCAACTCATTTATGGATTGGTTCGAACTGGTGAGAGCAAAAAACTAACGGTCATCGGTGAAAAAGAAGTTCTCTTTCAGGATCCTTTCTCTGGGAACATCTTTCACCATTCCCCCTCTCTCAAACTTTGCGATCTCTCCCTCGGAAACACCCTCTGTTTGATGGAACGATTTCCTTTCACCAAGCCGGTCCCCTGTTTGAACCACCCCATAACCATTGGAACGGGTGATCGTCTCGGTTTAGCCACTCCCGGACAGATCCGGGCAATCAGAAAATTTAGGGTTCGGCCTATTTTGGCTCAGCAGTCCGTTCGTGAGAATCATCAGACCGGAAGAAACTTCAAAGAGGTGATCGCCGATGCGGCCTGGTCGGTCTTTCAGGAAAACTACCAGGAGGGTTATGGGGCAGACGGAGATCATCTGAAATCTTTAGGCGAGGTAAAGGTGGCTCTGGATGCAGGGGTTTCCATGATCACCCTCGATCTTTCCGAAACATTGAACCCTGAAGTCCTTTCTATGTCCGGCGAGAAGGTTGAGCAAAAGTTCAGGGAGGAGATTGACTCCGAAGACGCAAGGGTTATTCTCCATCTCTTTCTGGACAAGGAGTTCATCTTCAGAGGTTGCATGGGCGATCTCTCCATCCGTTTTTCAGAGGATGAGGTTAAAAGAAATACCCTTCTCTTCCATCGGGCGATAGACTTCTCGGAAGAGGCCTATCAATGGATGATGAGTCAGACAGGCCAAAAGCCTCTGATTGATCTGGAAATATCCATTGATGAAATCCCTGTTCCAACTCCTCCTGAAACCCATCTTTTTCTGACGATTCTCCTTCGCCACCGGGGGATACGGATCAATTCGCTTGCCCCCAGGTTTATTGGAGAGTTTCAAAAAGGGATTGATTACCGTGGAGAGATTCAAGCCTTCAGAAAGCAGTTCTACCACCATAGTCTCATTGCAAAGCATTATGGAGAGTATAAACTCTCCATCCATTCGGGAAGCGATAAGTTCTCCATCTTCCCCCATATTGGGGAAATTGCCCAGGGGAAGATCCACCTTAAAACGGCAGGGACAAGCTGGCTTGAAGCCATGCGTCTGATTGCTTTGAAAAACCCTGCCCTCTTTAAAGAAATGTATTGCGCAGCCCTACCCGCCTTCACAGAAGCATCAAAACTTTATCAAGTAACCACAGACCTGAACCGGGTTCCAAAGCCTCAACATCTGAACGAGCAACACCTCTCTCTACTCTTGGACAAAGAGGACACGAGGCAGCTTCTCCATATCACGTATGGTTTTCTGCTGAAGAGCCCTGCGAAACCATTTTTCTTTAAAACATTGACCGAATATGAGGAGGACTACTGGTCTCTCCTTGAGCATCATATTGAAAAACACTTAAATGGATTGGGAGTGGAAAGGGGAGATGGTTTATGCAAGGCTTAACCCAGAAACATATCCATCAAATCGTTCAATTAAGCTGTCCCTTAAGTCTCTCTCTCAAAGAGCGCCCACCGATCAAAGATGATCACGTCAGCCACCTCTACGCTCTTGTCCAGTGGGGCCAGACCACCCTGGCTTCTGATCATCTCCTCTTCCCCGAAATCAACGGAAGATTATCCGAAACCATAGGGGGACTCCTCCAAAGATTGAATCTCCTCTTCATCACCTCCAGACCGCTACTCAATGATCCAAAAGAAACCATTCAGAAAAAAGTCCATCTCAGACAGTACGCCTATGAGTTCATGCTCGAGACCGCCCTCAACTTCTATGGCCTTGAGAGCCGCTGGCTCGACGAAGATGAGAAGGCCCGATCCCTTCAATACCTCCTTTATACCCTTGAGGAATGGGAAGAGATGGAGAAGAAAGAGGGAGAGATTTCAATTGCCGGGGCTGTTTTATCAAAATGGCTTTCGAGGATGAAGCGGGTCCAGAAGGGAAGCAGTATGGTTGCCCAGACCGCCCTTCGAATCGAAGAGAGACTCGATCCCACCAAGAGCCTCTTTGCCCAATTCCTCTTAAGCGCTCAAAAGGAGATTCAGGGAAACGTCTACTACCGAATGGTGAAAGAGGGGCTCTGCAAGTTTGGCAACGACTATGCCATCGGTTTGAGATGGCTCAGACATCTCGGTTTTGAGCAGGTCTCCACCAACCCGGTTCTTGCGGCCAGGGCTTATCAGGACGAACCCTTTCTGACCGACCTCTTTCGCAATGAGGTGAAGGGCCATCCCGATGATAAGCGCTGGTCTCTCAACCCCTCCCGATATGGAGAGGAGATTACGCTTTTTGCAACCCTGCTCGCCCTCTGGGATAACCTCCATGTCTTTCGTCCCATCTTCTTTAACCTCCGAGACACCTCCGGAGGCGGGGTCGTCAGTTTCCAGCTCAACCCGAATATTGCGCACCTCGTTGAGGAAAGTATCCGGGATGTCTTTACGGCTTTCTCTCTTGCCTCTCAAAATCTCTCCCTCTATGATCAGTATCTTCTTGCAGGCTATCGGATGGACGGATGGGCAGGGAGGCCCAATCTCGTCATCAAAGTGGCTGCCACCACCCCGGCTGCGCGGGAGATCACCCGGACGATCAACTCCTTTGGCTTCGGGTCCAACATCACCGTGGACTACAGTGTCAGCCAGGAGGCCACGCTCATCCTTGAAGAGATGGACGGGATGGCAGGGGCCATCAAAAAGGGAATTCAGCCCACCCAGGTCTATATGACCAACATGGGGGGAAGGCTCGAGAGCCATCTGAGGGAGATCAAGCTGGAAGAACTCTTCAGGAAGTTAAAGGAGAAATTGGGCGAAAAACAGGCTCTTCAGAGAATTCTTGATCTCTCCGAAGCCAATGGGACAAAAGAGAAAGTCTTGGCTGCCAAGAGTTATGAGGAGAAGGTTCTGGCCGCCACGCGATTCGCACATGGCCAAAAGACGATCAACGAACCCATCTGTATTGCCCTCAAGGAAGTCGCCTCCAGGGAATCTTTACAGAAATGGGAAGATGGAATCGGAAAATCAGGGACGCTGGTGGCCAGAAGGGTCTGGTCGCTCTTCTTTTCCGATGAGAACAAGAAGAAATGGATCGCTTACTTAATGAATCGAAAAGGAATCACCCAATCTGAGGCCTGTCTTATCATGGACCGCATTCACTATCTTCCTGCCTCTAAAAGGAAGCCTTGGGATACCTACTGGACCCTCTCCTCCCGTAATCTCGTTCATACCGAATTTCCGGATCATCAGGAGAATGTGAGAAAGATGGCAGAGACCTCCCAGTTCAATCTGAACGAGATGAAGGAGTCCATTTCACATACCTTTTCAGAAGAGGTCCTCGATCTTCTCAATCAGATGGAGGATTTCCAAAAGGCCTACGAGATCAACCCGGAGTTGGCTGAGGTGTTTAAAGAGGTAGGCATTTCAGGGGAGTATGGTCTTGGGGGGTTGACCCCATCGGATTGGCTCCATTTCGGCCCGGTACAGAAAACGCTCTTTGAATTTAAAGCCGCTTATGATGCCTTTCAAAGAGAGCGGGTTTCAACTTTTGGGAAATGGGTGAAAAAGACACGAATCCTTAAAAAAAGAGGAAAAAAATGAACAAAAAAAATACTCTTAAAATTTCCATTTGCAATGAGCTCTTCCAGGGATGGCCCATCGAACGGGTCTTCGAATATTCGGCGCGATTGGGTTTTGACGGCGTGGAGATTGCACCCTTTACCCTGGCCGACTCCGTAACAGAGATATCCTCGAAAAGAAGAAATGCAATTCGCCGTGCCGCTGAGGAGAATGGGATTGAGATCGTTGGCCTCCACTGGCTTCTCGTCAAACCTGAAGGCCTCTACATCAATCACCCGGATGAGTTTATCCGGATCAAGACACAGGAATATATTGCAGCCCTCATCCACTTCTGTGCCGATATTGGAGGCAAAATCCTGGTCCATGGTTCTCCTCACCAGAGAACCATCAAAGAGGGATGGGACCCGAAAGCTTCATGGGAATACGCAAAGGAGACGTTCCGGGTAAGCCTGAAGGCTGCTCGGCAGAGAAATGTGACCTACTGCATTGAGCCCTTGACTGCCTCTCAAACCAACTTCATTAATACCATTGAAGAAGCAATTCGTTTTGTCCAGGAGATCCGTCATCCCAATCTTAAGATGGTCTTCGATTGCCGTAGTGCCTCAGCTTCTGAAAAATCACTCAATAATGGTCTCCTTAGGGCGCTCGACTCTGGCTACCTCCGCCACGTCCATGTCAATGACGCCAATGGCTCCGGACCGGGGTTTGGAGAAACAAAGTTTGCGCCCCTGCTGAAAACCCTCCTGAAAAATAACTACAAAGGCTACATCTCTGTCGAAGTCTTTAGCTTCGATCTTGAACCGCAGACCATCGCCAGTCACTCTATTGGCTACCTAAAAGGACTATTAGAAACATTATCCGAAAAATAGCCACTCTCCATTTCCCAACCCTATAATCATTGCAGGGTTTCTGTGACGATTTTTGTTGATCAAACCGGATTTAGACAAAACCTATTTTTTAAAAATATCTTTTAATTTCAAAAAGTTATATTTTTTATGTCCTATTGGCATAGCAATTGCCTAAAAAAAATCGTTCTTCTGTAACATTTTAAAATTCTTTCACAAAGAGCCCAAAGGGACAGAGATGAAAAGTAATGAAGAAAGGTCAGAAAATATCTTTTTTCTCTCCTCTCCATCCCCCCCTAAAGAACCCCTATCGGCCGAAAAGGAACCTTCTCCTCTAAATCCTCCCATATCGCAACTCCCTCTCTTTCTCGAATTAACAGACCGGATCAGGGGAAGCATGGCAGCCATGAAGACATTGGCTTTCTATTCCCGGGAAAACTTCAAAGACAGGGAATTGGGAGAATATTTCTACAAGGTGGTCACAGAAGATATCGAAAAAACGATTTCTGTGCTGGATTGCTTCTATGATTACCTTAGCATCAACAATCCTGCTCGAAAGGTCGATACCATTCACACCATGCTGGAAGAGATCTTAAAAGAAAAACAGGTGGAGTTCGAGAAGAAACATATCAGAATTGTTAAGAAACAGTTCGAACCGAATCTTCCTGAAACCTCTCTGACCGATGAGCAACTGAGCTTCATTCTCAATTCCGTCTTTGATTATATCCTGTTTTCCTCACCGCTCAACGGAGGTATGGGCATCCTGACCAGGTCCATTGGATCTCATCAGTGGAATGGCGAAGGAAAGGAATCCCTGCAAAAAGATACCAAATACATCGAAATCCTCATCCTTTCAAAGTATGCAAACTCATCCCATCCATTAGAAAACCCTCTCGCTTCTATTTCAAACGAGAACCAGGAAGAAAGAATGGATCTAATATTACAACTGGTCAAAAAAACGATTGAAAACCATAGGGGGGCAATGAAAACGAAAGGGAACTCCAGAAAAGAAATGCATCTCATCTCTCTGGTCTTACCTATTGAGAGGAGAAATGTGTTTCAATTCATTCCGCCTGGAAACCGACCCCGAAGGTAAGCCTGCTTAATCTGTCCCCATCTTTTGGACCGCCTCGACTCCTCGATCAAAGGCTAACATATTATCATCCTTGAGACGTAAGGGAAACAAATCAAGGGCCACTGATTCAAAGACCTGCCGATCAATAGGAAGGAGATTAGCCGCAGCCAGTGCTCCGATCATGACGATATTGGCAAAGATGGGATCACCCATCTCCAGGGCAATCTCTGTGGCGTTAAGCATCCAAACCTTCCTGCTCAGTTTCCGTATTTTTAAAATCACTTCGGAAACTTCCGGATAAACCGCATTCCCGGAGATGACATCAATGGGATGGATGGGCCTCGTGTTAAGCAGGGTCACAATCTTTGGATTCCCATAAGGCCCGAGTATTCGGAGTCCCTCAACCGGTTCAAGAGCGATGAGAAGATCTGCCTGGCCTTCGGGAATCAGTGGAGCGAAAGACTCCTTCCCTGACACTCGCAGGTGGCTCATGACCGAGCCTCCCCGCTGTGAGGCGCCATACGTTTCTCCGATGGTGATGATGTACCCACGGGCGATCAGCATCTCACCAAGAATCTGCGAGGCCAGGACATTTCCCTGTCCCCCAACCCCGGCAATGATGACATTAAATGGATCTTTAGGTAGAAACATCTATATGGCCTCTTTCCTGATGGCTGAGGCAGGGCAGATCTCCACACATACCCCACATCCGTTGCAGATCGCTTCGTCAATGTTAGCCTTGCCAGTTGTCTGATCCCAGATCAATCCCGGACACTTGAAGATCCGGGTGCAGAGACGGTTGCAACCACATCTCTCTCCCAGGCATTGCTCCTGATCAATCTCGACCTTAAAAAGTTTTTTCTGCCGCTTTCCACTGACCAGCGCGCACTCCCTCTTCAGGATGAGGACTTTGACTCCCCTCTCCTGACGAATCACCCTTAGGATCGTCTCGATCGTTTTTTTAGTCTCAAAAGGATCAACCACCTCTGCATGGGCGCCCAGAGCTTCGCAGATCCCCTTAAGGTCAATGACAGGTGCTGAGCTTCCCGTTGCAGTTGAACCGGTCCCAGGATGGGGCTGAAAACCGGTCATGGCAGTGGCGCTGTTATCGAGAAGGAGCAATAAAAAGTTGGCGCCATTATAATTGGCATTGGCCAAGGCGGGCATGGCCGCATGAAAAAAAGTTGAATCCCCACACACGGCCATCACCGGTTGATCCATTCCAAACCGTTCAAGCTGACCGAACCCACAGGCCAATCCTACCCCTGAGCCCATGGCATGAAGCGTCTTCATCTGGAAAAAACCGGTAGGTCCCATTCCCAGCGAATAACAGCCGATATCGCCCAGGACAAAACCATCCCGGCCATCCAGCGCCAGTGCGATCTTAATCGCCCAGTAAGTCGCCCGATGGGGACACCCTGCACAAAACCCCTGTACCCTTGGAGGAACCAGCTCGGAAATGGCTTCCTCAGCCTGACGACGATATTCTTCAGACCTTGGACTGTATGCACAACCTGAGATCGTCTGAATGGCTGAGGTAACGATCTCTGGATTAAGTTCTCCGACCTCCGGGAGAGCCTGGTTCGCCTTTCCAAAGAACCGCTTCAATCCCAAATCAAAACAGTTCTGGGCAAAGAGTTCCTTCACATTATTTTCCAGAAAAGGATCCACCTCTTCGACGAATAAGAAATGATCCGTCTTTCGGAGATGTCTCAGAAGGAATTCTTCCGGCAATGGCCAACTCGTTCCTATCTTAAGGATGCCCACATCCGTCTCGACTTTCAAGTTCTTAACGGCTTCAAGGGCATACATATATCCGCTTCCGCTTGTAACCACCATGAACTTGGGTTTGTCAGGTCCCCTGTAAAAATTGAAAGACGACCCCTCGAATAGCTTCTTTGCTTTTTGAAACCGTTCATGAAGCGCTTTATGATTTGGCAGTGGGGGAAAAGCAGAACATGGTCTTGAAAGATCAAACCCTGGTTTGGGATTAAAGCGGAGGAGTTGATCAAGAGTGACATTTCCTCTGGCGTGTGAGATCCTTGTGACACTCCGGATCAAAACAGGAAGTTCCACTCGTTCTGAAACCTTGAAAGCCTCCCGGACCATCTCTTTGGCTTCTTGAACACCCGCAGGCTCCATTAATGGAAGATCCGCCAATTTTGCATAGATTCGGGAATCTTCCTCGTTACTTGACGAGATTCCAGACGGATCATCCGCTACGACCACGACCAGTCCTCCACGGCATCCGGTCAGGTTGAGATTGAGGAGGAAATCAGAGGCAACATTGAGCCCGTTCTGCTTCATGGCGCAAAGTCCCCTCAATCCTGACAGAGAAGCCGCAGCCGCCACCTCTAAGGCCACCTTTTCATTGATAGACCATTCTACATGGAGTCCCAATTCCTTAGCCACATGGGCAAGAGTTCCAACAATCTCAGAAGAAGGATTCCCGGGATAGGCGGCACAGACCTTCACTCCTGCCTCGAGAGCTCCCCGGGCAATCGCCTCATTTCCCATCAGAAGCGCCACTTTACCGGGATTATCTTCAGCAATGGAACTCACCCTCTGTCTCCTTCTGCCCTCCCTATCTCTCTCAGGACATCCATCCCCCTTCTTCTTTTGAGGAGGGAGGCCTCTTTAAGATGATTCAAATGATCCTCAGGCAACGATTGGCATTCGATCATTCCTTCCCTTTCAGCCTCTTTAAAAAGCACTTCGCCTTGAGCGGAGCGAAGGATCACGGTATTCCATCCCCCAACCCCTTCAACCGTTCCTACGGAAATATCCGAAAACTCAGCCGTCATATCAAGACAGACCTGACACCCCTTCCGGATAAAAGGCCTGATCTCATCAACAGGAATCGAGTGCAACTGTCCATTGGTATAAACCTGAAGAAGCCTCTTCGGAGGCGGGGTTATCTCCATCTTAGAAATTTTTGATTGCCCAACTCTCTCTTGTAAAAAAAGAATAAATCGCTCATATTCGAGGGCCCAGGTACAGAAAAGCCCGATCACAAACCCTACCCTGTCAACAGACGTCTTTCTTTCAAAAGAAGACGACTTCATCCTCCTCAGGGCAAGTGCCTGACAGGGCAGACCCACGACTCCGATCTTCTCCTTCTCTTGCCAGGGACCTTTATGAAGTGCTTCAAGGGTGGGGCCGGAAACATAACTCGAACCCGCGCAGGCCAGGATATCCTCGCGGCTGCGTACGACTCGCCCCTTAGGGAGAAAGTCCGTTTCCCTTTGTGTGAGAATAGCCGCATCAATCAACTTCTTTCTGAGAGCAAAGTCAATGAGCGATGAGACCACTCCCCCACTCTGAGATTTCTCTCTCCAGATGAGGTCTTTTGCTCTTACCATTAAAACCCTTCTCACAGGCCCCATCTCTATCTTTTCATATCTTTGGCCAGCTTCTTCAGGAGCGCTTCTTTCGAGGTCATTCTCAACCTTTGGGCAATATGAAAAGCAACGGCCTTCATCAAGACCACAATCGTGAAGCTTGACCACCCTTCCCTTCCATGAACGAAGATAAGGACAGAGCGAAAGACACGCCCCGCACGCCGTGCATAGGCCTTTCTTTAAAACCCTCTCTTCTAATCCTTTTAATCCTCTGTTCATATCACCGTTAAACAATTATTACAGCCCCACCCAAGAAGTCAACCCTTCCCTCTTTTTCTCAACACCCCTAACCTGACTTTGTTCCTAAAATTGCGATCGCATTTTTAGGAACAATATATCGCCCCGCCTTTCAGGCTTGTCGCTGTAAACTTAGCGCATCCTTCCTATCCTGGGGTAAGCCGATTTTCGTTTTATAAGGAGTTTAATTTGAATTATCGGAGGGTTAATGACTCATCCACATGTTTGATGAACGGGGAAATAAAGAACTCGATCACCCTCCTCTCCCCGGTCTTGATCTCCGCGGTCACCGCCATCCCGGGGCTGAGAGGGATATCCTTGTCTTTGACCCGAATCACCAACCGATTCGGTCTCAACTTGATCTTGTAAACCAGCCCGATCTTCTGGTCCTCCTGGGCGTCAGGGCTCACAAAGAAGAGCTCAGCCTCAATCGTCCCGTACTTCTGGAAAGGGAAGGTGTCCAGTTTCAGCTCCGCCTTCTGACCGGGATGAATGAAACCCACATCCTTATTGAGCGCCATGGCCTCCACAATCATGGGCGTCCCCTCCGGCACAATGGTCACAATCGGTTGCGCTGAAGTGACCACCCCACCGATGGTATGCATCGAAAGTCCATGGACCGTCCCGTTGACTGGGCTGTGAAGTCTTTCAAGCTGGGATCTTTTGCTGGCCTTGGTAAATTCCCCTTCGAGAACCGTTATGCTTCTCTCCTTCTCAAGAATCTCCCCTAAGATGGAGCGTTCCCTCTCCTTCTTTAACGCCTCAAGATTTCTTTCCGCCTCTTTTAAACTATCCCTGATCTGTTCGGAGAGCTTTCTCTGTTCATTCAGCTCTTTTTCTGTCCTGACCAGCTCCTTCTGCCTCTGGAGATGTTCCATCATGGAGGCATAGCCTTTCTCCGCCAATTGTCTTAAAGCCTCTTCCTGTTTGGCCACCAGCTCCAGTGCCTTCTCAAGCTTGACGATACTCTCCTCCGATGCCAGAAGGGCTGTCCTCTTCTGTGAAATGACCAGTTCGAGGGAAGCCACTTTTGCCCGGTGCTCTTCCTCTCTCGCCTGTTTCAGGCTTTTCTGGAGAAGCAGTAACTTATCAGGATTCTTCCCTGTTCCATCGATCTCCTCCCCTTTCAGTTCGGCCTTCAACCTCTCCATCTCATATCGGTTGATCTTTAAAGACCTCTCCGAACTCTCGACCTCCGCCTGGCTCATGGTAGGATCAAGCTCGATCAGGAGGTCTCCTTTCTTTACCTTCTGGCCCTCCACCACATGGATCGCTCTGATCACCCCTGTCTCCCTCGGTTGAATCACCTTGACCATGCCATCCGGGATCACCTTTCCCCTGGCGACCACCTCTTCATCCACCTTCCCGAAATAACTCCAGACAAAAGCGGCAACCATCAGCAAAACGATCGCCCACAGGAGAATCCTCCCGAAAGGAGATGGAGGCGTCTCCTCAATCTCCGCAGCCTCCGGCAAAAACTCATAATCCAGACGATCTTTTTTCATATCAATTCAAATTGGAAATGGAAAGCGAGAAATAGGAAGTTATCTGATTTTATTTCCCATTTCTTATTTCCCATTTCCTATTTATATCCTCAACTCCACATTTGCTGCTGTTGTAGATAATGATAAAGTCCCTTTTTACCCATCAACTCATCATGCGTCCCCGACTCAACGATCTCTCCTTTCTCCAAAACGATGATTCTTTCAGCCATCCTCAGGGTTGAGAGTCGATGGGCAATGAGAATCACCGTCCTCCCCCTGCAGATCTGTCGTAAATTTCCCTGGATGATCGCTTCGGATTCGGAATCGAGAGAAGAAGTGGCTTCGTCAAAGATCAGGATTCGCGGATTGGTAAGGAGCGCCCGTGCAATGGCGATTCGCTGTCTCTGACCTCCGGAGAGGGCCGTTCCCCTTTCGCCGACGATCGTGTCATACCCCTCTGGAAGTTCGAGGACAAACTCATTGGCTCCTGCAAGGTTCGCCGCCTTCATGATCTCTTCCATGGATGCCTGTGGGTAATGAAAGGCGATGTTGTCTCTCACGCTTCCATTAAAGAGAAAACTTTCCTGAAGCACAACCCCGATCTGTCTCCTCAACCATGCAGGGTCAGCAAGGCTGAGGTCAATTCCATCGATCATGATTCTTCCGGATTCAGGGAGATAAAGCCTCTGGATCAACTTGGCCAGGGTGCTCTTGCCGGATCCACTTCGGCCTACGATGCCGAGGATCATACCCGGCTTGATATCCAGATGGATATTCCTTATGATCTCGGGTCCGTCGAGACGATATCGGAACCTCACCCCTTCCAATCGAATGTGGCCTTGAATGGCCGGAAATCTTGTCTTGGTGGCATTGAGAGAAGGTTCCGGAGTAGCGTGGAAGATATCTCCCAGTCTTCGAATGGAGAGCCCTGTCTGTTGAAAATCCTGCCAGAGTTGAACCAGTCTGAGCACCGGACCGCTCACCCTTCCCGAAAGCATCTGAAAGGCAATTAACTGGCCGACGGTTAAATCCCCTCTCATCACCAGGTGAGCGCCCAGCCAGAGGATGGCAAGAGTAGATCCCCGTTCGATCAATTGACCTAACGAACCTGCCACTCCGGAGAGCTTAGAAGTTCTAAAGGAAGCCTTCACATAATTTGCCAGGAGACTTTCCCACCTCTTCTGGACTTCTGGTTCAACGGCCATCGCCTTGACGGTCTGAGCCCCTGTCACCATTTCTACGAGAAAGGCCTGCGATTCTGCTCCTCGATTGAATCGCTCATCGAGTCGGTGTCGAAGCATCGGAGTGATGATCAGGGAAAGCAGGGCAAAAACAGGGATGGCTCCAAGAACCACGAAGGAAAGAGTGGTGCTGTAAATGAACATGACCACTAAATAGACCCCGATAAACATCACATCGAGAATGGTGGTCAAAGGAGCGCCAGTTAAGAAATGGCGGATATTCTCAAGTTCCCTCACCCTGGCCACGGTGTCGCCCACCCTTCGAACTTCAAAATATTTAAGCGGTAGCGAGAAGAGGTGTTTAAAGAGTTTTGTCCCAAGGGAGATGTCAATCCGGTTGGAGGTATGGGTAAAGAGATAAGTCCTGAGAATGTTTAAAAGCCCTTCGAACAGGATAACCGTGATCAGGCCGATGGCAAGGACATTGAGCGTGGTGATCCCTCGATGGACCAGCACCTTGTCAATGATCACCTGTGTGAAAACGGGAGTTACCAAACCGAAAACTTGAAGAATCAGCGATGCGGTTAGAACCTCGGAAAGGGATTTGCGATATTTCCAGATCGAAGGGACAAACCAGGAGATACCAAAAGGCCTCTCAGAAGGAGCGATCGATTTCCGGTAGGTGAAAAGAATAATTTTCTTTTCCCATTTGGAAGTAAAATCGTCTTTCGGAAGAAGTTTCGGCTTTCCCTCGATGGGATCGAAGATCAGAACTTTATCACTATCGGTTTTTGCAAGGACAATAAATTTTCCACCATCAAAAGAAGCAATGGCAGGCATGTGAAGATGTTTCAGGCGGTCAAAAGAGACCTGAGCTTCTTTTGCCTTCAGCCCCAGTTCTCTTGCCCCCCTGAGAATTTCCATGCTCCCCATGCCCTCTGGACCCAGGGCTAATGTATGTCTTAACTGCTCAGGGTCAACCGCAAGCCCATGATACCCCGCCACCATCACCAAACATAGAAGACCCGTATCGATCTTACGCTCTTCCATAACCTTTTAAATAGGAAATAGGAATTGGAAAATAGGAAGTTTTTTGACACCAATTTGTTTTATCTTACTTCTCGTTTCCTATTTCTTATTTCCCTATTGGTTTTATTTTACTTCCCATTTCCCACTTCTTACTTCCTATTTCTCTGTAGTTCCCCCCGACTTCCCATTTCTTAATTCCTATTTCCCATTTATTATTGTGGTTGCCAGTACTGGGCCAGTATCTGCTGGACCTGATCCGGCTTGTTCTCAATCAACTGCGTCCAGTTCATTCCGGTTTGGGAAGAAAACTCCGCCATGGCCTGAATCAACTGCCCCACATACGATGAAAGAAGCGCCCTCCCATCCGATGCCTCAAAGGTCTCGACCTGATAGGCAGAACTCAGATTCTGATTCTGTATCGTAAGAAGATCGGTGGAGTTGTAGATCTGGATATTAAGGTTGTTTCCACTGTTTGAAAAGATGAGGTCAATGGGACTGAGATCAAATTTCACCTTATCGCTATTCCCTGCGGTTGGATCATTTTCCGAGATCCTGTCCTGACCATACCCCCTGCCAAAGAGATAGAGGTCATTGCCTGTCCCCCCTTCGAGAGTATCATTTCCCGCTCCCCCATCCAGCACATCATTGCCCGCATTCCCATAAAGATAGTCGTTGTCCAATCCACCAAATAAAAGATCATTGCCATTGCCACCATAAAGCCAGTCCGCCCCAGCCTGACCATATAGCGTGTCATTGCCATCACCCCCAGAAAGGCTGTCGTTCCCGCTATCGCCACGGATCGCATCATCGTTGCCCATCCCAGAAAGGGAATCATTATTGGGAGTTCCATTGATCACATTCTTTCCTGCTGAGTCAATAATCCACACTAACTCCTCACTTTGAGCTGCAAATGTATTACGGAAACCCCAGTAGTTGACCATATCTTCAGCCTGAAAACCTTTTAGCGTTCGTGCAAACTCACCCAATGCCACTTTACCTGCTACCGGATCAACTGCAATCCGATTCTGCAGTTCTGTAATGACCAGGCTTAAATTCCCTTTTAGGCTCTGTGTGTTCTCATCCCAGATATAGGTGATCTTTCCATAAAGGTCTTTCAAATGAGTCTGTGACATCAGCCCGGCATAAAACATCTCAAACATACCCCGATAAGATTGATTCAATAAAACCGCCGCATTGACATTGGGGTTAGAACCGCCCACTCCAACAAATGCCTCCCCAAAGAACTTCTCAAGGACCGCCAATTTCCGGGCATCAATATTGGGCCCACGACTCGTCGGGTTAACCCCATCACTTCCCGTCCATCTAAAGAGAATCTGCTCCATGAGACTGTTACGCGTGCTAACATCTGGGGCCACAATGAATTGTTCAACCAGGGCTCTTAACTGCCCACTCCCATCCCTCAGCATCGCCTGATGAAGATCATATACATTCCCATAAGCCTGCAAATCCGGAAGAGCTGCAATTTCAGCAGGCACCTCCAGCCACTGATTGGCAATGGTGTAAGTCATATCTCTCTGCAACCTATAATTCCCTATCTGCCCCACAACCCCACCATCCCACTCAAATGTCCCGGCCTGCGTCTGTATATTGCCCTGCCCGTCAGGGATATTCGTATTGCTATACCCTAAATTCAAACCCCTTATCCCAAGCTCCCCCAAACTCCAGAGCTCATCCCCACTGCTATACCCATCCCCGTCATAGTCCCTCCATACCCGGAGATTCGACCAGACAGCATCATTGAGGTCTATTTTCCCGTCCAGATTATCATCCCACTCCGCCAATGCCTGAAATCCATTAGCCGCACGACTGCCGTTCTTTAATAATGTCTGGTCCCCAAATAGCTCTCGCCCATTGTTGATAATCCCGTCTCCGTTCCTGTCCCACACCAATAATCCGTCATCTGAACCTGCCCATCCCGTTCTCTCAGCAAACCCATTGGCATCATGATCAAAATAAGCCCCATCAGCAACACCGGTAGTTTCAGCCCCATCCCCATCCAAATCCAGAATCAACGGATCCCCCCGAGGCGCAGGCGGCGGCAGACTGGTGGCAGCGGTGTAGGATTGAAGTTGGG